>Ga0247844_1005450_pt1 | contig 16227 bp, 8 predicted proteins | sample LaCtaG_FD_192421 | JGI IMG/M metagenome (GOLD analysis project Ga0247844, IMG submission 192421) | Freshwater microbial communities from meromictic Lake La Cruz, Castile-La Mancha, Spain - LaCruzMarch201714.5m_1 | ecosystem: Environmental > Aquatic > Freshwater > Lake | place: Spain: Castile-La... | reverse complement strand
CCTGGACAGAATATTTTTCCAGGAAAGTAGCTGGAAAGCGGACTTTTGCCTTCGTTGACCATTTGAATTCGAAGGCTCGAAACCGTCCATCCAATTCTTCGAGATAGTCAATTTCCTGTTGATTGACTGTCCGCCAAAAGTAGCTTCTTGCAAAAGTGCGTGCATATTCAATTTTCTTCCGCCTTTCGCTAACAAGGTAATTTTCCCAGAGCGGACCAATGTCCGTACGGCTTTCGAGCACAGAAAAATTCCCAATCACAGCATTTCTTACGCCATTGTCAAAGAAGTACACTTTCCGGCTTTTACGTATCTCGTTGCGTTCATTGCGGCTGAGCGCCGGCAACCGAAATACGATGTATGCCTTTTCCAATAAATCTATATACTTCTCAACTGTTTGCGGAGATGCCCCTACCAATTGGGCCAGCTCATAGTATCGCACTTCGCTGCCCACCTGAAAAGCCAAAGCGCGCACGATATTTTCGAGCAAAGCTGGTTTTTTAAGTTGTTCAAGTCGGAAAAGATCCTTGTACAAATAGGAATTCGATAGAAGATTGAGCAATTCGCGCTCATTTCCGGGAGCACTGACAATTTCAGGGTAACTGCCAAACACCAAGCGGTGATGCAACATACCACGTTCATAAATCAGGCCATGGTGCCCCACTAATTCGCCAAACGAGAGCGGTAGCATCAAATATTCCCACTTGCGGCCAGTAAGCGGCTCGTTGGTTTGTTCGCTGAGGTCGAGCGCTGAGGAGCCTGTAACCAAAACTTGCAACTCAGGCAGGTTATCGTGCATTAATTTGAGGGTGGTCCCAATGCCAGGAATTCGTTGTGCCTCATCAATCACTATGAAATTCTTAGCACCCACAAGTGCCTTAAGCCGGGATAAAGACGCTTTTTGAAGCACTTGAACGGTCTCGGGGTCATCGCCGTTGAGCCACAGATTTTGTTCTGGGAAAAGATTGCTCAACTGGCGAGCCGTTGTGGTTTTACCGACTTGGCGTGGACCAAGAATAAGGATAGTTTTGCCCCCAAAAAGGCGTTGTATCAGCATTTTTTCTAAGGTTCTCTGAATCATAACCTGAAAATTTGAACCCAAAAGTACCTAATTTCAATATCCTAATTTAAAAATAAGGGTATTTTTTTAAATTTAACTTAAAAATGTTTGTACACCTCCCCGCTTTTTTCCAGCACCGCACTGCCCGTTCCATCGGCATCGTATTCGCGGTACAAGGGCTGCTTTTTGGGACTTGGGCGGCACTCATCCCTTTTGTTAAACACAAATTTGGTCTCGACGAGGCTCAGTTGGGCTTGCTGTTGCTCTCCTTGCAAGGCGGTGTACTGTTGATGAACCCGTTCTCTGTACCCATTCTTCACCGATTTGGTGCGCCTGCGGCGGCCTTGGGCTCACTGATGGCTGCTGCGGCTTTCTTTTCGCTGCCCATGCTGGCAACCAATATCTGGTTCCTGGCCACGGCCTTGTTTTTTGCGGGCGCGGGGTTTGCCTCCGTGAACGTGGCAATCAATACCTGTGCGACCGTGCTCGAAGCCCGCGACCGGGTGGGCATTATGTCTACCTGCCACGCACTTTGGTCCACAGGGGCCATGGCTGGTTCTGCCCTGGCTGGCACTGCCACTGGCTTAGGTGTAATGCCCGCAATCTGGTCGGGTGGAGTGACGCTGTTCGCGATTGCAATCGCGTGGCTGATGCGAAAACCATTGCTTCCACTAGAAAAAAGTGATCAACACGAACGCGCCGCTCAAAGCGGCCAAAAATTCGCCTGGCCCAGCGCCGGACTTTGGCTCATCATATTCCTGAGCGTTTGCACCAATGTGACGGAAGGAACCATGGCAGATTGGTCGGCCGTGTACATGCGCGAGGTGGTGATGAGCGAGGAACTTTCGGTGGGCTGGGGCTTTGCAGCATATGCCTTTTGCATGGCTGCAGGACGTTTTGTAGGCGATGCGCTCATCGCTCGTTTTGGCGCGGCATTGGTGCTGCGGGTGGGCGGAGCGGTAGCAGCAGTTGGTTTATTCCTGCTTGCTTTTTTGCCCCAAATGCCGTTTGCCCTGGTTTGGTTTGCATTCGTAGGGGCTGGAGTTTCTTTGGGCGCCCCGGTTTTGTACGCTGCGGCGGCACGAGCGCCCGGAATGGCACAAGGAGCCGGACTTGCCACCATGAACACCTTCGCGATGGTTGGCTTTTTTGGCGGACCCGTGCTGATCGGATTTTTAGCAAAAATATGGAACCTACCAATAGCTTTTGCAGTGGTGGGCGCCGCGGCATTGGGGTGGGCCTGGAAGGCGGGGAAAATAACTTAGTATTTGCATACCTTTCGCACCCAAAACCAATTATCCCCCGCCATGCAAAAAATCGCCGCCTTTCTCCTGCTTTGTCTTGCCACAAGCCTATTTTTTTCTTGTAAAAACAGCAACCCCGCCGCCGCCGTCGGCCTTTCTGGGCGACCGCTTCGATATGTAGCTTATGTTGGATTTAGTTATCAAGACACAGCAAAGGCGCGCTCGAACAGTTACACCGATTCGGTGCACTTGGTGACGCTCCAAGCTTATCTAAAGGAACTTAATGCCAAAGATTACGGCGCTGAATATCAGCTCAAACCCTATCAGTGTAATTTCAAAGAAGACACTATCCAGTCGCTGTACGCTGCCATCGCTGCCGACACCAACGTGGTACTGGTCATTGACAACACCTGGGGCCGACATATCCGACATGCAGCAGAGACCATCAAAGGGCGACTCCCTGTAATTGCCACCAATGCCGACCAAAACCAACTGGATTTTGGACACAATGCCTTGTTTCTCGACCCAAACGACCCGCAGCCTTTCTACCTGATCAAGTTTATCAAGGAGGTTTTGAAGGTAGGTCGCATCGGGTTTATTTCTGAAACTGATTACTTGCTGCATGGGCGTTTTTCTTCCCTGATTCAGGAGCACAATCTGCCCTGTGACACTCTTGTGCAACTGTTGCAAAGCAGGTACATCAACAACAACGAGGTGCCGAAAGAATACGCGGCAGCCCTGGAACGAGATCTTCTGCGCGAATTTTCCAAGCCGGAACCCAGCGTGATTTTGCTCAATACACACGCTGGTTATGGCAATTTGGTGATGCGCTTTTTGCAAAAAACAAAAGGATTGCCACGCAAAACCATTATTGGACTGCCCGGCGTGACGGACATTGGCGACAAAGCCTTGGAACAAATTACGCACGAGCAGGGACACACGATCATCCGTTTTGACAATTCGAGCGAGGCATTACCCCTGGAAGTGTATAAATTCAAAAAAGAACTGTCCAAGAAGTTTCCAGCCAAGCTTTTCAATCAAAGCAACACGGACAACACCTTGCGCCGGTGTTATGCGGCGATGAATATTTTTGAAGCAGCCTTGATAAGCGGAATCATCGGGCGATCGGGTTTAGTCGGCTATTTTCAAAACCTAAGGGATCGTAAAATCGCGATTTTCAACGAGTTGTACGAATTTGACAGCACCTGCATCCTGAAAAAAGAACCGACGTTTAGCGAGACGGAGGGTGGAAAAACACGTTCCTGTCCGACCCAAATAAACACCTCGGGTATGCCCATCCCTAACCTGCGCGTGGGCATTGATGTGATTGATATCAATGAGATAGACGTCAAAAAAAACACCTTCGACTGCAATCTGCTTTACTGGGTCATCGCCGATTCGCAGTACATCAACAAGGAAGGATACATTGATTTTGACAACATTAGCAGCGAGGAGGCCAATCGGTATCGTATTGCCGAAGAGCATGATGGCAGATATATCGTGCGCATTTACCGCATCAGTGGGAAGTTTCTGGGACAGTTCGAGACCTTTGATTTTCCTTTCGATCACCATGAGGTGAAAATCCCCATCACGGCCCTCAGCAGCAGCGACAAAATCAAAATCAGTTTTGATTACAGTCGCCTGCAAATCAAGGACAAAAAGAAAGACTTTTACTTCAACGACTGGCGTACGGACGAGTATTTTGTGACGCTTGACAACCAACTGACCAACGCCCTCGGCTCGCTGGACAAGATCACCTTCGACACGCTCGACCGCGCCAAGTACCTCGAAAAATACAAGAGCCTCAATGTACGCCTGAATGTGAGCCGCCGCCCCTGGGGCTCCATCATTCTGATTATTGTGCCGTTTCTGATGTTCAGCGCACTGCCAATTTTCGTGCTGATTTTTCACCGGAGCAATTTCGAAGAAGTGGGCGAGCTCATCATCACTTCTTTCCTCGCCACCGTGGCCTATTCCATCAATCTCGTGCAGCTGTCGCCCACCACGGATTCGATGAACCGAGCCTACCTGTTCTTGCTTTTGACCCTGGGAATCAACTTCTTCTGCTTCCTGTACGTCACCTATAATGACCAGGGACGGGCCGCTCGATCCGCTTCTGGAGCACTGCTAAAACGGAAAATCAAACTCCGAAAAGTGTGGGTGCCGCTTTTGCTGATTGTGGTGTTTTTGATGTTGATGTATTTTATTTTTGGGGGTTGAGAAGCACTTTTTAAAAAAGTGTCACTTCTAAAGAGCACCATGTGAATCAAATAATACACAATTTATGGAAAATTACCGCTTCCTACTCAAAGAATCAACCAAAAAGCTCATAGCGTTAAGCACGCAGCCTGAATTCAGGGAAGAACTCTTGCCAAAGGCTCCACCGGTACTCTGGTTTGGGAACAATTTGACTAAAAAAGAAAAGATCGTAACTATTGGCGCAAATCCTTCCCGAGAAGAGTTCCTTAGTGAGAACAAATTCAAAACTCAGGATAGCCTTGTCAGCGGAGGAAGCCTTAAATACCTTCAGGAACCTTTTTGCAGATTTAAAACTCTGGATGAAACCCAGCACTGGGCCAATATTCTACACGATCATGCATTGCAGGATGAAATCATATTCAGTTACAATATATTTAGGTGTAGCGGATATTGGAGCGGCCTACCATTTTAAAGCAACTACCGAAAACGGTTTGATCAGTTCTGCAAACTATTGGATCTTTCCTTATAAGCAGTTTAATATTATCGGGTTATCCGTTAACCTTGGAAATCCTAAGGGCTTTAGTAGAAAGACATTGAATGAGTTTGGAAAAGAAATAAGTAAGAAAATCAATCCTATCACCTGAAATCCTGAGTTCAACAATATTCCGATATGACACAACGCGTACTCCTACTGTTATTCCTCGCCAGTTTATCCAGCCCCCTCCTGGCCCAAATCCACCTCGGCCCCAACCAGGCTTACCCCAACATTCAGGCTGCCGCCAGCGCGATTCAGCCCGGCGACACAGTTTATCTCCACGCTGGTTCGTATGCTGGTTATCAGGCTGTTAGCAATCTGAAAGGCAGCGCCACAGCGTGGATAACCATTACTCGATACCAAAACGACGCAGTTGATATTTCCGGGGGTTGGCAGTTTGTCAGTGGTGAATATCTCCGGTTTCAGAACCTGAATTTTAAGGGAAACTCAACCTACCCTAGCCGCTTGTTCAGCATTGACAATGGTGGGAGTTGCACCACCCAAGCGAATCACATCCTGGTTGACAATTGCACTTTTTCTAATACGACCGATCCTGCCGCAAGCGTCGCGTTCAAGTTTGCGGGGGTGGACTTCTTTGAGGTCAGCAACTGTGTTTTCAAGGACATACCGGCTTGCGAGGCGATGAGTTACAACACTTGCCATGAGGGCTGGATCCACAACAACCGCTTCGAAAATTGTCTCAGCGGCGGACACATCAAAGGCGGCGCCTCTGATATCACCATGGAGCGCAATCTCTTCGTCAATGCATCGCAGTCGCCCTGGGTGGCTTATGAACTGGGCGGAGATACCGGGGCACCCTTCTATTGTCCGGGCGACAATTTTGAGGTAAAAAACCTTAATTTTTATTCCAACATCATCATCGGAGGCTACCGTGGTCTGGCACTATCCTCGGCGAAAGACTGCAAGGTGATCAACAACACCTTTTACAATTGCGGCCAGGCCACCATGCGGTTCCTCACGACCAGTAACTTCTACCCTACCCTGTCTGGCAATCAATTGGAGAACAATCTATTCGCTTTTGGCGCTTCTGCGTATTTCAACGGTGGGACACAACCCGCAGGGGCTGCCAACTTCAGCCACAATATTTACTACAGCATCCAAAGTGATCCCTTTAATGGCCCGTATTGGGATTCGCCTGCGCTGGATGCGATCAAAGACTTGAATCCGCTGAATTATGGCACCAACACGCTTATGTTTGTGGATGGCCCTGGCAATGATTTTAATCTGCTGGCTGGAAGTCCCGCCATCGGCAATGGAAAGGCACAAACTGAACCTGCGAGCGATTTTTATGGCAAACCATTTTCTGGAAGCGCACGATCCATCGGCGCGGTGGAAGTGGAAATTAATACCGGGATTCAGGAAATAAGCAGATTAGATGCCCCGCTATTCGTTTATCCAAATCCTGCAACAGATCAGCTAGAAGTGAATGCTCGCGGGCTAGTGGAGATTTGGAACACGTTGGGCGTCAAAGTATTCGAATCTAACCCGGATCAACCAATGTTTATTGGTGATTTACCAAGAGGGGTTTATTTTTTAAGGGTGGGTAATCGCAGCGTTGTATTTGTGAAAGAATAACGCGCAGCCAGAACCTAAGGAAATAGATTGTAAAGCCATACCACCAAATTAATTATAACACCACAATAAAAGTGTCCAAATTTTTTTTGTCCAAACAGTTTGTTACCTTTGATTTACTAAGTTTACTTTACTTCTGTGGCTAAAACTTAATTCGGATGAACAATAATTACTTCCCCATTAAGATCTTATTGGGTTACATTCTACAAATTGGCATGTTATGCTCAGCAAACACAGCATTTTCGCAGAATTGCTCCGGGCTGGTGAGCCTGGAAATAAATCTATGGTCCCAACCCACACCTACCATCCAGGCGCCTGCAGCCGTCTGTTCCGGTGCTAATACCAGCCTGGCAGTGAAAGAGCTTTTTGCCAAATACTTATGGAGCAACGGCGCCACCACCCAGGCTATTTCTATTTCAACACCAGGTGATTATACGGTTACGGTAACCAATCCGGGTGGTTGCATAGGTACATCCTCTGTTCAAATACAAGCCGCTGACAGTCCCGTTCCAGTCATCACCGAAACTACGGATACCTGCCTGGGGCAGGTCATGCTAAGCGTCGGAACCGGATATGCCTCCGTATTGTGGAGTAATGACAGCACGACCCAAGCCATAATGGTGACCGACTCCAATACGTACAGTGTGATAGTCACGGATTCCGTTGGATGCACGGGAACTAGTGCCGATACTGTCAACATTTTTCACCAACCGCCGGTAAGTATTGCGGGAGACACCAGTTTGTGCAGCGGTGTTTCTTTAACCTTAACAGCCATGCTAACAGACACCGCTACTTATTTATGGAGTAGTGGGCAAAGTGGGAACTCTATATTGGTAAATACAGGCGGCACTTATTCGGTGACAGCCACCAGATCGAATGGGTGTGTCAGTATCGATAGCCTGAAAGTAAAGGAAGTTTCTTTTGTGCCACCAAGCATTGCAGGCCCCGCTGTTATGTGCGACACTACAAGTAGCCTGCTCAGTGTGTCTAATAGCTATGCCGTTTATGCTTGGAATACCGGGGCCGACACTTCTGAAATTGTTGTCAATTTGTCAGGCGTCTATTCCATTACGGTTACTGACTTCAATGGCTGTACAGGAACCAGCAGTCATGTAATAAGTGGCGTCACGTCACCTGCGCCAGTCATTATTGCTGATCCTTATGTCTGCGATGGAACTTTGTCCCTCCAGGCCGGAGCAAATTATTCCAGTTACCAGTGGAGCATCAACTCGAATACTTCGGCCATTACAATTGACAGCTCCGGCGCCTATGCCGTTACCGTTACCAATGCGCAAGGTTGTACGGGCACCAGCAGTTTTGTTGCTGACATACCGATTTTGCCCTCCATTGCGATTTCCGGGGCGCCTTCTTTTTGTCAGGGTTCCGGTATCATCATAAGTGTACCGACCGGTTTTAGCCAATATGTATGGAATAATGGCGCCAACAATGCCGCTGTCAGTATTGATACCGGCGGGCTTTATGCTGTTACGGTTACCGATGCATTTGGCTGCACGGCGGCGGATACGCTGAGCGTTGAAAGCCTTCAACAGCCCAACCCTCAAATCAGTGGGCTCGGCCAGATTTGCACTTCAGGAACGGCCACTTTTTCAATCCCTGGAAGTTTTGATGCATACGCCTGGAGTACCGGGGCAAGCACTTCAAGTATTACGGTGAACACAGCCGGCGTGTATACCGTAACCGTGACAGCTGTCAATGGCTGTACTGCAACAGATACCCATACCCTCATCACAGCCACCAATCTTCAACCACAAATTCAGGAATCGCCCTATACCTGTAATGGCCAGATTAACCTTGATGCCGGAACCGGGTTTTCAATCTATCAATGGAGTACCGGCCAAACGGATCAAAGCATTGCGGTTACTATTGACGACACTTATTCGGTTACCGTTGGCGATGGCAATGGATGCACCGGCAGCTCCGTCATCGTGATTACCCTGCCCTCCACTCCAAGCGTTGACATTACAGGGGATCCAATGCTCTGTTCCGGATCGACAAGCATTTTAAGTGCAAGTCCCATTTTCACTCAATATGTATGGAGTTCTGGCGAGATAAGCGCTAGTATCTTGATCTCTGCCGGAAATACTTACACCGTCACCGTTACAGACAATTTGGGTTGCACCGGAACAAACAGCATCCTCGTTCAGGAGTTGGCTGAGCCGACCACTGGCATAACAGAACTCCCATACACCTGCAATGGACAGATTGTGTTAAATGCTGATGCAGGCTTCAGTCAGTATGATTGGAGCGGCCCTGCCGGGTTCACGGCCTCGGGCCTCCAAACTATCGTGCCTATGAATGGCAACTACCAGGTAGTGGTGACCGATACCCTTGGATGTACAGGAATCGCTTCCATTATAGTCACCATACCGGTTCAAAACAGTGTTGCACTAAACGGTCCGGCACAGATTTGCCCTGGAGCGACGGTAAATATGGATGCATCTGCCGGTTTTGGAACCTACTTATGGAATACCGGATCTTCCCAACAGAGCATAACGGTGGGTGTTCCAGGAATTTACACCGTGACCGCCACCGATGCACTCGGCTGTACCTCCACGGCAAGCAGCACGGTAGACTTGTTTCCAACACCAGTGCCGGTTATTGCAGGCCCGACGAGTGTGTGTCCAGGCGCTACGGCAACATTAACGGTAGGCAGTACCTACTCCTCGATTTTGTGGAGTAATGGGGAAAGCAGCACAAGTATTTTGGTAACACCGCCACTCTCCGTTTCCGTTACCGTGACAGACGGGAACGGTTGCATGGGAACGGCAAACACGCAGGTTGCGATATTGCCTCCTCCCCAATTGAGTATTGCAGGAAACCCAGCCATTTGCCCGGGCCAATCCACTAGCTTAACGGCCTCAGGAGGATTCTCGTCGTACATTTGGTCTAATGGGGAGACGGCTTCGGGTATAACCGTCAACCAAGCAAACACCTATCATGTGACTGTCACCGATGCACTCGGCTGTACTACCAGCGCAAGCAGCACAGTAGATTTGTTTCCAACGCCTGTGCCGGTTATTTCTGGCCCGACAAGTGTGTGTCCGGGCGCTACGGCAACACTAACCATAGGTAGTACCTTCTCCTCGATTTTATGGAGTAATGGGGAAAGTAACACCAGTATTTTGGTAACACCGCCGCTCTCCGTTTCCGTTACGGTAACAGACGGGAACGGTTGTATGGGAACAGCGAGCACACAGGTTGCGATATTGCCTCCTCCCCAATTGAGTATTGTAGGAAACCCAAGCATTTGCCCGGGACAAACAGCTAACTTAACGGCCACAGGAGGATTTTTGTCGTACAATTGGTCTAATGGGGAGACCGCTTCGGTTATATCTGTAAACCAGACGAACACCTATTTTGTAACAGCAACCGATGCTTTCGGCTGCACGGTTTCCAGTTCTTTTGAGGTTGAATCGGCGCCTTCTTTGAGTCCATTAATCCTCCAGCAGCCCTACCAATGTGATCAACAGGCCTCCCTAAGCGCCGAAAATGGCTTTAATAGTTATCTTTGGAGCAATGGGAGTAACGCGCAGGCCATGGATGTGGCTCAATCGGGCACTTATTCTGTTACAGTGACCAATGCATCCGGATGCAGCGGTACGGCTTTCATACAAGCCGTCATTCCCGCCAGTCCATTCGTTCAAGTAGACGGCCTACACAGCTTGTGTTCAGGGAACAGTACCCTCTTAACCGCATCAGGCAATGCCCTTACCTACACCTGGTCAAATGGAATAACGGGCTCTGCAATAAATATAACCCAGGCAGGCACTTATTCGGTTATTGCCACAGATGTTTATGGTTGTACAGCCCTTGAAAACCATACGGTGAATCTGGCGCCCCCCATTGTGTCGACCCTGACCCGTACGACTTGCCGAATAATAGACGCGGGCACACAGGTGAACACGTTTATTGCGGCCAATGGTTGCGACAGCGTTCAAACCATTGTCACGACCTATGATCCGGTAGCGCCGGGATATGCCTTGATCATGGATTCACAGATTGATGCAAACATTGGTGAACAAATCCAAATCAATGTAGGAGCTAATTTTGTCATTGATTCCGTTGCATTTTATTCGCCATTTTCGCTGTCCTGTTCCGACTGTGTCAATCCCACTTTGATTGCGCTTGACTCGGGTTTTATACGAGTGGAAGCGTACGATCCGGAGGGTTGTTTTACCTCCGGGGAAATAAGGATCAACGTGAACCGGTCGGTCAATATATACGTGCCCAACGTGTTTCATCCAGGCTCGGAAGAAAACGGCTTTTTCGGCGTCTTCTCCGGCCCGGGCATTCAGGAGGTGCGAAATTTCCATGTTTACGACCGATGGGGCAATGCCTTGTTTTCCAGGGAAACCATGCCAACAAACACGCCCGGCAGCGGATGGGATGGCACTTTCCGCAATCAGCCGATGATGCCAGGAGTGTATGTTTATTATTTCGAGGTGCTTTTGCCAGATGGTTCCACTGTCAGGCACAAAGGGGATGTGACAATTGTGAAATGACAAAGCGGGGGACTTATCCCCCGACAGCAATCCAATTTCTGATATCCAATCCAAATCCTATGGCACATACTCTTTCATTCCCTCAACCCAAGCCTATTTTTCTGAAATCGGTATTTCTGCTTTGTGTTTTGATAATAACAGCAGGCGTACAGGCACAGGTTTGTCAAAACAAAATAACCGTTGAATCTGGACAGGAACAATTTGATTGCGCCGATGTCACCGTGACAACGGAGGGTTACACATTAACTCTTTCTACAGGTTCTTGTCCTGGGGAGGGCCCTTATTATATTCAGGAGGGCAGTTTTATATTCACTTTTTCGCAGCCGGTTGGTGGCGTAACTTTCAACTTTTGTTCATTCGATTTTCAACCTGATCCAAATGGACCTCCAACTTATGAAGTCGTGACGCTTGAAATCAATGGCGCCCCTTTTCCTTTTCCGAATGCCGGTTCGCCAAGTAGTTGTGTCAACTTCGCCACCCCTCTTATGATTGATGGTTCGGGTGGCTTGAGGTCGGCAGGCGGATTTGGTATCGGTGCTTGTGAGAACCTCAACATTATCACTTCAATAAACACAATCAAGGTTACGAATACCTTTTATAACGGGAATGCATTGGGGATAACTTTTGACATTGCTTTTTGCTGTCCCCCTTGTGTAGTGAAGGCGGGTTTGATACCCTCCCCTCCGCTCAACCTTTGTCCGGATGCCATCGCTACCGTACCGCCGGCCACACCGAATGTCCTGCCGACAGGCACGATGCTTCAGTATATCCTTTTTTCAGACCCGGGGGATACCCTTGGCAGCATTGTTTCAATCAGCAACACGCCCAATTTTTCTTTTGATCCGGCTGTGATGCAAGAGGGGGTCACCTATTACATTGCTGCCATTGCAGGCAATGAACTAAACGGCAATGTGGACTTGAGTGACAGATGTCTGGATGTCTCCAACCAAGCCGTTCCCGTGATCTGGCGGCCCAAGCCCACCGTCTTTTTTTCTACTGACAACCCGGATGTATGCAAGGGTACTTGTGTGGATGTAAAAATTGAATTCAGCGGCGAACCACCTTTCACATTAACCTATAACAGCACTTTCAATGGACTCCAAACGCAGACATATTCTGATTACTTCGGAATAATAAAGTACTGTATACCACCGGGTGAGCCAGATGACAAGATTCGTATTGAAGCCCTAAAACTGACGGATAAATACTGTGTTTGTGAGTGATTTTTGGCAACTCTGTTTGTACTATCCAATCCAAATCCTATGACATACACCCTTTCATCGCCTCAACCCAAGCTGTTTTCTCTGAAACCAGTATTTCTGTTCTGTGTATTAATGATAAGCGCAGAGATTCAGGCACAGAATTGTCAAAACCTAATAACCGCTGAATCTGGAATGGAGCAATTTCCTTGTAGCGAAGTCACCGTGACATCTGAGGGTACCGTAAGTTATGGTTATTCTATACCTTGCGATGTTGGCCCTTATTATATGGCAGAGGGGAGCTGGACCTTCGCTTTTTCAGAACCGATTGGCGGTGTAACTTTCGACTTCATTGCACTCGAGTTTGACGGTAATCCAGTAGGAGGGGGCCCTCCAACTTTGGATGTCGTAACGCTTGAGATTAATGGAGCCCCCTTTCCTTTTCCGAATGGAGGCTCACCTCTTGGTTGTGGCGGCCCCAACATGGTACCTATCGTTAATGGATGGGGTGGCCTGCAATCCCCGGGCCCTTGGAGTGGAGCTTGTAGAGACCTCAATATTATCACTCCGATCAGCACACTCAAAGTTACGAATACCTTTTATAATGGGTACGCAGCTGGTGTCGATTTTGCCATTTCTTTTTGCTGTCCCCCTTGTGTGGTCAAAGCGGGTTTGATACCGTCCCCTTCGCTCAACCTTTGCCCGGAAGAAGTCGCTATCGTACCGCCAGCCGCGCCAAATGTCCTGCCGCCAGGCACGATGCTTCAGTATATCCTTTTTTCAGACCCGGGCGATACCCTTGGCAGCATTGTTTCAATCAGTAACACGCCCAATTTTGCTTTCGACCCGTCTATGATGCAAGAAGGTGTCACCTATTACATCGCGGCCATTGCAGGGAAGGAACTAAACGGCAATGTTGACTTGAGTGACAGATGTCTGGATATTTCCAATGAAGCCGTTCCCGTGACCTGGCGGCCTAAGCCCACAGTCTTTTTTTCTACTGACACCCCGGATGTATGCAAGGGTACGTGTGTTGACGTGAAGATTGAATTCAGCGGCGAACCGCCTTTCACGCTAACGTATAACAGCACTTTTAATGGACTTCAAACCAAAACATATACTGATTACTTCGGAATAATACAGTACTGTATACCACCGGGTGAGCCAGAGGACAAGCTCCACATTGAAGCCCTAAAACTGACTGATAAATACTGTATTTGTGAGTGATAGGTGGAGTATACTATTGATAATAAGGGTTTTACGCGCATGTTGCAAATCACTCCATCTCATCCTCAATCACCAATTCCGCATCCTTTTCCCAAATCTCCATTTCGCAGGGCTTGCAGTTGAACTTCAGTTTGTATTCGACCTCGCCGTGTTTCAGGGTGAGTGGCTCGGCAAGTTTGGCGCCCATGGTTTCGCGCTGGTATCGCGGACATTTGCCCAATTCGTATTTCACGCAATATTTGGTCACCATCACCCGCGATTTGCCAGGGTCCCATTGCAATTCAAATGCCTTTTCAATGTCCGTAACCCCGTGGCGCTTGTAAAATGCCCGGGCCAGTTTATTGGACACATTGTAGGTAAAATCAAGCGCTTTCACTGGGTAAGGGTGCTCGGTTTTGACGATCTGATGTTCTTCCCGCTGATAATCCCGAATCCGGATTTCCGACAATTGTTCCAAGGCCGTCCTCCGGATTTCGTTTATTTTTGAAATGGGCAAAAACCAGTTTTGCGAAAAATCTACTTCCATTTCATCCACCATGAAAGGTGTATTGCCGGTTTTGGCGAGGTTCTTTTGGATATTTTCGATCAGCCCCTCCGCGTTTTTTGCGGGTTCTTTGGGTGTTTCGAGGTTGGCAGAACTGGTATGCCCGTCTTCGTCCACCACCTTCAAGCAGAATCCGTTTTCGGTTTCGCTGAAGTGCATTTTGACCCCGATTTTCCGCACCGCGCTGTTTTCATTTTCCAACATCCGGATGAACTCGGCATCGAGGTTGCGGTAGATTTCCGTGCCTGCCGCTATAGGTTTCAGTTCGTTGGGCACCACGACATCGTTGACGATAATGTTGACTTGCAGGCCGTCGCCTTCGCCCCGTTCATTGACGAAATACAGACCGTCGCCGTTGTTGAGCTGCTCGTAGTTTTCGATTCGATATCCATTGGCTTTTACTTCCAGCAGTTTGCCAATGTACTGCCCTTTTGACTTGGGACTTTCCCAGGAGCCTATTTTTGCGTGGCGTTGATTGACAAAATAATCCGTGTAGCCCCGGTTGAAGCTGCGATCCATTTCCGGTTCAAATTGGTAGAAGGTTCTGCCCGAAGAAGCCTTTTCAAATTGATCGGCATGGGCCTCCAGAAAAGTATCTAATTTTTTGCGCAGGTAAGAAGTGTTGTTTTTGACGTAAACAAGGTCTTTCAGACGGCCTTCAATTTTAAAAGAGGAAATACCTGCTTTGATCAGATTGGGCAGTTCGTCGCTCAGGTTTAGGTCTTTGATCGAAAGCAGGTGACTGTTTTCGATCAGGGTGTTACCCTTTCCGTCAATCAACTGGTAAGGCAAGCGACAGTTTTGGGCGCAGGAGCCGCGGTTGGCCGAACGCTCGCCGTTGGCAACACTCATGTAGCAATTGCCGCTGAAGGATACACAAAGGGCTCCAGTGACGAAAAACTCCAGGGATACGTCGCTGGCCTGATGGATTTCCTGGATCTGATTCAGATTCAGTTCCCGGGCCAGTACCACGCGTTTAATACCCGCATCGGACAGGAATTTGACATGGCCGGCATCCCGGTTATTGGCCTGGGTGCTGGCATGGAGCACGATGGGTGGGAGGTCCATTTCAAGAATTCCCATGTCCTGGATGATGAGGGCATCCACGCCGATGTTGTACAAATCCCAGATGAGTTGTCGGCAGGCTTCCAATTCGTTTTCGTACAAAATGGTATTGACAGTCACAAGCACCTTTGCTTTGAACAAGTGGGCGTATTGGACCATTTCGGCGATGTCTTCTATCGAATTGGTGGCATTGGTCCGGGCGCCAAACACATGCGCGCCCATATACACGGCGTCTGCGCCGGCATTGACAGCGGCCATGCCTTGGTACAGGTTTTTGGCCGGGGCCAGTATCTCAATTTTTTTTCTCATTCGATGCGATCCGATTCTTTCTGCAAGTCAATCGGAGGAGGCGCAAAAATAGATAAAAAATCCGTGTCCAATCTGCGTCATCCGCGTTCCAGCCACTATCCCATCAGCCCTTTGGCGAAGCCAACCAAATCCTGTTATCCTGTCCCATCCTGTTAATCCTGTCCCATCTTGTTAATCCTGTCAAAAATCCCAGACCACCACCACGCCGTCACCGTCCTTGGCGATAATGCTCGGCGCGACCTCATTCATGCGCTGCAACACCTGTGGATTGTACTTGACCGTGACAAATACTGGTTCTTGAGCCACAGCGGGCGACACGTTGGAAACATGGTTTATTGCTTGTAAATCAAGGATTTGGGTTACTTCCTCCGAAGTAGCGACGGAAGAAAATTTGATTTATATGACACAAATTTTGGAAACAATTTCCGACTTTTAGAAAACACACTACTTTCGGCCTGCGAAAAAGTGATTGGTTGGCTGGTGATTGGATTATTGGTGATTGGTAGACGAGTTATTCGTTACTCTTGGTTCTCCAGTCCACCAATCACCAGTCCACGAATTAACCAATCACCAATCCACCAATCACCAATCCACCAATTAACCAGTCACCAACAAACGAATAACCACTGTCCATGACACTCGGCATCCTGAAAGAAGCAGACGGCGAACAACGCGTTTCCGTCACCCCAGATTCCCTCTCCGCCCTGACCAAAATGGGCTTCGACAAAATCA
>Ga0247844_1005449_pt1 | contig 16230 bp, 12 predicted proteins | sample LaCtaG_FD_192421 | JGI IMG/M metagenome (GOLD analysis project Ga0247844, IMG submission 192421) | Freshwater microbial communities from meromictic Lake La Cruz, Castile-La Mancha, Spain - LaCruzMarch201714.5m_1 | ecosystem: Environmental > Aquatic > Freshwater > Lake | place: Spain: Castile-La... | reverse complement strand
AATCACCCGGAACGGTAGGTGCTTTTGTGTCTCCACCATTTGGAAAAATACAAGTGCCATCATTTACTGTTGCATTTGCGTTGTAATTTGTAGCAGCAGGATTTGTACAACCCGGAATGTTAGTCACAGGGTTTGGCGTAGTTACCGAAAGTGTAGCTACTTCAGATTTATTACCCGCAGCATCTTTTGCTTTTACAGTAATATTATAAGTAGTATTGGCCAATAATCCAGAAACAGAGAAATTTGTTCCAGGAATAGATTGAGCTATTTGCATACCATCTTTAGAAATCTCATAACCTACCACGCCTACATTATCGGTAGAGGCCGACCAGTTTAGCATAAAGCTATTGGCATTTAAGTTAGAGAAATTCAAAGCAGTAGGTGCTGTTGGTGCAATGCTATCAATAGGATTGTTTGGTACAACCGCTGGAGTAGTAACATTGATACTTGCCATATTGGAGAAGTTTCCAGCAGCATCTTTTGCTCTTACCTCAATTTGGTAATTGGTCAACGAAACCAAACCATTGAATTCAAAGCTTCTCATGCCAGTAGTTGAGCCACAAGGTTGACCATTTTTGAAAATGTCATAGCCAATTACGCCTACACTATCGGTAGAAGCTGTCCAATTAATTGTAAAACCATTGGCAGTAAGGTTGATAAATGCTAAATCGCCCGGAACGGTAGGCGCTTTGGTGTCTCCACCATTTGGAAAAATACAAGTGCCATCATTTACTGTTGCAGTTGCGTTGTAATTTGTAGCAGCAGGATTTGTACAACCCGGAATGTTAGTCACAGGGTTTGGCGTAGTTACCGAAAGTGTAGCTACTTCAGATTTATTACCTGCAGCATCTTTTGCTTTTACAGTAATATTATAGGTAGTGTTGGCCAATAATCCAGAAACAGAGAAGTTTGTTCCAGGAATAGATTGAGCTATTTGCATACCATCTTTAGAAATCTCATAACCTACCACGCCTACATTATCGGTAGAGGCCGACCAGTTTAGCATAAAGCTATTGGCATTTAAGTTAGAGAAATTCAAAGCAGTAGGTGCTGTTGGTGCAATGCTATCAATAGGATTGTTTGGTACAACCGCTGGAGTCGTAACATTGATACTTGCCATATTGGAGAAATTTCCAGCAGCATCTTTTGCTCTTACCTCAATTTGGTAATTGGTCAACGAAACCAAACCATTGAATTCAAAGCTTCTCATGCCAGTAGTAGAGCCACAAGGTTGGCCATTTTTGAAAATGTCATAACCAATTACGCCTACGCTATCGGTAGAAGCTGTCCAATTAATTGTAAAACCATTGGCAGTAAGGTTGATAAATGCTAAATCACCTGGAACGGTAGGCGCTTTGGTGTCTCCACCATTTGGAAAAATACAAGTGCCATCATTTACAGTTGCAGTTGCATTGTAATTGGTAGCAGCAGGATTTGTACAACCCGGAATGTTGGTCACAGGGTTTGGTGTAGTTACAGGAATATTTGCCATAGGCGAAATATTACCTGCTGCATCTTTGGCAGTTACACTGATGTTGTAAGTGGTGTTTGGGTTGAGTCCATTAAAAACTATACCGTCACTTGTAGAGGGGGACATAAAATAAAACCCATCTTTTAAAACCTCATACAAAACAACTCCCACACTGTCGGTAGAAGGTGTCCAACTCAAGCCGAAGCTGTTGGGCGTAAGGTTGTTTACTGTGAGTCCTGTCGGAGGGGTAGGAGGTTTGGTGTCCTGCGCCTGCACCATCGAAATAGTCGTGAACCAAAGGGCTAAGACCAAATAGAGTAGTTTTGTTCTCATAAGCTTAAAAAATTGATGAATAAATTGTGAATTGTTTGGTAAATGATTTTTGAAATATATCGTGAGTATGACTCTGTATAATCATACTGAATTTTTGACCAAAAATTAAAATCTTTATTCCGACTGTTTAAACTTATTTTAAACGGGTTTGCAATCTATGAAACAATTTTTCATAAAACATCAATTTTGCCAAAAGTTTAACAAAAATTAAATAAGATGATAAATACACGCATTTTAGTATCAATAATTAACATTTGCGCCAATAAAAACAAGGAATTTAAATTAAAATAACAACAAATTTCTATTTTTCAAATACAATTTCAATTGTTATTTTGGATTGAATACAAAATATTAGTTGGAAAATACGAATCAACAAGGTTTTGAAACTCAGACTTCCAATGCCTTTCATTGATAATGAATCAATTATTTTCTCTGTTCGCAAACTAAAAATCCACGTTTTTTATCTATCGTTAATGGTTTCGGTAAATTTTGTTGTCCGATTCATATACGATCAGTTGTATAGATATTGCCAGTAAGCATATTGCGTAGATTTTGATACTTCAAAAAATGCAGATTTGCGAAAATTTGTGGTAATTGCGTTTTTTGCGTTCGAAAAATATTGCGGTCAGGTTTACAATACTCGAAGTTCTGGAAACTTGACATCCTGAACTAAAATTTTGGACAATGAATTTAGCCAACGAACACCTAAAACACAAATAACCCCCAGTAAACAAATTATACTGGGGGCGGAAGTAAAAAAATGACTTAACACAATAGTTACCAACTTAACATATAGATTTGCTAAGCAAACTATTGTAAAGTTTCAAAAATCTCTATATGTCTGCTTGTATCATTTTTCAAGTGTTTATAATTGATTTTGGCTGTGGTTAAGAAAAGCGTTGTGAAATTTTCCATACCGATACGAAAAACTGAAAGTTTTTTTCTTTGTGAACTTAAATATTTTTCTGATTGAAAGCAATTTGAGATTAGTGGTTAATTTTAATGTAAATTTACCCAACTTTCTTTGAGAATTTTGTGTAAACTTTGAGGTCTTTGTGTGATAGCTATAGCACAAAATACGCAAAGTTTACACAAAGAATTCACAAAGAGAAATTTGAATATTAATAAAGAGCACAAAGAGAAAAACTTTCAGTTTTTCTTCAAAGTGACACCGAAAGTAAACTAGTAAGTTAAAAAGAAAGTTAAAATCAACGCAATTCTTAGCTACAGCTTTGATTTTTTATCTGTCATGTGGAACTCACAAAAAAATTAATCACTTCATTGTGGGTCAAAATAGAATAAATTTTGTCATGTTGGTTTCATCATGCAAGTTTTAATGCAATGATATTGCACACAAAAACAGCAATAATATTATTTGCATCATCAAGTATATTCACAATTGGAGCTGGGTCTTGCTTTTGAGGTTCTAAATTGTGCAAGTCGCCTACTGAACCACTAACGATTTCGCCATTCACAAGTCGGATGTGACTTTTCATGCCTTTGAACTCTTTTAGGATGGGTAATAATTCTTTTGTGTACATAATTTCTGATGTTTTAGTGGGTTAAACTATATGATAATCAAGTCAATGTATGATACAATACTACCAATAAAAAAATATACTTTGCAATTTTTTCTGTTGCATATAATTTATGACAGTTAACATAATCGTTACCACTAGTCTAAAAACAAAAAAAACAACTTATTTTTCAATAAATTGTTTTTTTTGTGTATCCGCTTGTGTACATAAAAATTTGTCATCATTTCTTAGGTACATTTCTTATATTTTTGAGATATTAGAGCAAAAAACAAACTAACTACAAGCTACTTAACTTACACTGCACTTTACATTGCAGTACTAGCGATTGTCAAGGTCGCTAAGAAAAACTGTAAGTTTTTCCCTTTGTGCTCTTAAAATATTTATCTGATTTCCCTTTGTGTTTCTTTGTGTAAACTTTGAGACTCTCTGTGTCATAGCTATTACACTAAGAATCACAAAGTTTACACAAAGAAACACAAAGTTAATGCTCTATCAACAAATAAAAAAACAGCTAATATTCATCAAAACTATTGGAATAAGGAAAGGACACAAAGAGAAAAACTTTCAGTTTTTCTTAACAGGTTTAGTCTCTTGGAAATGGCTTTTAATAATTTTATTTGACATAACTATCTTTACCCAACCACTTAAATAAATGTAATAGTTGGAAAATTCTTCGGAAAAGTTTCATTCTCCTGATTTAAAAATGTAAAATAAAATTTAGGTACTCAAGCGGATTACATTTTGTTTTTACTAAATGACATCAATACCATTTTATGATATTGATAAAAATAATTCACCCAAAACGATCACTCAATGGCTTCTTTTACAGTAACAAAAGCACGTTCTAGTTTAAGCATTTCTTGCGACATAAATTCGTAGAACTCCATCCACTGTATACGGCGGTGAAAGTCGATGCCCGATTTGTGCGTATATATGCGACAAACTTCTGTGCCACATTCTCGTATAAAAGCAAAATCCCAAATCAAACCAGTGGGAAACTGTTTTTCCATGATTGATTTGTATTGCTCAAATTGTTCGTACTTTTCTAAACGTTGTGCGGTGCTGTGGTGATTGATTTCCAGAATTACATACGCACCTTCTCTAGTGGCGTCAAACTTCATTTCTACACCTTTCATTTTGGTATTGTAAAGCATAAATTTACTTTTGCGCCTTTTTAATGCAGGAATGTTGTTGCAGTAAATGCCAAATCCTTCCCAAAACTCTTTCTTCAATTGCTTAACTTCCTCTTTTGAATACACTATTTGTTGTTGCTTTTTGTTATTATTTTATCACTTTGTAAACACTGCCTGGTAAACATTTTATCAATCCTTTGAACTCCATTTCTAATAATAAAGAGGTGATTTTGCTAAATGGAATATTGAGCAATATGGGCAGTTCGTTTATTTGAATGCCATCGGTGTGTAGTCTGAGTAATGATATTACATTTTGCTCATCATCACTCAAATCCAAAAATAACGACATTTGAACTGGTATGTGCCCTTTGCTGGGTTCGTTTTCCCAATTCATAAATTGGCACAAATGGTCTGCGGATTCTATCAGGGATGCTTTTTGGTTTTTAATGAGCTCATTACAACCGGCGGACCACTCATCGTTCACCCTGCCCGGAAAAGCAAAAACATCTCTGTTGTAATCGTTGGCCACTTCGGCAGTTATCAGTGAGCCACCTCTGGAAGCCGATTCTATCACCACTACTGCATCGCTCAATCCGGCAATTATTCTGTTACGCTGTACAAAATTGGGTGCATCGGGGTTGGTACGGCTCAAATACTCAGTGAGTAAAGCACCTTGCGATAACATTTTTACTGCCGTGGGTCTATGCGTGGCAGGATATATTCTGTCCAAGCCATGCCCAACTACGCCTATGGTAGCAAGCCCCGCATCAATAGCGGCTTTGTGTGCGCAAATGTCTATTCCGTATGCCAATCCACTTACAATGACAGTATTTGGCTGAAATTTAGCCAAATCGTTGATTAATTTTTGGCAGTTTTCTTTGCCAATTTCTGTGGCTTTTCTTGTTCCTACAATACCTACAAATTTGCCATCGTTAAGGTTGCAATTGCCTTTGCTAAAGAGCATTATTGGCGCATCGGCACACTCTTTTAGTCTGAATGGATAATCTCTGTCGGTGTAATAGTAAGTCTGAATTTTGTTTTTTTCTATGAATTCAATTTCTTCGTCGGCACGCGCCAGAACTTGTTGCGACACTATTTCTTTAGATAAAACCTCACCAATACCGGGTATTTTAGCCAAATTAGCCTGTGTTTCCTTGAAAACCCCCTCGGCACTACCCACATAAGCAATCAGGTTTTTGGCAATGCTGCTCCCTACTCCTTTTATTAAGGTGATTCCAATTTTGTATTTTAAATTTTGATCAGTCATTTAAATATCTTTGTTGGGAGGCGTGTGAAATTTTGAACCCGTAAATTTGTAAAGTCTTTTTTTAGAAAAGTAGATAATTCCTGCGCAAGTAATCACACCACCTACATTGCACGCAAAATCGCCCCAACTGCCTGTACGTGGAGCAAAAAATGTTGGTTGTATTATTTCAATACTTCCACTCATTATTATTGGAAAAATTATGCACGTCCAAAGGTATTCGGGTGTCGGAAATTTATAATTGTGCTTTTTGGCAAAGTCAATTGTAAGTATAAATGAAAGTCCACCATACATTAAAAAATGTACCACCAAATCTATATTGTTAAAGCTGGGCACTTTTTTGAAAGTGGATGGATGCGCAAATGATAAATAGAGTATAATGACTATTACCAAAGCCGACTTCCAATAATATTTTAAAGTGTTTAAAAGTTGCATAATTTGATTAATTACAGCATACTAACGCCAATTAACTTGCCAATGCCAAATGTGATGGCGGCAGCTGCCAACCCAAAAATCACTTGACGGAAACCAGAGAACCAAACACTTTTTCCTGTAAAAAGCGTAATAGCACCACCAATCAAAAACAACCCTATGGCACTAAATAACACACTCATCACGATGGCTTGCATTCCACCAAAAAAGAAAAAAGGAAACACCGGGATGATGGCTCCCACGGTAAACAATATAAAGGAATAAACTGCTGCCTCCATGGGTGAACCTTTTAATTCATCTACATTGATGCCCAATTCCTCTTTTACTAATTCTTCGTGCGCCTTGGTTTTGTCTTGCATAATGTTGGATGCCATGGCTTTGGCTTGTTGTTCAGGGATACCTTTGGCCATATAAATGAGCGCCAATTCACGCTCCTCAGCATCGGGATTTGTTTCTAACTCATCCAATTCTATGGCAATTTGATTTTCGTACAATTCTTGCGAGCTTTTTACCGAAATCCATTCGCCCAACGACATGGACAATGCGCCCGCCAAAAGCCCCGCCATGCCCGCCATCAATACTGCTTGTCCGCCACCAGTAGCTCCTGCAATTCCCATCACCAAACTGAAATTTGATACTAGCCCATCATTTCCACCAAGCACTGCCGCACGTATGGCATTGCCACCTACGGATTTGTGCCTTGTTTCAAATTTTGCATGGTGCGCTCCAGTTACATTTTTATCATTTTCGATAATGGACCACAGTATCTGCACATGACTTGTTTCGGCACCGGTAATTTCCATTTTTCGTTTTTCCTTCGTTCTAAGAATGGCATTGGCCAAACTTTTCTCAGTATCCATCAATGCACCAAGCACATAATCATATCCAAATATTTGTCCAATTTTATTGAGCGTTTTAGCTCTCCACGATGGACGAATTAAGTTTTCTAATGGAATATTCTCACGGCGAGCAAAAGCTTCGGCATGGCTCTGTTCTATTTCACACATCTGACGAAAAATATTGGCCACTATCTCATCCGATTCATTTTCGGCCAATTTGCCATAAAGATAGCAAGCGTCAATTTCTGTTTGTACGTTTTTATTGTTCATGTAGTATTTATGTAAATGCGTGATGCTTAATACGTTTTTTTTAGAGATGTTTTAGTCAATAAAACTGGCCATCTCCTCTTTGCTCAAATCTTTTAATGGATTGGTAGAGGTCACAAAAGTTTCGGCAAGTTTTGATTTTGACTCTTGCAGGTTTCTTATTTTCTCTTCAATGGTATTGGAAGAGATAAATCGATATACAAACACATTTTTTTGTTGTCCAATACGGTGCGATCGTGCCAATGCTTGCATTTCGGCAGCCGGGTTCCACCATGGATCAATGATAAACACATAATCGGCGGCGGTCAAATTGAGTCCTACTCCACCAGCTTTGAGCGAGATAAAAAAGCAATTCACATCCTTGTTGTTCGTAAACTTCGCTATTTCGCTCTCTCTATTTGCCGTTGCGGTAGCACCAGATAGCCATGCATACTTCCAGTTTTCTTTGTCAAAATAATCTGCCAATAGGCGCAAATGTTTCACAAAAGACGAGAAAACCAGCACTTTGTGATTTTCGGCCTTTAGCGTTTCTATGCGCATAATTATTTGTTCAAATTTACCCGATTCGCCCGCAAATTCCGGATTTCTAAGTTTGGGGTGATTGGCCAACAAGCGCAAACGGGTTAAGCCCTGTAGGGTGAGAAAAGCCATTTTTTGCAAATCCAAATTGGCATCATTTGCCAAAATACTATTCCGCAGTTTGTTCTTTTCTTCGGTATAGCAGGCCAATTGCGCCTCGGTCATATCGCAATACACCACTTCTTGAGATAATGGCGGTAGTTCTGGTGCTACCTGCTCCTTGGTGCGGCGCAATATAAATGGTTGGATGATTTTTAGCAGTGCTTCTTCCTTGGCTTTGATATTTTTATTGATGGGGTTGATGTAGGCATTACGGAACGAACTGTGGCTACCCAAAAGTCCTTCGTTGATAATGTCCATCTGTGCCCATAAATCTGTGAGTGAGTTTTCTATTGGCGTACCCGTAAGTGCCAATTTATGAGCCGATTTTATCTGCTTTACAGCTTTGTAAATTTGCGAATCAGGGTTTTTAACATACTGACTTTCGTCCAAAATGAGGTGATGGAAATTACAAGTTTTCAGCAGTTCAATATCGTTGCGCAAAGTACCATAGGTGGTGAGCACTACATTGAAAAAACCAAAAACCTTGTGAATATCCACTGTTTTGAGTCTTTTGGATCCAACATATACATATACTTTTAAATTGGGTGCAAAACGTTTGAGCTCATTTTGCCAATTGTGAATCAACGATGTGGGCATCACTATCAGCGATGTAGTCATGCTGTTTTCAACAATTTCCATTCCCGGATTCATTGCACTTTCTGCCACTTGTTCTATTGGCGCATCAAAAAGCGACAATTGAATTGGTGTAGTATTCTGTATTTTTTCGGTCAATGGCTGCGGTTTCTGTACCTGAATAGTAGTACCTTTTTTCCCCATATTTGCAATGTACTGTAACATGGCTATGGTTTGCAAAGTTTTACCCAGTCCCATATCATCTGCCAAACATCCCCCAAAGTTATTCTCGCAAAGTTGTATTAACCATCTGAATCCTGTAGTTTGGTAGTAGCGCAATTCCGCTTTCAGGTTCGCTGGTACATTAAGTTCATCTGTGCTGATTGGTGCAAAAACAGTTATCTTTTCCTCAATTTCAGTAAGTTGTTCTACTATCCTAAAATGATGTTTCTTTAACTGGATAGTCTCATCACTTTTTTTGCTAAAAAGCATCAATTCATAGTACCGCACAAACCATTCGTTGGGCAATATCGCAACAGTGTCGTCTGGCAGTACATATTCTTGAATGTGATGAAGGATGTGGTTTCTAAAGCGCACCATGGGGATATGAAATTCTCCAAAAATAGCTACTACACGTATATCAAACCAATCCAGCTTATTATCTATATTGGTATTGATAGACACTTCACCCAGAAAATAGTTTTTGTCCGAAATGTTTTGTGTAAAGTTAAACTGCGCAATCACCTCAGCGTGCGACTGCAACCATTCCAGCATCGAAATTAATGGTGCGTTGGAATCACCATCATCAGTAATTGCTGGTAATGAAAAATGGCTTATGCCCGTCTTTACCAAACCTGCATTGAGCAATAGATCTACTTTTTTATTTTCCCATATTTTATCGTGATAAAACCATTGGATAAAAAGCTCCCCATTCTCTTCTACTGTGAAAACATTCTTTTTAACGGAATAATCTACCGAATATAATTTATTATCGTATTTAAAATTTAGATGAAGTACCGGCTTCATCTCCAAGTCGGAACTAAAAACCAGAACTGCCTCTTTGTGAGGGTTTATCTCCTCAATTCTAAGACCTGTGGAGTTGACTTCAAATTTCTCTACACAATTGCAAATGTATTTTTCTATATACACCTTTTCGGCAGAGGGAGGTACTTCAATATGCTTTTTCCCGAAAAAAGGCAAAAGTTTTTTGATATCAATATCGGTAAAAGTATGTAATGTGCGACCAATCACAATAATGGCTGGCTCGTTACAAAGCTGAAAAAAACTTTTGCCAAACAGATCTATGTTTTCATTTTGACATTTTACATGAATAAAATATCGTAACCCAGCTTCGACATCTTTTTGGAAGTTAAAAACTATTTCCGACTTCTCCCTCGGAAAAATAATTTTGTCCACATCATACAAAGTTCGGGTTTTATTGCCATCTCTATAATAAAAACCAATATCAGTTTGCTTAAGTATGTTTACAATTTTAGAATGATAACCATCAAAAAGTGGACGTATGTATCTATCAATGGTCTCTTTCTTGATTTTTTTCTGAAATTCAACAATATTTGTCTCCTTGGAGTAATTTTTCATCAACTGTTTGTCCGAAATTTTATCCGCCAGCAATACAATTTCTTTTTCTGGCTCCGATAACTTTGAGAAAAAAGTAGATTTGCATCCCAGCACTTCCAAAATTATCAGCGCACCCGTAAGCTCCTCTTGCACCAATACTGGCAAAAGAATAGAACCCCATAAAGAATGTTCTGTGAGTGTGATAATTAATTTTTCAGACATTGAGATTAAAAAATGTTGTTGGAGATATTCAAAAACCGATAAATGTAAAATTATTGACCCTCAGCCAATGCTTCTACAAAAATAGTTATTTCACCTCATTTAATGACACATTCATGGTCTGTTTTTTTTGAGCCGTATATTTATAGTTGAAATATGCATAAACACACCACTTCATTTTGGTTACTATGCAGCACAACTTAAACTGTTTTTTTTGAGCGATTTAGGATTTAGGTCTCTGAAATAGCATAACAATGCCTGAATAGCCCCTGTGAACTAAGCCCTACTGTGGGGTAGAACGGTAATAGTTCTGTCTTACTACTGTGTTATCAATACTATTACTACACTATTCCTTTACTATTACTATACTATTGCTATACTGTTTCTTTACTAATACTATACTATTATTAACTATTTACATCGTGCTAAAAATGCTAAAGTCAAGCATATTGTAATTTACAGCATTAGACATTATATAGGGCTTGCTGAAAAAGCTACAATATGCAGTATACCATATTATTACAAAACATTTTATAAGTTAATGGGCACGCTTTTTATTTCATTACGATCAAATCCCGTGCATTTTACGTTTTATTCCCCGTAGGGGATGTATATCAATAGAAATCATAGTAGTCAAATGCCATTCCCCGTAGGGGATAAATATCTATTTGTTAACGGTTTATCCCCTACGGGGAATCCATCTGTGGGTGAATTAATTCTATTGATATCAATTCCCTACGGGAAAACTTGTTTTTCAGCAGACCTTATATAGTATTTATGTTTTTTCCTTTGTGCATTTAATGTCAGACCTCCAATGCCTATCATTGATAATGAATCATTTATACTTCTCTGTTCACAAACTGAAAATCCACGTTTTTTAGGTGGTCGTTAATGGTTTCTGTAAATTTTGTTGCCCGATTCATAAACGAACATTTGTTTAAATATTGCCAGTGAGCCAATTGCATAGATTTTGATATTTCAAAAACATGCAGATTTGCGAAAATTTGTGGTAATTGCGTTTTTTGCGTTCGAAAAATATTGCGGTCTAGTTTACGATACTCGAAGTTCTCTGAATGTAAGGATATTCCTAGTCCTTTGTGTTAATCTTAAGTCTCTGTATTTTTGCACATTAATCTGTTATTCAATATAAACCCTAATTTTCAACTATATGGCAGTAGAGTTTTTTCACCCATGCCAATAATTGATTTCTTTCTATGCCGATAATCAACTTTTTACCTTATATTTGCAACGTAATTCTATACAATAAAAAATGAAAGCAAAATATATCAATCCGTTTACCGATTTTGGGTTCAAAAAAATATTTGGCGAAGAAGCTAGTAAACCATTGCTAATGGATTTTCTGAACTCACTGTTACCGCCAGAGGATATCATTGCGGAGCTAACTTTTAACAATACCGAGCAACTTCCAAGTACAGACGCCGACCGCCGTGCTATTTATGATATTTATTGTCAGAATGAGCGTGGCGAAAAATTTATCGTAGAACTACAAAAGGCAAAACAGAACTTTTTCAAAGAGCGTACCATCTACTATTCTACCTTTCCTATCAGTCAGCAAGCTGAAAAAGGAAATTGGAATTATGACCTAAAAGCCGTTTATTGTATTGGGATTCTGGATTTTCAATTCGATGACTACCAGGCTGACGAAAACAATTCCGACGTACTGCACGTAGTAAAATTAAAGAACCAACATGGAGAGGTTTTTTACGATAAACTGACATACATCTATCTTGAAATGCCTAATTTCAAAAAAAATGAAGATGAACTCAGCTCTCGTTTGGATCAATGGTTGTACTTTATCAACAACTTGGAAGATTTGCAGCAAATACCACAAATTTTTGCAGACAGTGTTTTTATCACTGCATTCCAAAAAGCAGAATTGGCAGCCTTATCCACAACCGAAATACACCGCTACGAAGGCAGTTTAAAAATCTATCGTGATCTAAAAGGCGTTGTAGATACAGCATTCGACGAAGGAATGGAAAAGGGTGAGCAAATCGGTTTGGAGAAAGGCGAGAGAATCGGGCTGGAAAAAGGTGAGCAAATCGGTTTAGAAAAAGGTAAAATTGAAGAAAAATTAGAAGTAGCACACAATGCTATAAAAGCTGGCTTGCCAAACGATATTATACATGCACTTACAGGTTTATCGGTAGGTTCAATTAATGAATTGCGGTGTAATTTATAGCGTTTTTTATCTCCTAATTAATCGCCAACTCAGTGATGTAAAGCATTTATTGAACAAAAAATTCATAACAAAATACATCTTTTTTAAAACATGCAGATTTGCGAAAATTTGTGGTAATTGCGTTTTTTGCGTTCGAAAAAATATTGCGGTCTAGTTTACGATACTCGAAGTTCTCCGAAACTTGCCATATTTACAGATTACTTTCAAATAAAAAAGACACAAGTTTATTGTGTCTTTTTTATTGAGATATATGGTTCATTTATCAAGATAGTATAACTAGAAGTACGGTACTTCATTTCCCAAATGATTAGCTCTAAAAATAAGCAATTTCCTTTTCTTCTATTGAGCTCAATAAGTTATTTGCAAGTTTACTTGCGCCTATTCTAAATAAACTGTTGTTCAACCATTCAGCACCCAAAGTATTTTTCACCACTGTATAGTATTTTACAGCATCGTTTGTAGTAACTACTCCACCTGCAGCTTTGAAACCCACTTTAACGCCTGTGTTTTTATTCCACTCGCTGATGGCTTGACACATAATATAAGCCGCTTCTAATGTGGCAGATACCGCCGTCTTGCCTGTTGACGTTTTGATAAAATCAGCTCCCGATGCCATGGCAAGAATCGAAGCCATTTTAATTGCACTGGCAGAAGGTAATGCGCCCGATTCGATAATCACTTTTAGCTGTGCATTTCTACAGGCAGCTTTGATTTCGGATAATTCTTCGTATACATCTTGGTATTTACCTTCGAGAAATTTGCCAATCGACATTACCACATCTATTTCCGTAGCACCTTCCATTACTGCCATTGCTGTTTCGGCAACTTTAACTTCAATAAATGTTTGTGATGCTGGGAAACCAGCCGCTACCGATGCTATTTGAATTGTTTCCGCCAAATGTTCGCTCACTACTTGTACCAATGATGGATATACGCATATAGCTGCCACATTTTCTGTATTTGCAAATGATTGTTTAAAGTCATTCACTTTTTTGGTAAGTGCAATAATCTGTGCATCAGTATCTGTACTGTTTAGCGATGTAAGATCTATACAATTGAAACATTGTGCGTGAACAGCTTTGGTATTATTTTCGTCAAAGTGCTGGTCAATTAGTTCAGCCACCTCTGCCCGTACCAAATCGTCGTTCAGATTGCAATTATATTGTTTGAATAATTCGTCGAATTTGTTCATTGATTGTTTTGTTTTGTTGAATCGGGAATCTCCGAATCGGGTATTAATTTCTTGTTTTCCAAGTGTCTTTTGTTATCTCGCTCAGTCTTCTTTTGCATATTTTTTTCAAAAGCTTCCGTGAGGTTTACACCTGTTTGGTTGGCCAAACATATCAGCACCCAAAGTACATCGGCCATTTCATCAGCAAGATCAGCCTTTTCGTCCGATTTTTTGAACGACTGATCTCCATACTTTCGTGCTATGAGACGTGCCAATTCGCCTACTTCCTCAGTAAGTATTGCCAAGTTGGTGAGTTCACTAAAATATCGAACTCCATATTTTTTTATCCATTCATCAACTTGGTTTTGTGCCTCAAGTATAGTCATTGCCCATTAAATTCTGAAAAATTACTACTCGTTCAGTCTGGCAATAATGGTTTCGTTGCCAGTAGTTTTGTCGCCTACCTGCACAAATACCTGCGTATCCAATGGGAAAAATAGATCCACGCGTGAACCAAATTTAATAAATCCTAAGTGTTCGTTGATAGTTGCTTTTTTCCCCGCACGAGCATAAGTTACAATTCTACGTGCCAAAGCACCCGCAATTTGTCTTACTAAAATTTGTGTTGATGCTGGAGTTTCAATTACTACAGTTGAACGTTCATTCTCGGTGCTTGATTTTGGCAAAAATGCGGCCATGTGCCTTCCACTGTGATGAATAGATTTTACCACAGTGCCATTTACTGGATACCAATTGGCATGTACATTAAACACATTCATAAAAATTGAAACTTGAATGCGTTGGTCGCCAAAATGCTCCAATTCATCTGTAGGTTCTACCACCACAATGGTTCCGTCGGCAGGTGCTACTACCAAACCAGAATCGTCGATAGTCACTTTACGTGGCGGATTTCTGAAAAAATAGGCAAAAAAGAACAATAGAAATGAAGATATTACAACATTTACTATCATCGCCCAAAATGGGAACTTGGTATAAACATAAAGGTTGAGTAGTAACAAAACCAATGTTAATGTAGCCAAAATTATACGTCCTTCTTTATGAATTCTAATGTATCTCATTTGCTTTTTTGTGTTTTATTATTTTAAAAGTGATGGTTATCAATTAGATATTTTTCTCAGCTATAAGATATTCTGCAATTTGAACTGCATTTAGTGCTGCACCTTTTTTAATTTGATCACTTACACTCCAAAAAGTCAGACCGTTAGGGTTTGAAATATCTTTGCGTATGCGTCCTACATGTACAGGATCTTTTCCGGCCAAAAACAATGGCATTGGATATTCTTTTGCAGCAGGATTGTCAATTAACACAATGCCTGGAGCTGCTGCAAATGCAGCTTTTGCTTCATCTACACTTATCGGACTTTCAGTTTCTAACCACACACTTTCGGAATGCGCACGGAGTGCTGGTACGCGCACACACATAGCGCTCACTTCAATGTCCGAATGCATGATCTTGCGTGTCTCGTGGTACATTTTCATTTCCTCTTTGGTGTATCCATTATCGGTAAACACATCTATTTGAGGTATTACATTGTATGCCAATTGATATGCAAATTTATCTACTGTTGGTTCCTCGCCAGCAATTATTTGTTTGTATTGCATTTCTAGTTCGTCCATGGCAGCAGCACCTGCACCACTTGCTGCTTGGTAAGTAGATACATGTACGCGTTTGATGTGCGAAATATTTTCTAATGCTTGTAGTGCCACTACCATTTGTATGGTTGTGCAATTAGGGTTGGCAATAATGCCCCTTGGTCGGTTTTTTGCATCGGCAGCATTTACTTCTGGTACTACCAATGGAATATCAGCATCCATCCTAAAAGCGCTCGAATTGTCTATCATCACCGCGCCAAATTTTGTAATATCTTCAGCAAATTCTTTAGAAATACCCGCTCCTGCTGACGCAAAAACAATGTCAATGCCTTTGAAATCATCACCATGTTTTAACTCTTTCACAGTAAGCTTTTGGCCTTTGTAATCATATACACTACCTGCGCTGCGAGCCGAACCAAAAAGTGTTAGTTCTGTCATTGGAAAATTGCGCTCAGCTAAAACACGTAAAAATTCTTGTCCTACGGCACCACTTGTACCTACAATTGCTACTTTCATCGTTTTATTCTTTATTCTATTTTCATTGTTTTTTATTCACTTTTTTACATTCCATCTACACATTCTAATCCCAAAAAACAAGACATCCTTTTCTTTGTATTGGAATTGTAATCAGCTCTTCAACTACTTCATTGTTGAGTTCAAAAAATAAACAGCTATATTTGTTCGCTTTTTTATTTTTTGATGATTGTAATGTAAATATTGTGCAAAATTAATCCAATTTACGAGAAATATATCAATAGATGAATAAATTAACTCTGTTTTTAGCGTTTTTACTACCTGTAATGACTTTCGGGCAGGTAAATGATACATTTTCTGATGGCAATTTTACCACTAATCCTACTTGGAATGGAGCTACTACAAATTTCGAAATCAATACTTCTTTTCAGCTACATTCC
>Ga0247844_1005446_pt1 | contig 16232 bp, 12 predicted proteins | sample LaCtaG_FD_192421 | JGI IMG/M metagenome (GOLD analysis project Ga0247844, IMG submission 192421) | Freshwater microbial communities from meromictic Lake La Cruz, Castile-La Mancha, Spain - LaCruzMarch201714.5m_1 | ecosystem: Environmental > Aquatic > Freshwater > Lake | place: Spain: Castile-La... | reverse complement strand
ATACCCAGAGCGCGTAAGGCAGAATGAGCACATGAGAGCTGAACTTTCCCCAGAAATACTCGCGCTCTTAAAAGACCCGACAACACTGATTCCTGCGATTGCCCAAGATGTTAATACCCGAGAAGTGCTCATGCTTGCCTATATGAATACTGAGTCCCTTGCTCTGACTCTTGCAACCGGCAAGGCAACTTACTTTTCCCGAAGTCGCAATGAGATCTGGGTTAAAGGTGAGACATCGGGTCATACCCAGATGGTGCATTCGGTGGCACTTGATTGTGATGGCGATGCACTTCTTATTGCGGTCGACCAAGTGGGGGCCGCCTGTCACACAGGTGACCAGACTTGCTTTCACCAAAGCCTTGGTTATTTCTCATGAAAATTGAAGAATTTCGCAAGCACGCACAATCTCACAATGTCATTCCGGTTTATCGAAAACTTCTTGCTGATGGCGAAACGCCACTTAATATTTATAAGAAGCTAGCCCAAAATAAACCTGGCACCTTTCTCTTGGAGTCGGCCGAACACGGGGGAGTATGGTCCCGATATTCATTTATCGGGGTGAAAAGTCAGACCACGCTGACCGAAAATGATGGACAAGCGCTCTGGATTGGAAAACCTCCGGTAGGAGTCCCGACAGGAGTCGATCCACTGACTGCGCTACGTCAAAGTGTTGCCCATTTAAAGTCACCAAAAATTGAGGGCTTACCAACTCTGACCGGTGGACTCGTTGGTTATATGGGCTATGACGCGGTGCGCCGGTTAGAGAAGTTGCCAACAACTTCTGCGCGCGATATTGAACTTCCTGAAATCTCCTTCATGCTTACCAGTGATCTAGTTGTCATGGATCACTCAGATGGCACCATCATCTTGATTGCCAATGCAATCAACTGGGATGGATCCAGTGAGCGAGTCGATGATTCATATCTTGATGCAGTCTCTCGCTTAGACCGGATGCAAAAGGAGTTGCTCGGTCCCATCGCTGGCGATGTTTCACCCCTTCCATCCTTTGATAAACCTATCTTTGATCGCAATATGAGCGAGCAGGAATTCAAAAGCAAGGTGGAAATTGCGAAGGAAGAGATTCGAGCTGGTGAGGCATTCCAAATAGTTCTCTCGCAAAGGTTTTCCATGCCAACCTCAGCAGATGCGCTAGATATCTATCGCATGCTGCGCCTTAATAACCCCAGCCCATATATGTATCTCTGTAGATTTGAAGATGGATATGACGTTGTTGGTTCAAGTCCGGAAGCACTGGTGAAAGTGACCGGTAAGCAAGTGATGGTGCACCCCATTGCGGGAACTCGCAAACGCTCTGCTTCTATTGAAGAAGATGTGCGATTAGGTGAAGAGTTACTGGCCGATCCTAAAGAGCGGGCAGAACATTTGATGTTAGTAGATCTGGGACGTAATGATTTAGGTCGCATCTGCGCACCTGGTTCTGTTGAAGTCATTGACTTCATGCATATCGAGCGGTATTCCCATGTAATGCATATTGTTTCTACCGTTGTGGGCGAACTTGCAAGTGATAAGTCACCGATTGACGCGCTCCTTTCAGTCTTTCCTGCCGGAACACTTTCCGGAGCTCCGAAGCCACGTGCGATGGAGATTATTGAATCCCTTGAGCCCACACGTCGCGCGCTCTATGGTGGAGCAATCGGATACTTTGATTTCACCGGCAATATTGATACCTGTATCGCCATTCGAACAGCGCTGGTGCATAACGGGATCGCATATGTGCAAGCTGGTGCCGGAATTGTTGCGGACTCTGATCCCACTGCCGAAAATGATGAGACCCTTAATAAGGCAGCGGCTGTTTTGGGCGCCATCGCAGCTGCCAATGAGATGAAGCGGTAAGAGACAAGTGAAAATTTTCATTTCACTTGTCTGCGTGGCAACGATTGCCATTATTCTCAGTCGCAGACTTCGACTCTCAACTCGGTATGAGCGAGCTCCGCGAACTCTCACCCAGTGGAACGCACTTGATAAAGGCATTGATCCCACAGAGGAAAAGCAATGAGCGTTCTTGATTCAATTATTGAGGGCGTCCGTGAAGATCTTGCCATGCGTCGACTGCCGCTATCGCAGATTCATGAAGCGATGGAGAATGCAGCGAAACCATTAGATGCTTATGCATTCCTTGCACAATCTGAGATGAATGTGATTGCCGAAGTAAAGCGATCTTCTCCTAGTAAGGGTGCACTTGCACCCATTACAGATCCAGCTGCACTAGCAGGGCAATATCAAGAAGCGGGTGCATCTGCTGTCAGCGTTCTTACAGAGCGTCGTCGCTTTGCCGGCTCACTTGAAGATCTCGATGCCGTGCGGGCTCGAGTAACAATTCCAGTGCTTCGCAAAGACTTTATGGTTGATGAGTATCAGTTCCTAGAAGCACGGGCACATGCCGCCGATATTGTGCTTCTTATTGTTGCGGCTCTTTCTCGTTCTCAACTCAAGGATTTTTATGACCTCTCCTGCGAACTTGGGATGGCCTCACTGATTGAAGTCCACACTGCGCAAGAACTGGAAAGTGCGATGGAGATTTCACCGCGCATGATTGGCATCAACTCTCGCAACCTCAAGACACTCGATGTCGATACCCGGGCCTTCGCTGATCTCATCCCGCAGATTCCCGATGAGATTATCCGAGTGGCCGAGTCTGGAATCTCGAGCCGAAGTGATGTTCAGGGTGCGCAAAACTGTGGAGCTTCTGTGATTTTGGTCGGCGAAGCGCTGGTTAAGTCTGGGGATCCGATTTCTGCGATGCAGGAGTTGCTGGGTCGCCGGTAGTCTTGGGCTTATGACTACGACTGCCGAGAACGCGCTAGCCGAGATAGCCGGACATTTTGGTCCCTATGGCGGCCGGTTCGTTCCCGAAGCACTTATCGGTGCACTGGAAGAGTTAGATGCGGCAAGAATTTTTGCCCAAACCGATCCAACTTTTATCGCCGAATTAGCAGAGCTACATCGCACCTATACCGGTCGTCCCAGCATCATTACAGAGGCAAAAAGATTCGCTGAGCATGCAGGTGGAGCGCGAATTCTGCTCAAGCGAGAAGATCTCAATCACACTGGAAGTCATAAAATAAATAACGTTTTAGGTCAAGCACTTCTGACAAAGCGAATGGGCAAGAAACGCATTATTGCTGAGACCGGTGCCGGTCAACATGGTGTTGCTTCAGCAACTGCTGCTGCATTGATGGGTCTTGAATGTGTTGTCTACATGGGCGAAGAAGATACAAGACGTCAATCACTGAATGTTGCGCGCATGAAGTTACTTGGCGCCGAAGTTATTCCAGTGACGTCTGGTTCTCGCACACTCAAAGATGCAATTAACGAAGCAATGCGCGATTGGGTTACTAACGTTGAGACAACGCATTACATGCTGGGCACAGTAGCCGGACCGCATCCATTCCCATCGATGGTCCGTGATTTCCATAAGATTATTGGCGAAGAATCTCGCGAACAGGTATTGGCACTGACCGGAAGATTGCCGGATGCCGTGATGGCATGTGTGGGCGGCGGATCTAATGCAATTGGAATTTTCCATCGCTTTATTTCCGATGAATCTGTCCGACTGATTGGACTCGAGGCAGCAGGAGATGGTGTTGAAACTGGTCGCCATGCAGCAACTATTACCGGGGGATCACCGGGAGTTCTTCACGGAAATCGAACTTATGTATTACAAGATGCCAATGGACAGACAATTGAATCTCATTCGATTTCGGCGGGTCTTGATTATCCGGGTGTGGGCCCAGAACATGCCTACCTTCATGACATAGGTAGAGCGGAATACCGAGCTATCACTGACGCGCAGGCGATGGAAGCATTCTCACTTCTTTCAAAGACCGAGGGAATCATTTCTGCGATTGAAACGGCGCATGCTCTGGCTGGTGCGATGCAGGTGGGTAAAGAACTTGGTCCTGATGCAATTATTCTGATTAATCTCTCTGGCCGCGGAGATAAAGATGTGCAAACGGCGGCGCAGTATTTTGGAATTCCACTTTAAATGAGCACACCGCTTGAAACCCTTTTCACTACCGTTCGCAGCGAGAATCGCGCAGCGCTTATTGCTTACATCCCGGCAGGTTTTCCCACTCAAGAGGGATGCAAAAAGGTAATTCAAGCATTTGTCGATGGCGGCGTGGATGCAATCGAAATCGGTTTTCCCTATAGCGATCCAGTGATGGATGGACCAACGATCCAAGCTGCAGCCGATAGGGCGCTATCGCAGGGCACTGGGGCGAAGGAAGTTTTCGAAGCACTCAAGCACGCCACAGATTTAGGTGTGCCAGCAGTTGTGATGACGTATTGGAACCCGATTGAAAAATACGGAGTAGAAAAGTTTGCCCAAGCGATTTCAGACAACGGCGGCTCTGGTGTTATTACTCCTGATTTAACTATTGAAGAATCAGCAGCCTGGACGGCCGCTGTTGCGCAAAGTGAAATTAACTCAATCTACGTTGTTGCGCCAAGCACGAAAGATGCACGACTTACCAGTGTGACTGATCATTGCAGTGGTTTTGTCTATGCGGCCTCACTAATGGGTGTGACAGGAACACGCACAAGTGTTTCATCCGGTGCGCCAGATCTCGTTGCTCGGATTCGAAAGAGTACGGACACCGCAGTGGCGGTAGGACTCGGTGTTTCAACGAGAGAGCAAGCCAAGGGCGTGGCAGGGTATGCCGACGGCGTAATTGTCGGCTCCGCATTTATCAATAAACTTTTGGAGTCAGAAGATGAAGCAAGTGGTTTAATTGCTGTGCGTGAGTTAGCGGAACAACTAGCACAAGGGGTACGTGAAGGACGATGAGAGAATTTAAGTTGTGGTTTGGTCTAGCTTCACGATTGACCTTGGGTGGAGTTCTGCTCGTTGCTGGATATTTAAAGTATGACGAGATTGATAAATCGCAGATGGCTGTGCGAGCCTACGAAATGCTTCCTATCGCTTTAGCTAATTTCATCGGCATAGTTCTGCCATTCGCTGAAATCGGGATGGGTTTGCTTCTGATCCTCGGCGCAGCTACTCGAATCACAGCAGCGCTCAGCGCCTTGCTCATGGTGGTCTTTGTTATTGGCATCTCACAGGCGTGGGCGCGAGGCCTTTCTATCGACTGTGGCTGCTTTGGAGGGGGAGGCCAGGTTGAGCCTGGAACTGCGAATTACATCACTCCACTGCTACGAGACACCGGCCTATTGGCCCTTGGGATTTATCTTTTTCGCTACCCACAAAGTAAATTTAGCCTTGATAAATCGTCGCAGAAACTGAATCTAGAAAAAGGGATATGAAATGAGCGCGAAGCCACAACCTGGGAAAGATAACTTCACTCGCAACCTTGTTATTGGTGTTGTACTCGGTGTAGTCCTAATCATGCTCGTACCAACGATTATCTCTAAGCAGACCAAGTTAGCTGCAAAGATTCCAGCGAGTGTTTCCGCAGAGCGTGGATATGGAGTTGTCTTTAATGGTGAACTCACCGGCGTTCCCGTCCTTGATATTTATGAAGATTTCCAATGCCCTAGCTGCGCACGTTTTGAAGGAACCCAAGGTCAATACCTTGACTCATTGATTGAAGATAAGAAGGCAACTGTTGTCTTTCACACTCTCTCATTTCTCGGCCCCGAGTCCGTTATCGCTGCCAATGCAGCAGCATGCTCGGCCGACGAAGGTAAATTCCTAGCTCTCCACAAGATGCTCTATCAGACTCAGCCTCGAGAAAATTCCGGAGCCTGGACTAATGAGGCGCTGGTCGCGGCCGGTGAATCAGTGGGTATTAAATCAAAAGAATATGAAAAGTGTGTCAACAACGGCACATATGCGGATTGGGTCACCAATGTGCAAGCCTCCGCTGCACAGAGTGATGTGAATTCAACTCCAACAGTCTTCATCAACGGTAAGGAACTAGATCGCAATGCCTATTACGATCCGGCTCTCTTTATCGCCGCTGTAGAGCGCGGATAATTTTTGCGTAGTGCAATTCCAACGCCAACCATTTCGGCGTTTGAAATTGGTCCGCTCACTATCCACTTCTATGCTCTCTGCATTATTGCCGGGGTTGCACTCGCAATCTGGTTAGGCAATCGCAGGTTTCTCACCTCCTTCCCGCAAGGAGTGGGTGTCGTTGCAGATGTTGCCGTATTTGCAATCCCTGCTGGTGTAATCGGTGGCCGTCTCTATCACGTCATTACCTCACCAGAAAATTACTTTGGTGCAAATTCTCGGGCTCTTGATATCTTCAAAATCTGGAATGGCGGCCTTGGAATTTGGGGCGCAATTGCACTCGGTAGTGGGGTTGCCTTTTTTTACTATAAGAGAATTGCATCGGCGAAAGATTTGCCATCTTTTGCCTATTTTGCCGATGCACTTGCACCGGGTATCGCAATTGCCCAGGCGATAGGGCGCTGGGGAAATTGGTTTAATGCTGAGCTCTTTGGTCGCCCGCTTGATGCATCGTGGGCACTTTCAATTCCACTGCAATCTCGCCCGGCTGGATATGAAAACTTCGAAACATTCCATCCCACATTTCTCTATGAATCACTGTGGTGCTTTCTTATTGCCGCAGTGTTACTCGCCGCGCGAAAGCGTCTAGCCCCAGGATCAATCTTTCTGCTTTACATCACACTTTACTGCTTCGGGCGATTCTTCTTTGAAGCTATACGCATTGATTCGGCGCAGTCATTTGCCGGCCTTCGCCTGAATCAATATGTTGCCGGATTGTTATTTCTTGGGGCAGGTGCAGCATTTCTGAAGTTTTATCGACGGACAAGGTAGGATTCGCATATGGCTCTCGAGGATGTATTCCAGCGCAATCTGCACCACCGCACCCACCGTGCCGGTTGGTTGCGGGCTGCCGTCCTTGGTGCAAACGATGGTTTAGTTTCAACGGCTGCGCTCATGATTGGCGTTGCAGCTGCGCGCGCCGGTGAGCAGAGTTTTCTTATCACGGCAGGTGCTGCCGGAATTGCCGCTGGTGCGATGTCGATGGCTGTTGGTGAATATGTCTCGGTTAGATCACAAAATGATATTGAAGAATCAGACAGGCTCCTGGAGATTGAGCATCTAGCAATTGATCCGGAAGGCGAGTTTGAAGAACTTGTTCATATCTATATGGAGCGCGGGCTATCTCGTGAACTTGCGGTGCAGGTTGTTCATGCCATGCATGAGCGCAATCCATTGGAAGCGCATCTACGCGATGAACTAGGTCAGCATCCGCATACAAAGGCACGTCCAGTGCAAGCAGCGGTGGCATCGGCAATCGCATTTACGCTCGGAGGGTTAATTCCATTTGTGGGCGCATTCGCACCGACCTCCGGAGCAGCCGCATCGAGCATCGTTGGATTCACCATCGTGGGTCTGGTAATTACCGGAGTTGTGAGCGCGCGCACAGCTGGGGCGAAGATACTGACCCCGACACTGCGAGTCATTGCGGGCGGCGTCTTGGGTATGGCCATCACCGCCGGGATTGGTCACCTCTTGCATTTGAGTGGCATCTAAAGCACCCCCTTGCTACCCTTTTAACCAGTAGATTTTCAGATAGTCGGGCCAATGATGTCCCTGAGTTAGCGAGAAATAGAGGGGCATCAGCGAATGGCACTTTCATCGAGTTATCCTGTCGCACAGGGTCTTTATGATCCTGCACAAGAACACGATGCATGCGGCGTTGCGATGGTTGCCACCTTAAATAAAATTGCTACACATGACATTGTTGCCAAAGCACTTACTGCACTTCGCAATCTAGAACACCGTGGCGCATCTGGCGCGGAACCCGATAGTGGTGATGGTGCTGGAATTCTGATTCGAGTCCCTGATGCTTTTTATCGCGCCGAAATTTCATTTACGCTACCTGTCGAAGGATCCTACGCAACTGGAATAGCATTTATCGCACAAGGCGCCGAGGTTCGCACGCAAATTACCAAGCTCGCAGATGAAGAAGGTCTCACCGTCCTTGGTTGGCGCGAGCTACCAATTAATTCTTCTGCTCTAGGAAAGACCGCCCTCTCTGTCATGCCGCGCTTTGAGCAACTCTTCGTTGCTGGAAAGAAAAATGAATCAGGAATCGCTCTTGACCGTTTGGCATTCGCACTTCGCAAGCGTGCTGAGCACGCACTTGATCTCTATTTCCCTTCATTGTCATCACAGACAATTGTTTACAAGGGCATGCTTACAACAGGACAATTAGAAGAATTCTTCCCAGATCTCAGTGATACTCGTGTTGTTTCTCCACTGGCTCTGGTGCACTCACGTTTTTCTACCAACACCTTCCCATCATGGCCACTTGCCCACCCGTATCGATTCATCGCCCACAACGGCGAAATCAACACCGTAAAGGGAAATAGAAATTGGATGCGAGCTCGTGAATCACTTCTTGAAAGTGATGTTTTAGGCAAAGACCTAACCCGACTATTTCCTATCGTTGAAATGTCAGGTTCTGACTCAGCATCATTTGATGAAGTACTAGAGCTTCTCTATCTTGGCGGTCGCTCACTGCCTCATGCAGTTCTAATGATGATTCCAGAAGCGTGGGAGAACCACGCGACCATGTCCCAGAAGCGTCGTGACTTCTATGCATTTCATTCCTCACTGATGGAGCCATGGGATGGACCAGCCTGCGTTACTTTCACAGACGGCCACCAAGTGGGCGCAGTTCTCGATCGCAATGGACTTCGCCCATCTCGTTTCTGGGTAACAGCTGACGGTTTAGTTGTTCTTGCCTCCGAAGTAGGTGTTCTTGATATTCCAGCGGAGAAGATTGTTCGCAAGGGTCGCCTGCAACCAGGAAAAATGTTCCTGGTTGATATCGAAGCTGGCCGCATTATTGAAGATGATGAGATTAAAGATTCACTAGCTGATGCCGAGCCATATGGCAGCTGGTTAGCCGATGGAATGATCAGACTTTCTGATCTTCCGGCGCGCGAACATATTGTCTATCCACATAAGTCAGTGCTGCGTCGTCAAAAAGCATTTGGATATACAGAGGAAGAAATTAAGATCATCGTCACTCCGATGGCTAAAGGCGGGGGAGAAGCACTTGGTTCCATGGGAACTGATACGCCTATCGCTGCCCTATCGGCAAAGCCACGCCTGCTCTTTGATTACTTCACTCAGCTCTTTGCCCAAGTAACTAATCCGCCACTGGATGCTATTCGCGAAGAGTTAGTAACAAGCTTGGGTGGAGCTATCGGTCCAGAACACAATCTGCTTGATCCTGGTCCTGAGTCATGCCGCCAGATTTCCATTGCCTTTCCGGTAATTAATAACGATGAGCTAGCAAAGATTATTCACGTTAATGCCGATGATAATTATCCTGAACTTGAGTCCTACGTTGTTCGGGGACTCTTCCCGGTCACAGGTGATGGCAACACCCTGCAGACTCGCTTGGAAGAGATTAAGAAGGAAGTTTCCCAAGCGATTGCTAATGGCGCACACATCATCGTGCTCTCTGATCGTGATGGCGATGCCGAAGATTGCCCAATTCCTTCACTTCTACTTACCGCCGCTGTGCACCACCACCTAATTCGTGAGAAGACTCGCACCAAGGTTGGTCTCGTTGTTGAAGCGGGCGATGTTCGAGAAGTTCACCACGTTGCACTCCTGATTGGTTATGGCGCAGCTGCAGTAAATCCATACCTAGTGATGGAAACTGCCGAAGATTTAGTAACGCAAGGAGTTATTACCGGCATTACCCCGGAAAAGGCGGTTGCCAACGTTATTAAGGCGCTGGGCAAAGGCGTTCTTAAAGTAATGTCCAAGATGGGTATTTCAACTATCGCCTCCTATACCGGAGCGCAGGTCTTTGAAGCTATTGGGTTGGGTCAAGATTTCGTTGACGAATACTTTGTCGGAACCACTTCTCGTTTAGGTGGAGTGAGCCTGGATGTCATTGCGCAAGAGACAATCAGACGTCATCACCTGGCATACCCGGTTGGGGGAGAGATTCCTGGCGCCAAGCGCTTAGCTGTTGGCGGGGAATATCAATGGCGCCGCGATGGTGAGCCACATTTATTTAATCCAGAGACTGTTTTCGCACTTCAGCATGCAACTCGCAATAAGCGTTATGACATCTTCAAGCGCTATACCAACCAGGTTAATGATCAGAGTAAAACTCTGATGACCCTTCGTGGGCTCTTTGCATTTAACACCACACAGCGCGCGCCAATCTCTATTGATGAAGTTGAGCCAATTTCGCAAATTGTGAAGCGATTCTCAACTGGCGCGATGTCTTATGGCTCGGTTTCACAAGAAGTCCATGAGACGCTGGCTATTGCCATGAACCGCATCGGTGGTAAATCAAATACAGGTGAAGGCGGAGAAGACGCTTCGCGTTTCCTTCCTATGGCTAACGGTGATTCCAAGAACAGTGCAATCAAGCAAGTTGCATCCGGTCGATTTGGCGTGACAAGTAATTACCTCACCAACGCCACAGATATTCAGATCAAAGTGGCACAGGGTGCAAAGCCTGGTGAAGGTGGCCAACTTCCTGGATTCAAGGTCTATCCATGGATCGCACAAGCACGTCTTTCAACTCCCGGTGTGGGACTCATCTCCCCACCGCCTCATCACGATATTTATTCGATTGAAGATTTAGCGCAATTGATTCATGATTTAAAAAATGCTAACAAGGATGCACGTGTGCACGTCAAGCTTGTTGCTGAAGTGGGCGTAGGAACTGTTGCAGCTGGTGTCTCTAAAGCACACGCAGATGTCGTTCTTATCTCTGGCCATGATGGTGGAACAGGTGCATCTCCTCTTACTTCACTTAAGCATGCGGGCGCTCCATGGGAGCTAGGCCTTGCCGAAACCCAACAGACGCTGCTTCTTAACAACTTGCGTGATCGCATCGTTGTGCAGGTAGATGGGCAGATGAAGACAGGTCGCGATGTAGTGATTGCAGCGCTACTGGGTGCAGAAGAATTCGGTTTTGCAACTGCGCCATTGGTTGTTTCTGGTTGCATCATGATGCGTGTGTGTCATCTAGATACATGTCCGGTCGGTATCGCTACCCAGAACCCAGAGCTACGTAAGAAGTTCTCTGGAAAGCCTGAATTTGTTGAGACATTCTTTGAATACATTGCAGAAGAAGTTCGTGAAATTCTGGCATCCCTTGGTTACAAGACATTGCTCGAGGCAATTGGCCACGTGGAAAACCTTGATACCCGCGCCGCTATTGATCACTGGAAGGCGAGCGGTTTAGATCTTTCTCCACTTCTAATGCGTCCTGATGTTGATTCACCATTGCATAACACCACTAAGCAAGATCACGGATTAGCAGCAGCACTTGATAACAAGCTCATCGAGCTATCAAAGGCAGCACTTGAGTCCAAAGAATCTGTGCGTATTGATGTGCCGGTGCGAAATGTGAACCGTACCGTGGGAACAATGTTGGGCGCTGAGATCACACGTCGTTATGGGTCCGAAGGACTTCCTGCCGGAACTATTGATGTGACGCTGCATGGATCTGCGGGCCAATCACTGGGCGCTTTTATTCCACAGGGTCTGACCATTCGTATGTATGGAGATGCCAATGATTATGTGGGCAAGGGAATTTCAGGGGGCCGAGTAATCGTGCGCCCTGATGAGAAGGCCACATTTAAATCTGAATCAAATGTAATTTCCGGAAACGTCATCGGATATGGGGCAACATCGGGAGATATCTACATCCGCGGCCTTGCTGGTGAAAGATTCTGTGTGCGAAACTCTGGCGCCACTGCAATCGTTGAAGGCGTGGGCGATCACGCACTTGAATACATGACTGGTGGCACAGTGGTCATTCTTGGCAAAACTGGTCGAAATATTGCAGCCGGTATGTCTGGTGGACGTGCATTCGTATTAGACCTTGATACCGCGATCGTTAATACCGAGATGGTTGATGTCTTGGCAGTGCCGGCAGATCAGCGTGAAAACCTTCGCGCCTTGCTATCTTCTTTCCACGTTGAAACAGGTTCTGAAATTGCGGAATCAATCCTTAAAAATTGGGAGACAGAGCTTGCGCGCTTCTCACTGATAATGCCTCGTGATTATGCTCGCGTGCTAGCAGCGATTGAGAAGGCTAACCGAGAAGGTTTACCAGTTGACGAGTATGTAATGGAGGTTGCAGCAAATGGCTGATCCAAAAGGATTTATGACGACTCCGCGCGAGACGCCTAAGCGACGTCCGGTCGATGTTCGTATTCAAGATTGGCGTGAGGTCTATGAACCACAGTCGATGGAGCATCTGCAAAAGCAAGCAGGTCGCTGTATGGATTGTGGAATTCCGTTCTGCCACTCTGGCTGCCCGCTAGGAAACCTGATTCCAGAGTGGAATGACCTCATTTTCCGTGGCGATAAAGTCGAAGCCATTGATCGTCTGCACGTTACCAATAATTTCCCTGAGTTCACCGGTCGTCTATGTCCTGCGCCATGTGAAACAGCGTGTGTTGTCGGAATTAACCGTGATGCAGTCACCATTAAGCAGATTGAACTTCGCACCATTGAAGAAGCATTTGATGATAACAATGTAAAGCCCTTAGCCCCTGAGCGTCTTACTGGAAAGACTGTAGCTGTCATCGGTTCTGGCCCAGCTGGGTTAGCAGCGGCGCAACAACTTACTCGCGCTGGACACACAGTTGCTGTCTATGAGCGAGCAGATAAAATTGGTGGACTTCTTCGTTATGGAATTCCAGAATTTAAGATGGAGAAGCACATCGTTGACCGCCGCCTTGCACAGATGGAGCAAGAGGGAACTCGATTCCGCCCAGGTGTTGATATCGGCGTGGACTTAACGGGGGCGCAACTTCGCAGCACCTACGATGCAATCGTCCTTGCCATTGGTGCAACGCAGTGGCGTGATCTTCCAATTCCAGGACGAGAAAATAAGGGCATCTACCAAGCAATGGAATTTCTTCCTTGGGGAAATAAGCAAGCTTTGGGAGAAATCGAAGAGTCACCTATTAATGTTGCTGGAAAACATGTAGTCATTCTTGGTGGCGGAGATACCGGCGCGGATTGCTTAGGCACTTCGATTCGACAAGGTGCGGCCAGCATCACGCAAATTGAAATTATGCCGCGTCCAACAGATGAACGTCCATCATCACAACCTTGGCCGACCTACCCAATGATCTATCGCGTATCTAGTGCGCACGAAGAGCTCGACAATCGTGTCTTTTCGGTAAGTACCCAGGAATTTATTGGCGATGGAAACGGGAACCTTAAAGCTCTTAAGATTGTGGAAACTAAGTTTGAAAATGGAAAGTTCGAACCTGTTCCAGGCACTGAGCGCGAGATTCCGGCGGACTTTGTCTTCCTAGCTATGGGATTCACTGGACCAGAAAAGTCTGCCATCATCGAACAACTTGAAGTTGGTCATGATGATCGTGGCAATATTTCCCGCGATGAGAATTTCCAATCAACTGAAGAAGGAATCTTCGTGGCAGGAGATGCTGGGCGCGGGCAATCACTGATTGTCTGGGCGATAGCGGAAGGTCGCGCAGCTGCTGCAGCTGTAGATCGCTACCTTGTGGGGGAGACGCAGTTACCTTCACCGATTGAGCCCACTACTCGCTCGCTAATGGTTTAAATCAGGTTTAACGCAGTGGCTTAATCGCCATTACACCCGAAGTTCACGTCAGCGACGCCGTAACTTCACCACAAGCCTAGATAGGGTAATCACATGCGTCGCGCAAAAATAGTTTGCACCTTAGGTCCAGCAGTTGAGTCTCCAGAGAAAGTAAAGGAGCTCATCGAAGCCGGAATGAATATGGCTCGCTTAAATCTCTCCCATGGTTCCTATGAAGAACACCAAGGGCGCCTAGACCGAGTGCGTGCAGCTGCGAAAGAGGCAGGAAAAGCTGTTGCAGTTCTGGTTGATTTGCAAGGACCAAAGATTCGACTTGGCCGATTTGAAAACGGTCCACACGAGCTAACGCGTGGGGATATCTTCACCATCACCACCGATGAAGTTGCTGGCACAAAAGAGCGCGTCGGTACTACCTATAAAGGTCTGCCAGGAGATTGCAAAGCTGGCGATCACATTCTTATCGATGATGGAAGAGTTACCGTTGAAGTATTGGAAGTCAAGGGCAACGATGTCATTACAAAATGCACCCAGCCGGGTTTTGTCAGCAATAACAAGGGAATTAACTTGCCGGGTGTGGCAGTTTCGGTGCCTGCGATGTCAGAAAAAGATGAGGATGATCTCCGTTGGGGACTACGTGCTGGAGCGGACTTTATCGCTCTCTCTTTCGTTCGAAATGCAGCAGATGTGAAAGTTGTTCACGCCATCATGGAGGAGGTTGGAATTAGAGTTCCGGTAATTGCAAAGATTGAAAAACCTCAGGCGGTAGCAAATTTAGAGGAAATTATTGCCGCCTTCGATGGAATTATGGTTGCTCGTGGCGACCTCGGTGTTGAGCTGCCTATTGAAGATGTTCCGATGGTGCAAAAGCGTTGTATCGAGCTCTCCCGTGATGCGGCAAAGCCAGTCATAGTTGCAACACAGATGCTTGATTCTATGATGAGTAACTCTTCTCCCACTCGCGCGGAGGCAACAGACTGCGCAAATGCGGTACTCGATGGCGCAGATGCACTCATGCTTTCAGGAGAGACAGCCGTGGGTGAATTCGCCATTCGAGCGGTGCAGACAATGGCTCGCATTATTGAACGCACCGAAGAGCTTGGGCTTGACCGGATCCGGCCATTAACAAAAAATCCACGCACCAAGGGCGGTGCGATCACAAAAGCGGCGGCCGAAGTAGGGGAAATTTTGGGTGCCAAGTTCCTGGTGACATTTACTCAATCTGGTGACTCTGCGCGTCGGATTTCACGACTTCGTTCATCAATTCCTATCATTGCAATCACTCCTGATGTCGGTACCTATAACCGGCTGGCACTGACGTGGGGCATTGAGTCATTGATAATTTCGATGGTCAAGCACACTGATGAGATGGTTCTACAAGCAGATAAAATCCTTATCGATGGAAAGCGTGCTGAAATAGGCGAGCCTGTCGTGATTGTCGCTGGATCTCCACCAGGAATACCTGGTTCAACGAATGCGATGCGAGTACATATCGTGGGTGATGCCGTGAACGGCGTTGTTCCTGCTTATCGTTAATCCACAACGCTCACCGTTTCACCTATCCGCCGACTTCTAATACGATATGGGCTCACGCCTCGGTACTCCAACGGTAGAGAGGGCAGTCTCAAACACTGCATAGTGTCGGTTCGAATCCGACTCGAGGCACATGAGCAATGAAACGAGTGCAAAGAAGGCGGTACGAATTCTCGTCGCCGAAGATGAAGCACTCATCCGTATGGACCTCGTAGAAATGTTGCAAGAGGCGGGTTACGAAGTAATTGCCCAGGCCACTAACGGTGAAGAAGCAATTGCGTTAGCGCTAGAACACCAACCAGATCTGGCAATCCTTGATGTGAAAATGCCGGTACTTGATGGCATTTCTGCGGCCGAAAAGATCATTGCAACTGCTCCAGTATTGATGCTCACAGCATTTAGCCAACGTGAGCTCATTGACCGGGCGCGAGATGCTGGAGTAATGGCCTATGTGGTTAAACCATTTACTATCGGTGATCTTGTTCCGGCTATCGAAATTGCCATCAGTCGTCACACGCAGATGCAATCACTGGCAGTTGAAGTTGCTGACCTACACGAGCGACTAGAGACTCGCAAAATTATCGATCGCGCTAAAGGAATCTTGATGAAGGCCCTAAATCTTTCAGAACCAGAGGCATTTTCCTGGATTCAGCGGGCGGCGATGGACCGACGGCTAAGTATGAGAGAGGTGGCCCAGGCCGTGATTTCACCTGAAGCTGCCCTGGATAGATAGCCGATTTCCAGGCTTTTTGTAATCCAAAAGTAATAACTCATGCGGGAAAGGCCGGAATTCTGCCTTGTCTCAAGTGCGGGTTGAGCATTACTCTTAGCGCTTCCCTGTCCCGGGACACATGAAAGACGAAACAGGAAGGCAATACATGAATAAGAAGATCGTAAGCGGCTTCGCAATTATCGCTGCTGCAACACTTGCATTTGGTGCAGTTGCAACAGCTCCGGCGACCGCAGCACCGAAGAAAGAAGTAACACTTGCATTTATGGGCCCACTAACAGGCCCTGATGCACAACTCGGCCAGGATCAGTATCCAGGTGCAGAGTGGGCAATTGCGCTTTACAACGCAACCAACCCAAAGACAAAAGTGAAGCTCATTAAGGCAGATTCACAGTGCGACGGAACTGTTGCAGCGAACATCG
>Ga0247844_1005442_pt1 | contig 16244 bp, 13 predicted proteins | sample LaCtaG_FD_192421 | JGI IMG/M metagenome (GOLD analysis project Ga0247844, IMG submission 192421) | Freshwater microbial communities from meromictic Lake La Cruz, Castile-La Mancha, Spain - LaCruzMarch201714.5m_1 | ecosystem: Environmental > Aquatic > Freshwater > Lake | place: Spain: Castile-La... | reverse complement strand
TGAGCCAAGAGCAACTGGTCATATAACGCAGATGATTGAGTTAATGCAAAAACTAATTGAAAATGGTTCTGCCTACGCTCCTGGTAATGGCGACGTTTATCTTGAGGTAAGAAAGCTAAAGGAGTATTTAACTTTATCGAATCAAAAACTAGATGATCTTCAGTCTAATGAAGATTCAGATTCAACATATAAAAAGGATCCAAGAGATTTTGCATTATGGAAAGCTGCTAAACAAGGTGATCCAACATGGCCAACTCCGTGGGGTGCTGGGCGGCCTGGTTGGCATCTTGAATGTTCAGCTATGGCACACGCCTACCTTGGTGAAGCCTTTGATATACATGGTGGCGGCCTAGATTTAATTTTTCCACACCATGAAAATGAGATCGCGCAATCAAATGCAGCCGGTTATAAATTTGCAAATACCTGGATGCATAATGCTTGGGTAACAACTAGTGGTGAGAAGATGAGTAAATCATTAGGAAATTCATTACAAGTTGTTGAAATACTAAAAAAAGTACGTGGCATTGAGCTTCGTTGGTATTTAGGAAGTGCGCATTATCGAAGCATGCTTGAGTTTTCCTTTGAAGCACTAGCTGAATCTGCAACAGCGTTTAAGCGCATTGAAGCATTTTTAAGTAGAGCAGAAAGTGTTATTGGCAAGGAGATTGAGCTATTAATTGCAGATGAGTTTGCTAAAGCTATGAATGATGATTTAGCGGTACCTCAAGGCTTAGCTTTTATTGCAGAGAGCATGCGAATTGGTAATTCAGCAGCAGATGATAAAAAAGTTTTAGCAAAAATAGCTGGTGAAATTAGGGGAGCACTTTCAATATTAGGTTGTGATCCAAAGGATTCAGCCTTTGCAGCTACTAAATCAAATGATGCGGCAATGGATGGACTTATCAAATTAGCGCTAGCACAGCGTGAGGCTGCACGGGAGCGAAAAGATTTCACAGCAGCAGATGACATCCGTGATCAGATAGCATCCCTTGGTATTACTGTTGAAGACACAACTAATGGTCCAAGGTGGAGTTATTGATGAAGCCAGGTAGAGCGCGTAAGGATCGACCAAAGGGGCCAAAATCTTTTTCAAGAGCTGGCGGTAAAAGAGTGGAACGCTCAGCTGTAGCACGCCCTGAGAAAAGAGATAACCGCCTTAAAGATAAACGCGATGATCGAAGGCCTGACAAGCGTGATGATCGAAAAGGTTTTAAAAAACCAGTAAGAGTAAATGATCGAGAGCTAAAACGTGAAGACAGAAGACCAGAGCGAAGTGAGAAAAGATTTGATCGAAAACAATTTTCACAAGATGCAGTTGCTGGTAAGAACAGCGTAGTTGAAGCACTTCGGGCAAAGGTGCCGGCGAAGGAGTTAATAGTTGCAATAAAAGTTGAAATTGATGAAAAAATCTCAGAGGCAATCAGACTTGCCAAAAATTCTGATCTACCAATTAAAGAGCTACCAAGAAGAGCGCTAGAGGATTTAACAGGCAGTGCTAATCATCAAGGTGTCGCACTGGTTATAAAGCCATTTAATTACACTGAGTTTTCAAAGTTACTTATCAATGCTAAAAAACCAATGATGTTAATTGGCTTAGATGGAATAACAGATCCACATAATCTTGGCGCTGTTGTTAGATCTGCTGCAGCCTTTGGCGCAGATGGCGTAGTTATTCCAGAGAGGCGAAATGCATCAATGACTGGCTCTGCCTGGAAAGCATCAGCAGGTGCTGCGGCGCGATTACCAATTTCACAGGTCACTAATCTCGTTAGATCAATAGAGGATGCTAAAAAAGCTGGATGCTTTGTTGTTGGTTTAGATGCTGATGCTGATACCAGTTTGGCAAAGATGAATTTAGCGAGTGAATCAATATTTATTATTGTGGGCAGTGAAGGTAAAGGATTATCTAGATTAGTGAAAGAAAAGTGTGATTTAGTAGTTTCAATACCAATGCAATCCTCAGTTGAATCTTTAAATGCCAGCGTGGCAACTGCAATAGTTATGTACCAGGTTGCGGCTGAAAGAAGTAAGTAAATGCAATACACCCGTTTTATTGCTTTAGGTGATTCAATGACTGAGGGCATGAAAGATGAAGTTATAAACGGAGAGTATCGAGGTTGGGCTGATCGGGTAGCAGATGGGTTGGCAAAGAATCAACCAGGTTTTACATATTTAAATTTAGCAATCAGAGGAAAACTACTTAATCAAGTAGTCACAGATCAAATTCCAAGTGCGCTTAAATTCATCGAAGGCAGGCAGACTTTAGTTTCATTTCATGCTGGAGCAAATGATGTGCTGCGGCCAACTTATGACCCAAAAGTTTCACTTCCTCAGTATGAGAAAGGTATTAAGCAGTTAACAGATGCCGGGGCGACTGTGATTATTTTTACCGTAGTAGATAAGGTAGAAGGTGAGGGAAAGATTGCCAAACTTTGGCATGAAAGATTTAGCGCTTTTAATGATAACGTGAGAATGGTTTCAGGAAAGTATCCAACTATCTTATTTGAAGGCAAGAAGGCTGAGTTTTTAAATACACAAAGTTTTTTATCCTCAGATAGATTACATATGAACTCTGAAGGTCATAAGAGATTAGCTAATGCAGTTTTAGAAGGTTTAGGTTATGAGTTTGATCCAAATTGGCGAAATGAAATTCCTGTTAATGAAAAGAAATCAACTTTAAAACCATTATCAAATATCGCGTGGGTAATTACCTTTTTAATTCCTTGGATTTGGCGCAGGCTGCGCGGAAAATCTTCAGGTGATGGTAGAAAATCTAAGCATTCTGAGCCAATCATTTGGCCTGCACGCTGAGTTAGCCGTCTGATTACCACTTGTTAACCTTTATAAAGCAAACTACTCATATGAGTAATCATCTAATTGCTACTAATCCGCGTGAGAGGTTAATTGATCGAGAGATCAGTTGGCTTGCATTTAATGAACGTGTATTAGAGCTAGCTGAAAATGCCAGCATTCCACTCCTTGAACGTTGTCGCTATCTTGCTATTTTTTCCTCAAATTTAGATGATTTTTTTATGATTCGAGTCGCTTCATTAAAGCGCAAACTAGAAACTGGGGTTATCAAGAAAAATACTGCAGGTTATTCACCAATTGAGCTAATGGCTGAAATTTCTAAAAAAACTGAGGAACTAATATCTCGGCAAACAAAATGTTTCCACAATGATCTGATGCCAAAACTAGCGCATAACGGTATTGAAATTACAGACTGGGAAAGTCTGAATAATGCAGAAAAAGATTACATAAATAAAATCTTTACCAAAAAGATCTTTCCAGTACTTACCCCTTTAGCAGTTGACCCCTCACACCCATTCCCATACATCTCAGGACTTTCACTTAATTTAGCGGTGCTTGTAAGGCAGCCAGATACAAATGAGGAGTTATTTGCCAGAGTTAAGGTTCCAGCCTCACTTCCAAGATTTATTGAAACAGCTGAGTTCAGTGGAACCAGATTTATACCTTTAGAAAAAGTAATTATTGCTAATTTGCATCAATTATTTCCAGGTATGCAGATCCAGGATTACTACACATTTCGAATTACCAGAAATGCTGACTTAGAGTTAGAAGAGGATGAGTCAGAAAATCTCTTGGAGTCAATGGAGCAGGAATTACTTCGCCGTAAATTTGGTCCACCAGTTAGGCTTGAGGTTGCAAGTGATATGGAATCAGATCTACTTAATAAACTAAAGGTTGAACTATCGATTAAAGAAGAAGATATCTCTCGTTACAAAGAACCACTTGATTTAACTGGACTAAATCGAATAGCTGATTTAGACCGCCCAGAATTAAAGTATGTACCCTTTAGAAATCAGGTTGCCCAAGAATTTAGAGAAATTGATCCTGATTCAAATGATGAATTTTTTGCAGCAATTAGACGACATGAAATTCTCTTGCACCATCCATATGATTCATTTAACTCATCAGTTGTAAGGTTTTTAGAGGCGGCAGCAACTGATCCGCATGTGCTGGCAATTAAACAAACTTTGTATCGAACCTCTGGTGATTCACCAATAGTGAATGCTCTAATTGAAGCTGCTGAGGCAGGTAAACAGGTTTTAGCAGTCATTGAAATCAGAGCACGCTTTGATGAGCAGGCAAATGTTAGATGGGCTAGAAAACTAGAAGATGTTGGAGTTCATGTTGTCTATGGACTAGTTGGGTTTAAAACTCATGCAAAATTATCTCTAGTTGTTCGAGAAGAGGGTAATGGGCTTCGGAGATACTCACATGTTGGTACCGGTAATTACAATCCAAAAACTGCCCGTATGTACGAAGATTTAGGATTACTTAGCGCAGATGATCAGTTAGGTGAAGATTTAAATAAACTATTTAATCAACTTTCTGGTTTTGCGCCGCAATACTCATACGACCGATTACTAGTAGCTCCTCGTACAATTCGCTCAGGTCTACTTGAGCGAATTAATAGAGAGATAGAAAATAAAAAAGCTGGCAAACATGCCTTCATTAGGCTAAAACTAAATTCACTTTTAGATGAAGAGTTTGTTGAAGCTCTATATGCAGCATCCATTGCTGGTGTTGAGATTGATTTAGTTGTGCGCGGAATTTGCTCGCTATTACCAGGTATTCCAGGAGTCTCTGAAAACATAAGGGTTAGATCAGTCTTAGGTAGATTCCTTGAACATTCTAGAATTTTTCATTTTGCCAATGGCGGAGATGATGAGATCTATATTGGTAGCGCAGATCTAATGGATAGAAACTTAAATCGAAGAGTTGAGTCATTAGTGAGAATAACTAGAGCAGAGCATAAGAAGGCATTAATTAAAATGTTTGATTTATATGTTTCATCCACCACCTCCGGCTGGCACCTACTGCCAACTGGTAAATGGTTAAGAGTTGCCCAAAATCCCGATGCTTCACCTATGAATGATCTACAAGCAATAATGATTGATTCTTACCGAGTTCATCAATGAGTGCCATAATCTTAGCTGCCGGTGCGGTTGTATGGCGCAAGAGTAAAAAAAATAAAATAGAGGTAGTAATAATTCATCGACCAAAATATGATGATTGGACTTTTCCTAAAGGTAAAATAGAGATTGGTGAGCCATTAATATCTTGTGCTCACCGTGAAGTTTTAGAGGAAACTAATATTGATAGTGCCTTTGGACCTTACTTGGGCGAGGTTGAATACTTGACTAATGATGGTAACAAGAAAGTATTTTATTGGTCAGCTAAAGTAATTAAAGAAAAAGAGTTTAATTCGAATGCCGAGGTTGATCAATTAAGGTGGGTTGAGGTTACAAAAGTTAAAGAGTTATTAACCCTTAACACAGATAAGAAGATTCTAGAACAATTCTTAAAAATAGAATCAGATACCAAACCATTTATACTTCTTAGGCATGCTAAGGCAATAACTAGGGATGAGTGGCAAGGTGATGATGATGATCGACCACTAGATTCCTATGGTCAAAATCAAGCTAAAAGATTATTAGCAATATATCAAGTGTTTAATCTTGAAGAAATCCACAGCTCAGATGCCGTTCGTTGTTATGACACTGTAAATCCAATTACTAAAGGATTAAATTTAAAACTTGAGGTTACTGGAAAACTAAGCGAAGACACCTATAAAAAAGATAAAGAGAAAGCATTTGATTATGCCAAAGAGTTATTTAAATCTAATTTAAGTGTTCTAATTTGTAGTCATAACCCGATTCTGCCAAAAATGTTGAACAAATTAACCAAAAAATCAGAGGTTGATGCTGATGAAGGCAAGTTATCTCCCGGTGATGGCTGGGTAATTCACCGTATTGGTAAGGAAATAATTCAAATCGATCGAATTGATGCACCTAGCTTTTAAGCTTCCATCCAATCCATCCACTTAAGAACAACACCTTCTCGAAGAGCCCAAGGGCATATCTCTAATTCTTTGATATCAAGATTTCTCATCACGCTCTCAGCAACAAATGATCCAGCAACAATTTGTGAAGCTCTATTTTCAGATACCCCGGGTAACTTTGCTCTCGTAGGTTCATCCATTTCTGAAAGTTTCGCTGATATTTTTCTAACAGCTTCAACTGTAATATTTTTTCCAGAACCATCAAACCAATCACCAGATAGGCGAGCTAACGTTCTAAGGGTTTTACTTGTTGCAATCGCGCGGTCAGTATCTTGATGTTTAACCAATGATGGAAGTATCTGCTCTAATTTGTTTTCAATATGATCCCGCAGTGCTCTTATACTCTTATAAGTATATGGATCACCTTTTAGAAAATCTTTGGTTAGCCGAGCAGCTCCTAGCGGTAGTGAGGTAGCAATCTCTGGAGATTCATCAACTCCAACTGCCATTTCAAGTGAGCCACCACCAATATCAATTACTAATAGTCGCCCACTAGACCAGCCAAACCATCGCCTTGCTGCTAGAAAAGTTAACTTAGCCTCTTCTTCACCAGATAAAACTTGTAAATCTATTTTAAAATCCTTGTTAATTGAATTAATTATTTCCTCACCATTACTTGCTTCTCTAAGAGCTGATGTTGCAAATGGTAGAAGTTCTTGAGTCTGCACCGAGACTGATTGTTCAATTGCTCGCTTTATACAACCTCGTAATTTTTCAATTCCTTCTTCCGAGACTAAATTATCTATTGAAATATATTGAGTTAATTTGAGCTCTTCTTTGTAGTTAAAGGTTGGGTTTGGCCTAGCGCCAGAAGATGTATCAACAATTTGTAAGTGCACAGTGTTGGAGCCGACATCTAATACACCAAGGCGCATACGGGCAACTTACTAGATTTATTCACCAATTCCTTGTGGGCATTGCGGTGATTTATCCATGGCATAATTACGCACCTCAACCCGCCTCTCTAGCTCAGTGGTAGAGCAGCCGCCTTGTAAGCGGCAGGTCGTCAGTTCAATCCTGACGGGGGGCTCCATCGTTATCTACTTATTATTTATTACCAATCAAAGTAGAGTTTATTTATGAAATCCAATGACTTTGATGTTGTAGTAATTGGTTCTGGATTTGGCGGCTCAGTTGCAGCCCTTAGGCTTTCTGAAAAAGGTTATAAAGTCGCAGTTTTAGAAGCAGGTCGCAGATTTTCTGATAAAGATTTTCCTAAAACATCTTGGCGCCTATCTAGATTTTTATATCTTCCACGTCTTGGTCTGCGCGGAATTCAGCGAATACATGTATTACCTGATGTTTTAGTTTTAGCTGGAGCAGGTGTTGGAGGCGGCTCACTTGTTTATGCAAATACTTTATATAAACCACCAGCCTCCTACTTTGAAGATAAACACTGGAAACACATTACAGATTGGGATGCTGAGTTAACTCCTTGGTATGACCAGGCATCTCGGATGTTAGGTGTTGCTCAAAACCCTTACTTCTCAGCATCTGATAAAGCGATGAAAGAAGTGGCAGATCAAATGGGAGTTGGTCACACATTTAAATTAGCACCCCTTGGTGTGTATTTTGGTAATGGCGCAGGTGTTAAATCTAAGGATCCATTTTTTGGTGGAGTAGGCCCAGATAGAGATGGGTGTTTGCAATGCGGTGCTTGTATGACTGGATGCAGACATAATGCAAAAAATACATTACCTAAAAATTACTTAGGACTTGCAGAAAAAGCGGGGGCTAAAGTATTTCCAGAACACACTGTTGTTAAGACAGAGCAATTACCTGATGGTAGTTGGAAGATCACTGCACGTAAGAGCTCTGCATGGTTTGGTGGTAAGCGAAGCTTTAGCGCCTCACACGTTGTAGTAGCAGCTGGCACATATAACACTCAGAAGTTATTACATAAAATGAAATTAGATAAAGTGCTCCCAAAGATTAGTGATCAGTTAGGTAAGTTATCTAGAACAAATAGTGAAGCACTAACTGGCAGCATTATGCCTAAGGGTGGCACTGATTTTAGTAAGGGTTCAGCGATCACCTCTTCATTTTTTCCAGATGATCACACCCATGTTGAGCCAGTTAGATATGGCAAGGGCAGTAATTTCATGGGAATGCTGCAGACAGTAATGACAGATGGCGTAAACATTAAAGATCGTAGAAAACAATGGCTTCGCCAAGTTATTACAAAGCCATCAATTGTATTAAAGATTATGGATGTCAGGCAGTGGAGTGAGCGAACTGTTGTTGCATTAATTATGCAAAATGTTGATTCAGCAATTAGCGTGAGAGCAAAGCGTGGCTTATTTGGTTACCGGCTAACCTCTCAAAATGATTCCTTAACACCGAATGCCACATATATCCCTGCTGCTAATGAGGTTGCTCGTCGAGTGGCTGCTAATAATGGCGGTATTGCTGGCGGTCATATTGGAGATTTAGTTAACGCACCATTTACTGCTCACTTTGTTGGTGGTTGTGTAATAGGTGACTCAGCTACAACAGGTGTAATTGATCCATACCATCGTGTTTATAACTACCCAAGTATGCATGTTGTAGATGGTGCATCCGTTACGGCAAATCTTGGAGTTAATCCTTCGCTAACTATTACTGCTCAAGCAGAGCGAGCATTTTCAATGTGGCCAAATAAAGGTGAGATAGATATGAGGCCAGCACAGAATTCAGCTTATAAAAGAGTTAACGCGATTATGCCAATCACACCATTTGTGCCAAAAGGCGCTGTTGGTGAGTTAAGAGTTTCTTAAAATCTTTGCTTGTCTCTTGGCTCTTCGATTGGGCATTTTAGTAATTGGAAAATCTAATGTTTTATAGAAATCTTTAATAACTTCCTGCATTAATTTAGTTTTCTCATGCACAACACCGTGAGAGCTACCTGGAATAACAGCAAGTCTGCCATTAGGAATTACTTCATACATCTCAAAGGTCATTTTGCTAGCAAATGGCTCATCATCACCAGCTAGTACTAACACAGGGCATTTAATCTTTTTTAATTGAGAAAGTTTAAGTCTTGGCTCAGTTGCCCAGACTTTAAATGCTCTAGCTTTAATCTCAAGTAATAACTTGGGATCCTGCTTTGTCATCTTTACAAAATTGCTTATCTCTTCATCACTTGCTTCAACTTTACTTAAATCAAAGGATAAATCAGCATCGTAGGTGTAGTTCATACCAATACCTACTAGAGATTTAACTAACTGAGGATACTTAATTGCAGCTAGTAAACCAATATTTCCACCATCGCTATAACCAATAATATGGACTGGTTTTTTAACAACAGTTTTAATGAAATTAACAAGTTCTTTAACTTGAAAATCAAAGTGCATATATCCTGCTCTAACTTTGGTATAGCCATGTGCGCTTCGATCATATGCGTATGGTTCGTGAGTTTTAGCAACAGCTGGAAGTATTTCCTTTTCCCACTTGGCAGTGTGGCTTAATCCGCCGTGAAGTAAAATAACTGGCTCACCATTTTTTTTCCATTTAAGTGAGTAAATTTGATGATCATCAATCTTTATAAACTTTCGATATACCGCCTTTGCCATAAGACTTATTGGGAATCCATAATGTGCCGGTTACCACGATCAAAGGTTAAGTAATTCCAAGTCCAATCGGCAATGGTTGTGAGTTTATTTCGCCCACCTAAAAGATAAAATAAGTGAAGGGCTATCCAGATAAGCCAAGCCACTGGGCCAGCAATCTTAAGTCCCTTAACCTCGACAACTGCTTTATTTCGACCAATAGTTGCCATTGAGCCTTTATCTAAATACTTAAAGTTTTTTAAAACTTTATTTGCGCTCACCCGATTGATTTGTTTTGCAATGAATTTACCCTGCTGGATAGCAACCGGTGCCACCATTGGAAGAGGTTTACCATCTTTTCCTAAGGCCCCCGCAATATCTCCTAACGCCCAAACATTTGGATAATTTTTTACCTGCAGTGTTGGTTCAACAACTATTCGATTGGCAGCAACTGGAAGATTTAGTTGAGCCATCGCATCTGATCCCTTAACACCAGCTGCCCAAATTGTTATTTCAGATGGCAAAGATAAGCCATCTGCCACAGTTACTTTTCTATGTTCAACTTGTTTTACTGGGGAATTAACGAATACTTCAACACCTAGCTTCTCTAAATCTTTTTTTGTCCGCTTGGAAAGTGAAGGGGAAAATGTTGGTAGCAATCGCTCACCGGCTTCAATAATTCTTACCCTTATATTTGCCGCACTTCTTGCATGATCAGATTTTAACGGCCCACGAACTAATTCAGCTATGGCACCCGCCATCTCAACTCCAGTAGGACCTCCACCAATTACCGAGATTGAAAACTGAGTATCATCTTCAAACCGGCAGAGATCTTCAAACCTTCGCATAATTTCAGCCCTGATATTTAGAGCTTCATGGACAGACTTCATTCCTAAGGTAAATTCCTTAACACCAGGAATTCCAAAATCCGCTGTTGTTGATCCTAAGGCCACTACTAAATGATCAAATTTAAGAGTTTCACTACTATCAAGTTTTACTTCCTGATTTTTATGATCAATTGAAATTGGGGAACCCATTCGAAACTTAACATCAGTTTTTCGAAGGGCGCCTCGTATGGGATAGGCCACATGATCTGCGGCTAAACCAGCAGTTGAAACTTGATAAAGCAATGGCAGGAAAGTTTGAAAATTATGACGGTCAACTAACACAACGTCCGCACTCTTTGCTAAAGAGCGGGCAGCAGCTAAGCCACCAAAGCCACCACCTAAAATCACAACTTTTGGTTTATTCATGGCTTAAGTCTACTGTTTATACCATGGTTGATGCGCGCAAGGTTCTAGTAACAGGAGCCTCTGGCTATGTTGGCGGCAGATTAGTTACATCACTTTTAGATGATAACGCTGTTGTCAGAGTATTTGTTCGCGATATAAATAAGGCACAAAGTCATCCATGGGCATCAAAGGTTGAGATTGCAGTTGGAAATGCCTCCGATTACGAATCAACATTAAAAGCCTTAACTGGAATTCATACCGCTTTCTATTTATTGCACTCCATAAATGTTGGAACAAATTTTGATCAAATTGAGGCTGAGATGGCGCGCAGTTTTGCAAAGGCGGCCCATGAGGCTGGGGTTTCCCAAATCATTTATTTAGGTGGAATTGCAAATGATGCCAAGACAAGTAAACATTTAAAATCTCGGGCAAATACCGGTAAGGAGTTAGCTACTACCTCTGTGCCAGTACTTGAGATGCGTGCTGGAATTATTATTGGCTCAGGCTCAGCATCCTTTGAAATGCTGCGGCATTTAACTCATCGCCTTCCAATAATGACTACTCCTAAGTGGGTAATGAATCGAACTCACCCAATTGCAATTAGAGATGTGCTTTGGTATTTAAAAAATGCTGCAAAGTTAGAAAAACCAGTCTCTGCTGTCTTTGATATTGGTGGACCTGAAGTTTTAACTTATGCAGATATGATGCAAAAATTTGCAATTTTATCTGGGTTAAGAAGGCGCTTGATAATAAAAATTCCAGTACTAACTCCAAATCTTTCAAGTCTTTGGATTGGCTTAGTCACACCAGTACCAACCTCATTAGCTAGGCCATTAGTAGGTTCATTAATTAGTGAGGTAGTGGCAGATCCTGCAAAATCAATTGATAAATTAATTCCGCCGCCACCAGAAGGATTAATTGACGTTGAAAATGCAATTAATTTAGCTTTAACTAAGGTGTCTAATAATTTAGTAGATACCCGCTGGTCTGATGCCACACTGCCAACTGCGCCATGGCAAAAAGCACAAAGTGATCCAGAGTGGGCAGGTGAAACACTTTATAAAGACACCAAAGTTAGATATACCGATGCTTCTATAAGTAGTTTATGGAAAGCAATAGAGGAAATTGGTGGAGATAATGGTTGGTATGGCTCAGATTTTCTTTGGTATCTGCGCGGCTTATTAGATCGAATGATCGGCGGCGTTGGATTAAGACGAGGGCGGCGAGATCCAATTCATTTAAGAGTAGGTGAATCATTAGATTTCTGGCGGGTTGAGTCGTTAGAGCCTGAAAAATCTTTAAAACTCTACGCCGAAATGATTATTCCAGGCAAAGCATGGCTTGAGTTTAGGATTCGAAAAATGGCAAACGGTAAGAGTGAAGTTATCCAGGAAGCAACTTACTCACCGCGCGGGCTAGGTGGGCAGCTTTATTGGTTTGCAGTGATGCCATTTCACATCTTCGTCTTTCCAACCATGATACGAAACTTAATTAGAAGCGCTAATCGAAAAGATTACGCGGAAGCAAATGCACCAATTCACAACTGAGGTTGAGGAGTTAGCAAAAGAGGTTTTGGAGTACTCACTAATTCGTCTTCGAAAAGATCCACCACTTGATGGGCCTAAAACCGCGCAAGAGTTGTATGAATTAGCTGGTAATACCATAACTGAAAAAGGTTTAGGCGGACACGAAACCCTGAAACTATTTAAAGATGTTTTAGCTAAGGCTTGTATTTCAACGGATCATCCAAGATATCTAGCATTTATTCCATCAGCTCCGAGTGAGTATGCAAACCTTTTTGATTTAGTAGTTGGCGCCTCAGCACTCTACGGTGGCTCTTGGCTTGAAGGAGCGGGCGCAGTCTTTGCTGAAAATCAAGCACTTAAATGGATTTCAGATTTAGCTAGCATGCCAAGTACTGCTGGTGGTGTGTTTGCCCAAGGTGGCACGGTTGGAAACTTATCTGCCTTAGTAACTGCTAGAAATACCTTTAGAAGTAAGAGAAAAGATGTAACTAGGTGGGTAATTGCAGCAAGTTTGGATTCTCATGCCTCAATTAGATCAGCTGCTGAGGTTATGGATGTTGGAATTTTATTAATTAAGCCCGATAAAGATGGCTCACTTCAAGGAGATGCTTGCGCAATAGAAATTGATAAATACCACACCGAAAATCCAGGTCATCAAGTATTTGCACTAGTTGCCACTGCCGGCACAACTAATCTAGGAATTATTGATAACTTGCAATCCATTGCAGCGTGTGCAAAAGATCGCAGTATTTGGTTTCATGTTGACGGAGCATACGGACTTGCTGCACTTTGTGCGCCATCAGTTAGAGGACTATTTAATGGAATTGAAAAAGCAGATTCTTTTATTGTCGATCCCCACAAATGGTTATTTGCCCCCTTTGACGCCTGCGCTTTGATATATAAAAATCCAAAGCTGGCAAAGAAAGCACACCTACAAAAAGCTGCTTATTTAGAGACTCTAGATGAGGATGATGAGTGGAATCCATCTGATTATGCAATCCATTTAACCAGGCGAGCTAGAGGATTACCATTTTGGTTCTCACTAGCAGCTCATGGTACAGCCGAGTATGCAAAAGCAATGGAGCGAACAATGGCGGTTGCTAAAAATGCCGCAGATCAAGTACGTAATCATCCAAACTTAAAGCTATTAATGGAACCAACACTTTCCATAGTTGCCTTTGAAAGAGTTGGCTGGAACATTAATGATTATGAAAAATGGAGCGATAAATTATTAGCAGATCAAATTGGCTTCGTTACCCCATCCTCACATAAATCAAAGCCGATATTAAGGTTTGCAATTGTTAATCCATGGACTAACGAAGAGGATATTGAAGAGATTCTCGCCACGCTCTAACTTAAATCCACCCTTTGTCACCCCTTTCTTTTAAGATACTGCCATGTCTGAATTTTCTACTCCTCTTAGCCAACCACTCTCAAATGGGCTTACTAAGCTTGAAATTGAGATGCTTGATTTTGAGCGAACCTGGTGGCGATATGCCGGTGTTAAAGAAAGCTCAATTAAAGAGTTATTTAATTTAACTCCTCCGGCTTACTATCAATTATTAAATAATTTAATAGATCGAAGCGAGGCATTACTTGCTGAGCCAATATTGGTTAAGCGCCTGCGTCGTTTGCGAGATAGCCGCACCGCTCAGCGATCTAGCAGCAAACTCGGCTTCTCCCTCTAACTAAGCACCGCTCTACCCAGCCTGGCGCTCATTTGGCGCATTGGGAATAAATCCTCTAGATTTACCCTTAGCACTCTAGGGTTGTGAGTGATAAAGACACCTAGTAGAAACTTTTAGTAAAACGGCGGCAAGAAAAATAGAGGGAGAAAATAAAATGGCAAAAATGATTGCCTTTAATGAAGAGGCTCGTCGCGGATTAGAGCGCGGCATGAATGTATTAGCTGATGCGGTCAAGGTAACCCTTGGGCCGCGCGGTCGAAATGTTGTGCTTGAGAAAAAATGGGGAGCGCCAACAATTACCAATGATGGTGTCTCAATTGCTAAAGAGATTGAACTAGATGATCCGTGGGAAAAAATCGGCGCAGATTTAGTTAAAGAGGTAGCAAAGAAGACTGATGATGTAGCAGGAGATGGCACTACTACTGCAACAGTTCTTGCTCAAGCAATGGTGCGTGAGGGATTACGCAACGTAGCAGCTGGCTCAAACCCAATGTCACTTAAGCGCGGTATTGAAAAAGCGGTTGAAGTGATATCTGATGAACTATTAAAGATGGCAAAGCCAGTTGAGACTAAAGAGCAGATTGCAGCAACTGCATCTATTTCAGCAGCTGATACAACAATTGGTGAAATGATCGCAGAGGCAATGGATAAGGTCGGTAAAGAGGGCGTAATTACTGTTGAAGAAAGTAATACCTTCGGCCTTGAACTTGAGCTAACAGAGGGTATGCGTTTTGATAAAGGATATATCTCCGCATATTTTGTAACTGATACTGATCGTATGGAAACAGTTATGGAAGATGCTTATATTCTGATTGCAAACTCAAAAATTACAAATATTAAAGATCTAGTTCCAGTACTTGAGAAGGTAATGCAAACTGGTAAGCCACTAGTAATTATCGCTGAAGATGTTGAAGGTGAAGCACTTTCCACATTAGTAGTAAATAAGATTCGTGGCACATTTAAATCAGTTGCAGTTAAAGCACCAGGTTTTGGTGATCGTCGTAAGGCGATGCTGCAAGATATTGCAATTTTAACTGGCGCTACTGTTATCTCAGAGGAGGTTGGTCTGAAATTAGATCAGACCACACTTGAACTTCTAGGCACTGCTCGAAAGATTGTAATTGCTAAAGAGGAGACCACCATTGTTGAAGGTGGCGGTGATGCTGAGCAAATTAAGGGCCGAGTTAATCAAATCAGATCAGAGATTGAAAAAAGTGACTCTGATTATGACCGTGAGAAACTACAAGAGCGTCTTGCAAAATTAGCTGGCGGTGTTGCAGTTATTAAAGCTGGCGCAGCTACTGAAGTTGAGCTAAAAGAGCGCAAGCACAGAATTGAAGATGCAGTGCGTAACGCTAAAGCAGCGGTTGAAGAAGGAATTGTTGCCGGCGGCGGTGTTGCATTACTACAAGCTTCAAAGGTTGCCTTTGGTAAGTTAAAACTAACCGGGGATGAAGCAACGGGTGCCAAGATTGTTGAGTACGCAGTTGAGTCACCTCTTAAGCAAATTGCAATTAATGCTGGCCTTGAAGGTGGCGTAATTGTTGAGAAGGTGCGCGGCCTTGAAACTGGTTTTGGTTTAAATGCTGCAACTGGTGAATATGTTGACATGATTAAAACTGGAATTATTGATCCAGCAAAGGTAACAAGATCTGCGCTGCAAAATGCAGCATCAATTGCCGCACTGTTCTTAACAACTGAGGCAGTGATTGCTGATAAGCCAGAACCAAAATCTGCTGCGCCAATGCCTGGTGGTGATGGTGGCGGGATGGATTTCTAAGTTCTGATACTTAGTTAAAAAAGCTCCCGCCTAAAAACGGGGGCTTTTTCATTTTAATCATTAGCAGATTAGAATATGGCTATGGCAAAGAAAAAATCATTATTTAAAAAGCTGCGCAAATCTGGCAGTTCACTGGTGGCAGAACCTGAGGCACCAGTTGATGATTTAATTCTAGAAGCACTTGCTAAGCCAAAAGTTGAGCAGGTAGTTACTCCTGCAATTATTAGAAAACCTTATATTGCGCCGGCGAAAACCTATCCCGCAGTTATTGATATTGAAGTAAATAAAAATGATGTTTTCGGCGCCCTAGATATGGCAAAGCAAGCAGTAATTGATGACGCAGGTAAGCGTGAGTATGTCGGTGAGTTTTACTCAATTGATTCTGATGAAGAGCGAATTGCTACATATCTTTTTGAGGCAAAGCTTCCTGGATATGACGGCTGGCGATGGGCGGTAACTGTTGCAAAAGTTGATGAGCAAAGTGCGCCAACTATCTGTGATGTAGTTTTATTACCAGGAACTAAAGCATTACTTGCACCTAATTGGATTCCTTATTCACAAAGAATTCAACCTGGTGATTTAGGAGTTGGCGATGTTGTGCCAACAGCTGCTGATGATGAGC
>Ga0247844_1005437_pt1 | contig 16253 bp, 11 predicted proteins | sample LaCtaG_FD_192421 | JGI IMG/M metagenome (GOLD analysis project Ga0247844, IMG submission 192421) | Freshwater microbial communities from meromictic Lake La Cruz, Castile-La Mancha, Spain - LaCruzMarch201714.5m_1 | ecosystem: Environmental > Aquatic > Freshwater > Lake | place: Spain: Castile-La... | reverse complement strand
CTTCTTATCGTTTTTTTTCCAATCGTGTTTCATGGTTTTTAAATTTTAATTCTATTTAGCTCAATTTCTTCACTATATAACTTGCCAAAAATGCTTCCAATAAACTTAACGGCACAGCATAAATCAACAAACCAAAAGGAAGCACGCCCATGTTGCCGGAACTAATCCACATCAATACAAAGCCTACAAACCACGAAAGCAGCGTAGTTTGAACCAACGAAAATTTCTTTCCAATAATGAAAATGGCAATAGCAAAACACAGTGACCACAACCCCCAAACTGCACCATTGATTGGTTCGGATGGAAATACAATTCCAAGATTTTCGAAGTGTGTTGTCCAATAAGTTTTTAGAAGAAATTCATTTCTTCCAAATTCTGAAATACTAATCCAAAGCGTCGCCAAAACGATTGGCAAAATTGTGTTTTTGAGTGTATTCATGAGTTTTATTTATAATTTTTTGTTTGTTATTTCTCGTTTAAATGTCTGATTTCGAATACCAAAAATAGAACAATTTCTCAAAATTTACTATTTCTGAAGCGGCAATATCAATTTCTCTGCATATTTATTTAATTCAATACCCACTTTTAATAATTTGAAGTCTGAACAGCGTTTTCCAACCACTTGTATTCCAATAGGTAATGAATCGGAACCTAAAGAAATAGGAATAGATAAAACCGGATTTTCGGTAAGTGTAAAAGGAATGGTATACCCTTGAGTAGCCATATAATAGTGCACTTTTTCGTTGTTTACAAGCAATGGTTCGTTGTAAATACTGAAAGTACCATAATTTTTGGTTGGGGCATGGTGGTTGAAAGCTTTAGTGGAACTCACCGGACAAATAAAAACATCATACTGACTCAGGAAATTTTCCATTTCGGTAATCATGGTGTCCTGTATGTTTACAGCTGTCATATATTTCTCAACCGAAGTTGGTTTTACGATATTTTGATGCATGGGTACGTCTTTCAAAACGCCTTTAGTAAATGGCAACCCCATCCATTTTACAAAATTTGAAGTGCTGTAACCTCCCTGCATACCTACAAAGCTACCCCATGTTTTCCATGCTTTCGTAAAATCAATGGGTGGCGTAATTTTAGTGCATTTTGCCCCAGCTTTTTCTAATTTCGAAATATATGCTCTGATTTTTTCCTTTATTTCATTATTAACAGCAACTCCTCCAAATTCGTCAGTCCATGCAATGGTTAACTTATTGATATTTATCGAGTCTGAGCATCTTTTCAATGCAATTATTCTTTTATCTTTTTCAGTATTTCCGGCAATAATATCCATTGCCAACTCCAAATCTTCGATATTACGCGCCAAAGGACCAGCTACTGCCAAAGATTTTAAGCCGTTTACTTTTTCTTTTGGGTCGGTCAGAATGCCTTGTATAGAAACAACTCCATAAGTTGGTTTAAAACCATAAACTCCACAATAAGCCGACGGAATTCGCAAAGATCCGGCAAGGTCGTTACCAAACGAAAGTGGTGTCATACCCGTTGCTAATGCCGTAGTACAACCGCCACTGCTGCCACCGCTTGTTTTGGTGATGTCCCACGGATTATTTGTTGTGCCAAAAACGGGATTGTTGGCCTGCATGTCCATTGCCAATACCGAAAGGTTTGTTTTACCAATTATGATAGCACCTTCCGCCAACAGCAACTTCACAATTTCTGCATCTTCGGTCGGTATATTGTCTTTCAGTGGCAGGTAGCCCGATGTGGTTTTTATGCCTTTGGTCTTGAAATTGTCCTTGATAGTAATGGGCACGCCATGTAATTTTCCCCAAATCTCACCTTTTGAAAGGGCAACGTCAGCCTCTTTTGCTCGTTTGAGTGCCTCTGTTTTGTTAAGTGTAATTACAGCATTGTAAGTACTGTTGTATTTTTCAATTTGCGAATAAAATGCTGTAACTACTTCATAAGAAGTAAGTTCGCCGTTTTTTATCTTGCTCGCCAAATCCTGTGCTGACGAATATAATATTGTGTTCTGTGCCATAATTTGTACAGTTATAAATAATATGGTAAATATCAATAAGTTCTTTCTCATAAAACGAATGCTAAATTTGACCTCAAAGATATAGCATTGTAACTGTTTTATGAAAAAAAAATTTACTGAATGAGGAAAATCACGGATAAGTGATCAATTTTACTTTAAGATTAGAAACTAATGAGTAGGGTATTAAAGATAAATCAGTACTTTTGTCCTGAAAAAACAACAGAAAAATGCTACCATTTCTATCTATAACCGGGATTATACTTTCAATAATACTTGCGATTTTCAATTTCAGGAAGAATGCTTCTTCAATCTATTTATCCTTATTTTTCTTTTCTATAAGTATTTACAGTGTTATACATTATATATTGTTTTATTCTGAGTCAGTAACTCTTGTTGCGCTATTTTTTAGTTCAGACATTGGTTTTATAACGCTTATTATCGGGCCAATGTTATATTTTTACACGAGAAGCATTATTACAGATAAGTCCAAACTAATACGAACAGATTTATGGCATTTACTTCCAATAGTTTTACTATTTGTTTCCGGAATACCACAACTATTTATACCTTGGGCTCAAAAACTGCATTTTGCTGCAGATTATTTACAAAACAACAAAACCTTGGTTTCAGAGTTCAACAAATCAACAAATAACTCTATACCATTTATGTTAATGTTTTTGTTTCGTCCTCTTTATGTATTTAGTTATTTAATTGCATCTATCGTTTTGTTTGTTAATCATCTGCGTTTTAAAAGACAAGTACAGGTTTTTCAACATCAAAAATTTATGTATACGTGGATTACAATACTTTTTGCATTAATGCTTATTCTAATTGTATCTCACACGGCGATATTGTACAACTTGTATATTACCAAAAATTCAACCATAAGTGATTCAATAAATATAATACAATCTGTGTCATTTGTCGGATTATCCGGATTAATATTTTCTCCGTTCTTTTTCCCTGAAATATTATATGGAATGCCTCGTTTTCCCGAACAAGCAAATTCAAAAATATCGGGAGACCTTTCACCGAAAGAAAACACTAAACAGCCTTCTGAATTCGAACAAGATTATTTATTGTTAATCAAACACAAAGTAGATGTTTGCATGTCAGAGCTTCAGCCATACCTTCAACCTGATTGTAATCTGGCCTATTTTGCCAAACTGGTAAAACTCCCCGCACATCATTTGGCCTATTATTTCAGGGAAGAAAGAATGCAAGCATTCAATGATTACCGAAATGAATGGCGGGTGAATCATGCTAAAAAACTTATATCGGGTGGTAAAACTTCGGAGCTTACCCTCGAAGCCATTGGTCTTATCTCAGGCTTTTCTTCGCGTAATGCATTTTTTACTGCATTTAAAAAAGTAGAAGAAATTACGCCCAGTGCCTATGCCGCACAATTCATAAAATAAATCCGATTTCCTCACAAAGTTTGTACTATATTTCAAAATCAGTACATCAACCACTCTCACTTTTTAAAGTGCTCCCCCTATTCATCTTAATTTTGTACGCTATTTCAAATTTAGCAACCACGCAAAAATTATATTAAGATGACATTCCTCAAAAAACTTCTCACTCTCATTGTAGCACTGTTACTAACATGCCACCTTTCTGCAACTAAAAACCAAGTTCAAACATCGGTTTCAGTCAAAGAAAAACCGGATAAGAATGTAAAAGCAGAAACAAAGAATATTGCCAAAGGCCGATTGCTTGTGAAATACAAAGAATCGTCGCAAGTACTTAAACGAAAAAGTCAGCAAATAAAGCAGATACAAGAAGCAGACTTATTATCAGTTGATAAAATTGGGAAAAAACACAATATCACGAATAGCAAGCGGGCTTATGGTGAATTAAAAAATAAATCCCTACAATCAAAGTTTGGCGCAAATCGATGGTTCATTCTTGAATTTCCTGAAAATACAGATATAGATAAGCTTGCCAAAGAATATAAAGCTGACCCCAATGTGGAACAGGTTTCGTATGATTATGCTGTAAAAGCACATTCGGTGCCAAACGACTTGTATTACCCAAAACAATGGGGACATAATAATACAGGTCAAATGCCTGCTAACAATCCGGCATCTGATTCGCACGATGGCGCACTTGTGGGTACTGCTGGCTTCGATGCCCGGCTTGAAAGTGCATATCAACTACTTGGCAATTATGGTGATGCTTCGGTCGTTATTGGAATAATTGATACAGGTATTGACACAGATCATCCTGATTTGGTCAACAATATAGTTTCCGGCTATAATTTTGGTTCAAACAATTCGAATACCGATGACTTAATCGGTCACGGCACTATGTGTGCCGGTATTGTGGCAGCTCAATCCAACAACAGTATTGGTGTAGCAGGAGTAGCAGGCGGTTGTAAAATTATGCCATTGAAAGTAGCAGATGCGGATGGGCTAATGTATTTATCGGCTATACAAAATGCCTTGTATTATGCAGCTGATAATGGCTGTGCTATTGTGAATATAAGTTTGGGGTTATCGTCGATAAACAGCGATGCTGCAACTGACAATGCCCTGAAATATGCCACTAATGCAGGAGTGTTAATTCTGGCATCGACAGGCAATGGAAATTCCGGTAATATCGATTATCCGGCTTCCAGTCCTTATGTATTAGCCGTAGGGGCTGCTTCGCCTTGTGGAGAGCGTAAATCTGCAAGTTCGTGCGATGGCGAAACTTCATGGGGTTCCAGCTATGGTGCTAATACAAAAGATGGTGCTGCATCAGTGGATGTTATTGCTCCAACTATACTTCCTACTACCGATATTGCTGGTTCATCAGGTTACGAGTCGGACGATTATTTCTTTTATGCAAGTTGTACTTCCGCATCTTCGGCATTTGCAGCAGGCGTGTGTGCATTGATAAAATCGGCACATCCTGAATGGACTGCTATGCAAATAAAACGGCAAATAACAACTACTGCCACAGACATTAACAATAGTGAAGCATCGGTTGGTTGGGATAAATATACCGGATATGGTTTGGTAAATGCATATAATGCGCTTTCACTATCATCTCCTGTTGATGTTGCCCCGGCGTTCACTGCTTATGGTCCGTTCAGTATCAAAGCCAATTTGGATGCTGGTAGTACTGTGGGCGATATTAATGCAACGAATGGTAACGGTGGAGGTGCTGATGGTGGAATTACGTACAGCATAGTGCAAAATTCAAATATCGATAGCGATGAAAATCTGGCATTTGCAATCAATCCTACAACCGGAATTATTACTGTAAACGATGCCGGCGATTTAAACTTTTCGACAACACCGATACTGATAAGAGTGAGAGCCGACGATGGTTTTTCGACTACCGATATTGATGTTTCGGTGTTTACCAATTCTGTGTCAACAAAAATTATTTATGTATCGGCAAATGCCACTGGCGCAAACAGTGGTACAAGCTGGGCAAATGCCTATACTCAGTTCCACAATGCATTAGGTGCAGCCAATAACGGCGACCATATTTGGGTGGCTAAAGGAATTTACTTCCCTTCAGAATCTTTTGAATTGAAAGAAGGATTGAAAGTGTACGGCGGATTTACGGGGACAGAAACAAGTTTAACGCAGAGAAACTGGGAAACAAATAAAACGATTCTCTCGGGCGATGTGGAGCATAACGATGTGAATACAGACGGTAATTTTATTGCCGAGTCGGCAAATGACATTGTTGGTGATAATTCGAATCTTTTAGTAGCACAAAATTTGGATTCCGTATTGGTTGATGGTTTTATTGTTACAGCAGGAGGACTCAGCAACACCTGTGCTAATAATGGAGGAGCTATTTTGAATGTCTACTGCACAGCAACATACAAAAATATGATTATTATAGGCAACCAATCGCAGAGTATGGGCGGTGCTGTTTACAATCTCAGAGCTTCACCTACTTTTGATAATGTAAGTTTTATAGGGAATGTTGTAATCGATTCAGATGCTAGTGGTGGTGCAATGTATTCGATGTCTGGTGGGAACATTACGCTAAAAAATGCCGTTTCGAAAATAATTATGCACCTTTTGGTGGAGGTGCATTAGAGTCAGATGGCGGATATTACTACCTTGAAAATGTCACATTTCACAATAATTCAACAAATGCTTATGGTGGGGCAATAAGTTTTAAGGATAATACAAATGCAACCTTAAAGAATGTGATATTCTCCCAAAACCAATCGCTTATGGGCGGTGGTATGTATGTTTTCAGGAATGGTAACATAACAATGACTGATGTTTCCTTCATAGAAAATACGGCTTTGAATGGTTCCGAATTAAATTGTGGAGGAGGGCTGGCAATTCTTGAGAATATTTCTGTAAATGCTACGAATCTGACATTTAAAGGTAATGTGGCGGCAGACTGTGGAGGTGGGCTATCTGTACAAAAATCTTCGCTAAATCTGAAAAATGCTGTATTTTCAGGAAATCAGGCAGTTAGCCAAATAGGGGGAGGCTTACATGTTACAAATGGGGGGAATGTCATTATTACCAACGCTTCGTTTAATGGCAACCGCTCTTGTTATTATAATTCAACACCGATGGGTGGTGCTTTAGGAATTGAGGCCACTGGAAACATTACTGCCACAAACAGTATTATGTGGGGAAATTACCCGAATGAGGTTTTTAATCTTCATACTCCGGTTACAATTAATAACAGTAATGTGTATCAGGCGAGCGGTGTTTATAGCGGTACGGGAAATATCAACATTGATCCAAAATTTGTTCTTCTGATTGACCCCTTAACTGCACCTACAGCTAAAGGAGATGTACGAGTACTTGCATTATCGCCCGTTATCAATAGCGGAAACAACAGTTTGAATACTGAAACAAAAGACATTAGGGGGCAGTTGCGTATTCAGAATACAACCATCGACATGGGAGCGTATGAATGGACACAGGATTTAGACCCCGAAAAAGTGATTCGCTATGTAAATGCCAATGCTGTGGGTGATAATGACGGTACTTCGTGGGCTAACGCCTTTACATCTCTGCAAGCGGCACTGAATATAGCATTGTCTGGTGAAGAAATTTGGATAGCAAAAGGCACCTACAAGCCAACTTCGGCTTACAGTCTGCCCAATACTTCACGCTATTATCACTTTGAATTAAAAAACGAGGTAGGCATTTATGGCGGATTTGCCGGAACCGAAACTTCTAAAAACCAACGAAGCAACTTTGGCTATGGTGGTGTTAACGAAACCATTCTGAGTGGCGATATAGGTACGATTGGCGATTATTTGGACAATTGTTACCATGTAATTTTCAATTATGGAACAGGACTTACCAGCAGTAGCTTATTGAATGGTGTAACCGTTACCGGAGGTAATGCCAACGGGTCAAACCCACATAATCGTGGTGGTGGTATGAATATGACTTCCGATTCACCTACTATCAGTCAGGTTATTTTCACGGGCAATCGGGGCAATCATGGTGGTGGAACTTTTAATCAGGAAGCATCGCCGAAGTATGTAAACTGTCTTTTCTTTCAAAACATAGGAAATACTGCCGGAGGTGGAATGAGAAATAATGTTGCAACACCTACCTTAACCAATTGTACATTTGCCAACAATACAGCAGGTTCGACTGGTGGAGGAGTTGATAATACAAGCTCATCGGCAATTTACAATAATTGTATTTTTTGGGGTAACACCGCTACAACTGGAAAACAGATATATGGTACAGGTGCAGGAACAAGCGTTTTTAATTACTCGTGCTATACCAACGAAACCAATGATGTGGTTACAGTTGATGCGGCAGTTCTGAATACTTCAAACAACAATATTACTTCAAACCCGCAATTCGCCAATGCATCAAACAATGACTTCCGACTTTGTGGAAATTCACCTTGTGTTAATACTGGTGTCAATAGCGACAATACAAGCACATCAGATATTCGTGGCAAAGCCCGTATTCAAAACACGACCATTGATATGGGAGCTTACGAGTGGACAAAGCTTGTTGACCCAGCCATGATTGTGTATGTAAATGGTGCTGCCACAGGCAATAACAATGGTACATCGTGGGAAAATGCATTTAATTCATTACAATCGGCTTTGGATATGGCAATGGGTGGCGTAGATATATGGGTGGCAAAAGGAACTTACAAACCAAGTTCGGCTTACAGTCTGACTAATACACCACGCTATTACCACTTTGAATTGAAAAACGAAGTGGGAATTTATGGCGGTTTTGCCGGAACTGAAACAGCTGTGAGTCAACGAACCAATTTTGGATATAGTAAAGCAAACGAAACTATATTGAGTGGTGATATAGGTACGGTTGGCGATTATTCGGACAATAGCTATCATGTTATTTACAATCCAACTGCCGGAGTTACAAATACGTCTATATTAAATGGCGTTACTATTACTGGTGGTAATGCCAATGGAACTAGCCCACACAACCGTGGCGGTGGCTCAAATCAGACTTATACTTCGCCTACCTTCAGTCAGGTTGTTTTCGCAGGCATTAGGGGTAATTATGGAGGTGGAGCTTTTAACCATGTAGCATCTCCATTGTACGTTAACTGTTTGTTCTTCAATAATCACGGTAATACTTCAGGTGGTGGAATGAGACAAAATTACGCCACCCCAACAATTACCAACTGTACATTTGCCAACAACACTGCAGGTTCAATTGGTGGAGGAGTAGATAATACAAGTTCATCGGCAATATATAACAACTGCATTTTTGGGGGCAATACAGCTCCAACTGGTAATCAGATTAATAGCTCCGGAGCAGGAACAAACACCTTGAATTATTCATGTTATGCCAATGGGGCAAATGATGTGACAACAGCTGATGTAGCAGTTTTGAATACATCAAACAACAATATCACATCCGAACCATTATTTGTTGATGGTGCTAATAATGATTTCAGACTATTTGGTAATTCACTCTGTGTAAATACAGGAAATAATACCTCCAATGCTACTACAACAGATATTCGCGGACAAGTACGAATCCAGAACACAACTATTGATATGGGAGCATACGAATGGACTCTGGGTGCGGATCCTGCTCGCATTGTTATTTCCTATGTGAACCAAAATGTTTCTGGTGGCGCAAACGATGGAAGTAGCTGGTCGAATGCCTATAGCTCGCTTCAAACGGCTTTAAATACAGCTACTGAAGGAACTCAAATATGGGTGGCAAAAGGTACATATAAACCGTCAAAAGAGGATGATGGAACAACTGATGAATCGAGAAAATTTTCCTTCCAAATGAAAGATGGTGTCGGAATTTACGGCGGATTTACAGGTTCAGAAACGTTATTAAATGAACGAGATTTCATTACAAATGAGACTATTTTAAGCGGAGACTTATTGAGTAATGATGTTGTTTCGGGAGAAGGTTCGACGCTTAGTTTTTCTGGAAATAATGAGAACTGTTATCATATATTCTTTAATTGTAATCCGATTACAAGTTCAGCAATTCTCGATGGTTTTATAATATCTGGAGGAAATGCAGAAGGTGATTTTCCAGGAGGTGTCGGAGCTGGAATGTTTAACTTAGAATGCAATCCAACAATTAGAAATACTACTTTCAAAAACAATCGAGCTGCTGATTGCGGAGGGTTATTTTTATATGGCTCAAATAATTCAGAACTTACTAATTTAGTTTTCAAAAACAATGGTGGTGGAGATTGGAGCGGAGCAATTTGTTTTTACGAATCGAGTGCAACATTGACAAACGCATTATTTGAAGGAAACTCTGGAAGAAACGGAGCTCTTAGTAATGTCAATTCTACTTCAACGATAACGAATGCGACATTTAGTAGAAATTATGCTTGGGATAGGGGTGGAGCAATTTCAAATGAAGATAACGGAACTTTGACTTTAAACAATTGCATCATTTGGGAAAATAAAGCCAATGGTGACACCGATGAAGATGGCACTGTTGACGGAAACGAAATATATCATTCTGGGAATATTACAACACTCAACAACTGCTGTTATAAAAATGAAATTGGGGATGTTTTCGGAACTTTAAATTTAGGGATAGGAAATATAATAAGTAATCCGTTATTTGTGAATGCAACAAACAATGATTTCAGGTTGTATGGCAATTCCCCTTGTGTAAATACCGGAAACAACAACTACAACTCACTTTCTGCTGATATTCGCGGACAAATTCGTATTCAAAACACAACTATTGATATGGGAGCTTATGAATGGACAAGTGGCACAGACCCAGAAAGAAATTTAACAACTGGAATAGAAAATAACAGAAGCAATTCAGAAATGCAGGTTTATCCAAACCCAAGCAATGGACTAGTGAATTTCCGTTTTATACCCGAAAATCAAGGCAAAACAACTATTGATATTTTTTCCATTACAGGCGAATTGGTATATCGAGTTTTAGAGGGAACTTTAGAATCTGGTATTGAAAAAACCATTCAATTCACAAAACCACTTGCAGAAGGCTTGTACATTTATAAAATGACTAACGGCTCGCTAATAAAAACAGGACGATTGATACGGATAAAAGAGAATAATTAAAAGTAAACATCCTTTTTGGGGCGAAAAAACAGCGGGAAGGCTTTGATATACTTGAAGCTTTCGCCAATATAGTGATATATGCCTATGATAATGCAACTATTCCATTTTTCATGCTAAAGTTAATGACTTTATTTTTAAACCGTTTTTTTTTGTATTTTTGTAGCAATTATTTTAGGTCATGTAAAATTTAATTGAGCCATGAAAAACGATTTAAATGATATTATATCAAATAGAAGCATCCTTCTTGTTGCTATTTTTTCTATCCCACTCAATGTTATTATATTTTTTGCACTGAAAGAGAGCGAGTTGCAAATTATACGGTTAGTTCCACCAATCTTTTCGCTAATAGCCATACTTCTTGCTATTTTCAAAGAAAAGATTGAATTTCGAACAAAAATTTGGGCTTTTATCGGGCTAATGTTTAGTACAGCTTGGTTTAATTTGCTGCTGGGTTTGCTCGATTTGGCGAGTTTATGGTTTGTTATGGCCATTATTTATTCCTTGTTTATTTCGCAAAACAAACAATCTTTGATTGTCTATATTGCAGCTTTTGTATCCATTTTGGTTGTAGGGATACTGATGATGACAGAACTAACATTTATTCCGCTGAAATACAATTTCGAAAACTGTCATTATCCCTGTGTAATAGTGCGTATCCTACATTTTTTATTAATTAGTTCGATAATTTATTATATACTGAATCTATTTATTTCCACCAATCGTTCCAATGTCAGCAATTTGCAAGCACAAGCTGCCGACTTGCAACAAGCAAATAAGACATTGGAAAAAGAAATGAAAGAGAAAAAGGAACTGCAAGACCAACTGTTGGAAGCTGTGATTCTGACCGAGGAAAAAGAACGCAAACGCATTGCAAGTGACCTGCACGATGGCTTGGGACCCGTTTTATCTGCTGTAAATTTGTTTTTTGAAGCCTATATCGATGCCCCAAAAGGCACTGAAAAAAATAATATTGAAACAAAACTTAAAGTTATAATAAACGATGCAATTGCCGATGTGTCGAGGATTTCACACAATATCAGTCCGCACATTTTGGAAAACTATGGACTGACTGCTGCCTTAAAAACCTTTATAGATCAATTGAACAACAGCGAAAGAATAAAAATTGAACTTCATATCGATCCTTTCAACCGCTTTGAGTTAAAACACGAACTGACTGTTTACCGAACAATTACCGAGCTGATAAACAACACGATAAAACATGCCAACTGCAATAAGATTGAAATAAGTTTTGAACAAAAAGGAGATATTTTACAGATAAAATACGAAGATGATGGAAGTGGTTTTTCAAAACTTCAAACACGGAAGGACAGTAAAGGAATGGGAATTGAAAATATACAAAACCGGATTCAATCTTTAGGTGGAACTATCACTTTCTCGAATGCCGAAAATGGAGGCATGAAAGCCATCATTGCAATACCTTACAAAGAAACTTTACAAGCATGAAACGAGCATTAAAACAGGCACTTAAACCAAAGACTATGTTCATTGCGAGTTACATGCGACAACTTACTAAAAAATAAATATTAACGCATGAAACACATTAAAATTGCGTTGGTTGATGACCACGATTTGTTTAGGGAAGGTATAAAGGCGGTTTTGTCGCAAATTGAAGGTATCGAAGTAGTGTTCGACACTTCCAATGGCTTTTTATTTCTAGAATATCTACAAAATTCAACACCAGATATAGTAATGATGGACATTAATATGCCACGAATAGATGGCGTTGAAACTACCAAAAAAGCATTGCATCTTTCACCTTCGCTGCGTATCATTGCGTTGTCCATGTTTTCGGATACTGTGCATTATACTCAAATGATAAATGCCGGTGTACGGGGCTTTGTACTGAAAAATGCGAACAAGCCTGAACTCAAAAAAGCGATTGAAGAAGTATCGCAGGGCGGAAATTATTTCAGTACAGAAATTTTGCAAAAACTGGCATTTCAATCTATTCATGCAAATCAAATCAATCAACTCACTGCCCGCGAAATGGATGTGTTGGACTTGGTTTGCAAAGGACTCACCACACAGGAAATTGCCGACAAATTGTTCATCAGTCCTAAAACCGTGGAAGTTCATCGCACCAATATCTTTTTAAAAACCAATGTCCGCAATACTGCCGAACTCATTATCTGGGCAGTAAAAACCAATTTAATCACCATCGAATAATAATTATACGACTCCCAGTATAACGTTGGCATCAATATTCAATTGTTTCTGTATCCTTCGTGCAATCTGCAAAGTAGGTTCCGATTTTCCGGTAAGATATTCACTTACTCTGGGGGGGCTTATCTCAAGCATTTCAGCCAGGGTTCGTTGCGTAATATTCATTTCCTCCATCCGTGCTTTCATTACATCACTAAGCGATAATTTGCCTATTGGGTAATGCTCCTTTTCATAAGCAACGACCAAATCGGTCAAAAAATCAAGTTCTATCAAATTTCTATCCGTCGAAGGTGTAAGGTCGTCCACTATCTCCACAAGTTCATTAACCCGGGTCATTATGGCTTCGTATTCTGAGTTGGTTACTATCCGTTTCATACTTTTTCTTTTTTAAATTATTGAACAATCTTTAATTTTGTCATAGTCGGTATGTGTGCCAATAAACCGAATATATACAATGTTGGGTGCAAAAAGGATTAACGCTATCAACCTGTAGGTGTTACCTTTGATATTGAACACATATCGTTTATTTCCCACAGTATCAACGCTGTTAAAAGTCTGCCGTATATCTGCAAAACACTGCCATTGACTTTGCTCTGTTTTAATGTACCATTCGTCCAATGCTACTTCTGCATCGGGTTGCAATGCTGTATATTGGTCTATGGATTTGTAGGTTATTATTCTCATTGCTTGTCCTTTTTTCTGTCGCAAAGATAATAGGTTTGTTTTGAATTACAAAACAAATATTACAAATTACAAAACAGCCATTTAAAAATAATAGAACGCGGATGTACACGGATTAAGCTGATTTACACGGATTTTCATATTTAATAGCGGATTTAAAATACGGATTTAAAACCCCGATAAATCGGAATTGATTTGATGAAAAATCAAAAATGCCCCGATAACTCGGGATGTGCCACTTGCATTTTTTCTTAAATGACTATCGGCTTTTGCACCCAACGAAGTAATTTAACATTACTTTCTGTCAGTTCAACCTTATATCTACTAAAATATTACTACTAAAACTCTGTAAGAGTTTACTATGCATAACCCCCAGTTTTAACTGGGGGAATCTAAATATATATCTTTAGAACTCTGTAGGAGTTCACCTAAAACACAGTGTAAGATAATGTATATTGGCACTATTATATTGCAGATGGTAAACCCCGATGGGGTTTTGATTTAGTATATTCATTATCCCCCAGTTAAAACTGGGGGTTATGCACAGATTACACCTACGGTGTATTTAGTGTTTCTGAGGCTCTTCACATCCCCTTCAGGGGCTTGGGGCAGTCCAAAAATAAGAGTTTTCCCTTAGTCAAAATACAAGTTTTCCCTATTAAATTACATTTTTCCCAACCGTACATTTGTTCAAATTCTTTTTCAATCCAAAAAAGAGATGAATTTAGCCATTGTAGAACAGAATAAACTATACCGTGAAGGACTCAAAGTACTTCTAAATCAGATTCCTGACTTTCGGGTTGTTTTCGACACGGATAATAATTCCGACTTTCTACAATTCCTTAAAACCAACAGCACCGACATTGTTTTCATCGGATTTGAATGTATCGAAACGCAATGTTCGCAAAAACTGCTGGAATTCATAAAACTACATCCCGAAATTAAAATTATCGTACTCACTCCATCGCTCGAAATTTGCAGGTACGAAACCCTTATACAAACCTATTGCATGGATGTAATGCTCAAAAATTCTACAAAAAAAGATTTTAATAAACACATAAGAGAAATCGAAAATGCGGCCCCAAAGTCCGTCAGCTGACGGAGATGTTAAGACAGCAAATACTGCCCCAAACCACGTTCGGCTGAGCTCACGTCGAAGCCTAAAGGGGATGTTAAGACGCAGTATTTTTAAAAAGAAAAAAGAAAAGAGAAGAGTAGAAAGAAAAGAAATAAGAAAAGATGAAATCGAAATGCAGCAAATCAATACTAACCTCACATCCCCTTTAGGGGCTTGGGGCAGATAAAATCGAAATGCAGCAAATCAAAACTAACTTCACATCCCCTTTAGGGGCTTGGGGCGGATAAAATGGGATGTTAAGACAGCAAAAACTGCCCCTAAATCCCCTCCCGATAAAAGAATCGGGATAAATTGCGGGGACTTTAAGACGTAGAATGTTCTGCCCCAAGCCCCTAAAGGGGATGTTAAGACGCAGTATTTTTAAAAAGAAAAAAAATATAAGAGAAGGACAAATACAAAAAATTAAAGATAAAATATACGAGACGATGGTAACCTCACATCCCCTTCAGGCTTCGACGTGAGCTCAGCCGAACGTGGCTTGGGGCAGATGAAATGGGATGTGAAGACAGCAAAAACTGCCCCTAAATCCCCTAAAGGGGACTTTAAGACGTGGCTTGGGGCAGTCAGATAAAAAAACAAAATAACAAATTCAAATATAAATTAATTCTTATCACCATGAAAACAAATTTAGTAAAAAACCTCGTAATCCTGTTGGTATTAGCCATCAGCATTCAGTTGCAGGCGCAAACACAATCGCCTCAAAAAGCCCTCAGTTTTGACGGCGTAAATGATTATGTTTCCGGTACAACGGGAATAAGTACCAGCCTTACGGCAATCACCATCGAAGCATGGGTGTATAACAACACCTTGCCAGCGGGAACTATTCAGCGGTATGTAACCATTAGCCCCGAAGTGGCAGTATTGCGCTACGATGGAAGCGGAACTGGAGGTACTAACGAATTGCATTTCTACATTAAGAAATCAAACGGCAGTATTTATAGTTTACGTGTTGACAATGTGCTGACAACCGGAAAATGGATGCATATTGCCGGAACATACGACGGAACAATTATGAAGCTTTACCTTAATGGAAACCTGATAAGTAGTGCATCCCCTGCTGGTGGATTGTACCCACCAACTGGTGATTTCAAATTTAGCTCCAGCGGTGCGGAAGCATTTAACGGGAAGATGGACGAAGTAAGTGTATGGAATTATGCCCGCTCGGTTACCGATATACGGGAAGATATGTATCGCACATCCCCCACTGCCAATGCAAATCTCTTAAATTACTGGAAGTTTAACGATGCTACCGGCACTATACTGACCGACTCGAAAGGAACAGCCACCGGAACGCTCAACAATATGACAAACGCCAACTGGATAGCATCTACCATTCCATTTGCAGCAGGCGCTGTAAATACCCAGATCGTAAACGCTACCGGAACAAAAACCTTTACCGGAACAGGTTTAGTAGCAAATTTTACTGCTAAAAGCAGTACCGACACCATAGTGGCAAGCAGGATTGATACTTTATCAAATGTAAGCCCTACAGGAGCTATCACCGCGTTCAATTCGCAATACTGGGTAATAAACCGTTTTGGAACAGGCACTTTTACAACGAATGCTACTTTCACGGTTAGCGAGGATATTACAAGTGGACAAGCAGCACGCTTTACAAGTTTAAAGCTTTATAAAAGGAGTGGTAATGGGGATGGCACATGGACGCTTGTTGCAACGGCTGCAAGTGCAGATGCTGTAAATAATACAGTTACATTTAATGGATTAACAAGTTTCGACGGGCAATATAT
>Ga0247844_1005435_pt1 | contig 16257 bp, 24 predicted proteins | sample LaCtaG_FD_192421 | JGI IMG/M metagenome (GOLD analysis project Ga0247844, IMG submission 192421) | Freshwater microbial communities from meromictic Lake La Cruz, Castile-La Mancha, Spain - LaCruzMarch201714.5m_1 | ecosystem: Environmental > Aquatic > Freshwater > Lake | place: Spain: Castile-La... | reverse complement strand
GCCACCTAACCCAGAGATTTTCGTAATCAGACCAAATACGATTAAAAACCCCAATTTTTACTCAAAATTTCCATCTGATTGAGAACTTTTAATAAAATTTAAAATATTTATTTAAACAAAATTTTTTGGGGTTTTTTTCTATTCATAATAAAAAAAATAGCCGATTATATATTATGAATGAATTAGAAAAATTAACAAATGAACAATTAAAAGATATAATAAGAAAATATAATTTAAAAAATCATATTAAAGGATACAGTAAAATGAAAAAAGCAGATTTAATATCTAGTATTAAAAAACATATAAAACCAGAAGATCAAAATATTGAAAAAAAATCAAAATATGATTTTATAAAAAGATTAAATGAAATTGAAGATGCTTTATCAGATATTAGATCATCATATCCAGTAAGAGGACAAGGAAATCAAGGAAAAATGGGAACAAGACATAGAACAGCATTACTTAATAAATATTCAAAATTAACAAGTGAATATAAAGAAATAACTAATAAAAATTATCCTATACCAATTGTCACAAAAATAAATAAAAATACAATAAGAAAATATAGAGAAGAAAGTAATAAAGAATATGAACAACTACGAAAACAACGACTAAATATAATTGAACAACCGTTAACAGGGGGAAGAAAAAAAGTTAAGGGTGCAATAATAGATTAAATGGACAAAAACTCATAAATTAAAAAAAAGATTTATTACATTATACCCAATTACAAAGTAAATATAAAAATTTTATAAAATAAAAATTTTATAAAATAAAAACTTACAAATTAAATCTCTTCTTAAAATCTCTAATATTCTTATTGATATCAGTGCTATCACCCCATAAAATAAATCTACTAAGACTACCGCTATTAACTTTTGTCCAGTCTTCATTTTTCTGGTGACGCTTAATATACTCATCTCTTTTTTTCTTAGGATCAACATAATCGTTATTAGTATAGTCATTGTAACCCCTAGCACCAAAAGAAATAACTTTATCGCCAATAATAGCATCAAATTTCTTATTCTTATTCTTACTCTTTTTTATTTCTAACATATAATAATATGTCAGAAAAAAAATTACATTGGTCAGACCAGTTAGAAGTTTTGTTAAGTCAAGAAGGTGAAAAATGTTTGTCTTACAATTGGTTACATAGAGAAGCACAGAAAAAATATGATTTTCATAATCAAATTCTAACAATACCATCTATTATATTAGGAACCGTAAACGGATCTATATCAGTAGGATCAAATGCAATATTTGGTACTTGGTCAGGTGCATCTATCATTATAGGATTTGTTGGTATATTATCCGCTATTTTAAATACTTTAAACTCATTTTTTAATAATGCTAAACGGGCAGAGTCACATAGGATATCAGCACTTTCTTACGAGAAAATTAACAGATTGATTATGATAGAACTAGCACTATGTAGAAATGAAAGACTCCCACCAGATCAACTAATTAACTCAATAAAATCAGATTTTGATAAATTAAATGATATTGCCCCAATTATACCAGATGATTTAATTTTAAAATACAAATCACTATATAAAGAAACTGATATATCTAAACCATCAATATGTAATGGATTAGATAAGATTTTAATTAATAGAATACAAACTTTAGACACTCCAAAAGAAAATATTATAATTAAAATAAAAGAATAAATTATTTACTATATTATGAATCAATTAATTATCTCCGATGACATAAGACATTATGACCCGTTATTTTGGGAAAAAATAAAAAACAAATCAACAGTAATCAAAGAGAAAGTAGAAAAGAAATTTAAAAAAATAAAAGAAAAGAAAGAACCAAAACCAGAAAAAACAAAAGAAGAAAAAACAAAAGAAGATAGAAGAAAATACTATCAAAAGAATAAACAAAGATTAGATAATCAAAAAAACTATTTAAGTTCTGGTAAAGAATGGTATCAAAAAAATAAAGAAAGATTAAAGAAACTAAGAGAACAACGAGAACTAGATCCAGAAACAAAAAAGAAAATCAACCGCCAAAAATATATCTACTCGAAACAATATTATAATAAAAACAAAGATTTATTAAATCAAAAAAGAAGAGAAAAATATAGATTAGAACACCCACCAAAAAAAGAACCTGAAAAAAAAAACTATGATCAAATATATTATGAAAAGAATAAAGATAGAATATTAAAAGAAAAAAAAGAACAGTATAAAAATAAAATCTCAAATAATAATATAGAATAATGTGGAATCCTTTTTGGGCGTTATATGATTACTTCTTCATCAATCATTCAATACAAGAACAAGAAGATATGAGATTAGCTGATTTAGCATTAATACAATATTATAAAAAGAAATTTCAAAAATAATAATATGATAAAACAAGTTTTGAAAATAATGTATCCTATTACTTTTGGCTTTCCAAGACCAGCGTTTCAATTAGCAGAAGTAAAAGAAATAATGCAAATCATTAAATCAAATAAAATAAAAGAAATCAATAATAAATTAATTGTTGAATTTGATATCAAAGAAGAAAAAGAATCAATCAAAAAATTAATTCCTAAATAATAATATGAAAGATTATTACTTAGAAAAAAAATTTGGTCTCAAATCAGAAAACGATAACATAAAATTAATATCATCCTTTTTCAATCAGGATTTTAAAAAAACTTCTTTATATCATCCTATAGACTTTATATCTGATACTCATTATTTAGAAATCAAAACAAGAACTGTAGATTATAATAGACATCCTACTACATTACTACCACTATCAAAAATAAATTATATTAAAAGACATCCTAAACCCGCTATATTTGTTTTTATTTTCACAGATAATATTTATTACATCAATTATGATGAGAAATTATTTGAAAGCTTTGAAATAAAAGAATACGCACGAGCACCAAGAACAGGTATAATAGATAAACCAACACAATATATTTATATACCAATAAAAAATCTTAATCTATTATATGTTTAACTTTATCAATAACGCATTTTCAAAATTTTTAAAATCAACTACTAACGCTGTCGGAAAAATAAAACAATTTGGTTCAAATGTAGGGAAACACGTTTTCAACGCTTCAAAATATTTAACACCTCCAGCACAATCAAACGCAAATCTATCTGGTCTTTCAGCAACTTTAGCAAAAATATCAAACTCAGCATATCAACAAAATAGACCGGATATTATAGATAATTATAATTTAGATAAACAATTATCAAATCCAGAAACCGCTGTATATTATAATCAAACAAATGTAATAATAGGATTTAGAGGAACCGCAAATATAAAAGATATAATCACTGATATTGATATAGTTAAAGGAACTACAAATGATCCTAGATACAAAGAAGCGATAGATATGTATAATAAAGTAAAAGGAAAATACCCAGAATTAAACATTATAGCAACCGGGCACTCTTTAGGTGGTAATTTAGCATTATATTTAAATTCTCTATACGGAATTCAATCTGAATCTTTTAATGCTGGTTTGGGTCTGGGGTTCATTAAGTCAAATCCAAATAAAGATAAAGCAATTTTACACATAATAAAAGGTGATCCAATTTCATCATTAGGAGCATTATCAAGTTTAGGAAAAACAAGAGTATATAATGCAGTGACTGAAAACCCTCACAGTATGCAGAATTATATTACAAGTTAATTAATATAGTATATGATATATTAATTATTTTTTAGATTTTTTAGGCATCTTACCTTTCATCATTTTTTCATATTTCTTATTTTGTTCAGATGTTAACACTCTTTCACCTGTATGTACTACGGCAACATGTGCCTTACCTTTTTTTCCACCTGTTACCATTCCACCAGTTTTAAAATTAAATACTTTTCCTAATACTGAAGGTAATAAAGACATCGCCAAAGGTGCTAAAAATCCGGGCATATTATATATTATTTACAAAGAAATTTAATTTCTCAAGACTGGAATATTTGAAGTTGATCCTGTAAATGTAGCACTGGGAATTAATTTAGTATCTGTCGCCCCTCTAAATGTATCTAATAAATTTCCTTTCATTGGATCATTATTTTGTTTATCTAAACTATTAATCACGAACTGCGGTTTTTGTGTGTCCGTTATTTGTTCTTTTCTTTCTTGTGCTCCTAATCTAAATTTTTCTAACATTGCTTTTCTTTCCGGTGACATTTGAGGTGACATTTGAGGTCGCATAACAGCAGGACGTAAAACAGCAGGACGCATATTTAACATTCTTTCATTTTCTAATTTACTACCAAAATTTGGAGTTCTTTCTAATTCTTTTTTCATTCTTAATTTTTCAAAAAAATCAGATATTTTTTTAGGTCCTTCGACTAAAGAATTCATATATTATAGTATTAGAAATAAAGTAAGACATCTACTATACAAATGATATAACTAATTGACCAACCGACTTTACTATGTTTTCATTTATATAAAAAGCAGTAGGCCCTGCAAAATTTGTAGACAATACACCAAGATTAACTGTCCCCGTATTTCTTCGTTGTATTGTCTCATAGGTTGATGCAGCACCAATAAAGAATTTTGCCCCCTCGCATTCAAGAAGATTAAATGACATCGTCTCAAAATTGACTGCTCCTGTTTGGTTAAATTGAATACAGCATTTATCAAGATTTGCACCAGTATCAACTGTTGAAGATGTAAAATATAAACTATTATGAAGCATTACGTTAGAATTAGAAGTTGCTGTATTTTGATATCTTATTATAGGTTTGGCACTTGCTGAAGTTGTAGTAGATCGAATAGATGTATATTGTAAATTTAAAATCGCTGCACTACCACCATTACCATTTTGAAGATTAATTACTGGATTTGTATCAGATGCAGAATGACTAATCTCGCATCTCCAGATTTGAAGAAGACAACCAACACTAGTAACTATTGCTTCCGCCCCGTTCCAAAAAAGAAGACAATCATAATATCTTACGCTATAAGTTCCGGTGACAGTGCTTTCATTATGTTGCATCCAACCGGAAATATTACAATTCATAAAATTTACCAATAGTCCTTGTTCTACAGATGAACCTGTTACGATCTGAGTAGAAGTAAAAAGTAAATTAGTAAAACCAACCTCACATCCTCCTTGACCGGTTAACGTGTTAATATCAACAGTTACATTGCCAGATATAATAACTGTTTTCGCTTCTCTATAAGGAGCGGGAGGACCTGTTAAATATGTATTAGCGGTATTTATAATTAAAGGTCCTGTATAATTGCCACTGAAGATATAGATCTCAACATTTGCTATATTACTTAAAGTATTTCTAAAATTTATTGCCCCTTGAATTGTTAAAAATGGTGATGATATTGAACCGTTTGCGGTTGTATCATTGCCAGACGGTGAAACATAAATAGTAGCAGAAGGGCGGGGAACGTTTGCCGGTTGTGCATTAATAATCGGATCTGTTGCCGTTCCTGTTATAGTAACACCTGTACCCGCACTTACTGAATTTACACCACCCCCACCACTACCGCCAGAATCACCATAATCAGGAACTACAGAAGCGACATTTTGACTCATTTATATATTATTATTAAAGAAAATAATATTTAAAAAACATTATGCAAGATTACCAATTCCTCAAAGTTGAAAACTTCTAGCAGTTATAATATTCGCAGTGTCAACAAAACATTTTAATAATATTAAAAACTTAGAATAAATTTCATTTATTCTTCAGGAATTAAAAATAATTCTTCACTTCTTAAATCTACTACTGCATTTTGTTCAGGATTAAAAATATAAACAGTTTGACAATCATAGGGTATTATAATATCTTTAAAATTTTTTATATCAATCATCCAATCAGGAATATTTTTGACATATTCTTCAGACACTATCTTATTACCAATTTGAGCTTTTAATACACTCATATCATATAATTTAAATCGTGTTTCATTATCTTGAAGATCTTTTACTCCCATTTCGGTATGATATATATAATGCATTCTTTGACGTTTTTTATATTGTTCAAATTTTTCATTCCCAAATTTATAAATTACACTATAAAAATCTTCAACGTCTGTTACAATAGTATTCACAAATTCTTTAATTTTATTTTGAACTTCTTCGCCTTCATAGTTTAATTTAATAAATCCAGTAATAAATTTAGTTTTTTCATCATCAATTTTAACATTAGGAAATATATCCCCTTTGGTTAATTCTATCAATTCATCTATTATTTTTTTTGCTTTTTCGACTATATTTCCTTCATTTGATTCAACTAATTTTTCGACTAAAGACATTTTATAATATTATAACATTATAAAATATTTTTTTAATTGAGAATAGAAATAGCTCCGCCTTTAATTCTGAGAACTTTGGCAAAATGAGGAAATAAGAACGCTGTAGAATTGACAGAAGGATTATTGACGAGTTCGAGTTGTAATTGAAATCCACTGGTTAATGAATTTTCACCTTGTAATTCAATGTCAGAGGCATCTAATACTTGTTCAAAGTTTACACCCATTACACAAGAAGAATATTCACAATCTACATTGTTCGCAGATGCTAAATTTTCAGTTGCGCCTGAAAAGTCTTGATCATATTTATTATAAGTAATAATAGAATCACCAACAACACTATTAAATTTACCTGTTGATTTTGCTAATTCAGAATATGCTCTTGGGAGAGAATCGATAGGACGTTGAGGAAATCTACGACTATTTACTATTAATTGAGCACTTTGGAAATTGGCAGGAATAAAAACGGAACTAGGGGGAGCAATACCGCCGTTAAGTGTAAAATTAGGAACAACGACCCAATAGAAAGATTTAAGATAACGTGTTCCTTTAGAAGCGATTAAAGTTTTAGAACTAATTGCAGGACCAGAAGGAATATTAGCGGGAACGCATTCTACGGTATTTACTGTATATTGAACACCTAAACCATCTGGTTTTTGTAATTCGTTGTCCATAATTTCATAATATGCGTCGCTCATTCTTATCATATCCATATGAAGTTGAACTCTATTTAATTGTAAAGTTGTGGCGGCGAAATTGGCGGGAAGAGTAGCGGGGAGTAAGTTATCGTATACTACTGAACCGATATTAGTAGACATATTTAATTCTAAAGTTACAGATGCTACAGAACGAAGAGGGAAATACTTTTGAATAGAAAATAAACCAAGGTAACCAGCAAGGGGGGCGGAGTAATTGTAACCAGTTGGAGATTGTAAGGCATTAGATGCCCAAGTATCATTACCACCAGAACCAGAGGTAGGAGCAGTAGGAGTCGCAGCGGTTCCTGAAGAAGTTACCCAAGATGGTGCACCTTGTCCTAATTGTTCCCACATTTGCATTTGGTTAAGTTGACCACCAAAATCTAAACCTTGAACGTTGGCAGTAGATGTCGCCGCAACGGTCATTATTACACCTCTAGGACCACCTGTTAAGTAGTTTGAATGACGGTAGCAACCTTGAAAACTGCCGGCTGTTTCATAGTAAGATTTGCCCATACTTGCATAAGTAATTAAGTTAGTCCAGATGTTGAAGTTGTTTATTTCTTCTAATATCTGATCGTTTACGCTTACTCTTACGAGGTTAAACCAGGATAAAACGTTGTCTTCGGCGTTTAAGTGTTGAAGTGCGGTAGAATTTGCAGGAGGAACTGGAGCAACTGCACTATTTCCGAATTGTGCGTTAAAAGTAATGTAAGCAGTTGATAAATCACCATAATCGCTATTGTTAAAAATTTTGAATGTAATTCTTGAGTTACGACCAGCACCAATACCCGCACCTTGTCCGGAGTATGGTTCTTGAGATGTTGTATATCTTTCTTTTACTAAGTCACTAGTGCCAAGTAATTCGAGAATTTTCGCAGAACTAGGGATTTTTTTATTGGTTGGGATTTCTTCGAAGGGTGATAAAGTCGCCATTTATTATATAATTATACAAAATATAATTATTAATAACAATTAATTTACTAAACTTTTATGCGGGCGGAATATTTGCCAATAGTTCTTTAGCTTTATCTGCTACACCCGAAGCAGTCGCTAACCCTTTCTGTCCTTTTTCTAAAATATCGCCTATAGAATTATTTCCAATGATTTTTGAATTATATGCGTTCTCTACTTTTTTAGTTAATTCTGGGGCAACTGCTGATCCTATATCTCTTGCTACTTTTCCTACGGCAGATACTTTACTAGCAATTTGTTGCGCCTTTCCAACAGCGCCTAAAACTTGAGGTAATACACGTTTACCAACTGAAAACGCTGAAGTAATAGCAGGCATTGCCCTAGATGCTAATCCAGCAATTGCGGGTAAAAATTTAGATGCCATATTAAGCAAGAAACTCATTATATATATAATTACTAAATAAATAAATCTATATTAATTATATGAGTCTAACAATAAAAAAAATCCCTAAACCTAAAGATGAAAATCTTGAACTAAAGGAATTACATCCAATGTTGATGAAATATTTTACTAATACTTTATTTATTGCCCCTACAGGTGTAGGTAAAACTAATTTAATTATTAATTTGTTAGATCGCCCTAGATTTTATAAAAACAAATTTGATAAGATTGTTTTATTTTCTAATACGTATTACAGTGACAATATTTGGAAAAGTTGTAAAAGTATCGATGAGGAAAACGTTCATATTGATTACTCTGATGAAGTATTAGAGCAAATTGTTGAAGAACAAATCTCATCAAAAGATGATGGGGAACCTTTGAATACTTTAATAATTTTTGATGATATTATCCAACAAATCAATAAACATAAAAGTTTAATTAATAAACTAATTATGAGAAATCGCCATTACAATTTAACAATCTGGATTACAACACAAAAATATTCTTTAGTATCACCAACGATTAGAAATAATATAGCTTACTTTGTTTTATTTGGAATGAAAAACAAAAAAGAAAAAGAATTTATTATTAATGAATTATCTGATAATATAAATGAAGAAGAATTTACAAAAATGTGGAATTATGCATTAGACGGTAAAAATTATAATTTTTTAGTAATTAGTGTTAAAGATCCAGTAGGAAAAATTTATAGAAAACAATTTAAAAGTTTCATCGAAATTAAAGATCAAACTGATAAAGATAAAAATTATATGGTAAATAGTTATATTTTTCCTAAAGATAATTGGAATGTTACAAGTGCCAGAAATTGGATGAAAGAACATAAACAACCTAAAGAGCGTAAGGTAGCATATGATAGACCTAATTTTATTACTTTTCAAATCAATACACCTGAACACATAGAAAAATCTGGATATACTAAATATAGAACTAAAACTTTACCTAACGGCGTTCAAATTATAACGGCGTATAAGGATTAATTATGTATACTCCATTCTAAACTCCATTGTTACATAACAATTCTGAGGGAGAGTTATTTGATTATATTCTTCATTTAATAATGTTACTCTTACGGATCTAATAGAATTTACATTAGTTGATACATAAGAACCAAAACTATCAGAATAATTTATAATTTGTCCAAAATTTGCATTAACAGGAATCGCCCCGTAAATAGTATCGTCGCCTATAACACTGCCATTTGGTTCTCTTTTATCATTTAATGAGTTACCAAGTAAAGAAATAGCGACGTAAATAACTGCAGTAGGAAATAAAATTAATGGTGAATCTGCCACCATACTACCTAAAATTGGGGTTGTGTATCCTAAACCACTACTTTTGGTAAAACCTAATTTATACCAAGCAGATTGAGCGGTTATGGGGTCGGGATTATTCCAAGCAAATAAAAAAAATGATATGTTAGCGTTTGCGGTGAGCGTTAATTTTCCGGTGGTAATATCAAATGTGACCGTTAACGCTGGAACCGCTATACCTCCGGCAGTTGCTGCGGCGTTAATAGTAGTTTGTAAATATGAAGCAAATGCACCAGCAGATGCCCAATGAGTATTAGTTGATAAAGGAACATTAATAACAGCAGTTGTAGGGGTTACTGAATAAGTGATAGACATTTTAACATAACTATAATTAGGTGCAATATCATACATTAAATTAGGCAGTATAAACTTATTTAAAATCATTCTTTTGGGATATACTATAGTAGACGGTAGAACCGCTTCAAAATAAGATGCTGATTCACTTTCTAAAGAATTATAACTAGAGATAGTAAGTATATCAGGTTGTGACATTATATATTATTATTTTATAAAATAATAATATTAAATTATTTTAAACTTCTCCTTTTAATATTGACGCTAAGGCACCACCGCCAACAGTGCCACCGCCAACCGCTCTAATAGGACCCTCAGCAACTGCAACGGGTGCCGTAATTTTTGGTCTAGGTAAATCAAAGGAAATTTTAAAAAGACCTGATCTTTTCGCCCTGACTATTTCTCTAATTAAATCTGGTCTGTTTTGTAATTGTTCTTTTGGAAAATAATCTACTGGTGCTTGTGCTTTAAGACCTGAATATATATTTTTTAATCTACTTAGTGGATATTCTTTTAAAGCATCATTAAGTCTTTTATCTAATAATTGACTGGCAACATTTCCTAAGTCTGAAATTACTGATTGTTTAGTTGCTGATTTTAATTTTTCAAATCCTTGACGTTTTTCTTCTATTGTAGGTTCTTCTACTCCAACTTCTGGAATTCTTGCACCTAAATCTCCCACTCCTATTGCATCCGGTCGGCGTGCTACCGGTGTTACTGGTATTACTGGATTTAATGCCATATCTTCTCTATTTCTTCTTAAAGTTTCTATTACAAATTCTTCTCTCTTTCTCTTTTGTATTTCACCCGCTAAAAATCTATTCATTAAATCTCTTCCTGACGGTTCAACTTGGTTTCTAATAATCATATTGTCTTCTAATTTTTCTTGGTAATCTGCCCGTTTAACTGCATCATAAAAAATTGATGCTTTTAATGCTTCTTTTTGTTTTGCAATATGTGCAGATAACATTAATATATTTTCATTGGATCTGATTTTAGACCATTCGGCAAGATAAGGTAATGAAGAAGTCATTGGGGCAGGTGTAAAGATTGTAGGGACAAAAGGTCTCTTTTGTGGTGGGTTATCTGATTTTTGAATTAATGCACCTAATCCTCCTACTGGTTGCCGTGTCATTTGTCTATAGGTTTCATCTATATTCTTTAATACTTCTGCTTGTCTTAATTTTAAGTCTCTAGTTGTTAACATCTTATATATTATTTCAATATATAATATTTTACATAAATAAATTTTTGTATAATCTATAAGGATTTATTTCTTCTGGTTCTGGTTCTGGATTATATACAGGTTTGGGTTTGCGTTCTGGTTTAGGTTTAGGTGTCTTTGGTTCTAATCTTCGTTGAGGTTTTTCTACTTGTTCTTCTTGTGGTGCGTTTCTGCTAATGATTTTATTTATTACTGCTTCAACTTCCGTTTCAAATGATTGCTTTAATTTCTTGTGTTCATCTTCTTTTTGTTTTTGCATTTGTAATCTCTTTTCTACTTCTGATTGAATTTCTTTTTCTCTTTTATTTTCTATACGTGCTTTGGTGGCGTTAACAGTTCTTAATTTTTTATTTAATTCGGTTTGTGGTATTTCTATATTATCATTTTTTTCTATATTAGTTTCTTTCTTATTAGTTTCTTTTTTATTATTTTTTACTTTCTTATTGGTAGGTGGTGGCGTTGGTTCTGTGTTTGTAATAGAGTGCTCGGATCCTGATAGTTCAGAATCTTCATCTATGATTTCTCTTTCTACTATTTTTCTGGGCATATACTTTTAATTTCGAAAAAAATCGTAATTTCTCGAAATTATAATAAAGTTTTTGGGGGTATTTTGTCAACTCTTTTTTTATGATTCTTTAATTTTTCTCTTAATTTTTTAGATAATTCTTCTCTTGTAGGTTTCTTGATGACAATATTTTCAAACTCTTCTTTTTCTTCTGATTTTTCATCTGATTTTTCATCTTCAAATTTTGGTAGATACTTTTTATCTACTTTATTATATCCATATTTCTCATTTAATTCATCTAAAGGATTATCTAATACGGCCGGTAATGGTATGCAACCAAAATGTTTCGATTTTTGAACAGCATCCAATAAGGCATTTAATAACTTTTCTCTTTCCGCTTCCATATATATATTTTAACTATATTATTTTTTTCTAAATAATAATATGTATAATTCCGATTGTCCTATATGTTTTGATAATTTAGATATGAAATTACATTTACCTTTTAATTGTAATCATAGAGTGTGCTTAGAATGTAATGATAAATTAGAGAATCGGGAATGCCCTTTATGTCGTGCGGAAATTCCTATAAGAGTTACACGTTTAGAATATACTGTATTTATTAGCGGATTACTTTTAATGTCTGGTGGATTAATTTATATATTGAAAAAAATTATATTGTTATAATATGTCTAGTTATTCAGGTTATCATAAAAAATATTATGAGAGCAAGAAAGAGGAAATTTTACAAAAGAACAAAGACAATAATTATTGGAAAAAGTATTATGAAATCAATAAAGAAAAAATTAAAGAGAAAGCAAAAAATCGATATTTGAAGAAAAAAGAATTAGAAAGTATTATACATTTTGATCAAAACAATTAGATTAATTTATATTTTTCTGCTATATGTTTATCAGCATTATAAAAAGTTGATTTTCTTTTTAATACAAAACTATATACTCTTGCATATGCCCACTGTTCAGGTGATTTGACTTGTGGTCTTACACTTGAAGGATTTGTATGATATGCACCAACACCTTTATTAAATACTTCTTGTAATGCTTTTAATGGCATCTTTGACAATTTAGATATTTCTTTCAATGATAATGAAGTTGTTGTAGGTATATTATGCATTTTTTTAAATATATTACTATTTATTATTGGCATATATTTAGATTAGATAAATTTGTGATATATATTCCGCTCTTGATATCATTACATATATTTGGTTTATGTCAAATAAATTTCTAGTATCAATAAAAATCTTGCTTGGGTTTTTTATTGTTTGCCCTTGAATTGCGTGTGCTGTGAATGCGTCACGTTGTTCTTTTTGTATTTTTAAATCTGGGTCTAATGTGATCTGACCGTTAAAGAAAGGATGTTTATTTTGTGTAATTAAAAATTTTGGTGAGTTAAATAATTTTGAATATTGTTCTACATAATTAGTATGTTCATCATAACCTTTTTTTAGTGATGTTAAAATGTAATCAATTTTATAATTGTACAAATTAATTAATTCATCTTTTGTTATTCTTTGTATATTTTCTTCTATGAGTTTTAAGGCGGGTAATCCTAGATCAATTAAGTTTCTAACCTTTAACGCTAGTAATTTTAATTTGTCGCATTTAATTCTATAATTTGTTGTAAATTCTGTTATGTGATAGTTATCTGGGATTTTATATATATTTTTTTCTAATGATAATTGATAAGGTCTTCCTTTTGTATTAATATCATTTGCTATGATTAATTTAGAATAAGGAAAGTAATGAGTTATTATAGGGATGAAATTATCTGATGTCATAGAAAATTCATCTAAGAAAATAATATTTGGTGGTGGTTGGTTTAAGAAAAATTTAATATATGTTTCTGTTGGTTTAGATTTAAATACATCAAATACTGAATAGTTTACATTATATTCTTTTGACTTATCATATCCTAATGCGTAACACTTTGAAAGGTATAAAATTTTAAGATGTTTGTATTTTGTTAATATAGAATGTGTTTTACCTGTACCACCTGCTCCTAATAAATATTGATTTTTATTTGTTACGTAATCTGGTAAGTCTGGTAATGTATATAATATATCTTTAGATCGTCCAGATATATAATATTCACAATCATATAATATTCTTGGTGGTGTATATTTTAATTGAAAATTATTAATAGGATTTATTTTTGTATTGGTAAAGATACCATCTAATTGAATGGCGTTTACATTATTATAAGGTATATTAAATAATTGTTCTAAAATTTGGATTCTTGAATATGCTGTAAAAAATGCGGATATATGAGTTAATGATGATACATTTGATTTAGGATATTCAACATCTACATAATCTTGATTAGAATAAATGTTAGAATCAAATTCAGATTTAATTTCTGTTCCAAATTTTTCAGTTGCGAAAACTTTATAAGTATGATTTAAATTTATTGATGCTAGTTTACCAATAAAATCAGAGTATAGTTTTTGATTAATCACTTCTTGTGAGAAATTAATATCGATTGTATCTTTACAGTATGCACCAGCGACAATATCAAATTTAATATTTAAATCAGAAAAAAAGATTAATTCCGGTGAGGTAAAAATATTATGAGCAAATAATTTTAATTGATTTACGTGAGATTGAATATTGGGATTTGCATTAGTGATATCTACATTAGATATTTGATATATACCAACATTTGATTTTATAAAAGGTATTGTAAAATTTGATTTAGAAAAATCTATAAATACGGTTGGGAATTGCTGATAATATTTTGTTTGTTTGTATCTTGAGTATGATTTAGAATGATCATATAAATATGTTTCTTCTGTTGTTTTAAATTTTTTATCATTAAAATCTAATATAGTTCCTCCACCACATAATAGATCAAAATCATTTATTGTTGTTGTTGGTGTGTATACTATTGTTGTTCCTTGTGAATATGCTTGATCTATAAATTTATGTAATTCTGTGTTGTAAAGTATTTTTAAATTTTTTAGTGGTTTAATAAAATCATCAAATAATTCATCTTTAATTTTATCATCTATGTTAATATATTTTGTATCAACTGTATATAAATATTTTATTTGTTTAGATGCTGGAAACATATGATATTGTTTCTTTTTGAATAATTGAAATATTAATTTATTTATTTCTTCTGTAGTTACTTCTACTTCTTTTTGTTTGAATAATTCTACGTGATTAGATGTATTATTGATTAATGGTATTTCATTATTATTTTTTGAATTTTTATTTATATCTATATACGCTCTTTGGTCTGGTGAATATAATCTAAATGATATATTTAATAATTTTCCAATTGTTTCAGCATCTTTAATATTTACACCATCTTTATAATTTTCTTTTTGTCTTATTGTTTCATTTACTATTGATTTTGATTGAAAATCTGTTTTATCTTCTAAATGTTTTATTATTGCATCAAAGAAACAATAACCACCCGCTTTAAATTTTTGTTTTATTTTTGCTGGTGTTAATGGGTTAGATGTTACTATTTGATATGTGATAGTTTGATTTATTTTTTCTAATCTTTCCATTTCATTAATTGTTTGTGTTGGTGGTATTGGCATATTGTTATTATCTAAATTTGGGTTAGCATAGTATAATGCTAAATCTGAAAGAATAGTATTATATTTATTATATATATCTTCTGAGAATCCAATTAAAGGTCTAACTAAAGAATTTCCATATATTAATTTTTTTAATAAATCACCAATTTTATTTTTTGATAATTTAAATGTAAATTGATATTTTTTATCACCTGTAACAATAATAACTATTCTTTGATTATTGTATACTTGTGTTAATTGTCTAAGAAATTTTCTAAAATCATTTTCTTTTTTATCTTCATATCTCCATCCTAAATTATATACAAATGTTTTAGATTGTGATTTGGTGATAAAATTTTTAAATCCTGTTTTAGTAATATCCAAATATTTATCGAATTTCTTTGGTTGAGTTAAAGTGTACTCAAAATAAGATAAAAATAAATCTTTCTTATTTTCTTTGTATCTTATTGCACTATCAAAAAATGATTTACCTGTTTTACTTAATTGATTTAAAAATGCTGATTTCAAATCTTTTATCTGTGACATATAATATAGGTATATATTTTATTCTTGTTTAAGTTATTAAATATTATTTTTATTCGTTTAAATAAAAATAGTACTAGACCTTTTTAAATTCGTTTAGATTTATTATATTTGATAATTTGTCAAAATCAATAGATTTTATTAGGGTTTTCATTTGCCTTTGTTTCTCTAATCTTTTATCTTGTCTTATAGTTGCTTCTTCTATTCTTTTTTCTCTGTGTAATTGATATGATTTTTTTGTTGCTTCTTTGTAGTAATTTGGATTAGATTCTAATTTTTTTTGATATGCTTTTCGATTGTATTCTTTTGCTTTTTCTTTTCTTTTTAATTCTCGTTCTGTTTTTTGTTCTTCTGTTAGTGTCATATTATTAGATTATATATTTTTATTTGTTTAAATAAATATTTTAAATTTTATTAAAAGTTCTCAATCAGATGGAAATTTTGAGTAAAAATTGGGGTTTTTAATCGTATTTGGTCTGATTACGAAAATCTCTGGGTTAGGTGGCTGCT
>Ga0247844_1005433_pt1 | contig 16259 bp, 21 predicted proteins | sample LaCtaG_FD_192421 | JGI IMG/M metagenome (GOLD analysis project Ga0247844, IMG submission 192421) | Freshwater microbial communities from meromictic Lake La Cruz, Castile-La Mancha, Spain - LaCruzMarch201714.5m_1 | ecosystem: Environmental > Aquatic > Freshwater > Lake | place: Spain: Castile-La... | reverse complement strand
TACCGAAACACATCGGCACTCCAAAAAGGCGCACGCCCAACCCCCGGAAACGGCATGCTCAAGGGCAGCAAAATCGTTCACATCGCGGAATCCCCCAACCTCACGCTCTGCATCCACACCATCACCAAAGACGCCAAACCCTACACAGATCTCGCCGACCGGGTCACCCGCGCCTTCATCAACGACCAAGAACACCCCAGCGAGGAAAAGAAGCCAGAAGCGCTCGCCAAAGCCGAACGCTCACTCGCCAGCGCGGCCAAGGACTTCCGCGCCACCATCGAAAAAATCGGGGAGGTCACCAAAGGGCTCACGCTATGCCCCAAATCCCCACAGGAAATTCTTCAGCACAAGGCACTCGTCCGCATCGGGATCAACTCCCGTGCGCCCAAGCCGGACACAAAAACTCCGGAAGCAAAGAGCTGAAGACCACATCGCAGCCACACCGGCCGCGCAAATAAAAGAAACCAACAACGCAACCATCAGTAATTGTAACTATGAAGACAACCACACCCAACACGTCCATCCTGACCCGGCCGATCTACGGCCTCGTCGTCCTGGAATCCATCAACTCCAACCCCAACGGCGACCCTGATCGCGAAGGCGCACCACGCCTGTTCTCGAACGACATCAACTGGTTCAGCCCCCAGTCGATCCACCGCAAGCTCCGCGACCTCATCCTCAACCAGACTCCCACGTTCCTCGCCATCTGCGAGAAGCTCGGCATCTCGGAAAAGGAGATCAAGGAGAACTACAACATCTACGTGGAGCCCACCCGCAGCGCCGCCTCCTACGCCGCCGAATACAAAAAGGATCCGGCCGCGTTCAACGACAAATACGTCGACGCCCGCTGGTTCTCACAGACCCTACTGGAAAAAGGAGGGGATTTCACACCCAAAGCCGGCGGCCCGCTCCGCTTCGGCGTCGGCACCAGCCTCCAGCCGGTGGAAATCGAAACCGCCTGCGGGAGCCGCGCCCAAGGCATGGATGACTCCAAAAACGCAGGGCTCGCCCCCAACAGCATGCGCTTCGTGCGCTATGCGCTCTACACGGCGAGCTTCGCCTTCAACCCGGATCAGGCCAAAGCCACCAGCCTCCGCGAGAAAGACGTCGAACTCTTCCTCGCCCTGCTCCCCTTCCTCTGCAACTTCAAATCCGCCAGCCGCAGCGGAACAGAAGTCGTGCAGGTCTGGACGCTGAAGAAGCCGCTCACCCTCCCGCTCAACCAGGCGACATTCGCCGCCATGACGGCCCCGAAATTCATCGGGGAAAACCCGGTGCTCCCGGCCACCAGCCGCGCCGATTATCAGCTCCGAACAGCCGAAGAAGTCAACGCGATCCTCGCCAAACGCTGCAAATGCGGCGAAAAGGTCGAGGTCGAACTCATCGAACTCTAAGCGTAAACCCCACCGCATCCCCTGCCGGCCAACCCGGCAGGGGATCAACCCAGAGCCATGCCAAAAAAAGAACTCCGTATCACCAAAGACCGGCTGAAAAATCCCCGGATCGACACCCGCAAGATCAACAAGTTCATCCTCGCCGCACGCAAGGCCCTCGGAAAAATCTGCTGGGAACTCCCCACGAAACTCGCTCGCACCTGCATACCCCACTGCGCGGCCGTCACCGGCTCCGGCAAAACCCTCGCCATCGCAGCCTACGGCGCAAGATGCGCCTGCGACGACAACCTCGAACACCTCGTCTACGTCACACCGTTCATCACGCTCACCGAACAGACAGAGCGCGTGCTCATGCAGCAACTCCACGACACCTGCGTCAAAGTCTCCAAAACCCACCACAAGATGGTCTACAAATCCAAGGAGGAACAAAAAACCGCCCGCAAACTCGGATTCACCATCAACATCTGCACCAGCCAAAAACTCCATCTCTGCCTCACCGAAAACAAACACCACCTCGACGCCAAGATCAACCTGGAGAAAAGCGTCATCATCATCGACGACGCATCCCAATACCTCAAGCCGGCCATCGCCAGCGCCGTCCTCGTCCTCCTCGACAACCTCCGCAAAAAAGGTGCCCGCATCATTCTCGCATCCGCATCGCTCCCCCACTACGAGAAAATCCCCGGCTACCTCCCTCCAGAAATCAAAATCCACAGGTTCGCCGAAAACATCGGACAGATGCCCGGCATCAAAACCCGCTGCCACCTCGATATTATCACCCGGCCGGTCTGCCTCGAACACCTCGCCGACCTCCTCGACAAAGACATCCACCCGGAACTCGTCGTCTGCGAAACCGTCCACAAATCCATCAAGGTGTTCGAACACCTCCAAAAGAACCTACCCAACGCCACCATCTTCCTACTCAACGCCAAACAGGCACCCTACCGCCGGCGGGAAATCCTCGAGGCCATCGAAAAGGAAATCCAAAAACCCCGCCGCAATAAAAAAATCATCGTCATCTCCACCAGCATCACCCAAGCCGGCTGGGATGCCAGCTTCGGCGGCGGCGCCCACGACATCTTCGACGTCATCAACGCCCTCGAACACGGGGGCCGCGTCAACCGGGGGCTCGAATTCGGGAAAACCCGCACCCTCCACGTCCTCAATATCGATATCCCCCTCGTTAAAAGAAACCCCACGGTCGACGCAAGCCGCCGCATCGCTCAGGAACTCATGGAGGCCGGAAAAATCACGGACCCAGACGCCCCCACCATCGCAGCCAAAATGCTGCTCGACTCCCAGAGTGGACAAACAGGGAAATCCGCCCAGAAAAACTCACGTGCCGCACAAATCGGAGATTTCAAATACCTCCAGACACACCTCCAAACCATGGGCTACAGCCGCCGCGGCCACCCACTCCTCCCGCCAGCCAAAGAAATCCCAGGGCTGTTCAACCTCCTCAAAGACCTGCTCAACTCCATGGGCTACCGCTGCCAGATACTCCGGGGGGAAAAGGCGGGAGACATCCAAGTCGAAGAGGAACTCACAGACGAACAAATCCGAGAAACACTCTCCCAATGCTCCGCCGTCTACCGGGAATTCTCCATGGACACAAACCCGGAGAAATTCCAAGAAATCCAAGGACAGGGCGACATCCTCAGAAAAATCGTCATCATCAAAAAGAACGGGGAAACTATCGACACCGGGTTCTACATGCTATCCCCAAAAGGATTCAACCCAAAAACCAGCCTCCCCAAATAGGCGAGCTCCCGCCAAAACGCCCGCCTGGGTTCGCGTAAACTCGAACCCCTTAAAAACACACAACAAAAATATCCCCCAGCAAACGGGGGATATTTTGTTGGGAAATACAGAGGTTCGCGAAAACGAAGGAATAGACAACTCAAAACAAACCACTTAACATACCTACAGTCGCGCCCTTCACGGGCGCGTGGATTGGAACTCTCCAGACACGAATATGTAGCACTTTCATGACGTCGCGCCCTTCACGGGCGCGTGGATTGGAACACTATCTGAACCGGTTAAAGACTTGGGAGGCTAGTCGCGCCCTTCACGGGCGCATGGATTGAAACGGAATCCTCTTCCGCGTGATGCGGTTAGAACAGGTAGCGCCCTTACGGGCGCGTGGATTGAAACTGGCAAACGGGCGATGTCGCTTGGATTGACAAGTGGTCGCGCCCGTGGTGGGCGCGTAAATTAAAACGATGTAAGCTCTGCCTCGCAGATACCAGCAGTCGCGCCCGTGAAGGGCGCATAGATTGAAACCTGGAGCCGCACGCCTACCGTAGCGAGCAAGTAATGTCGCGCCCGTAACGGGCGCGTGGATTGAAACACCCGATCCTCCTGGCGACTTTCGCTAACACGCTGTCGCGCCCTTCATGGGCGCGGGAATTGAAACCTCCTGCAAGTCCGATGGGTAGCCGTATTTGTTGTCGCGCCCTTCATGGGCGCGTAGATTGAAACAGGAGGAGTTCCAAAATTGCGGCAGACGGTCGCGCCCTTCACGGGCGCGTGAGTTGAAACATCGCGCCATCCCTTCATTGCCCACTTTATCTTGATCGCGCCCACCACGGGCGCGTAGATTGAAACCGCGTTCTAGATGTCCGAGAAAATCTGACAGTTCGTCGCGCCCTTCACGGGCGCGTGAGTTACAACACCAGATGCTCGCCCCGGTCCGCAAATATCTCAGTCGCGCCTTCACAGGCGCGTGGATTGAAACCCGAAACTTCTCGGATTCACGCCTTGAACGCCAAGTCGCGCCCATCACGGGCGCGTGAATTGAAACACCCGCGAACAAAACGCCTGGTCTCATCTGCACGTCGCGCCATGTGCGCGTGAGTTGAAACTCCCACGTCTGCGCCAGCAGCGGACACACCAACAGTCGCGCCCTTCCTGGGCGCACGGATTGAAACACCTCTACCGTGGACAGACGGAAGCTGATCATTGTCGCGCCCTTCACGGGCGCGTAGATTAAAACCGCTTCCCCTCAAATTCATCTTCGTTCTCGTCGAGTCGCGCCCTTCACGGGCGCATGAATAGAAAACCGAAAGCGTTAGCCATCCACCTCAAACCGGTGGGTCGCGCCCATGAAGGGCGCGTGGATTGAAACAACCAATGCACAGATGCCCCGCCCTCTACAGTCGCGACCCTTCACGGGCGCGGGAATCGAAACGTCACAACTTCGCGGTAATGATCAAAGAACACCTGTCGCGCCCGTGAAGGGCGCGTGGATTGAAACCGCTCACCGGTTAAGGATTTTGACTGGGATCGCGCCCTTCACGGGCGCGTAAGTTGAAACGTCCACTCGTAGGCATGATCAAAAACACCCGTCGCGCACTTCACGGGCGCGTGAATTGAAACATCGGTAACGGTCAATTCTTTGAAATCTGAATAGTCGCGCACTCATAGGCGCATAAATTGAAACACGAAAACTCTGCCGGTCTGCGCGGTCGCCAGCATCGCGCCCTCATGGGCGCGTGAATTGAAACCGCATCCAGCAATCCAGTAGCCGAGCTCATCGCGCCCCTCATGGGTGCGTGAATTGAAACTCGAAGCCACGACTGGACGAAGAGAGAACGAGGTCGCGCCCTTCACGGGCGCGTGAATTGAAACGCGGTCTCGAAACGCGATGCCTATTGGCACAAAACAAAGTAGCGTCCTCCCGGGCGCGTGAATTAAAACGACCAATTCCAATCGGCAATGCCAAGCATGGTCGCGCCCTTCGCGGGCGCATGAATTGAAACGACTGCAACGACCAGCGTTTTTGTGCCAACAAGGGTCGCGCCCTCAGGGGCGCGTGGATTGAAACCACGGAGAGAATGCGCCTGTTCCAGAGAAAAGGTCGCGCCCTTCACGGGCGCGTAAATTGAAATTAGTGGCGGCACGTATCCATCGAGGTAAATGTCGCGCCCTCAAGGGCGCGTGAATTGAAACAAGAGGCTCGTTTCTCCGTTGTCCAAGTTTATCAGTCGCGCCCATCACGTGCGCGTAAATTAAAACAGGTAGCACCAAAAATCACGGGCACAGCAAAAGAAAACACTTATTCCCCCGCCTTTCACCGGGGGAATATCGTGGAAAAACATCTCCCAAAATATGGGACCAGACGAAACCAACAAAGAAGAAGTCCGCGACTATATCCTCGCCCTCCAACCCGGAGAACGCGTGGAGGAGACCGGACAATCAGGACTCAAAGGCCACCGCGGAACAATTTACATCAACGACAAAAAGGACGTCTGCGTCCGCTGGGATCCCTTCCCGGGGGAAACCGGACAAATGGGGAGCACCGTCACCTGGGGAACCAGAAGACTCTCCGACATCCCCAACTCCCGACCCGACACGCCCCAGCCAAAAAAGCCCATGCGCCCCGACATCGCCCACGACCGGTGGACCGAAAAAATCACGAGGGACCTCTACAACCTCGCCCACCATACCGGCCTCACCCTGGACGCGGAAAACTTCAGCCTCCAAGAAGAGGTGGAAGAAACCCCGGAAGGACCGGGACGCAGAGGCAGGGTCGCCATCATCACCCAAGAAACCCAATCAAACCCGGTCACCGCCTGGAAAGAAAACCAATGGTGGACGGACCTGATCCAAGACCTCTGGTATATCCACGGCACCGAACCCGCACTCGGGTTCCTCGCCATCAAAGAACCCCAACTCGACCCCGCAAAAAAGTGAAAATCACACTAGGAAAGTTCACCTTCTCCATCACCATCGGGGAAACCGACCCCCTTGCCAACGTGGAGCAAATTCTGCTCATCCGGCACGGGCTCTCCCAAGGCAACACGGGAGAACAAGACCCACTCGAGATCGGAGACCACAACCTCGACCTCTCCAAAGATGGCCGGCTGCAAGCCAAAGCCCTCGGGGAAGCCATCGGAACAAAATTCCTCGAGGAAAGCCTCGTCTACTGCTCGCCCTACAAACGGACGAGGGAGACAGCCAAGCGTATCCTCTCCGGCGCCAAGACGCAGGGCATCAAGCTCTACGAAGACCCCCGGCTGCGCGAGGTGGAACACGGCTACGAGAGCGTGGAGGCCCAAGAGGCCAAACGAAAAATCCACGGGTGGTTCTACTACCGCTTCGACGGCGGAGAAAGCCCCGCGGACTGCTTTGACAGATCCTCGGACGCACTGGAAAGCATCCTGCGCCAAGTCAGCCGCAAAAAGAAAAAGAACATCGTGATCGTCACCCACGGGCTCACCATCCGGTGCATCCTCGCACGCTTCCTCCACCTCACCGTGGAACAGTTCGAGAGCCTCGCCAACCCGGGGAACTGCGACATCATCACCATCGCCCCAACACACACGCTCCAGAAACCCAAATTCACCTGCGGCCGCTGGGGGGTGGAAGGCATCAAAACCCGCAGAAGAGAAAAATAAACCCCAGAAAAACCCGCAAAAGGAGTTGAACCCCATTTCCCCAGACCTGCTGCTGATCCAAGCAGTACCAGGTCAGCGGGAGCACGTTTGAACTGGTGGAGACGCTGCTCAAACACGGGGCAAACCCCATGCTCCCCAACGACGCCGGAGAAAAAGCCTTGAAAGCGATCCAAAATCTCATCAAAACAAAGGAAAACCAAACCACCCCGGCCCAGATCGGACGCATCCAAAAACTAATCAAAAAGAACGCCGCACTGGCCCTCCTCCCCAAACCCGACATCGAAATATGACCGATTTCCTCTCCAGACACGAAATAGAAAAACGCGCAGCCCGGCTCAAAGAAGATGTGGAGCTAGACCTCCGAAGCGAGGGGATCGCCCTCACCATCACCAAAGCCGACCCGATCAGCAAACTCGTCACCGCCACCGGAAGCTATCCCGATTATCTCCTCGCCAAAAAGCTCGGGGCCAAAAAAGGCTGGAGCATCGAACTCGCAAACTGATGCCGACCAAAGCAAAATTCTCGGAACCCTGCACCCACTGCGGAATCTGCTGCCAGACAGAACTCTGCACCCTCGGACAACTGGTATTCCCCAGCAGCAGCGCCCCCTGCCCGGGAATCCTCCAAAAACAAGGGAAAATCCAATGCGGACTTGTCCTCATGGAGACCGCCGCACACACAAAACCCCTGTTTGCAACCGCCCTCGGAATCGGGTGCGGGTGCTCCATGCCGGACCCGGATACCACCGAGGCAGAAATCCAAGAATTCGACAAAACCAGCAAAGAAAAAATGAAAAGCCTCCAACCCTCCGCACAAATATCGGGATCCAGCGTCCAGATCGCATTCCCACACGCCGGGGTCGACCGGCCCTGCACATACGGCATCCAATGCGAGAACCCCCAGCTCCAAAACCGGCTGGCAGAAGCAATCAATGCCGGAGCCGTCACAGAAAACCCCGAGATCCGAAAAGACAACCAAGGGAAATCCTACGTGGCCTTCAGCTGCAAAGTCATCGGGCGCTACCTCAGCTCCATGCTCCAAAAACTCGGGTTCTGACCCACAAAAAACTTGCCAAGGTGAAACAAAACACGGAAAAACAAATACCTATGAAATCCATCACCTTCGCACTCCTGCTCGCAGCCGCCACAGGGTTCGCACAAACCCCCAAGCCAGCTGACCCAGCCAAACCCGCGCCCACCTCAGGCAACAGCACGCTCGAATACACAAGCTTCGCCGAAACAACCCGCAACGCCCGCCAAGGCCTCCTCACCCCGGGAACCCTCTACTACGCCCCAGCAAAAACCAAAGAGGGTGCGCCCAGACCCGAACCTGTCATCGGGGAAGATGCCGAAAAAAAATTCATCGAAATCCAAGGAATCGACGGGGGAGTAATCACCAACACAACCAGCAGCCTCACCCGCTGCAGCCAAATCCCTGAAAACCCGCCCAAGACGATCACAGTCTCCTTCGACGCCCGCCTCAACAAAACCGAACTCTCAGGCTGGGAAAAAAACGCAAAAGACAGAAAAGGCCACGAAAAAGAAATCCAAACAGCAAGCCTCTTCTTTGGCACAGCCGACAGACTCAGCGCCCCCACCGAGGTCGAAATCCCACCCAACAAAGGATGGGTCACCAAATCCGTCAAACTCGACATCCCCGCCGGCGCCAAATTCCTCTACATCCAACTCCGGGCCATCAAGGGCGAAAAACTCGCCTTCGCCAACTGGACGATCAACTGACCAGCCAGATTCCAAACAAACAAGAGAAAGGCTCCATCCGGAGCCTTTTTTCTTTTCCAAACTGGATTTTGATCCACAGCCGAACCAAAATACCAAAATGCCCCCCTACTTTGTCACAGAGCTCTCCCAGACCAGACTGCTCCTTCTCGGGAAAATACCCGAGGACTGGATCGGGGGGCACCACACCCAAAAAAACAAGGTAAGGGAGGTGCTGGAAACAGCATGGGCCTACAACAAGTCCCCCCTCTCCGGCCCCTGGACAACCTGGGATATGGCCATCACGCTTGCAGCTGCAGAAGGCATCACAATCGGCACCGGCGGAGGGGACACCCAAAAAGCGTTCCTCCAAGCCTGGCGGAACCTAAATCAGCACGAGGAAAAAATAGAGCTCCGATCCCAACTGCAATTCGCCCTCAACTTTCTCCGCCGAGGGCTCGACCGCCTCGGGAAATACATGCCCTCCCATATCGCGATCGACGGAAACCGCAAACCCAACAAAACCCTCCTCGCCCCCGAATACCTCACCGATCCGGAATATAAAACAAAAACCCGACGGTTTCTCGCCGGGCAAACCCTCAAAAAAACAAACACCTTGGAGATCGGATAGACCCATGAAAACCCTCACCGCAGGAGAATTTGAAGCCGCCGTGGGACTCGATCCCGCTTGGGCCTCCAAGCTCACAGAACCCGTGGAAATCACGGACTACTGTGACATGACGGGATCCAAAATCACCCACCTCTCCCCACTCCTCCACTTCAAAGGGAAAGACGAAGATGGAGACTCCGCCGCCTTCTGGAAATGCCAATCCCTCAAAACCGCCGAAGGAAACTTCTCAGGATTCGTCAGCTTCATGAATGCCGGCATCCAGAAAATCGGAAGCATCACCTGCGGGAAAAACAAAAAAGGAAACTCCGCAGACTTCTACAAATGCCAATCCCTCAAAACCGCCGAAGGAACCTTCCCAGGCGCAGTTGACTTCTCCCACTCCGGTATCGAAAAAATCGGGGAGCTCACCTGCGGCAAAAACCTCAATGGGATGCGGGCAGACTTTCAAGCTTGCCCAAACCTCACCCACATCCCCATCCACTTCAAACAGTCAGAGATCAAAGCCAACCCCGAACTCATACAAAAACTCATCCGGAACAAGGCTGCCGCCCACCTCCGGAAACAAGCAGAGCAACTGGAAATTTGACCCATGAAAACCCTCACCGCCCAAGAATTCTCGGCACTGACCAAAAAAAACCCGGCTTGGGCCTCCAAGCTGACCGAGCATCTGGAGATCACAGGGCACTGCGACATGGCGGGACACCCAATCACCCACCTCTCCACCTTCCTCACCTTCGAAACCGCCCACTTCTGCAACTGCCCACACCTCATCAAAGCCGAGGGACTCTTCAAAGGAACAACCACCTTCGCCGCCTCGGGAATCCAAGAGATTGGAGAATTCACCTCCCACGGGACAAGCACCCACTTCGAAGACTGCCCCAACCTCAAAGTCGCCAGGGGCGTATTCCACGGACGAGCAATGTTCAACGGCTCCGGGATCGAAAAAATCGGGGACATCCAATTCGGAGCAATCGACTTCGACTCCACCCTCATCGCCAACTTCTCCCAATGCAAAAACCTCAAGGTCGCTGAGGGATCATTTCCCCTCACCGTCCTCTTCTCCAACTCGGGGATCGAGCGCATCGGAGATCTCGGCATCAGCAAAGCCAACAAACAAGGACACGCGGCCCGGTTCGACGGCTGCCTCAACCTCAAAGTCGCCAGAGGAATATTCCCAGGGAGAGTCACCTTCACCGGAGCAGGCGTCGAGGAAATCCAAGACCTCGAACTCACGGAAAACTGGACAGAGGCCGAATTCCAAAACTGCCCAATCATAAAGGTCCCAGCAAAAATACTCAACGACCCGCGGTTCCAAATCCCCGCCGAAGCGAGAAGGCGCATCCAAGCCCGCCTCGCCCGAAAACACCTCCAAAAGGAAACGGAGATATCCTTATGATCGCCTTCCGCTCCGACCTCCAGTTCCTCCACTCGGCACTCAACGGGAAATACCCGATCCCCCTGCCAACAAACCACGACCAATTCCTGCGCTACGTCCACGCAAAAACCGCGCTGGAAGCAGGATTCGCCGCCGCAAAAGCTGTCAACGGCCCCCAACAGAACACCGAACATAACTGGAGGGATGCACTCCTCCTAGCCCTCCACGAAAACCACGAGATCCTCAACCAACACCCGGACATCCCCCAAGGGGCCGCAAGCGACCTCCGCCACGAATGGCGCTTCCGCGGGGAATCCATCCAAAAGAAAGACATCGAGGCCATCATCAAAAACTGCATGACCCTCATCAAAGATGGGATCAGCAACCGGAGCCACTACATCCCCTCCCACATCTCCCCAACAGGGGAGCTCACCCCCGCCGGCCAGACGCTCATGGAAAGAAAAACCATGGCGGCAAGCACGTTCGAAGAAACACTCCAAGCCAACCCCAACTGGTGCGCAACCCTCCAAGAAGACCTGGAGATCATGGGAAGAGTCAACCTAAAATCCAACCACCCAGCCACCCGGCTCTCCCCGCTACTCTACTTTCCCCACCCCACCAGCTTCGAAGGAAACACCACTCTCGAATCCATCGAAGGAAACTTCTTCCATCCGGTCAAAATCACAAACGGGACAGCCATCAAAACAATCGATGTCCAAGTCGTCACCAAAGACACCAACAACTTCAGCCTCCGCGCCAGCCACACACCCAACCTGGAATCCGTCTCGGGAACCTTCGAGGGAGGACTCCTCCTCCACAACTCTGGAATCCAAACCATCCACAACGCAGAAGTCAGGATGCACTTCTCCCAAGGCCTCCACGCCATCCTCACCCACTGCCCCAGGCTCAAACTCGACAAAAAACTCTACAAGGGGCCCTACCAAACCGACGCGCCCTACCAAAAAAGGCTCAAAAACAAGATCATCTCCGAAAAACTGGAAAAACCGGAGATCACGATCTAAAACAAGGGGGTGGATCCCAACCAACAACTCCTCGCAGCCACCCGCAGCCAAGACCTCGCGGGAGTCAAGGCCGCGCTCAAAGCCGAGGCCGACCCAAACCATAACAACCGGGAGGCGCTCCAAATCGCCGCCGGCATCCCCAGCACCAAAATCCTCGAGGAAATCCTCTATTCCGGGGGAACCAGCCGGGAAGCCCAGGTCGACGCCGCCTGCGCCCGCAAACACTGGAAGGCCGTCCGCATCCTGCTGGACTGGGGTGCCGACTCCAAAAACCTCGCCTACCCATCCTGGAAAGCCATCGCGGAAAACAGCAGGAAAATCGACGCCACCCGCCCTGCCTACCAACGCACATTCCTCAAGAAAATCGAGGAGGGTGACGTGGAGGGAATCAAAAAACTCCTCGCCACCTCAGGGGTGGAGATCAACGGGCGGGAATCCACCCACATGGACCCCGTCCGCACCGCCATCAACTGCGGGCAGGCCGCCGTCCTCGATGTCCTCCTCGCCCACGGCGCCAGAACAGAAAACGTGAACCCCACCGGATACACCCCGCTCACCGAGGCCGCCATGCTCAAAAAACCCGAAATCTGCAAAGTGCTCCTCGCCCACGGAGCCAAAGTGGACGGAAACAAAAACGAGGGAGGCTGCACCCCACTCCACCTCGCAGCCCACAACCGGGATAAAGAAACCGTCGAACTCCTCATCCTCGCAGGGGCCGATACCATCGTGCTCGACCACCACAACAAATCCCCCTCCGACTACGGGCACGAAGTCGTCAAAGCCGCCTGCGCCCTCCGAAAAAAACGCGCCCTCCGAAAAAAACTCCGCGGGCAAGAAACAACCTTGGAGATCTGACATATGAAAACCCAAGAAAATAAGAATCTGGAACTACAGGCCGCCAAAACCGATGGCAATGCCACCCGCAAACCCTGCTTTGACCCCACCTTAAAAGACAGAGCAGACTTTAACACACAGTTAAACAAAAGTAACGCAGTCAACTCCCAGCTTTGGGAAGCAGCCACAAAAGGGGACATATCCTCATGCTTATGGATACTCCAATGCCACACCCAAATAACCCAAAAGGCAAAAGACTACGCACTCCATAAAGCAGCACAATCCGGCCATACAGAAACCTGCAAAGCACTGATGGAACAAGGCGCAGACCCCCACTCCGTAAGTGACAGTCCCTTCCGTGTGGCCGCCGAAAACGGACACATTGAAACTGCCACATTCTTCCTCGCAAACAAAGCGGATATCCAAGCCTTCGAAAACTACGCCATCAGAGGAGCCGCAGAAAACAACCACACCGAAACCTGCAAGTTTCTCCTCGCCCGCCACCCCAACCCGCACAACATCATCAAACACCCAGACATGCCGGAACTCGCAAAAACCCTCGCCAAAAAAGAACAAAACCGCCGCGCCGCACAGAAACTGAAAAAACCTCAACCCTCCTTGGAGATCTGACCTATGAACCAAGCAGAAAAAGACCTAGCCTTATTGGAAGCCGCCCAAAAAGGAGACACAGAAGCCTGCAAGCTCCTCCTTGAACAAGGAGCGGACATCCACACAGACAACGACCTCGCCCTCCAATGGGCCGCCAAAAACGGCCACACCGAAACCTGCAAGCTCCTCCTAGAACACGGGGCAGATATCCACGTCGTCAACGACGATTCCATCCACAAAGCAGCGTCCAACGGCCACACGGAAACCTGCAAGTTCCTCCTAGAACACGGGGCAACCCTCCACGCAGGAAACCACTTCGCATTCCGCCGGGCCGCCGAACGCGGCCACACGGAAACCTACAAACTTCTGCTGTCCCACTACAAAAACCTCTCGGGAATACTCAAAAACCCCGACGTTCCCGAACTCGCCAAAGAACTCGCCAAAAAAGAGCAGACCCGGAGGGCGGCCAAACAGCTGAAAAAAACCCAACCTTCCTTGGAAATCTAATCCCATGAACACCCAAGAAGAAAAAGACCAAAAACTGATGGCGGCAGCACAAGCAGGAGACACAGAAGCCTGCAAACGCCTGCTGAAACAAGGAGCAGACATCCACGCAGAAAACGAGGCCGCACTCTGCTGGGCAGCCCACAACGGCCATAACGAAACCTGCAAAATGCTGCTAGACCACGGAGCGAACACCCCAACAGAACGAACCCTCCCGCTCCGTTGGGCCGCAGAGCAAAAACAAACCGAAACCTGCAAGCTCCTCCTCCGCCACTACAAATCCCTCCCCGAAATACTCAAAGATCCCAGCTTCCCAGAGCTGGCGAAAACCTTGACAAAACAGGAGCAAAACCGCCGGGTTGCAAAACAGATGAGAAAAACCCAAACCCCCTTGGAGATCTGACCCATGAAAATCATAGACACAATACAGCCGATGCTCACACCTGCCCAAAGCCAGAATGCGATCAACAACAGGTTCTACTACAGCGCACTGAAAGAAAACCTGGAGGCCATGCAACAGGCGATCGAAGACGGGGCGGACATCGGGTTCGACAACAACGTCACTCTGCGCAAATGCGCCGAGCGCGGATGTGCCAAAAGCGTCGACCTCCTCCTCAAAGCCGGAGCGGACATCTCCACAAACAAATACGAGGCGCTCCGCCTAGCGTTCGCAAACAACCGCAAATACACCGTGAAGGCCATCCTCGCCAACCAAACCACACACCAGCTCAAAACCCTCTTGGCCGCCTTCAAAGAATACCTCAAAAACGAGGGAGTCAAAGAACACCCGATGCTCGACATCCCGAAAATCGAGGCGACCATCAAACAACGAATCCGCAACGCTCTGAAATCCCAACCCGGAATCACGATATGAAAACGCTCACCGCCCTCGAATTCCTCGAACAAACCGCAAAGAACCCGGCATGGGCCACCACGATCACCGAACCCACAGAAATCGTCGGGGTCGTCAACTTTACAAACCACCCCATCGCAGCCCTCTCCCCACTCCTCTACTTCAAATACCCCGCACAGTTCCTCGACTGCGAGCAACTCAAACTCGCGGAGGGAGTATTCCTCCAAGGATGCTCCTTCGAAGGCTCAGGAATCACAGCCATCGGAGAGCTCACCGCCCACACAAACCCGGAAACCAACGACGCCGCAAACTTCGGACGCTGCGAACGGCTCGAAACCGCATCCGGAACCTACTACGGGGAGGCCGACTTCTCCCGATCCCGCGTCAAAAAAATCGAGAACCTCAACGTTTCCCTCGAAAAACCCGGGCGGGCAGCCACCTTCACCGAATGCCCGGACATCCTTGTCGCCACAGGCACCTACCCCGGATACGTCTCCTTCTACGGCTCAGGCGTCCAAACCATCGAAAATTTCCAGATCACCGGTGCCGACGCTGACGGCTGGGCCGCCAACCTCTCCAGGTGTGACCACCTCAAAACCGCAACGGGAACCTACAACGGGTTCGCCCACTTCGCCGGATGCAGAACCCTCCACCAAATCAAAGACCTCGAAATCACCGGCAAAACCACCAAAACCGCAGAGGGGATATCCCCCGGAAACCTAACCTCCTTCATCTCCTGCCACGAACTCAAATCCGGGCCAAACTGGCTCCTCAAAAACTGCCTGATCGAAAACGAACTCCGAGCCACCATCAGCAAACAAGCAGCCAAACTCAGCCTCCGAAAAGACGAGGGGATCACGATATGAAAACGCTCACCGCACAAGAGTTCAAAGAACTCATCAAAAAAGACCCAAGCTGGTGCCAAACCATCACCGAGTCCACGACGATCACAGACTACTGCGACCTCGTGGCCTCCTGGATCACCCACCTCTCCCCACTCCTCATTTTCGCTGGGAAAAACGAGGATGGGTGGGCCGCAAACTTCTTCGAATGCAAAGAACTCAAAAAAGCCGAGGGAACCTTCCTCGGGAAGGTCGTCTTCTCCCGATCCGGCATCGAAGAAATCGGGAAGCTGGAAATCAGCAAACCCGGCCTGAACGGAGGTGCGGCCGACTTCGTCCAATGCGAAAACCTCAAGGCCGCCCGCGGAAAATTCGCGGGGTATGTCGACTTCGCCCAATCCGGAATCAAAAAAACTGAAGGGTTGGAAATCACAGCCGCAAACGACGAAGGCAACGCGGCAAACTTCCTACGCTGCGAAAACCTCAAAACCGCCACGGGAACCTACCCGGGATTTGTCTCGTTCTCCGAAGCCAGAATCACAACCATCACAAGCCTCACCGTCCAACCAAACAAGGAGGGGTGCGCCGCAAATTTCGGTTCCTGCCCCGAGCTGGAGGTCGCCACAGGCACCTACCCCGGATGCGTCACCTTCCTGAAATCCGGCATCAAACGCATCGAAAACCTCAACGTGACGGCCCACGATACAGACGGCTGGGCAGCCGACCTCTCGCAATGCCCCAACCTTGAAATCGCCACAGGCACCTTCCACGGATTCGTCAGCTTCGAACAAAACCCGAAACTCCGGGCAATCCAAGACCTGAACATCGGGGGAGACGACACCATCCTCGGAAAATTCCTCAAATGCCCCAACCTGAAAACCGGACCCAAATACCTCCTCAAAAAAGACTACATCCTCGACCCAGAACTCCGGAACGCCATCCTCCGCAAAGAGGCCACCAAACGGCTCAGAACCCAAAACGATATCACCTTATGAACAGGGCCACCTTCAAAACCGAGCTCCTCCGGGTGCAGGAATTCCTCAAAACCGGACTCGCCCAACCGAACCTCCGGGACGGACTC
>Ga0247844_1005423_pt1 | contig 16286 bp, 15 predicted proteins | sample LaCtaG_FD_192421 | JGI IMG/M metagenome (GOLD analysis project Ga0247844, IMG submission 192421) | Freshwater microbial communities from meromictic Lake La Cruz, Castile-La Mancha, Spain - LaCruzMarch201714.5m_1 | ecosystem: Environmental > Aquatic > Freshwater > Lake | place: Spain: Castile-La... | reverse complement strand
AATGACGGGTGAGACCAACTGCCACCGCTTCACCCCTTGAGCTAAAGCTGTAGCTCACTTCAAAACTATGGGCATTCAAAGCCTTCGGCAACAGAGCAATCGCCAATGGGTCGCCACAACTCAAAGGGGCAAGGTAATCAGCGCTGCAATGCACGATCGGAAGCAAAATCTCTAATTCCAGGCCAGGTCGCGGGAATAATTCATTAGCGCCAATACCAAAAATTTCAGTGCTTTCTTCATAGGCCTCATGGCACCAACGCAATAACTGATGGAAATGCATAACCCCCGCTGCATCGGTGTCGCCAAAACGCACGCTGCGACAGAGCAATAAAAAATCATTTGGCTGCATAATTATTCTCGCAAACAAACGCACTTTATACGCGAAAGATTATTTATTGGTGCTATCCCTTAGCATTTATCACGAAAAGCAGATTTTAACTATCAATTTATAACAGCAACATTGTTCTAGCCGATGAACCGGGCAATGTTCAGCATCGATGCGGCAAATGCGCACGAACAAAAGAGACAATTTTCTGTGGCGAGGTTATGGAGCGGAGCTCAAACTAAAAATTACTATCGTCAAAATAAAAAACTAGGTTACAATGAAGAGGACTGCGACCAATCACCATGGCATCAGCTCGAGCATATGAACAACCCACAATCAATAGGGCTTGGGACGATTTTATTGCCCATATTTCAACAATTTTATTGATTTGGGTTGCATTCATCGCGTTGAGCTTATTAGGTGGACTTGCTTATTTTGTTTTTAGCCTTGTTGGCGGGGTTACTGGGTCGGGGTTGAGTGGCGGTTCAATCGATGCCTCAACATTATTTGCAATGTTATTTGGATACTTAGGGCAATTACCCTTTGTAATAATTTCTAGCTTAATAAGTGTTTTATTTGTAGCTGTACCAGCTATGTATTACAACAGCGGAGAAATAGTTACTATTAATGCTTCCCTTAACACTCTTCTGCGAAGACCCTCACGCTATTTATTGGCAGGGATCTTATTCTCTGTAGCAACCAGCATTGGATTTATACTATGTGTCCTTCCAGGTATAGCTATCGCGCTCATTATGCCTGTATACGTGAATCGTATTTTTGCTAGCGATCAAACAATTCTCGAAGCATTTAGCGGCTCATTCCAAGCTGTATATAACTCTCCTAAAGGCTTAGATTTTGTTGGAATTCAAATCCTGGCTGGACTATTAACTGCAATAGTTTCGATTTGCACTTGCGGTTTGGGGTCATTTATAGCACTACCGGTTTGCACGTTTTACATTCAAAATGCTGCTTACAACAAAGGAATTATTAGTTAAAAGCTTTAAAGACTTGCAAGACCTTTGTCCAAATATTGAAGTGAACAACGAGTAGCAAAGACCTTGTAAAAGCTATCAAATTTGTCCCAACGAAAACTTCTCGGATCATATCTACTATGGCTGCGATCTACAAAAGCATGCGAAGTAACTCTAGTTAAAGGTATTCCATATCTTGCCTGCCAAAGCAAGATTTGCTTTGCCAAACTCTTATATTGAAAATCAGAGTAGCCAGAATGAGAATGCCTATCATCGCGCCCATCATCTGGGGAAACCAAACCAATGTGGAGTGCAATATTATTTATTGAGCCTACACTCCCCTGTTTGGTACGCTGAGTAACATCACCAAATGCAGACATACCAGCACCAAATGCTCTCTTAGAGTCTGGAACAATCCGAAGTAAAGATCCATCTCTGCTTACCAGTAGGTGGTAACTAGCTTGGTCTTGATCTCTTAAATGCTGAGTTTTAAATAAATTAACAGTCTCCATTTCACCAAGGACAGTTTCATGCAACACAATTAATTGAGGTGAACCTACAATAGAACGACCCCATGCATCCTCGCTAAGTCTTTCGCCATAATTACTTGAATCCGCAAAAGCATTAACCTCCTCTCTCGCTCCAATAATACTCTTGCACTTTGACAGATTGTTCAGACTAATGGGCTCAATCAATGCATCAACTGGTTCAATCAATCTAGGAGCCTGCTGATTAAGCTCCTTTAGTTTGTCTGAAATTGTTTCCTTTTTATCTTTTAAGTTACTTTGAAGAGCATCATTCGTCTGTAATCTTGAAATCTTCTCAGCAGGTAAAAACCATTCAGGAAGAAAACCACATCCACCTACTAGAAGGGGCAGACAAAATGAAATAGCACGAGTTAATAAATTCACTACTGCTTGCGATAGTCCCAGATCTTCCAATTTCCACTCTCCTGCCTAAGTGTGTAGTTCCAATTATTGGTACCTATAGATGGCTCACTGCCAGAGGAAGAATGAAGAACAGAATTTTCAGTTATAGATACAACAATCGTTGGCATTACATCAGAAGGCACATAGCTGATCACACTATTAACTTTAATAGAATTATAACTATAATAGCTATTGTTATTTTTGAGCCACTGTATAGATCCATCTGGCTTTGTTAAGTCTGTCCACAGAGGCCCCTCAGCAACAATTGAATCAGCAAGCTTTGTATCATAAGGAGGCGCAAAAATCTGAGACTTTACTGAAAGCCATTTTTCTACAATAGAGCGTGCTTGTATTTCAGAAAGCCCATTCTGGTTTTCTGGCGCATTTGAGTTTGGCAGCTTACCAGGTAAAGAAGGAATAAATGTCTTATTTTCCGGAGCTGGAATCGGATTCGCAGATAACTGTGTTGAAGGTCTTTGTAAAAGTATTACAAGGAAACCTATAGCTATTAAACCAAGTGGAAAACATATTAAAAGCACAAGCAGTGCTTGCTGATTAGTAAAACCAGAATCCAAGCCAAAAATTAAATTATTTTTTTTAAATGCTATCATATATTAATGCTCTGCAGTATTTGCATGATTTGACTCATTCCCTATAGTTAAAAGCTGTTGATACGCAGCAGCTATCATGCAATATCCTACTGGTACACTCACAAAACCACCTACCAAACAGGCTAAATAACCTAATACTATTATACCAGCAACAACAGCTAGAAATAAACTTATGTCAAACCAATATGGGGTAATCATACGTCTACTTAAATTGAGGGTATCTACAAAAGATTGCGGTTTATCTACAAGTGCCATTCCAGCGAAAACATAAGCGACAGCAAGGTAAATGCCCGGCAAAACGAAAGTAAGAAAACCTAAAAAGACGGCTATTCCTCCGAACAAATGTAGCCCTATTAAATTAGGAACCTCAGCAATTTTACTAAATAAGTCTGGCAGACTTATTCGTTTCCTTCTAACAGATAAAAGGCTTCCGTCAAGGAGTGCTATAGATATAATAAGGCCAATAATTGCCTGGAATAATGCGAAAGCAAAAGAGAGAATAGAAATTCCAAGATCAAATTGACCAATTTCGGAAAAATTACGAATAGAGGCACTCAGCAATCCATATTGAATGGCCTGAAGGGCAGCTAAAACTACAGTTGCTAAAACGGTAAACCCTACTAGAGAACCAGCATTGAGATTAAAGGCACTCCAACCATCTCGAAAAGCTTTGGTAGCAGAAAAGGGTATCAAAAGCAAAATGGTTGAATATGGTCTACTATAAAAGAATGAGTGCGATGCGGCAATTTTGAAACAAAAATTATGAATTCTCTCCGATCATTCATTCTAATAATTTCATTCATATTAACATCACATATTCTGTTTCAAAGCAATACTAAAGCAGCATGGGATCTACATCACGCCGGAGCAGTAGAGGATTTGCTGAAGGAATACATTATAACTCTTCCAAATGGCGGCAATGTTGTGCCACCAAGATTATTCATCTATCAAGGTAAAGCTTTTTCGAGGGCGTGCCCACAATCCGGTATCGAATCACCGGCTTATTGTCCAGGCGATCACACCGTGTATCTTGAAACAAGAATGGGTGATCAAGTGGCAAATAATTATGGGGATTTCGGCGCTCTGTCTATTATTGCCCATGAATTTGGGCATGCCTATATGAGCAAACTAAAAATTCACCCTGAGGGAAAAAATGGAGAATTAGCAGCAGATGCCTTTGCCGGGGGATTCGCCAGATTTGTAGAACAAAAGAAATTACTTGAAACCGGTGATATTGAAGAAGCTCGCACAACATTCGCCTCTGTTGGTGATCATGAGGTTTATCACAACGACCACCATGGCACACCAATAGAAAGACTCCAAGCCTTTAATAATGGATACTCATTTGGATTTAAGGCACCAGGCAGCCAGGCGCCAAATGAAACCCCAAATGAGCCAATTACCACGACAGATCCGCCTGATAAAAATCAACCTACTCAAAATATACCTCCGTCGACCACGAATGAGAATTCAAACAGCACAGGAGTGCCAATCCTGGGGCTTAGTATTGCATTAATCCTACCAATACTAATTATTGCAGTAGTAATAACCCTAATAAATAATGCCAAGGATGATGATTACTGAAGTTTTTCTCACAATCCATATTAAGAAAAATTCCATTTCAGCAAAATCATCCTAATATAATCAAGTCATGCTCAACAACTGAAATTACTTGAATGAAAATACTTCGAAGATTGAAACCAGTTGCAGCGACTGCTTTGCTGGCTTTACTTAGCGGATGCTCTCAGGCAATTTTGCCAAATTGTGTAACTGGTGCAACCACACCAACACCATCTCAGGTTAAACGATGGGATAAAGCTCTACCAGCAAAAGCACTTGATCTTGGAATAGATGGTAGTGGATCAATGCTTGGTTTTATTGGAAATGAAAAGGCATTATTTACATGGAAAAGCATAATCAAAGGAATTACATTATCAGCAGCAACCAACTCTATTACTGTTAATTCGAAAAGGGTTGGAAGTGGATCAACTCAAATTGTTAATAATACACTAGAATTTAGCAATCCTTGCTTTTTTCAAGGATGCGGAATATTTGCATCTGTAAGCTCAAGTCTTGATTCATTTTGGAAAACTCCTGGGATAAAACCAAATAAGCCACCACTTCGTTTAGTAATTAGTGATCTCGAAGTTAATGACGGTGATATCTCAGGTATATTAGGTTCAATAAAGCCGCACATAACGCAAGGTGCTGTAATTGGTGTGATAGCAGTTCGCATGCCCTTTAATGGAAGCGTTTTCAATAGTCAGGGAAAAGTAATATATATAGGAGAAGCACAACGACCCTTGTACTTATTAGCCACAGGCCAGCGACAGCAATTACATAAACTGTTAACAGATATAAAAGGAAATTTGGCCCTTAGTGGTATCCCAATCAACTCAATCCAACTTACTTTTATTGAAGATCATGTAAATGCCCCAACACTCACTGCCAATAGTATTTATGGAGCTCCGTCTTCATCTGTTTCCCCTGAATTCCCAATTAGTTTCGCTGGAACCAAATATAATCAGTCCCAGCAGATAAACTATCAGCTTGCTAAGTTAACTCCGCTTACCAAAAATGTTAGCCTAAGCAATCTAACAACCAAATCCAATGCCCCTCTTCAGGCCGATTATGGGCTTGTAAATCTTGCATCAATTGATTTGCCAAGGCAATTATCTACTAGTAATGGATTAAGCGTTGAGGGCATACAAGTTAACGAAAATCAATTAACGGTAAAAATAAAAATTCCTAGCAACGAAGTTGTAGCTGCTGTCAGGGCTTTGGTACCCCGAGGTAAATTACCGCAACACTGGTGGCTAACCTGGAATAGGCAAAAGAGCTCTATATCTAGGATGCAAAATCAGACCGATGGCTTATTGCAGTTGCTTATAAGCCTGGGAGGGCTTATGGTTGAACAAGATACAACTCCTGCAGCTTCTATGTGCCTAGCTTTCAACAAATAACTTTTTCAATCAATTATGCGAAATCTGCAATTACTTTACCTAATGCTTGCCATAGCCCTTGGTGCTATCTGGATTTTCATCGTTCAGGATTGGCTTTTCCTTAATCTTCTTGCAGGCCTACTTTATGGACCGGGCCTAAATTTGACTAGTTATCTCCAAAAGGGATCTAGCCCCGCTTTCTATGTATTTTATGGTGGATGTTTATCAGCAATTTTAATTTGGATAACGATTACCTGGTCTGCAACTCCTAGAAGCTCTGCCCAAACACGACAAATGCAGCCTATGTGGTGGCTTGCTTTTGTTCTACTGATCATATTTGGTTGGCTCTGTCTTAGCTGGTTTACTGCTTTTCAATGGATTGTTACATCAACAAGTCCAATTGACGTTCCTGGTACGAATATGTACCCACTTGGCATTGGAGGTTGGGTTTTATTGATGGGATTCGTAGTTCTAGATGTGATTTTGCTTTTCTGGCTCCCTTCTCTGCTTGCCTCTCCTCGTAATTACCGACTTGTTGTTCCTGGAGCTGTATCAATCCTAGGAGGTCGCTGAGATGAAACAAGTTTTCGCAATCGGTGTTGGTGGTTCAGGCGCTAAATGTATAGAAGCTTTAACACATTTACATGCGTGCGGTTTGCTTATTGATTCAGATGGGAACCCAGCAAGACTTGGGGTTTTTCTGGTAGAACCAGACCAACAAAGTGCGCTTTTGGAGCGCGCTCAAATTGCTATAAACCGCTACGGAGCAATGCGACGTGCAGTAGGCCGCAACACAGATCATTTTGCTCGTGCTGAACTAAGGGATTACGGCCAATGGAGTCCACTCACTACTTCTTCAGGCGCCATAAGCCTTGATCAAATCTTTCCAAAGGCCGTTTTGCGCACTCAGGCCCCTGGTGTTGCTGCACTATTTGATTGTTTGTTCCCACCTGAGGAACAAAGTGCTGACCTAGAGGTTGGATTTCGTGGTCGACCTCCAATTGGATCAGCGGTAATGAGCCGAATCAACCTCGAGAAAGAAGCTCAAGTTGGCCAGTGGCAGCAAATGCTCAGCGATATTCAAACAGCAGCCGGTAGCGGCGAAGCACCATTGATTCATCTTTTTGGAAGCGTTTTTGGAGGTACTGGTGCCTCCGGAGTTCCCACCCTGGGGCAGTTGCTTAAAAACTGGCTAAAACGACAGGCATTAACAAGTGTTCAAGTTCAGGCATCATTGTTGCTCCCATATTTTGACTTTGAGGGTAAAGTTGATGATGACACAGGAGTACATGCTGAATCGCGCAATTTTCAGCTCAATACAGACGCTGCACTTCAATATTTACGCACTAGCGGAAAGGCATGTTTTGATAGGGTTTTCTTAGTGGGCAGCGACATCAAGGCTCGCTTTAACTTTAGTATCGGTGGGACCTCGCAATCAAATGCAGCTCATCTAGTTGAATTATTAGCTGCTTTAGGCATATGTCATCCCAGCAAACCTTCAGGTGCCTATGCACATGTACTCAGCCGAGCCAATCAGCAAAGCATGAGCTGGGAAGATCTGCCAGATAATGAGTTGGTTGGTGAAGCACTAGCTCGCGGTGCCCGATTTGCAGTTGCCTGGCGCAACAACATCAGCTTGGAAATAAATGATGCCCAAAAGGTTTCAATGAGCACATTTATTTCTGGTGCTCCATGGGCAAGGAGATTTTTCCACCCTGCTGGTGCCAGTACAAGCAATAGTGGCCGTCCAGGCATCCGTGATAAAGACCAGCTCACTGTTCATAGCTCAATTGATCAATACTGTGACACTCTCCTTCAGTGGCTAAATCAAATCTCTAGTAATTTAGGAACCAGCTTCCGCCAAGAGCTATTTACCTCCTCACTTTTAAAGAGGAGCGATAGATTTGAAAATAACCTAAGTAGAATTGTTCAAGGAAAGGCTAGGCCAAAACGAAAAGAATCAATCGACACAGTTGAAAATATTAAGGTATTTATGGATCGCCTACCTTCTACGGAAATTCCGCACCGTGGAATGGCGGGCCTTGCTGATTGCCTCTGGAATTTGGTGGTTTGAATGGCCTTAAAAAACTCAATCCCTAATTGGACACCATGACATCTACGCACTCACAGGGCATTAACCTGTTCCCTTGGTTTCCCAAAACAGACCCACCCTTGGCTGGTGGAGCTCAAGCAGGAGAGTGGCAGGAGCGAGACCAGCAAAGCCTTGGCACAATTGCAAAAAGTCTTGTATATGAGGTCTCAACCACAAGGGTGAACTCCCTTCCATCGCCTTGGTCTAGGGCGCTCCAGTTCGAGCAGGCGGTTCTTAATTCCCGTTATCCAACCCGTGATTCCTTGCTGGAAGAACTTTTTGGAGGGATGGCCTGTCTTGGTCTTTGGGAAATGTTTGGTCTTCGGATGGACGCACAGCGTGTGGCGCTGCAGGAACACGCTGAACTACAAGATGATGCCGTAGGTCCGTTTTCTCGCAGCCTTGTTAGCTCAATGCCGGACGGCACAACATCTCTGTCTACTGATCCCGAAGGCCGTAATCCTTGGCAAGTAGTTTATGTATTTACTTTACAGGAATCGGTACTGGGTTTTAGCTCTCCAAGCACAATGTTCTGCCCAGCTGTGCATCTGCCGCAACCGATTCAGGGGATGGGGTGGACAGCCGGAGGCCGCTTCAGTAATCCCGTGGGGTTTCTAGGTTCAGCCCAGCGTCAGGCTCTTGCTGATTGGTTCAGCCATGTTCGTAATGGGATGCTCAAGGCAACAGATCTGCAAAGTCAAACAACCGCAGGCCAGTTAGCAGAGGTGTTTGACTTATATATAAGCAAGCTTGGGTCAGCGAGAAGTGGAACACCAACGTTGTCTGATAGGGGTCGTATAGCAAACCTGCCGCCCAATCCTGTTGCTTTATCACTTCTTGCCAGACCAGCAAAAGGAATTGCAAGTGAAAGTCGCGCCACCCTGCAATTAGGGAACCGTCAAATATCGCCTCTAGCAGACACCCCTATCAACAAACAAGTGGTGATTGTTGATCCTGAGATGCCCAATAAACTTGGGCTTAGCGCTGCTGAGATCTGTCTATATCAGGCTGCAACATTGGAATCGATTGGCTTTGATCATGAGCAACTTAATCGGCAATATGGTCAAGAGATAACTGTTATTACCCCAGGGCATATTTTCCTAGATGAGCTTTATCTGGTAGCAGGCGAACAAGCGTTATTGAATTCTTGGCTGCCTAGTCGTATGGAAGGGGTTCCGAGGGTTAACGGCGATGCCGTCACCCCATTGCTACCGTTTCGCCCCGAAGTGCGCAAACTATTTAGCAGCCGCGAACTTCAGGAGCGCTGTGAACTTCGAGTTATGCAAACAAGCGTTAGCAGCGAACTGGAGGTTCGACTAAAGCTTCCTTTGCAGGGGCAGCGGGATGGTTATATAATCTCGCGTACTTATCCACTTAAAGAGCAGAATCTAATAGCTGAGGACTTGCCGGTAATTAGCATCTGGCCTTATGTGAACGATGAACGATGGAGTCTTTATTATCTCTTCTGCGAGGACAGCCCAACAGCACTCACAGTTGACGGTTTTGCAGACTACGACCGAAAGCTAGGCCAAGATGGGCAGCGGGTTGTTAAATATTTCACTACTAAGAACTTCCCAGATCTGGTGCGGATGAGTGAACGAGGCCAGGACCGAGGTTTATTGCCCGTGAACACACCACCTAGCACCTCAGACCTGGGTACTCAATGGCAGGTGGGGATAGATTTTGGCACCTCCTTTACTAATTTTTTCATAGATGAAGGTGCCGGTCCTCAGCGCAAACATCTCGATACACGGGTAATTTCCTTGACCCTTTCGCAGAAGGAGGAACGCCTGAGGTTACTAAATCAATATTTTGTGCCAGAAGAAATGCTCCCTAACGACAAGATGGGCGGTAATCCACCAACGGCAACGGCTATTAGCCTGCGGGGTTGGCAGGAAATTCTAGGACAGGTTCCAGAACTGTTTCATGAGGCACGACTAAGGGTTCCTACTCCTGGGGAATTTGGCGGCGCTGAATTGCGAACAGGGTTCAAATGGGAACAAATGCAGTACCAGAAACCATTTTTGAAGGAGTTAGCCCTTCTTATAAGTGCTAATGCAGCTGCTAATGGTGCCAGGGAGTTGCAATGGTCAGTGTCTTACCCAAGTGCATTTTCGCCTAATGAAGTGGCTCGTTACAAACGAGTGTGGGTTGAATTATGTGCAGATCTCAACATGATCACAGGCCTTAGTCACTCACTGAGTAATAGCGCCGGTGAAGCGGGGCTTCAAACAGAAGCAGTGGCATTTGCAAGATACTTTGGCAATTTCCAAAACCGCCAAATGGTTCATACTTCATGCCTGGATGTTGGAGGCGGCACCACCGATATCTCTATATGGCAAGAAAACCGTTTAATTCACCAGGTTTCGGTACCATACGCTGGCCGAGAGATCAGTTCACAACTGTTGAGGAGAAAACCATCATTTCTTAAGTCGCTTTTTCCACCAAGTCTTACAGCTGACATCAGTGAAGACGAATCAAGAGCACGGCAAGATAGAAACTTCATAAGCCGACTAGACAACATCATGCGATATGGCTCAGACGAACTACTTGCGGGCAGATTAGACATGCTTGTAAATCAAGCATCAGCTTTGCAAATGCCGCTGCAGCAATTCTTAAGCCTAATCTCAATAAGTTTTGGAGGTATCTACTTCTATCTAGGTTTAGTACAGAAAGTTCTTAGACAAGAGGGTAAGTTAATCAAGAATGGCCCTACACCTGTATATTTAGGGGGAAACGGCGGCAGATTAATTAACTGGATTGACGCCAGTTCTTCTTTTCAGCGCGGTGGAGATCCGGATCGACTGATGGAGATGCTTCAAATAAAGGCTTCGGGCTGTGAGCCTGGAAATGCTCCCACAACAATGTCGAATGCATATAAAGATGAAACTTGTTGCGGTCTTATAAGTTCAGGTGTGAATTTAGTGGGCGACTTTGATCCTCGTGATGACCTAATGATCTGCGGAGCAGAGCTTAAGGTGAATCAACTTAAATTCTCATCTACAGAACGAGTGCTGCTGCCTCATTCAATGGAAAAAATAACTAGCTACGAACTATCTGAGCTTAATTCAATAAAAGCGTTTGCTGAAAACTATGATGCCAGTATCTCCGAATTACGAATTAATGACCTTCTCCCAATTCGTCAACTTTGCAACATAGATAATCTTTGGTCTGAAGTCGAAACGGAAGTCCGCTCCTTATGCCTTACTAAAGTTGGAAAGGAAGCAAGCGATCTAGAGCCTGAGCCTGGATTTATCTTGGGCTTGCGAGCCTTAACAAATACCCTAGGCCGCCTTTGGGCCGAACGTTTCTAACGAGAATCGCTATGAACAAAAATATTGGCAATAAGATCATTCTTGTAGTTACATGTATTGCGATATTTTGGTGCGTGCCGCCATCCAATAGCCAGCCAAATACCCCTGACTTGGCTATAAAATCACAAGGACAATTACAGAAAGAAGAAAGAGAAGGCAAATCTTCAGAGCAACAACAGGTGGAAAAACTCGAAGGCAGAATAAATTATGTAGAAGATAAACTAAAACTCATTAAAAATAACGAGGGCTCATTTTGGTTCCTCTGGGGCCCGTGGCTTGCCGGTGGAATCGGACTAATGGCTATATTGCCAATTAGTTACTTATTTTGGTATACCAGTAGATTAAGAAATAACCTGAGCCACCATGAGAAAGCAATAAAAAAACTGCACAAGCAAATTAGCGGATTAGAAATTAAATTTGAGCAAGAAAGAATTGTGAACCATAGCCGCCAAACTGTGCCTTACCCCTCCAGTCAAAAACAAACAATAACAGAGTACATGTTGAAAAATCCAGTACCTAATGATCTTCCTTTTATCAATGCTCCTATTGCAACACAAATTCCAGCAAAAATTATAAATCCAATACCCTTAAATCCTGAAGCTCAAGAAACTATAAGCAAAGCCAGCCTAATAGCTGCATTAAATTCATATGATCGTCAGCAATTACGCAATGCATCAACTGCAGAACTAAACATAACTGCAGAGTCGGAAAATTCTCTTGCAATAGGACGTGCAATTAACACTGAGCTAGAAGAAGTATTAGGTGGTGGCAGCTACTGGTTGATTCCAATTCAAGAAGAACATTGGCTATTCCCAACAGATCGCACCCTTAGGGGTTTTGCAGCTGCACAACCCTCAAAAGGTTTATTTAAATACGTTCAAAAAACAATTAGCCAGCCCCAATTAATTCAACCTGCACTTCTGGAACGAGCGGGATCATATTGGATGGTAAAATCGATGGGCCTTATACATATACCCTAATTTATATTCATGAGGTTATCAATGCTTAAGTGCAATGGATTTACCAATCAGCAGGCCCTACTAATCTTAGTAATTATATTTCCACTTGGATTGATTCTAATAGGTATTATTTTGATGGCTGTTCAAATGAAATGGCCTCAAGAAAATCAGAAAACCCAGGAACAAAAAAATAGTTTTTCGCAGTCACAACCTCAGCCAATTGTTCAAGAGCAAGTAGACCCGGTTGATACAGCTGTAAATACTGTTAATAGATGGATCCAGGCAATGTCAGATGGGGATGAAAGTATTGCAAGAAGCTTGATGACAGGAAGTGCTACACAATTTTATGATCCAAATTTCTTATCGCAGTTCTACCGAGTATCGATATCTGACCTTCAAGTAACGAGTAGAAGCGGATCCTTCGTGAATCTTAATGGCATAATTACATTCGTATACAAAGATGGAACTACGCAACGTGAAACCCGTTCATTTTCGGTACAATTATTCAATTCATCCTCACCACTTATAACAGCAACTGAATTTATTGCTGTTATAAAGCAAAGGTCTTAACTGCAAATAGTCTAACCCTCATTGATTTAATTTGGATTCAAGAACCCTCAGCCTTTGCTCAAGGCTGTTTTGCAAGGGATCTGCATTAATACCGATTAAACCTCTTTCTTTTAAGTACCAGCGTCGGCCATACTCAACCACCGTTGCAACCCCCATATTAAGTAACTCAAGTTCCGCCGGTAGTTGTGCATCAGCAGCTATATCAAAAAATCGAGATAGGCTATCAACATGAGTTTGCCGCTGAAGAATGCCGGGCCGTGGAAGTAAAACCGACTCGCCATCTTGTGTTTCAATTATCCATGTTGTGCCCTGAGCAAAAGCTTCAAGTTCAATTTCAGTAATTGCACCACTTAGAGTTCGCCCACTTACACTGCAGGAACGCGCAAAAGGATGTAAAAGTGCAGGGGTATTACGATATACATCTACAATGGAGTTAAGTGGAATATTGAGTACTGGAATCAATATATCCTGTTGATCCGGCTTAATAGGTAGCTGAATTTTTCTAGTAGCTAGATCAGATCCAAGCAATTGCTGATCATAAAGATTTTGGAGCTTCAATTCCAATCCCTGTATACGTTGTTCATGATTTTGAATATCTTTGCAGACTTCCTCAAAACTTTTAGAGACCCCCTCAAAACTTCTCGCTATATTTTCCTTGTTTTTGACAAAACGATCACTTAACTTGCTAACACTGTCAAGAAGAAATTTGATTGATTCAAAAATTTGATCGGATTCCATTTTTTTGTGAGTTTTTTGAGTTTATAATTTATAGTTTATCTGTGCGGTTAACTGCATCTCTTGCATTTTTAAGCAACTCAGCTAAATCTACATCTTCATTTAAGGTTGATGCTGCTCCGTTTTTATTGGAAGTATCAGGTTGCTGAGTGAATGTAGTGTTATTTTTATCACGTAATCGTTCGTAATTTGTAGTGGTTTTAGCATTTGAATTATTTGCCTGATTCAGCGCATCCGGCAAAAGGAATAAATCAACTATCTGGCCAACACCACAGAAACCAAAAGTAAAAAGCATCAATATTCCTAAAGCATTATGCCCAAGATATATCCGCTGCACGCCACATATACCAACAAAGGATAAGCACCATAAGCAATAACTCATAGAGAGATCTTTCCTGTCAGCTGGGGACAATGCTAAAGCGCAACTTCTATATATCTTAGCAACGAATCATCCAATAGCAATAAATCCAAGATTCCGGAGCATGGATAAAAGGCTTCAAAAAACGTAATTCCTGTTCTGTTGAGATGGCATTGACTTGCATAATCACCTGGATATACGCATCAACGCAGAGAGTTGTTGCTCATGGGTTAGAACAATTGAACGAAGGTCGCGAATTTCAGTATGATAAATTGAACTTAAGCGATAAAAATTACGCTCAAGCTCATCCAATCTAATTATTAGATTCATATTTTGTGTCTGCTCTGGGATATTTGCACTCCGAGGAACTAATTCCCCTTTTCGATGCATAGTCCATTTTTCACCTCTAACAATTGGCTTGAATAGCGCAGGTCGCTGAATGGCTAAAATATCAGTAGATTCGTGAGTTGCTGGCCGCTCAAAAATACAATTGAAAATGCCCAAATCATTAACTCTATGAAATAGATTAAAGTCATAACATAAAAGCGCGTCTCCATCATTTAGTTCGCAAAACACTAATGGTGAACTATGCTGAGACTTTTCAAGAATAATACCTCCTTTTTCTGTAAGGGTTAATTCTGCAGGAACTAAATAGGCTTGCAGAGCAATTGGTGTTCTACGTATTAGGCGAGTTAAAAGTAATTCATCAGCCTGCCATATTGCATGAGATCGAGACGGGACATCGTTAATACTAGATACATTCAAATGTGCCTCATTAATAAGCAGTCCTTCGACCGCAGCTTCTAATGCTAAAAGGCGCTCAAGTGGTGTTGGTAGAAATTCCATATCATCGATTCTCCTGGCGAGTAAATCTTAGCTCAATTCTTCTTCGATCAGCTCTAGGCATTGTATCAGCAGGGTCATAGTATCCTTTTAGATTAATTAGGCTAGCTGCTGAATAAGGCCTGACAAATAACTCTCCGCCATCCTGCTTATGTAATTTCTGTTGAATATATTTAGCAACCTCAAGTGCTCGCAGTAAACCCAAATCAGTATTTGATCCTGATTGAAAATTACTGATCTTGTATGATCTTTTTGCCAAGGGTAGTAAACTATCTAAGTTGCTATTTCCTGGTGAAGGCTGACCATCAGTATGCCCAATTACTTCAACACTATCAATTCGATACTTAATGATTGTTTCCTTTATTTCAGGTAATCTTCTATCCAATGCCCGGCGGAACTCAGGACTTAAACCATAACTGCCCGTTGGGAAACGAAATGATTCTTGCTCTGTTAGACGGAGTAAAGGTGGCTTTTCATTATTTGCGCGTGCTAATGCTGCAACTACAATTGCAAAAAGAAGAATTAAGAGACTATTACTGAGTAGATCTGTATAGCCAATCCAAATATTTGTTTCCGTTGAGTGGCGTCGTCGATGGTAAGCCATTGTTTAGCGGAAGAGTCGAGGGGAATACATCAGTATTTGGTCTTAATATTTTCAATTTTAGATCTTAAATCCTCTAGTTGTAATAATAATAATCTATTAAGATCAGATGCTTCACGTGCTGGCTTCTTGATTTCACTTATAGCAATATATTGATCCTGCACTGCAGATCCGATATCATTAACAAGTTGTTTTTTAAGATTCTCAAATGCCGCTTTTACTTCTAATTGGCTTGACTCTAAGTAGCTTGCATCTTCACGTCTGCCATTAATTGCTGAATTAACATAATGGGCATGGAGTATATTGAGTTCTTCTAAATTCTTGTTCCAATTTATCATCGCACTTTCAAGGATAGATGTATAAGACTGGCAAGCATTGGCTGCATTAGTATCAGCTTTGAGTCTTACTTTAATTGTTTCAGCCACATCAATCGCTAATTTTCTATCTCTCATTACCTCTAGTCTTGCTTCTTTTAGCTGTTTAGAAGCCTCTATACCCAAAATCGTTGCCGCTTCTAAATTTTGTGTGGCTTTCCTTAGGACTAGCATTTCATTGTTAGTATTTTCTACAGCAGTGCGACAAGTTTCCAATTCACATTCGGCAACTTTTGCGAGAATTTTCCACTCCGATTGTACAGATTGCAATCCTTCTCTCAATTCTAAAAGCTTTTCACTAAGGCCTTCGCTACTGGAAGAAATCAATTCACGTGATTCAGTAAGACTTTGAACAGATTGCTGAAGGGAGGATGCAAAATCACTATGCTGAAAACCCTGCGAAGCACGTAAAAAGTCCTGACCGCTTTCATTCAACGCATTTGCAATACTCGATATCTGCCTAATTGAGGTTCTAGCTTCTTCTGCTAATAATGAATTGGAATTAAACATATCATCTAATTTTGAAGCAAATGCCTGGTTCATTGCATAAGCAATTGAGCTCATTACATTTTCAGGCAACTGGTTTACGCATAGGTTAAGATTCTCAATAGATTTTCGCAATGGAGTCATTAATTTTGATCCAAGTCTGCGCGGCAAGATAG
>Ga0247844_1005422_pt1 | contig 16286 bp, 15 predicted proteins | sample LaCtaG_FD_192421 | JGI IMG/M metagenome (GOLD analysis project Ga0247844, IMG submission 192421) | Freshwater microbial communities from meromictic Lake La Cruz, Castile-La Mancha, Spain - LaCruzMarch201714.5m_1 | ecosystem: Environmental > Aquatic > Freshwater > Lake | place: Spain: Castile-La... | reverse complement strand
AAGTTAGCGAATTAATAATTAACAGCCAAATTAATTAAGGTTAATTCATCTTTACTTTCAAACATTTATCTTTGAGTATCGTATTGACTTATTGATGATTAGAAGTTTTCTTTCAAACACTATTTAGAAAACGTAAAAGGAGAAAAAGACAGCCTGGAGATTGGTTATGATTCACTTGCAACCAAAGGGATTGATGGTGCATTTGGAGAAATCAAAATTTCTTCGCCAATTGACAAAACTAAATTTCAGGCATTTTTTCTTTCATCTGACCAAGGAGTTACCGTTTTTTCAAAGAAACAAATTGTGAACAATTATACCGGCTGGGTAGAACAAGGCGCTATTCCTATTATATTTCCGTTCGAATCACTGCCTGTAACTATCAGCTGGGATAAATCTCTGTTTACCAATTTTGATCGTGATTTCAGTATTATAACCGATTGGTTTTTGGGTGGTTGGTTTGACGCTAGTGCCGGATGGAGTGCAAAACTTGAGCAGTTGAAATGGTATGACAGCATTCAATTTACTGCAGGTAATACATCAGCAGAATTATTGGCAATGAAACAGCATAGCTATATATATTCGGATAATGGAACACAAATTCCAATGCGCACCGTTTATTTGGCTTTTGCCGAGAAAAAAAACTTATGGACTGGAATTAATGAAATCAATGCAAAAAGTAATTTACAAATTTATCCAAATCCCACTACCGATAAGATAACTATCAATTCTGAATTGCTTTCCGAACCTTGCACATTTGAATTAATAGATCTACGTGGGGTCGTTGTTTTGCGTTTTAATGTAGATGCAATAAATAATATCTTGGAGATGAAAAGTTTTAGTAATGGGTTGTATATGTATCGATTAACAAAACAAGGCAGGATAATTAATACTGGAAAATTGGTAAAAATGTAGGTTTTATAGAAAACAGAAACGGCGGTTATCTTCGAGAAGATAACCACCGTTTTTCATGTATACCAATATATAAATTAGCTCCAAATGCCTTTACCCAAAGGAAGTATTATGCGACCATAGGTTTTATTTAGCAAGTTGGCTCCCGCAGCATAAAAACCAAGCAATGATATAGTTAATTCTGTCCAAGCTGCAATCTCGTGCCAGATTTCGCCCATACCAAACGAACTCATCATTAAGCCTACAAACAACACATCAATTAGCACCATAATGGCAATGAGTGCTTTGTTTGTCTTTAACGCGGCGATGGTAAGAAACACTGAAATGATCAGATACCCCAAAAAGACAACGCCCAATTGACGAACATCAAAACCATCGGCAAGACCTTGACCAAAAGCACCCGTTTTAATTAACCAGGTGGCTGCCATGGAAATCCAAAATAAACCATAAACTGCAAAAGCAGTCGAGCCAAACAAGTTGTTGTGTTTAAAATCGTAAACTGCGGCCATTACTTGAGCAATTCCACCCAAGAAAAAAGCCCAGGGAATTAATACAGAAAGACCATCGGTCAAACCTAGTTTTTGAGATGCAGCTACCAGTGTTACCATAGCCAAGCCAGTAAGCCCAAGCGGAGTTGGGTCGGCTACTTCAATGCGAATAGAAGTTCCTTTTTCGAGCATAAATGTTGTTTTAGTTTGTAATTTTCGGTTACAAAGATAATTAAAAATTCAAATTGAGACAAACAGCATTATTTTTCCACAACAGATACTCATTTTTCCTAAATATCTTCGTTAAATGTAATTGATACTTAGTTGGTAATGTAGAAATCGAACTGATAACTTGTAAACTTCAATTTCTATAGGTTATTCAAATAAATAAAAAAGGATTATTAAACTCCGCTAAACATATTAAACCCACCATCAATGGGCAACACTACACCAGTAATAAAACTGGCAGCACCTGAACAAAGAAACTGAATAGCTCCGTTTAATTCGTTGATGTCACCAAAACGACTCATGGGCGTATTGGCAATTACTTTTAAGCTGCGGTCTGTGAGCGAGCCATCTGGATTGATAAGTACAGCTCGGTTTTGCTCGCCAATAAAAAAGCCGGGTGCAATTGCATTTACACGAATGCCATCTCCATATTTCATCGCCATTTCCATTGCCAGCCATTGCGTAAAATTACCAACTGCCGCTTTGGACGCTGAATAACCTGGCACTCGGGTCATGGCTTGTAAGGCAGCCATAGATGAGACATTGATGATACTTCCCGATTTTTGTTCCTCCATCACACGGCCAAAAACATAACATGGATAAACCGTTCCGTTCATATTCAACTCGGTTACTTTGTTCCAATCTTCAATTTTCATATTGAAAAAACTTTGGTCGGGCATCAAAGTTGCTCCGGGAAGATTCCCACCTGCAATGTTGAGCAAAATATCAATACGTCCCCATTTGGCAACCACTTCCTGCGCTATTTTTTCCAAACCAGGAATGTCAAGCACGTTACCAACGAAACCAATCACTTCGCCACCCAAACCGGATAATTCTTTTACTTTGGCATCCACTTTTTCTTGTTTTGTGCCAATGGCTACCACTTTAGCACCAGCTTTTACAAAACTTTGTGCTACGCTACCACCCAACACACCGCAAGCGCCAGTGATGACGGCTACTTTTCCTTCAATACTAAATATCTCATTCATAATTACATTTACTATTTTTTCATCCGTCAGTGTACAGACATGTTTTACTATTTACTATCCAAAGTCTTTTATCTTTGGAATTGAATTACCCTAGAATATTAAAATCCAAAGTCCTTTAACTTTTGACTTTAGTCTTTTGACACTTTATTTTGTCATTTCATTTTGTACCGTTGCAATAATTCCAGAGACCTGCGCCAACGCATACATCCGTCCAAGGAATGAATAGCCTGGATTATAGGATTTGTTTACGTCGTCGAGCATCAGTTTACCGTGGTCAACTCGCATTGGAACGGTTGGATTTTCACATTCGAATATGCGAACCAATTCAATTAAATGTCCACGACCTTCGAGATGCGATGCTTCCATAAAATTACCGTCGGGAGTAACATCTGTGCTTCGTAAATGTACAAAACGGGTACGTTTCGCAAATCTAGTGGCCAATTCTGTAACTTCATTGTGCAAACCGGCACTCAACGAACCAGCACAAAATGTCAAGCCGTTATTTGGGCTTTCAACTGCATTTAAAATCCAGTCAATATCGTCGGCATTGCTTACAATTCTGGGTAAACCCAATACTGCTTGCGGTGGATCATCCGGGTGAATACAAAGGTTAACGCCACTTTCTTCAGCTGTAGGAATAACACTTTGGAGGAAGTATTTCAAGTTCTCACGCAGTTTATCTTTGTCAATTCCTTTATACAAGGCCAATAATTGATTAAATAATTCGACCGGTTGATGAACATTACCCTTAAAATTCTCATTCACAAATCCTTGTGTTTTCACAATGATGGTTTGAATCAAATCTTCCTTTTCAGATTGGGTAATGATTTTGTCCAACTCCAACATTTGCATTATTTCATCGGTAGAATAATCTTGTTCAGCTCCAGCACGTTTAAGAATATAACAATCGAAATAAGCAAACCGTATCTTATCAAAATACAAAGTAGAAGTTCCGTTTTCCAGTTTGTAATTCAGGTCGGTGCGAATCCAGTCGATGACAGGCATAAAATTATAGCACACCGTATTAACTCCGGCTTTCCCTAAATTGGCAAGACTAACTTTATAATTGGCAATAAGTTTATCTCTATCAGCTCCTGCAAATTTGATGCTTTCCGAAACCGGTAAACTCTCCACCACCGACCAGCTCAAACCTGCTGCTACGATAAATTCTTTCATCTCAGTTATGGCTTCCAAAGTCCATATTTCTCCGTTTGGCACATCGTGTAGTGCGGTAACAATGCCCTCCACACCAATTTGCCGAAGCATATCGAGTGTGATGGTATCCTTTTTGCCAAACCATCTCCAGGTTTTTTCCATTTCTAATTAGTTATGTTGTTTCAAATCTACAAATACATTATAATACAGTCACTTGAAATTATTTTTCAATATTCAAAACTCAATATTCTTAATTCACAAAGGTACATTAAGATGTTCAATTTTGCCAACAGAACAGTACAGACTATTATACTTTTTCTTGTAACTCAGTTCAAATATTGTTATTAGATTTCAATTTATTCGAACAACATAGTTCTCAAGGCATTCATTTGTATTTAAGTTGTTATTGTAAATTATTGCAGCACAACAAAACAATTTCACTAACAATGCGTTATAAACGAACAAACATTCATTTATAATTAAAAAATGAGAGTAAAAGACGATAATAAAGTAGCAAGAATATACATCGCAGCCATGATGGTTATAAACCGTGAAGGTTTCGAGGGAAGTTCCATGGCTAAAATCGCCAAAGAAGCTGAGGTTTCGGCTGCTACCATCTATCTTTACTTTGAGAACAAAGAGGATATGCTCAAGAAGCTCTACCTATATTTAAAGGGACGTATGGGGCATTCCTATTTCAACGACGAAATGGATTTATCACCTTCAAAAGGAACTTTTAGAACGATTTGGCTGAGTCATTATCAATATATACTGGACAATATCGACGAATATAACTTCCTTGAGAATTACTCCAACTGCCCTCTTATTGAACGAATTGAGAAAGAAAACACCTTGGATTATTGCCCAACATTTGAATTGCTTTTTCAAAAATCAAAAACAACGGGCCTACTACAAACCATTCACAATGATATCATTTACAGCCTGCTCTTTGCCCCAATTAGTTATCTGGTAAAGAAGTCAAAATCAACTGGTGTGGGAATTTCCACCAACGAATTAATACAAATATTTGAAGCTTCGTGGCGGGCAGTCAGCAAATAAAAAAAATAATTTCAATCATAACTGAACAATCATTCAGTTATGATCGTTATAGCAATCAAAGACAAAAAAAAACAATCTTCAAAAAAAATAAAACATGAGCTTAATTGACAAATTGAACTGGCGATATGCCGCCAAAAGAATGACTGGAGCAAAAGTTCCACAAGAAAAAATTGACAGAATCCTAGAAGCCATCCGTTTGACTCCAACTTCTTACGGTTTTCAAGCGTTTAAAGTTTTCGTAATCGAGAATCCTGAATTGAAGGAACAGATTTGTAATGCCGCTTACCAACAACCACAAGTTAAAGAAGCCTCACACTTATTGATATTCGCAGCAGTAAAAAATATTGATGCCCAACAAGCTGATGATTATGTTGCTTTGACAGCTACCACAAGAGGTAAAACGGTAGAAGCTTTAAGTGGCATGCGTTCAATGTTTGATGGAGTGGTTAGTGCTGAAGACAATTTTGCATGGACGGCTCGTCAAACCTATATTGCACTGGGTATCGGTTTAGTGGCTGCCGCAATGGAAGAAGTAGACGCTACACCTATGGAAGGATTTAGCAATGAAGCAGTAGATAAAATTCTCGGATTATCAGAACAAAACTTGGGTTCAGTTTCCATACTAACACTTGGATACCGTGACGAAGCAAATGATCATTATGCAACTGCGGCGAAAGTTCGCAAAAGTAAAGAGGAAATATTTGTGTCATTGTAATATAGCAGAATATATTGATTTTCCCAATGCTCAAATTGAATTATTAACTTTGAGCATTGGGAAAATTCATTTTTCAAACTCAAATTGAGAAAAATACAGAATCGGCTGAACTTCATTAATGAAGTTCAGCCGATTCTGTATTTGCTATTCTGTAAAATATAATTTTAAGCCACTAAACCTGCTTTTTTTGATTTTCTGTAAAGGTATGAATTGAAAATGTTACGCTTGGCAAATCTAAATTGCTTGTCGGCATTAATCAATTTTGTAAACATGTTTTTTGTAACTCCAAAGTATTCGTATGTGGTACCATCTGTAAATGAGACTACGAGTAAAGATCCTTTGTGGTTGAAATCCGCTATGCCCGCTTCGGAAGTAGTAATGGCATATTCCTCTAGGTTAGCGGCTTTAGTTTCGGGTGCTATACTTACCAAAAAATGGTATGCATCAATGATTTGACGGCTTTTATGTTCTGCCTCAAGACTCAACTCATCATTGTCTTGAAATTTATCTGGATGCCATTCTTTCACCAAATTTCTATAGGTTGTTTTTAATTGTTTAAGATCGGTGTCGTGCTCAACATTAAATAATTTCTTGTACTCGTTAATACGCTTCATTGATGGTTTTTTTCTGAATAATCTAGTTATTGTTGCAAATTGCATTTTAATCTATTGAAACACAACCAATCTGTGTTTTTCCAAATCGGGCGCAAAGGTACGGTTTTTATTTGTAAACTTGATGCACTTTTTACCTTTAATTGCTTATTAACCAACAATAAACAAAAAAGTACTACGCACAAGCCATCATGTAGTCCAATTTCTCTAAATAGCCGATAACTGTTATTCCAATTTAAGAATATTATTTCCAACCATAATAGCTCCAAAAGTAAAAATGCCACAAACATTATTTTTACTAAATTCCTCATTTCTAGAATAAAAACCCCCAATTTCAAACTGCACAATTTCAGACTATTGCATCTTTAGTTTCCGATTTACCTTATCATATTATAAGGGTTATTTATGAGCCGTAAAGTAAGAATACTTAGCGAATCACCCTATCGAAAGTATAGTTTACACTCAGCACAACATGTTGATATTCAGTATTTACCTTAGAATAAAACTTCTATTTTCCTCTAATTTTGCTTCAACAAACTCATAGTGAAATTATAGAAATTGTTAGAGTAAACACCCTAAACACATTTCATCAAAACCCAAAATATCACATTTGGAAATTGCAAATTAAGACAATTTCTGAAGGGTTTTATTTCATTGAAGAGTTGGAAATTCACCAGTGTTAATCTATAAATTGTTTGTCATGAAAACATTTATTCACACTTTCCTTCTTTTTGTTGCAGTCACAGTTAATGCTGAAGTAATTCCTACTAACAATCGAATTGATTGGGATAATGCAGGTTATCAGCGTTTATCGGATGATCCTCACTTGATTGTAAATGTGATGGATTTTGGTGCCCAAGCCAATGGAATTTCTGATGATAGAATGGCAATAGAAAATGCAATTTTATCATTAAAAGGACACTCTGGCGTAGTATATTTACCAGCTGGAACTTATTTACTGCAATCGGGTTTAACATTACCTGATTCTGTTGTAGTTAGGGGTGCTGGTTCGGAATTTACTTTTGTAAAAATCAACGGTGCAGTAGATTGCTTTACAATCAATGGTTCATCTACAAATAAATTCACAAGCATTTTATCAGGATTTGAATTCAATTCGAATTCAATTACGGTCAAAAATCCCAAACTTTTTGCAATTGGGAATTATGTAGAAATTCGTGAAGTGAATGGAAGTTGGGACACCAAACCAGCATCATGGGCAAATAAAGTAGTTGGACAAATTTCTAAAATCATTGATATAATAGGTGATACGCTGATTCTTGAAGATAAACTGAGAACTAGTTATGAATCCAATTTAAATCCCGAGATTCAGAAAATTACTCCAAGAGAACATGTGAGAATTGAGAATTTATATATTGAGAGAATTAATACTTCGAAAGAGGGAACTACCAATAATTTTCAATTTTGTTATGCGGTAAACTGCATGATATCAGGGGTTGAGAGTTCAAGAAGTCAAGGCAGTCACGCCAAGATAAGTTTGAGTTCACACATCGAAATCACGGGTTCATATTTTCATCATTCATTTATGTACGATGGAATTGGAACAAAAGGTTATGGTGTAGTTTTAGACACACATAGCGGATTGTGCTTGGTGTCGAACAACATTTTCAGACATTTGCGACATGCCATGATGACCAAGGATGGGGCAAATGGAAATGTATTTGCATACAACTATTCCACAGACGTTTATCGGAATGGAACGAATGAATTTCCATCCGATTTTGCAGGTGACATTTCATTGCATGGTCACTATTCTTTTGCCAATCTTTTTGAAGGAAACATTGTTCAAAACTTAGTGATTGACGAGTATTGGGGCCCGAGCGGCCAAAGGAATACTTTTTTCAGAAATAGAGTAGAGAATTATGGAGTTTTTATGAGTACAACGCAAACTAACAATACTAATTTTGTTGGCAATGAAGTCATTGGCAGTATCCCATATGGGTTTTTCATGATAAAGGGAACTGGAAATTTTATTTTCGCTAATAATAGAAATGGCAATATATATCCTACAACGACATCACAATTAAGCGATTCATCGTATCATTATAAAACCATCCCTTCCTATTGGGATATTCCAGACAAATGGCCAAGCATAGGCATTGGTAACTCGTTGAATGAAGGAACTATACCTGCAAAAAATCGGTTCAACAGCGGCATTTATACTGTATCTTCAGAAGAATTAATTTCAGGAGCAACTAAAATTATAAATATTAAACCGAACATTTACAATAACTTGGAAGTAATCCCAAATCCGGCCAGTCAATATGTTTATGTAGATATAGATTCAAGTGGAAATATGAATGCAAATCTAATTTTCACTGATATGAATGGTAAAATAATGAAGCATGGGGATTTTTATTTTACACAAAAAGGCAAAATTAGAAAAACTATAGATATATCTGGTTTCTATGCAGGTGTCTACTTTATGAAATTAACAACTGAAAATGGAATTTTTACTAAAAAATTAATTGTCCGTTAATTACTTCTCGTGAATTATACTAAAGGAGATGGTTGCAAACTCTCCTTTTTTCTCTTCCAAAAATACAACCCTTATATGGAATTAATATTTTACGGATTTATTCGACAATTTTCAAGTATCTTTACTGTCTGAAAAATATGTCCATTAATAATCCCAAACAATATGTCATTTTCCGCATTAGGATTGCCTTCATCACTGTTAAAAGCATTAGAAAATCTAAATTACTCACAACCGTATCCAATTCAAAAAGAGGTTATTCCCGCTATTCTAAAAAAACGGGATGTGCTTGGTATTGCCAAGACGGGCTCAGGTAAAACTGCAGGTTACGTATTACCAATTCTGATGAATTTGCAAGGAAAACTTCAAACAAAAAATCGGCATGTCAACGTGTTGGTATTGGTACCTACTCGCGAATTGGCGATGCAGGTGAGTGAAGTTTTCATAACATTCGGTGCTGCTCTTCCAGAACGTGTAAAAACCTTGGCCGTATTTGGCGGTGTTTCCATCAATCCTCAAATGATGTCATTGCAAGGAGTGAATGTGTTGGTGGCAACTCCTGGCCGTTTATTGGAATTGGTTGAATCAAAGGCTGTTCACCTCTCTGAAATTGAAACTTTGGTACTGGACGAAGCAGATAAAATGCTAAATCTTGGATTCAGGGAAGAAATGAGTCTTATATTTAAATTGTTACCAAAAAAGCGTCAGAATCTTTTGTTTTCGGCTACTTTGAATGATGACGTGACAAGGATTAATCAAATTTTGTTGCAAAATCCAATTGTCATAAAAATTGAGCAGGAAGAAGATACTTTCGATTTAATTTCACAGTTGGGATATTTTGTATCGGAAGAAAAAAAGGGACCTCTTTTGCGCTATTTGATTAAAACCAACAATATGCAGCAAGTTTTGGTTTTTGCTGATTCCGTTTACAAAGCGGATAATATTTCTGATAAACTGCGCAAAAATGGGATTAAAGCAACCGCCATTCACAGCAAAAAAAGTCAAGGTGCAAGAACAGAGGCCTTGAGCAAATTCAAATCCGGAGAAATTCGCGTGTTGGTAGCAACCGATTTAATTTCGCGCGGTATTGATATTCAGTTCCTACCTTATGTTATCAACTACGAATTGCCACGCTCACCTAAGGATTATATTCATCGCATAGGACGAACCGGACGGGCAGAATCGCCTGGTGAAGCCATTTCGCTTATCTCCCTTGAGGAACAACATCATTTCAGGGTTATTCAAAAGAAAATGGGGAAATGGGTGACCATGATTGATAGCGACAAACTTGATTTACAAGGATATTGAAGAATTTGCCATTAATTCATTTTCCACTTATTTTTCTCAATAAAATAACATTTTGCTTATGAAATTTCTTGGAAATATTATCTGGTTGGTTTTTGGGGGTATAATCATTGCAGCTGAATACCTTATCTCCAGCATTTTTATGATGGTAACCATTATTGGAATTCCGTTTGGCATTCAAACATTAAAGCTAGCTATTTTGGCTTTGTGGCCATTTGGTAGCGAGATTCGAGTAGTCGAAAATAATTCTGGATGTTTATCAACGATAATGAATATCATTTGGTTTTTCGTTGGTGGAATATGGATTGCTTTAACGCATCTTGTTTTTGGCGTTTTATTTGCCATCACCATTATTGGAATTCCATTTGCTATGCAGCACTTTAAACTTGCTGGGTTGGCTTTGACTCCTTTTGGAAGAGAAATTGTATAAAAAAACCTCCTAATTTTTTTAGGAGGCATTTTTGTTTGGCACTTTACAAATCAATTCTTTTTTTGCCAACACCTTCGTCAACAATCACTTTTTCGGGTGGAAGTAATAAAAGAGCTGGATTTGAGAGTATATTTTCAATCATTCTGATAGTTGTAGCAAAGTAAAAACCATCACAAATGCGCTCATCAAGAACAAATTTCAATAAAATAGTTTTGGCTTGTTTTGTAGTACCATCTTTATTGAGAACATATTTTCTGGTTTTCTTGCCCATTGCAGCAAACATACTGCAAGTTCCAAATTCATACAAGTGATGGTAGATAGATTCAATTCCGATTGAACCACTATTCGTAATAAACAGGCTGGTATGAAAAGGACTGGCTTCGAAAAATAATTTGGGCATTAAACCAACTTTATCCAACAATTTCACTAAAGTAACGACAGTTCGTAACAAGAAATCGGGGAAATAACCCATTAATTTAGACAAAGCGTCTGATGAATTTTCCTGTCCTACTTGCTGGTTATTCTCAAGTTCTAATTTGACTTTTTGAACTACATCCTGCAAAGTATCAGTAGGTAAAAAGTAAGGCTTAATAACCGTTTCTTCACCATCGTCGGTCATTGATCGTTTGATGGCAAGTGAAAAACTAATGTGATTGCGTGCAAATACTTTATTCCAAACCACAAAACGATTCACATGTGGTCGTTGAGAAAATAGCCTCACAAAAGAAGCCATAATCACGTGCATGATTGTCAAATTAGGAATATTCTCTTTGTGCGCTTTGATAAATTCTTCAACTTTATCTATTGGCACATTAATTTCGAAAAAAACTTCTGAATCGACGCGAGTTGGAAGGATAAAAGGGACAACAGAAAATAGAGGATCAACTTTTCTTATACGCCAACCATCATATCGATCTCCCAAACTCCATTTGAAATACTTTAATTTATTTTCTTCTTTCATTCTAAAAAAATAATGTTTTATTGGCGTCAAAGATACTAATAAAACCATAAATAAAAATAGGGTTTTTAAAGAAATGTGCCCTAAAAACAAGTTTTTAATTGGGTAAATCGATGAAAATTAACTATGTTAATGGGAAAGTATTATAATAAAAAAACTTCCAAATAAAAAGGCATATTTAGTATAATATCTTACAAGTCAATTCTCTTTTTACCCACACCTTCATCAATACAGACTTTTTCAGGAGGTAGTAATAAAATGGATGGATTTGATAAAATCTTGTTCAACAAACGCATTGAGGATGCATAATAAAAACCGTCGCAAATTCGCTCATCGAGTACAAATTTAAGAAGAATACTTTTGTGCGATTTTATAACTCCATTTTTATCCGTATTGTATCTTCTGGATTTCTTTCCCATGGCACAAAACATACTACAGGTACCAAATTCATATAAATGGTGATATATGGATTCGACACCGATAGAGCCAATATTAGTAAGAAAGATACTGGAATGCCAAGGACTAGCTTTATTGATAAATTTTGGCATTATACCCACTTTATCCATGTGCAAAAGCATAAAAACAACAAAACGAAGCAAAAATTCAGGTAAAATACCGAGAATTTTAGAAATTGTATCAGATGAATTCTGCTGACCAACTTTTTGATTATTATCTTGCTCCAACCTTGTTTTCCTTACAATATCTTGCAGGGTATCTTCGGGCATAAAGTAAGGTTTAATGAGCGTCTCTTCCCCGTCATCCGACAATGTACGCTTAACAGCTATGGAGAAATTGACATGATTACGAGCAAAAATTTTATTCCAAATAACAAACCGGTTCAAGTGAGGTCGTTGCGAAATTAAACGTACCAACGATGCCATTACCACGTGCATTAAAGATAAATCTGGAATATCTTCTTTGTGTTCTTTAATAAAAGTTTCAATGTGGTCAATATCAATTTTTTCTTCAAAAAAATTCTGTGCATCCATTCGTGTTCGAAGAAAATAAGGAATTACAGAAAATACTGGATCAACATTTCGTACCCGCCAACCATCATAACGATCTCCTAAACTCCATTTAAAATATTTCAACTTATTCAATTCATTCATCTTAGTATTTTTGTAATTTGAGGTTGCCAAAGATACTGAAAACAAACTAAATATGAATGATGTTCGATTTATATTTTAATATTCACTAGTCTAGGTTTAAATCTCAGGATGAATTTCTTTTTTCATAACCATTAATTTCATCAATTGATTTTCCTCTAATTGACCATTATCAATCATAAACCTTATAACTTGCAGAACTCTAGGCTCTTTGTGCGGGATTTTTTTCAACAATGCGTTTATGGACAATGAAGCCGTATTTAATTGTTCAAGAATTAACAACCTAATGGTTTCAAATTCTTCATCCGTCAATCGTGACTCCCTCTTTTTCAAGCAAATATCGCATTTACCGCAAGCCTTGGTTTCTATTTCTCCAAAATAAGTCAATAGCATTTGGTTACGGCAAATATTTTCTTCCTTTGCATAATCCAATACACTTTTCACTCGTGCAATGTATCTGTCGCGACGGTCATCATACGCTTCTTTTCCTAATACAACTCGTTCTGTTTCGACTCTCTCATGTACAAAAGTTATAAATGGAGTTTTTTTGCGGGGTATATATTGAATGATATTTTCCTTGGCCAAACCTACCAAATTTTCATAGACTTTATCACGTGTCCATTCCAATCTAAGTGCCAACGTATCTTCACTGATTGCGGCTAAATCTGTAAATAATCCAGTGTACGAGCGCAGCAAAACATGAATTAATCGGTCCTGTTCGGGAGATTGTTTCGTTTTGTATAAATCGTCTTTGTTGACTATGAATAATACACGTGAAGAACTATCCTGTTCGTCTGTAAGATCAATATATCCAGCCTGTTGAAGTATTTTTAAACAATTGTAAGAAATGAGGATGGGTAATTTAAACTTCAAGCAAAAATCAGTAATATCGAAAGCGAAAACTTTATCCAATCCCGAACCAACTCCCACTTCAAAGTAATTACCCAAAGCTTCGTACACTTTGCGCACCATTTCTTTTCCAGGAAAAGTATCAGCTACACGTTTCCGCATTTTCACTGCGTCACCGTTGTTGTAAAGTAAAACTGCATACGCCTTCAGTTCGTCGCGACCTGCGCGTCCAGCTTCTTGAAAATATGCTTCCACCGAATCGGGCAAATCCATATGTACTACAGTGCGTACTTCGGCTTTGTCGATACCCATACCGAATGCGTTGGTTGAAACAATAACCCTGGTTTCACCAGATTTCCAACGACTTTGCTTGGCATCTTTGGTATCGTTTTTGAGTCCTGCATGGAAATTCTCTGCAGAAATTCCATTGAGATTTAGAAATTCAGCTATTTCCTTTGTTTTCTTGCGATTGCGAACATACACTACCGAAGTTCCAGCAACGTTATTTAGAATTTTAAGCAGATTCTCCTCCTTGTTTTCAACCGTTCTGACTACATAAGCCAAATTTGAACGAAAAAAGCTTTTTTGAAATAAATTGGGAGCTCGAAATTGCAATTGTTTTTGAATATCATCCACCACTTCAGGCGTAGCAGTGGCAGTGAGTGCAAGTACAGGAACATCTGGCAAAAGTTCGCGAATATCGGCAATTCGCAAGTAAGAAGGACGAAAATCGTAACCCCATTGCGAAATGCAGTGCGACTCATCAACAGCAATCATGCAAACCGTGGCTTGCTTAATTTTCTGCATGAAAATGGGCGTTGCCAAACGTTCTGGCGATACATACAGAAATTTAAAAGCTCCAAAAACGGAATTGTCCAGCGTAAGCATAATGTCACTTTGCGACATGCCCGAGTAAATAGCTGCTGCTTTAATACCGCGCTTCTTCAGGTTGTCCACTTGGTCTTTCATCAACGCAATCAGGGGTGTAACCACTATGCAAAGACCGTCCATGGCCATAGTTGGCACTTGAAAAGTGAGCGATTTTCCTCCACCCGTAGGCATTAGACCAAGCGTATCTTTTCCAGAAGCAATACTTTGGATAATATCGCCCTGCAACGCCCGAAATTGGTCATAGCCCCAGTATTGTTTAAGTATGGAAAGGTATTGTTGCATTTTTTATCCGCAAAGGTACTAAGAACATTAAGTTTGACTTAATTATTAATGAAGATGATATACAGGTCGAACAATTCAAGCGTACAATAAGAAGATTGTAAATAAAACAATAAAAACGTAACCTACAATTTTCCAAACTTTTTTCCGAATATTTCCTATTATTGAATTTGAAAGTTTTATTTCGTACTTTCGATCAACACAACACCATTCACGGCATCCTTACCATATTCTTTTACTAATTTTTTTTTGATTTCTTTAGAGCTTGGTTGCAGAACTTTGTAGGATGATAAGTTAGCATAATTAAGCCATCCCAAATCAAAGGATGCAGGTAATCTTTCGCCATTTAGCAACAAGATGGTTTTGTCATTTCGCTCCCACGCTTTATCGATGGACGGAATGTCAATTTTAAAATTTACAGGCATTGTAACCAGAATAGCTACACCTTCTTTGCATTTTGTTCCTGGTATCCAAGTAGGCATAGAGTTGATTACCCGCAAAGCTTCTTTGTCCAAAAAATAATCAAGCGATTTCATTACCTTTGCTTCGCTTACTTTCCCAGACATATCCACCAAAAACCGAACGATTACTTTCCCTTGGGTTTTTAATTGTTTTGCCACGAATGGATATTGAATACTGTCAGATATATATGTTAGCATTTGTGTCATTCCGCCTACAAATTCAGGTTTCGATACTTCATCTTTACATTCAACATTAGTTTTAATGCTAGCTGTATCTGCCAAAGCGTAATACATTTCATCCTTATTGCTGAAAATTAAAAGAACACCGTTTTCAGCTTGCTTGCCATATAATTTTATTAATCTCGATTTCTCTTCTTTTGGAAAAGGTTTCAGTATTGAAGCAGATGTCAACTTGCTTGGGTTGAGTATTTTCGTATTAAAATTTTCAGGCATTTTTACTCCATCAATCACGACTACAGTTTTTTCATTCATTTCCCAAACATCTTCTTCACTTTTCATTTTAAACATTACCGGCAGTACTCTATACACAGCAACCTTTTCGCCATTCTGTTCACCTGGAATCCAATTAGGCAATAAACCAATCACACGTAATGCTTCAGTATCCAAGCTTGTAGAAACACTCTTAAGTATTTCCGCATTTTCTACCTTACCACTTTTACTAATGACAAATCTAACCACAACGCGACCTTGCTCGTTATTTTTCTGTGCGTCGACAGGATAAATTATCGTTTGGTTTAAAAAAGTCACAATTCCTTTTTCTCCAGTTGAAAATTCCGGCATTTTTTCAACTACTGAGTAAATCGAATCAGAAAGAACAGTGTTTATTTTACAAGTTTCCGATTGTATGGTTTGTACATTTACAATAAATAACACAACTAGACAAAATACAATATAGAAAATGAATTTAAAAAAAATTGAAGATTTCATTGATAGAAATTTTGAAGATTTTGAATAAAATAAATATAGATAAATGGTATACAGAAGTATATTCAATATTGATAGCAAATATACTATTTTTATTCTAAGGATTAACAGTAATATGATTCAGTAATAGAAAATACTTTGTATTTAGTTGTAAAAAACATAATAGTACCAACAAAAATAAAATTGGAGAATGAATTTCTAACAATCACAAGTCGTAACTGTCACAAAAATTACCAAAAAATAGCGCATAAAAAAAGCCCCAACTACATTTAAGTAATCGGGGCTTCAAAAACGGCGGCTATCTACTCTCCCACCTTGCGGCAGTACCATCGACGTGGACAGGCTTAACTTCTCTGTTCGGAATGGGAAGAGGTGGAACCCTGTCGCTATAACCACCTAAGTTCAGTTGACAGT
>Ga0247844_1005417_pt1 | contig 16303 bp, 14 predicted proteins | sample LaCtaG_FD_192421 | JGI IMG/M metagenome (GOLD analysis project Ga0247844, IMG submission 192421) | Freshwater microbial communities from meromictic Lake La Cruz, Castile-La Mancha, Spain - LaCruzMarch201714.5m_1 | ecosystem: Environmental > Aquatic > Freshwater > Lake | place: Spain: Castile-La... | reverse complement strand
AAGCTCAAAGCCAACGGAAAGGCCTCTAAAGCTGCGCTTACGGCCGTCATGCGAAAACTCATCGTCTTGCTCAATCATCTGATCAAACACCCAGAATTTTCCCTTGCCTCATGACACAGTTGCTTCGTGCGAGGTTTTCATTCTCCCTTTTAGGTTGAACATCGCAGCAAGGGGGGCTTCAACGTGGAAAATACCTGGCAACGGCGCTCCCGGTCCCCTACGCCCCTATCAGTTCAGTAACCCCATCTGAAATCGAAGCGGACGCACGTGCCGGTGCGCGGAAAACTACAGTTTGCTTCCTAACCGCACGTGTCTCAACGATGGATGTTCGAGTTTCGCGCGCAGCGACACACGCCGCTGGCTTGAGAAGTTGAGATTTGTGGCGGCAACACGCGTCGGCGTTGAAAAACTACACTTTCCAGGCCAGGCGCGTGTGTCGGCGACATCAAAAGTGTAGATTTTACATTCAATCATGCGCCGATACGCGCTTCCTGCACTTCCGGCCTCAGAAACAGGTGCGTCTGAGGCCGGAAGAGGCGTTCCGGGCTCGGCGACGCGTGTGATCGCGGCGGAAGTGTAGTATTTTCCGCGGCGACGCGTGCGTTTGGAGTCGCACGGCCTTGGCAAAGTCGCCGTTTGCCAGTCGTTGCCCGGGGTGGCGGTGGATGTGGAGCGTCTCTTCGCGGATTTGCCGCCGCTTTGCTGACGGTGTCAGAGCAGAGTTGGCGGACGTTTTCGGAATGACCATCATGGGCATAGCTCGCGCCCTGTTCAGGGAACTCTGAACTGAATGGTTTTGCCCGGCTCGGCCGGATCGGGTATCTCCACCGGGGTGCCGGGCAAGATACCGCGGACATCGATCTCGGGAAGATTGGGATGCGCGGCAAGATGAGCGAATCCGGTGCGACCGGGTGAGGGGAGCGCCAACGGGAGTTCGCCGGGGCCCAAGGGTGCAGGCTTCACGAGGGAAGAGCCCTTTGCTGGAGGCTGATTGAGAGGCGGACGGGCCGGTTTGCCCTTGCCGCCGGAAGCCAGTCGCTCACCCGAAGAGGGGGAGCGGGGGATGGTGAGGCGGTAGGCGGAATCCTCGACGGCCAACGGCGACTGGGAAGGAGGCGCGACTTCATTCCGAGCGCCAAGGGAGGGCGATCGGGTTCGGGTTTGTCCAGACGGGCGCGGGCTGAAGATCTGGCGAGTTTCAGCGGGTTGCGATCTCTGCGCGTAGACCGGATTCGCTGCATATATTTCGTGACGGGCGTGATAGCCGATCGACGCATTCGCAAGCTGCTTCGTGGGGGCTGGGAGACCCGAGACGCTGGTGTAAACACGGTGGTTTGGTGTTGGCGACAGTGCGTCCAAACTTGCATAGCGCGTGTTGTAGACGGGCCGGATTTGGGCTGGCGCAAAGAATCTGGAATCGCGCTGGAGCTGGAAACCTCCCGCCGAGCTTTCCCAAATGAGCGGCGGGCGTTGCGACGTGCGGTAGCGGGGAGCGAGAGATTCCGAGACACAGCCGCTGGCCAGCATTACGGCGGCCACGGCAAGAGGTGGTAGGAACTTGTTCATGGGAGGTTAGAATCGTTGAGTATCCAGACGGCGATCTTGTTGGTGCCTAAGGGTACCTAGATTAGAAGAGCTACAGCATCGCTTGGGGCGGCTCGATTCACCATGGGGTCTTACCCTGCCTGTCTGGCCTCCGGGCATTGATGATTGAGGAACCTCAGAAATCAGAAATCAGAAATCATCAATCATAAATCTGGCGAAGCAGCCAGTGCCCCAAGGTAGGACAAGACCCCATAGCATGAAGGGACGGACTGAGCCTATGGTCCGGCGTTGCAGCTACCAAGCGCTGTGCAATTCGGGCAACTCACCCGAAACCTCCATGTCGAAGATGTCCGTATTCTGGCTGTCCACCTCTCGCACCCAGGCCAATGAGATCGTCAGTCAACTCAGGGCAGCCGACTTCTTCCGTGGTGAGATATCGGTTCTCTTCCCGTATCAGGGCACACTCCCGGAGTTTGCGGTTGAGAAATATAGCAAGACTCCACGGAAGCTGTGGAATACAAGTTCTCCTGAGCATCGCCGGAAATATTTCTTTAACGAATCAATCAGTCTCAATCAAACTATATGAATACGAATAACCAAGCAGTGGATGAACTTCCTGATCACGTCCGGGGCCTGGCCCAGGGCGCACGGGCTCTGATGGCCGCAACCTCAGAGATGGGAGGAGACACGGTGGAGTCGGCTCGCAAACGAGTGGGCTGCGCGCTGGAAGCTGGCAAGAGCTTCTTTGGCGAAGTCCACGACAAGGTGGTCCAGGAGGCAAGGGACGCCGAGGCCAGTGCGCACCGGCATCCCTATCAGGTGATCGGGTTGGCCTTGGGATTGGGCGCGCTCCTCGGAGTTCTCATCATGCAACGGCGCTAGGGTAGGGTTACACCCCATGCCAATTTCCCCCATTTTCGCGTAGCTAAAGGCATGACATTGAAAGCCATTACCCTTCGGAATTTGAGGCCGACACTCGGCATGCTCTCCGCCACTCTGGTTCTCGCATCCTTAACCTCTTGCGAGAGCTGGGAGGATAGCAGCAGCACCAAGAAAAGCGCCGTCATCGGAGGAGCTGGCGGAGCCGCTCTCGGAGCCCTCGTCGCGAAAGACAATCGAGCCGCCGGAGCCCTTGTCGGGGGAGCGCTGGGCTCGGGCGGAGGTTATTTGTTCGGGAAGAATAAAGACGGTCATTGAAAACGGAGCGCGGGCAGGAGTGCCCGCGCTCAGGCCACGTCGCCCCTTTCGTGTGAGGAGGGAAAATGCGCCTACCACACCGCCGCTGCGACTTTTGTGTCCCGGCCCTTCGCGACGCCATGGGATCAGCGCATTTTCTGAGAGGTCAGAATGTCTGAGTCTGATCCTTGGGCGGTCTTGGTGCCTTGGCGTGAGCTGTTTCCATTTCCGAATTTAGGTTGAATCGACAGCGAGGACGAGGCCTTCCAGTCAAAGACCGGGGATGCAGGGGTCCACTGGATCAATCTCGTGGTATTCCCTTTGAAAATCGGCGGATTTGTGGATGTGGCAGATCACCTCGGTGCCGCCGTGCTCTGACGGCGCGATCGCAAGTTGCCCTCCGATCAAAGCGGCCCGGTAGCCCATCACCCGCAACCCCATCCCCGGATTTTTGACGACCGCCGCCGGCAGACCAACACCGTCATCGACGATGGCGAGGGAGATCGTGCCGCTGGTCATGCCCAGGCGGATGGTGATTCGTTTGGCGCGCCCGTGTTGAATGGCATTGTGGATGGCTTCCTGCGCGATCCGGTAAAGTTCGTTCGCCGTCGCCGGCGTGTCGATGGAAACCGGCACCGGGCATTCGAGCAGACAGTGAATGCGGTGGGAATCAGCCGTGGACTCCGCGAGAAGCCGGAGCGCTTCCGCCAGGCCACCGCCTTCCGCCACCACGGGAGTCATGCCGCGCGCCACTTGCCGGGAGTGCCTCGTCGTACTGGCGATCGATGCTTCGATGCCCCGGACCTTTGCGGCCAGCGGATGCGGTTCGGCTTCCAGCTGATCGCCCAGCAGGTGGGTGACGACCTGGATGCTGACAAGTTCCTGACAGATGCCATCGTGCAGGTCCGCCGCCATTCGCTGGCGTTCTTCCTCGGTGATGCGCAGCACCTCCAGCTGGAGCCGGTGCCGTTCGGCTCCTTCCGCTTTGAGCGCATCGATCGCCGTTTGCAATGCCACGGTCCGCTCGGTTACGGTTGCCTCCAGGTTCGCGGCGTGCTCCTGAAGCAGCGCTTTCGCCTCAGCGATCTCCCGGGTCAGCCTCGCGCGCTCGGCTTCGGAACGGTGCCGGGCGATCCCGATTTCGATGGCAATAGGGAGGTCGTGCGGCTTATACGGTTTGGCGATGAATCCGACGGGTTTGGCCCGCTTCGCCCGCTCTAGCGTCCGCTCGTCGTAATGGGCGGTGAGAAAGATGACGGGAATCCCGATGCTCCGCAAAGCGAGCGCGGCGTGGATCCCATCGGCCGTTTCCTCAAGATTGATGTCCATGAGCACCAGATCAGGTGCGCCCTTCTCCGCCAGCCGGAACGCATCGGTCGCGGTATCGGCGGTGCCGGTAACCTCGTAGCCTTGCGCGATCAATTCATCGTGCAGGTCGGCGGCTGAGACGGCCTCGTCCTCAACGATCAGGATGCGGAGTTTCATTGGGGAGGGCGGAGACTCGTCTCCGATTTCCGGCCCGAAGATTGCTGAGGTGTTCTGAATCATAGGTGGAGTGATGTCTCAACCGGCCAAAGGCCACCGCACAACGATGCTGGTTCCGGTGCCGGGGCTTTCGATTTCTACTTCGCCGCGGATCTGCCTGGAAAGGTCGCGCACGAGCCGCAGCCCGAGCGTTTGCGTGGTGGAGATGTCGAAGGAAGGGGGCAGCCCGGGACCGTCGTCGGAAATGCGCAATTCGTGCTGCGGTCCGCCGCTCGTCCGCAGCGCAACGGTGAGGGTTCCCTTGCGGCGGTTGGCAAAGGCGTACTTGAGCGCGTTGACGATCAGTTCATTGGCGATGAGGCTCAGCGGCACGGCGAGCTGTAGACTCAAGGTGACGGGGTCGAGTTCCAGCACGGGTTCGGCCGTCACGGCATGGGCATGCATGAGCATCCGCGTCAGCTTTTCCAGGTGGCGGGCCAAGTCGATCTCCGCGAAGTTTCCGCATTCGTAGAGCTGCTGATGGACGGCGGCCATGGCCCAGACCCGGTCGCGCGTGCTGGCGAAAATCGCAGTCATCGCCGGATCGGTGATCCGGCGGCCCTGGAGATTGAGCAGGCTGGAGACGATCTGGAGGTTGTTTTTCACCCGGTGATGAACTTCGCTCAAGAGCACTTCCTTCTCGCGGAGCGATGCATTGAGCGCCGCTTCGGCCTTGTGGCGTTCGGTTACGTCCGTGAAGTAGCAAATCACACCGTAATGACCGTCGGGCAACGTCACGCGTTGGGTCTCCCATTCGTAGGCCTGTTCCACGCCGATATCCTGGCGGACGTGGAAAAAGCCGGCGGAGACATATTGCTCTCCGGTGGTCAGGGTATGCCGGAAGATTCCACCGATCTCTGATCCGAATTCCGGTCCCCAGACGATCTCCAGCACCTCGTCGAAATCGCGTCCGATCAGGGGTTGAGCCGAGGCGAACACCGGCAGCGCCTTGGCGTTGATCTGATACATCCGGAACTGTGCATCCACCACGTAGACACCGCCGGGGGCTTGTTCGACGACTTTGGCGAACAAGACCGCGTTCTGACGCAACGCGGCTTCCGCCTCCTTGCGCTCGGTGATATCGCGGATCACCGCGAGCAGACCGGGTCGCGCGCCCCTGCCGGTGTGCAGGCGGGTGACCGAGGATTCCACGCAGATGACCTCGCCGTTGCGCTTGAGGTGAAGCTTTTCCCCGCGCCAGTAGCCGGACTCGCGGAGCGTTGTCTTCTCCACGGCCTCGTCACCGGGACCAAGCCAGCGGACTTCGTAAACCTCGGTCAGTCTATGGCCAAGCATCTCGGAGGCGGAGACGCCGTATTGCCGCGCGGCCGCAGCGTTGAGGTAGGTGACGCGCTCGTCGTCATCGACAGCGATGACGGCGTCGCTGACCTGCGCGAGGATTTCGCCCCGAAAGCGATTCGATTCGGCGTCGAGACCTTGCAGGGTGAACACTTGCGGACCGGCTGCGCTTTCCACGACGAGCGCGTCCACCTCACCGCTGCGGATCGCGCGGAGCATCTCTTCCGCCTCGTCGAGACGCGTACGGAGCGCCGCGTTTTCGACGGCAAGCATTTGGTGGGTGAGGCGGGTTGCGGACAAGGCGGCGGGAGCGGCGGAATTTACGATTTATGATTTATGATTGATGATTTTCTCACAAAGATCTTCAACGCAACCCGCAGTTCCACCAAGCAGCGAGTCACCCGCCAAAATCATAAATCGTAAATCATAAATCATAAATCATAAATCATAAATCCGAGGCTTGCCTCAGATCCAGTCCAAGCAAAATCTTCTGCGTCTGCGACATATCGCCAATAAAGCGGCGTAACGGCAACGGCAGCGTTTTGATCAAGGTCGGTGCGGCGATGATTTGCTCTCCTTCGGCCAGCGTTGGGTGCTCACAGATGTCCACGACTTCCAGGTCGTAGCGTCCTTTGAGATACTCTTCACATATCTTGCGGATGTTTACGATGGCCCGTGTGGAGTGTGGCGTGGTGCCGGTGACGTAAAGGCGCAGGACGTAGTGGGCTTGCGCGGCTGCGGCGGCCTCGATTCCGGCGGTATCGTCCTTGGCTGGAAGCTTACGTTTCATGGTCGTTCCGCTCCAGCGGATACACGTCCAAGCCGACGAGCACGCGTTCCTCGTTGGAAAGGTCGCCGATGATTTTCTTGATCGGCGTCGGAAGGCGCCGCACCAGAGTGGGCACGGCGAAGACTTGGTCACCGGCGGCGAGCTGCGGGGTTTTGCTCAGATCGATGACCTCGATGCGATACTGTCCGGCGAGGTGCGTTTCGCAAATGCGCTTGAGATTGGAAATCGCAGCAGTCGATTTCACGGTCTGGCCGGCGACGTAGAGCCGAAGTTGGAAGGCGACGGGTTGATCCATTAGGTTTATTCGGTATCGCCGTTGCCCGCCTGGTCGCCGCCGCGCAGGTAGGACATGGCGTCGGTGTTTCGCCGGGTGGTCTTGCTCTGTAGATTCTCTTGCGCGATGACGAAGGTCACCTCCGCCTCCTCCGCTTCCCCTTCGGCCTGGAGGGCGACGATCCGCGCTTCGAGCGCCTTTCGCTTGCTGGCGAGCTGACGCATTTTGCGCTCATGGTCTTCCTGCCGGAGCTTGGCGGTGGCGAGTTCCTGGGACGCCTGGGAGACGCGAGCCGTGCCGGTCAGGACGCGGTCGGCGCCGAGGTAGACATCCACGAGGTCGATGCCCCCGTCGCTCAGGACGAACTCGCGCACCTGGTTGGAGTGCGCCATGCCGCGGGATTTCAGGACGTAGATCGTCCGGTTGCGCTCGCCGTTGAACTCCACGTTGCGCAACTGGAGCCACGTATCCATGAGGGACGACACGCCAAGCTGGGAATCCTCCGCCTCTCCGCTTCCCGGGGTGAGGCTGGTGAAGATGGAGGTGATCTCGTGCTGCTTGAGGAAATCAATCAAACGCATCAGGGTTGGTTTCACCGCCGTCTCGGAACGGTCGAGCGTGAGGTTGCTGATCGGATCCACGACGACCACGGCGGGCCGAAATGCCATCACCGTGTCATGCATCATCACAAGATGCTGCTCCAACCCGTGCATGGTGGGACGCGAGCTGTGGATCTGGAGCAGTCCCGCGTTCAGCCACGGCTCCAAGTCAGTACCCACGGAGCGCATGTTGCGCAGAATTTGCTTGGGGGATTCCTCGTAGGCGAAGAGCACCGCGCGTTCGCCGCGGCGGCAAGCGGTCTCGGCGAATTTCGCACCAATGCTGCTCTTGCCCGTGCCGGGAGCACCGGTGACGAAGACGCTGCTGCCGCGGAAGACGCCCAGGCCACCGAGCATTTCATCCAGCCTGGCGATCCCGGTGGGGACACGTTCGTTGGAAGCCGGGTGATCGAGATGGAGCGAGGTGATCGGGAGCACCGAAAGGCCGTGCTCGCCGATGAGGAACGGGTATTCATTCGTGCCGTGGCTCGTGCCGCGATATTTCAGAACGCGGAGGCGGCGGGTGGAAACCTGGTCGACGATGCGCTGATCGAGCGTGATGACGCAATCCGCCACGTATTCCTCCAGCCCGTAGCGAGTGATCTGCTCCCCGGAGCCTTTCTCGCCGGTGATGATCGCAGTCACTCCTCGATCTTTGAGCCAACGGAACAGCCGCCGCAACTCCGCCCGGAGCAACGAGTGATTCGTCAGACCGGCGAAGAGCGCCTCCACCGTGTCCAGCACCACGCGTTTGGCTCCGATGGAATCGATAGCGTAGCCGAGCCGGATGAAGAGCCCTTCGAGATCATACTCGCCCGTCTCCTCGATTTCGCTGCGCTCGATGTGGACGTGGTCGAGCACGATTTTCTTCTCCGCCACCAGCTCGTCCAGATCGAAGCCGAGGGAGCGGACGTTGACGGTGAGGTCCGCTGCGGTTTCCTCGAACATCATGAACACGCCCGGCTCGCCAAACTGGGTGGCACCGCGCACGAGGAATTCCACGGCCATCATGGTTTTTCCGCACCCAGCACTGCCGCAAACGAGGGTGGGCCGCCCGGCGGGCAACCCTCCGCCGGTGATTTCATCGAGCCCCGTGATGCCTGTGGGAGCTTTGGGGAGGGCCACGTGCACGTCCGTCATGGAAGGATTCTTGGGAGCCATGGAGTTAAGCCTCGATATCCTCGTTGTAGGGGAGAACCGGGAAAACTTCACGTCGAACGGCTCCGTTCCGAGCTGCGAGCAGATGAGGAGAAGCCATCTTGATCATTTGCTGGGTAAGGGCTGGACTCGCGAAGAGCCTTCCGGCGAAAATCTCGCGGATCGCGATGACCAAGAGCTCGGCGCCCGCCTCCTTCATCAGGTAGCCGCAGGCTCCGGCCTGAAATACCGTCTCCCCGTAGCTCATTTCATCGTGCATCGATACCACCAGTACCGGGATCTCTGGATGGCGGGCCTTCAGTGTGGCGATGAGTTCAAAGCCACTGCGATCCGGCAGCGAAAGATCCGTGATTACCAAATGGGTCAAGGTGCGGTCCACGATATCGAGGGCCCGGTCCACGGTCCCGACCGATCCGCAGATGTTCAAGTCTAGCTCGCGCCCGATCAGGCTGGCCCAGCCGGCTCTCAACAGGGGATGATCGTCCACGACAACGATGTTTTTCATTTCCGGAGGGCTGGCTGATTCGGTGGGCATCTCATTTTCTGTGCTAGATGAGCGGCAAACCTACAGCATGGGGCTGGCACGCCAATGGGGTGAAACCCTACCATGAGACCATCCGACATTTTCTACGGGATAGGGCGGGTTGTCCCCCCCCCGTCGTGGTGCCCAAAAGCGCACGGGCCATGCGACGGCGCTTGGAGGACCAAGCCCCCCTCCTCCGACCTACCTGAGATCGAGTAGGAGGACGAGGTAAACACCCCATAGCACGACGGAATGGCGCTGGCCTATTCTTGGCTCAACAAGGCGGTAACCCGCTGTCCGATTCCACCCATACATCCTAATGCTATGAGCATCCTCGCGAAACTTCCCTTCCGCTATCTGGCGCTGCAAATCACAATTTGTAGCGGCAATGACCCGCACCTGAGCCCGGCGGGTGCGGTTCTCCCCCACTCTCTCGTATTCTTGCTCCTGCAGAAGACGTAACAATTTGGGTTGGATCTCCAGCGGAAGTTCCCCGATCTCGTCGAGGAAGAGGGTCCCGCCCTCTGGCCGACCGCATCGTCGTGCCCTTGGAAATGCTTGCGGTCGCGTGCTTCCTCCCTCAAGCAAGCCCGCTGCCCATCGACGTGCTTGATGTCGTCGGCCAGGCCTGCCTCTGTTCTGCAATCCTCGGCTTCTACCCTGAATTGGAACCGGTTTATGCCTAGGACGGTGTGACGATCATTAGCCTCAATCGCAGTCGCCCGTTCGGCTTCCACCGGGACTGGTCGGAAGGACGACTCTCCCCGGAACGGTTGCAACGGACCAACCAAGAAACGGAGCAGATTGCAGATCCACAACAATGAAGCCAACCGGCAATCGGGGCAAATGCCTTGCGATTGGCGTCGGGCGAACTTATAGGATTAGGTAGAATGAAGAAGCCTCCTCCGCGAAACATCGCGGATGCTCCCCTCGCCGACTCAGAAAATAAAGCCTCGGAGGGTAGAGCGACCGTAACGACCAATCAGGGCCATTGTCCTGTCGTGGGGCTGGGTGCTTCTGCTGGCGGATTAGAGGCCTTCACCGATCTCCTCAAGCATTTGCCCAAGCAAACCGGGCTCGCGTTTGCCTTGGTCCAACATCTCGATCCAAACCGGGAAAGCCACCTTTGCGAGATTCTCACGCGTTCCACCGGCATGTCCGTGGTAGAGGCGAAAGATGGCGTCCGGATGGAGGCGGATCATGTCTACGTCATCCCGCCGAACGCGAGTATGACCGTTTCCGATGGCACCCTAAAGCTCGACGTGCGGGTGGAAGGACGCGGACGGCATTTGCCGATCGATCACTTTTTTGCTTCGCTCGCATTGCAGCGCGGCAACAAAGCGATCGGGGTAGTCCTTTCCGGGAATGCAAGCGACGGGACGATCGGCCTCAAGGCGATCAAGGAAGCCGGCGGCATCGCTTTTGCCCAGGACGAGGCCAGCGCAAAGTTCCCCGGGATGCCCCGCAGTGCGATCAATTCCGGGTGCGTCGATTTCGTAATGTGCCCGGCGGACATCGCTCGCGAGTTAGCGAGACTCGGCGCGGCTCCCTATGTCACGGCCGATCATCATCCGGAAGCGGAGACGGCCCCGGGGGATGCCCTCAATCGTCTTTTCAAGCTGCTGCGGCCCGCCACCGGAGTGGACTTTTCCGCCTATCGGCAAACCACCATCCAACGGCGCATCCAGCGACGACTCACCGTCAAGCGCGTCGATTCCCTTGAGGAATACCTGAAGATCGTCGAAACCGAGCCGGCCGAGGTCCACGCGCTTTTCCGCGATATCCTCATCCACGTCACGAGCTTCTTCCGGGACCCCGAGAGTTTTGCGGCGCTGCGCACCCAATTCTTGCCCCGATTGTTCGAGAATCGCCGCTCCGACGACTCGTTCCGGGTGTGGGTGCCGGGCTGCTCGACAGGGGAAGAAGCCTACTCAATCGCGATTGCCGTGCTGGAGTTAGTGGAAGGTCATATGGGGGTCCCGATCCAAATCTTTGGCACCGACGTCAGCGAGCAAGTCATTGAGACGGCCCGGCGCGGCATGTTCGACGCGGGCATCGAAGCCGATTTGTCCCCGGAGCAACTGCGGAGATTTTTCACCAAGACCGAGCGTGGCTACCAGATCAACAAGAACGTGCGGGACCTTTGCGTTTTCGCCCGGCAAAATGTGGTCAAGGACCCGCCTTTCTCCAAACTGGATCTGATCAGCTGCCGCAACCTGCTGATTTACTTCGAACCGGCTCTGCAAAAGAAACTGATCCCGGTCTTCCACTTTGCGCTCAAGGATCGCGGATACTTGCTCCTGGGAAGTGCGGAAACCGTTGGCGCTTTCGGTGATCTGTTTGACGCTGAGGATGCGAAGAACCGGATTTTTCTGAAACGCCCGGGGACAACAGGCACAGCCCACTTCCGGTTTGGGGGGGATTTTCCCGCTGCGTTCAGCATTGCCCCCGCCGAGGCCCCAGGACCGCCGCCGCCAGGAGCATGGAGCCGGATGGATGTTCTCAAGGAGGCTGACCGGTTGGTCGCGGCGAAGTATTGTCCTCCGGGTCTCGTGATCAATGACGCGATGGAAATCATCCAGTTTCGTGGAGAGGTCGCGCCCTATCTCAATCCCGACTCCGGCGAGGCGAGCCTGAATCTATTCAAGATGACCCGTCCCGAGTTGGCCACGGAGTTGCGGAGCGCGATCGGCGCCGCGCGCAAAGACAACGCTACTACCCACCGGCAAAACCTGCGCACCGTTCTGCACGGGCAGCCTCGCGAGGTGTGGCTCGAGGTGATGCGGATTGATCCGCCAGCGGTGAAGGAACGGGCCTTCGTCATCAACTTTGAACTAGCGCCCCCTGATCCGGTCCTCACTTTGCCGGAGAAGCGGAGCAAGCGGGAGGATCCGCGGGTAGCCAAGCTGGCGGAGGAACTTGCGGCGACCACGGAGCACCTCCAATCGGTGGTCGAAGAGCGTGATGCGACCAACGAGGAACTGCGCTCGGCCAATGAGGAGATTCAGTCGAGTAATGAAGAACTCCAGAGCACGAACGAGGAGCTCGAAACGGCCAAGGAAGAACTGCAATCAACCAATGAGGAGCTCACCACGGTCAATGAGGAGCAATGGCACACCATCGGTGAGCTGACCGCAGTCAACGATGATCTCAACAACCTCCTGCGCGGCGTGTGCATCCCCGTGGTGATGCTGGGACGCGACCTGCGCATCCGTCGGTTCACCCCCGATGCAGTGCAGTTGTTCCGGCTGGTCGCCTCGGATATCGGGCGGAAGATCACGGACATCAAGGCGGAGATCGATCTGCCCGACATTGAGGCGCTGGCGCAGGAGGTGATCGGGAATCTGTCCATCAAGGAGAAGGAATTGCAGGACCGACAGGGGCGTTGGCAACGACTCCAGGTGCGCCCCTTTGTGACAGCGGATAACGTCATCGCAGGTGCCGTCATCATCCTCTTTGAGATCGACGACGCCAAACGGGCCGACGAACGCCTCCGGCACGCTGCGAATTATGCGGACGCCATCGTGGAAACCGTTCACGAGCCGATGCTGGTGCTCGATGCGGCGCTGCGAGTGAAGCGGGCGACCCAGGCGTTCTGCGCTCAGTTCCAAGTTGCGCCGGACAAGGTGGAAGGAGTCCACCTTTACGAGCTGGGAAACCGCCAGTGGGACATCCCGGAGCTGCGTTCTTTGCTGGAGAAGGTCCTGCCGGCGGACGGTCGGGTGCGGGACTTCAAGGTCGAGCATGTCTTTCCCACGATCGGCAAGAAAACCATGCTGCTCAACGCGCGCCGGGTTTCCGCCATCAATCCGGATGAAGCACTCGTCGTGCTTTCGATTAGCGAAATCCCGTCATGAAGGCACCTAGCGCAGTCAAGCCCCCCCGAAAAGCGCGTGATTTGGGGATGGAGCAATTGGAAGCCAGGAACCAAGAGCTAACCCGCACCCTCCAGATCATCGAGGAAGCGCGCGCCCGGCTCGCGGACCATTACGATTTTGCACCGATCGGCTTCATCACGCTGGACTCTGCCGGCTACGTCCGGGAGATCAACCTCACCGCCTGCCGTCTGCTCGGCCGGGAGCGGCCTACCCTGCTGGACATGCCGTTCTTCACCCGGGTCGCCCCGTCGCACTGCCGCGTGTTTCTCAATCACCTCCGCGATTGCAACCGCCTCGACAGTGAGGTCGTGTGCGACGTGGTCCTCTGCACCCCTGAGGGCCGGGAGATCCCCGTGGAACTACGCAGCGTGCCAGTCCCGGACCCTCGTTCTGGCGAAACCGTGTATCGCACGGCAATCACCGACATCACCGAGCGCCTGCGACTCGGACAAGCGCAGCGCGAAAGCGAGGAGCGCTATCGAAGTCTGGTCGAACTTTTGCCCGACGGCATCTTCATCCAGAGCGAAGAAGCGATCGTCTACGCCAGCAGCGCAGCGGTTCGGATCTGCGGTGTCGGCAGTGCCAAGGAATTGGACGGGTCCAAACTGTGCGAGTGGGTCCGCCCCGCCTACCGGCAACGAATGCTCGACATGCTGGCCCAGGCTGCCGCCGGTCACCATTCCCCGGCCCTTGAATTGCAATTCCTGCGGAGGGACGGAACGACGATCGACGTGGAGGTAGCGGCGTCGGCATTCAGCCAGGACGGCAAGCCCGCCGTGCTGGTGTGTGCACGGGACATCTCCCGGCGCAAGGAGGCCGAACGCCACGTCGTGGCCATCATCGAGCGCGAGCGGATGCGCTTTGGGCGGGATTTGCACGACAGTCTCCTCCAGACCCTCGCCGGCGCGACCTTGATGCTGGAATTGCTGCACCACCGCCTTTCCAAAATCAGCCCTGAGTACTCGGTGGAAGCCAAACGCATCGAGGGCATCGTCCGTCAGAGTGCCGTGGACGCGCGAAACCTGGCCCGCGGCCTCTGCCCGGTAAACATCGGGAAAGTCGGCTTAGCCGCCACCTTGGAAGAGCTGGCGGCCGACGTGACGGACCGCTCAGAGATCTCTTGTGTCCTCGAATGCGACGCAATGCCCCCCATCGTAGACGTGACGGTGGCGACGCATGCCTACCGGATCGTCCAAGAAGCGGTCGCCAATGCGATCAAGCACAGCGGCGCGGAATCGATCCTCATCCAACTCAGGGCATTCAATGAAAGGATCACCCTAAGCATCGCCGATGACGGCAAGGGCATCACCGCCGATCCGCCGAAAACAGACGAGACCGGCATCGGACCTAAAGACGGACCTGGAATGGGAATGCACACCATGCGCTACCGGGCCACAATCATCGGTGGAGACCTGGAAGTGCGCCGTCGCAGCCCGCGCGGCACCATGGTTACCTGTACGTTTCCGAGGCCGGTCGATCCGTTGTGACGTCGGCGGCGCGAATGGCACGGGATTAACCTAGGGACCAGAACAGAACACCATCAAGCCCTCAAGCAGACCAAATTCAATTCTCTGGAAATCAGCTACTTACGACTTCGGAGGCCCAATACCATCCCGACCTAGGCCATCGGCCTAGGTTTACAAGCCTCCCCGTCTCAATCTGCCGTCATCCGGATATCGGTCACGGTATGCCCCACGTGACCGTCGCCGTGAATGATTAGTTCCATGAAGCCTCCATTGTAGAGGATCACCCAATCCCCTTGGTCGTTCTCCTGCAGTTCGAGATGGGAGTCGGCGGTCGCGAGCGGATTCCAATTGAGCTTTTGACGGGTTTCGTCAACCGAGTTTCAGGGTGCCCCGCCCTCCCCTCGGCTACCACAGAGCCAACGCCGCCCCAATCCGTTGCGTCGTCTCGCCCGGAGACTCGACGGGCCGGCCGTCGATCATTCCCACCGTTTGGACCCCCCGCAGGCTCGACGTCAGAAACGCTTCGCAACAATCCCCGAGAGCTCCGATCGAGCGCGCCTCCTCGCGCGCCGGGATTCCCTGAGCGTGGCAGACCTCAAGGACGACCTCTCGCATCACACCGGGCAGGCAACCGGAATCGAGCGGCGGCGTGATCACGACTCCGTCTTCCACGAGAAACAGGTTCGTGGTGGCCCCTTCGCAAAGTTCGCCCCGGCTGTTGGCGAGGATCGCTTCGTCCCCGCCCCGACGTCTCGCCTCTTCCAGGGTGAGGAGATTCTCCGCGTAGGAGGTCGTTTTGATTCCGGCCAGGGCGCTGCGCTCGTTGCGGAGAAAGGGGCTGGTCACGATGGCGGCGGCAGACGGATAGTCCACCCAGGAGGCCGCGCTCACGAGAACGGTTCCGGGCACCACAGTGATTCGCAGGCGGGCCTTCCCCGTGGCCAGATCGTTTTCCACCATCATCATCCGGAGTGCCAACTCCACCAGCACCGGATCCGGCATGGGCAAACCGAGCCGCTCCGTGCCGCTCGCCAAGCGCCGGAGATGTCTCGGCAGAAACACGGGTTCTCCATTGCGTCCCAGGAGCGTCTCAAACACGCCCCGACCGATCAGCAACCCCGCGCAATCCGGTGTCAGGACGGGGTCACGCGCATCGCGCACCGCTCCGTTGATCCACACCCGTCCCATCACGCTCCCATGCACCATGCCGGGGACATTGGCAATCTTCGGATGCGCCGCCATGTTGACGAATCTGCCGTTCCGTGGCTGGATGGGCGCATGGACATCCTCCGCATCGTTTCGCTCGCCACCGTCCTCGCCGCGGCGAATCTGTCTCTGATGGCCGCCGAACCGGTCTCGCTCTTCGATGGCAAGACGCTCGGAAAGTGGCAAGCGGTCAACTTTGGAACCGATGGCAAGGTCTGGATCGACGAAGCCAACGGCGAACTGCGGCTGGATCAAGGAGAGCCACTCACGGCAGTGGTCTGGAAAGGCGAGATCCCAGCCACGACCAATTACGAAATCAGCCTGGACGCCAAGAAGATCAACGGGGACGACTTCTTCGTCGCGCTCACCATCCCGGTGAAGGATAGCCATTGCACGTTTGTTTGCGGCGGCTGGGGCGGCGGACTGGTCGGCATTTCCAGCATCAACGGAATGGACGCGTCCGAGAACGAATCCGCCTCCGTGGAATCCTTCGAGAATGGCGTCTGGTATCCCATCAAGGTGCGCGTCACCGATCGCTTCATCACCTGTTGGATCGGAGATCGCGAAGTGGTCAACGTGAACTACGAAGGTGCCAAGATCGACATGCGCCCAGGCGATATTGAAGAATGCGTCCCGCTCGGCCTGGCGACCTACCAAACCTGGGGAGCGTATCGCAACATCCGTTGGACGAATTTACCGAAGCCCTGAAGCTCCCGCCTGCGCCCGGGAAATCCATCCCGTAGCGGAACGGCTTCCAGACTGTTGCAGATCCATCAGATTGATCCCCCCTAAATGAATGTTAGTGTCTCCGCATGAGCGGGGGATACATTCGAGGCGTGGACCGGCAACAGCGTCTCTTTTTGCC
>Ga0247844_1005416_pt1 | contig 16304 bp, 19 predicted proteins | sample LaCtaG_FD_192421 | JGI IMG/M metagenome (GOLD analysis project Ga0247844, IMG submission 192421) | Freshwater microbial communities from meromictic Lake La Cruz, Castile-La Mancha, Spain - LaCruzMarch201714.5m_1 | ecosystem: Environmental > Aquatic > Freshwater > Lake | place: Spain: Castile-La... | reverse complement strand
TACACATCGACACGCCCGTTACCGTGCGTGCCGCAAGGCTCGATACTGGGCTCGCGGCTCACGACTACCCAGGTGGGACTTGCACCCACTAGACTACGCGACATTGCCAAGCCGCACTGGCCCCTTAACCCGTCCCCTATTTCCCGCAAGGCGCCAGGAAGCAGAAGAACTCTCTCACAAAGGCACAAAGAAGAGGAAGAATGATCACGCCAAGGCGCCAAGCTCGCCAAGGAAGACAAGGAGGTGATGGTGCAATCCTTATCACCTGCGCAGTGAGGAAAAAAACCTCGGCGAGCTTGGCGGCTTGGCGTGAGAAATCCTTTTCACTCTGGACGCGGAGATTCTTGGCGATCCGGGTCTGTGGCGGTGAGTGAAGCCTTGCCCCATATTCTCGGGGCGAGTTTCCCACCCTGGCCGCGGTGCGCGGGGTACTGGGGGGCGGGTCTCACACCACCATCAGCGAGGCCCTCAAGGGCTGGCGCGAGCGGCGCCAGGTCAGCCAGGCCCGGGCCGAAGCGATACAGGTGCCGGCGCGGGTGCAAGAGGCGCTGGTTCAGATAGGGGCCCAGGCGGGGGCCTTGGTGTGGACCGAGGCGACCCGGCAGCACGCGGCCCAACTCGCCGCCGAGCGCGAGGCCCTCGACGTGGAGCGGCAACGCAGCGAGGGGGAGCGCCGGGAGGCGGTCGAGCTCGCCGACGAGTCGGGATCTGGATCAGGTCCGCAGCGAGCGTGACCAGGCATTGCAGGCCGTCGCCCAGGAGCGCCAGGGCCACGACCAGGCCCGCGCCGAGGCCCGCGAGCAGCGCGCCCTGGCCGAAGAGCGGGGCCGCCGCGGCGAGGCCCAGGAGGCGGAGCTTCGCGAACAACGCCGGCAGGCCGGGGAGAGCGCCGGGGAGTTGGGCCAACTGCGCGGGCAGCTTGAGGCCCTGCGGGGCCAGGTCGAGGACCTGCGTGAGACCCGCGCCCGGCTCGAGGCCGAGCGCGACCAGGCGCGGGCGGCCGTCCACGAGGCCCAGGGCGAGACCCGGGAGCAGGCCCGGCGCATCCAGGAGCAGGGGGCCATCCTGGAGGGCCTACGCGGTCAGGTCGAGGAGCTACGCGAAGCCCGCGGCCGGATCAAGGCCGAGCGGGACCAGGCCCGGCAGCAGGCCGCCGAACTTGCGGACCTACGCGCCCGGGCCGGGTCGCCCGCATTCCCGCCGAGGCCCACGAGCCCGCCCCAGTTGGGGTCGTGGTGAATGAGCCAGCGAAGGCCGCCGCCGTGCCCGAGCCTGCCCTTGAGCCGACGCCCAAGGCCCCCACCCGGCGCCGGGGCAGTGCTCCGCAAGGGCAGATGGAAAACCAGTCGTGACGCCGGACCAGTTCATTGCCAAATGTGGTGATACGATTCCGCTGGCTAAAATCCCAATATTGAGGGCTTGCGCCCCCGCTGGATATTGTCCAGCATGTCCCGGCGTTCCCTAGCGCCACGTTCGGCCCGCTCGGCGTTTTCACGGGCGACCCGGACCAATTCGGCATGTCCGGTACTCGCCTCTGCACGCCATGATCGGGCCTCAGTAAGCAATGTCTCCTGTTGCCGCTGCATTTGCTCACTAGCTTCGCGCACGGCCATACCAAGATCTCCCAGTCGGAATCCTAAGGTATCGCCCAGCGCCCGGACTTCCCTTTCGATCCGATCACCCAGCGAAGTCACGGCGTCGCCAAGCGAGCGGAATCCGGCGATGAGGACTTGAGTGTTGCGCCGCTGCTCGTAAATGTTGGCAAAGTCGGCCTTCTTTTGTGCCTGACGATACAATCGCTTCATCCGCTCCTTGGTCGGATCGATATCGGGAAAAATCTTGACCCCCAATGAAAAAGGCACCATACCGCGCGCCAGCGAGTGCTCTCCTCCGCCGTGCTTATGCTGGGCATCCTGCTGCTCCCGTTGGTAGTCCTCTTGGGCATGTTTTATTTGCTGGATATTTTTCTCGAATGCGTGGACGTAGTGAATGGCCTCTTCCATCGCCTCCCAGAAGGGCGAGTAGAGGCCCTCGGCATACTCATCTTGCGCCAGGTCGAGCGACGAATCGGCTGCGGACAGCATGAGCGGCAACTCAGCCGCCGCCAATTGTGCTCGGGATACGATGTCGGAGACCCGGCCGAGTAGATTGGCCCGCGCGACGGCCTTGTCCATCTGCCGCCGCCGCTCTTCTTCTCGCTCTTCTTCTTCATTCTTCCGCCGCTTCTCTGCGTTTCCAACGGAGAAAGAAATTAACGAACCGACACCCAAAAAAAAGCCCATGATCACAGCGAATTCAATAGCAATACGCCAGTCTGTCCCTTTCGGATCTACAACAGATATAATACCCCAAGAGATCCCACCCAGCAATATAACAGTGACATAGGAGCCGACATCCGAATCCAAAATTTTTTTTATTAATTCGTACATCGTGCTTACCTGATCGGTTAGTTTCAAGCCGCATTGCAGGAATGACCATATTGCAGCAATTAATTACAGCATACTGGCTAGGGGGGCTTGCCGCCTAGATCATAACGTTTTCTGTGCGCCGAACATGCCAGAGGGCAAGATTCTTCGGCGCTTGTTGGCGCTGAACCTAGAACGCTAATGGTGCGTCAATGTTTCGGCACATCTTCCATGGGGATAAGTTGAAAAATCGCTTTGGGGAAAATCTCGCCCCCGGCTTCCTCACCGCATTTTTTCAGCGAGATGCCGCCGGATATCCAGTTGCCATTCCGGCAAACAACAACTGATCGACTCCCCATGCATTTGGAGATTTTCAAGCGATTTGAGCGGACCGGTGCACAAGAACCATGTGTGCATAATCGCTATGCAGGCGTCAAGATCGGCGTTCATGTCGGGCCACGGTTCGCGCATTTGCCGTTGAAAATCCTCAAACGCGGCGCGGGCGCCCTTAACGTTCTGTCATGTGCGATCAACTTAGGCATCGTCAGAACCCTCCTTTTTCCTACTGCCCTTCTTCGCCTGGCGTTCGGCAAGTAGCGCGGCGCCTTTGGCGGCCCAGGCTTCCCAACGTCGCGGGTCCTGGACTTCGGACAGGCCCAGCAGCGCCCCGAGCAGCGCGTCAGCCGGTTGTTTCATGCTGCCGTCTTTTTCGAGCAGCCCCGCCATACTCAGGAGTCCAGCGGCTTGGAACATCCGGTGATCGCGGGCAGCCTTCGCCGATGTGGGGTCTTGAGTGACCAGCCGGAATTTCTCCTCGCTTTTCTGGCGTGTGGAGTTTACGCCCAGGCGCTTTGTCTGGGTAGCACGCCCCTTTCTCGATCCGCCACCCCGGCAGATCGCACCGCGTCAGGCTCTCGATGCTACCGGCCTGCGCAAGCTGGTAGGCCGCCTTCCCCTGCGGCGTGTTCGCCCAGGCCGCCGCCGCCGTCTCGTCCCGCGCCGCCGCGTACCCCTCCACCAAGCCCGAGGCCCGGCCGACGCTCTCCATGTAGAACCCGAATCCCACCGCGCACGCGATCAGCACCGCCATCGCCAGGGACAGACCCACCCCCCAGCGCAGTTCGCGCGTGCCGGCCACCTGATCCGCGACCCGGTGAGCCGCGGTCGCCACCGCCGCGGCAAGGTCCGCCTTATGCTTGCGCCGCCGCCTTCGCCGTGGCTTCCGCGGTCGCCTTGAACCCCGTCAAGGTGTCCTTGGGCGCCTGCGCGATCTTCGCCGGGAGCGGCTCTTGCTGCCCGGTGTTCCAGGGCCATCAAGACCAACCACAGGGCATCGTTGTTCTTCAGGCCGAGGGCATCCCGGACCTGGTACAGCCGCTGCCGTTGCGCGTCCGTTGGCTGTCTGGCAAGCAGCTTCGCGAAGCTGTCGTCAAGGTCACTCATGGGGTATTTGTGACAGCATCGCCTGGACTGGGGTTTGAAGTCAAGTGGCACAGAAGGCCGGGGGTGGCGTGGCGCCACCCTTTCCAGCAACTCCAAATCTGGGTGACCGCAGCCAGTATCGCGCCGGCCTCGGGGCCGATGTTGGATGCGCTACGCTTATCCACAAAACTCGTCGTTCAAGCGCTGAATAGGTCAGCCGCCGACAGCCGCGGGTCGGCAGCCCACTTGGGCAGGCCCTCGCTCTTCGTGCGACTATAACGGGGCCAGCGGTGGCCCCTGTCGCCGCGTTGCCATACCCCGCCGATTCATCGGATATCTGACCATGCTGAGCCGCCTTTACGCCGACAACTTCCGCTGTCTGGTCAATTTCGAGTTGAGCCTGGGGCGGATCGTCCTGCTGCTGGGGCCGAACGGCGCCGGCAAGTCCACGATCTTCGACCTGCTGGAGCGCCTGCGCCGCCTGGTGGTCGATGGGGCGCGCATCGACGACTGCTTCACTTCCGCGGACCTGACGGCCTGGGAAACGCGGTTCGAGCAGCGCTTCGAGCTCGACATGGTGCGGGACGACGCCCACGTCTTCCGTTATGCGCTGACGATCTCCCACGACCCGGACCGTCGGCGGGTACGCATCGAACGGGAAACCCTGCATCTCGACGGGCAAGCCCTGTTCGAGTTCGCGGTGGATGGGTCTGAGGCACGCGCCCGGCTGTTCCGGGACGACGGAAGCGCCGGCGGGGAGTACCTGTTCGACTGGTCCCGCTCCGGCGTTGGCGCGCTCCCCGAGCGCCCGGACAACACACAACTCACCTGGTTTCGCCGTCGGCTCGGGAGCCTGCTGGTCGTGCGGCCGAACCCGATGCTGATCGGCGGCGAGACCCGCGACGAGGTCACACGCCCGGACCCACGGCTTGGCAACTTCGCGTCCTGGTACCGCTGGCTGAGTCAGGAGCAGCCCGGCGCGGTGATGGCCCTGAATACGGCGCTGCGTGAGGTTCTGCCTGGCTTCGACGTGTTGCGCCTGCGCCAGTCGGGCGAGGCCAAGCTCCTGGAGGCGACGATGCAGGGACCGGACGGCCGGCGGATGGCCTGGCGCCTTGGCGATCTCTCCGATGGCGAGCGGGCCTTGATCGCACTCTATACGCTGATCCACTGCCTGCCGGACGACGGCGCCACCCTGTGCATTGATGAGCCCGAGAACTTCCTGGCGCTGCCTGAGATTGGCCCTTGGTTGGATCGGTTCGACGAACGCTGCGCCGAACCACCTCAGCAGGGCATCCTGATCTCTCACCATCCCAGGCCGATCAACCTGCTCGCCCGCGACGCCGGGTACTGGATCGACCGCGACGGCCCGCTGGCACCGACGCGGGTACGCCGAATCGAACCGGGAACCGGCGCCGCGGGCGTGTCGATGGATCAACTGGTCGAGCGGGGCTGGGTCTTCGATGAGTAGACAGGTCCGCGCGGTCGTCCTCTGCGAAGATCGGGCGCATTGGCACTTTGCCGCAACATTGAGACCTGGGTCGGGTACCTGAGCGGCCTGCCGGTCGATGAAACCACGGCCTATAACCAATTGAAGAAAGGGCATTCCCGCGCCAAGCCTGCCGTAGTGCTTGCGGACCATTGCACCCAACACCGGCCGCTCGCGGATGCCCCGCCATCCCTGATTGCGGCCTGCACAGAGTGGGCACTGCGTCTCGCCGATCTTCGTTAGCATCGATTGCTTTCCTACCAACGCGAATACCGGGGACGAATACCGGGCAAATACCTGAGACAGAATACCTGAGAATACCTGGGACAGACCACGGTTTCCGAGCGGCAAAGGGCCGCAGGGGAAAAGGGGCCGGGCCAAATTGCGCCAAGGGGCGAGGCTCATCTCCCCGCACGGCCCCGCAAATGAGCCCGGCCCCATTTCCCCGTCTTCGACGATCCGGCCATCTCGATGGGCATTTCCGGGCGATTTCCACGGACCGGTTGCCGAGCATCGACCTCGCTCCACCGGACAGTATCCCACGGACGCCGGTCGATCCAAGCGTGGTGCGGCCTTGATCATCGTTCCGGCCAGCGGTGCGCTTCTGGAGTTCAAGGCTTCAGCCTTGGTCTTGCCCATCCAAGGCTGAAGCCTTGGACTCCGTCCGGGCGGCGGCCGGCACGATGATCAAGGCCCGTGGTACGATAGGCTCTCAGGATCATCGCGCCGCGGTGCCGTCTCCTCCGAGCCAATGCCCGGGAATCGCGGGAGCCGTCAGGCCGCGGCCAATTCCCGCAGCACCTCGGGGTGCCGCTCGACCACCTTGAGCAGGGTCTTGGCGGCACCGCTCGGCTGGCGTCGACCTTGCTCCCACTCTTGCAGCGTGCGCACCGACACGCCCATGAGCGCGGCGAATTGCGCCTGCGACAGGCCGGATTGCCGACGGGTAGCGATGATCGGCGAATACACCACAGTCCCGAGGCCAGCGTTCATCTGGCGAATCGATTCCAGTAGCTTCTCTCCCAGTTCCTCGCCGGTCATGCTGTCATCGGTTGCCATATTGGATCGACTCTTGGATGGCCTTTAGCACATGCGCCGGGATATCCCCGCGCACCGCCTTGGCGTAGATCACCAGCAGGTAAATCACGCCGCTTTCCAGCCGGTTGAAATAAATCACCCTGACTCCCCCGCGCTTGCCAGTACCCGCGCGTGCCCAGCGGACCTTGCGGCAACCGCCGGAGCCGGGAATCGGGTCTCCAGCGTGCGGGCTTGCCGCAAGCCAGGCGCAGAACTCGCCGCGCTCGTCCTCGGACCAGATATCCCTAGCGTCCGCGCCAAAGATCGGGGTCTCGACGATGGTGTACATGGGACATATGATACGTCTTTGACGGAGCGGTGCAAACTGCGCCTGCGGCTGGTGTCCATTGCCGCGCCGACAACTTCCGCTGTCTGGTCAATTTCGAGTTGAGCCTGGGTACGCATCGAACGGGAAACCCTGCATCTCGACGGGCAAGCCCTGTTCGAGTTCGCGGTGATGGCCCTGAATACGGCGCTGCGTGAGGTTCTGCCTGGCTTCGACGTGTTGCGCCTGCGCCAGTCGGGCGAGGCGAAGCTCCTGGAGGCGACGATGCAGGGACCGGACGGCCGGCGGATGGCCTGGCGCCTTGGCGACCTCTCCGATGGCGAGCGGGCCTTGATCGCACTCTATACGCTGATCCACTGCCTGCCGGAGGACGGCGCCACCCTGTGCGTCGATGAGCCCGAGAACTTCCTGGCGCTGCCTGAGAATGGTCCCGGTCCTGCTGCTGAGCACCCTCCCGCTCGCCCGCCGGCCCTGGTCGCCCCCCGGCACTGGCGGGCGCTGTTCCTCGGCCTGGGGCACCTGCCGACCTACGACTGGAACCTGATTCATTGCATTGTTATCATCGGCACCGCCCGCCTGGTGCTGAACCTGCCCTGGTTCCAGACCCAAGAACCTCTGGGTCAGCACCGGCACCCATATCCTCAACGACTGGACCCTCTTCTCCCTGCGGCTGCTCGGGGCGGGCCTTGTGGGCCCACCTTGAATCAAGGTCGACCCGCCGCTGCGCGCGGTCGAAGGCTAATCAAACCGAACGAGGTCGGAACCTTTGAAGACAAAATCGATCGCCGCCACCGCCGCCGTCGTTGCCCTGTTGGCGCAGACGTCCGCCCACGCGATAGACGCAAAATACCGGCAACAGCTCGAGCGCTCCGGCTGCACGCAGGTCTCCGAGGCGCAGGGCTGCGACATCACCAAGACCAAGAAAGAAAACGCCAAGGCCGGTTTCGTTGCGGACGCCCCTGCCCATAAGGGGGGAGCCACGAGCCAGACCCCTTATGCCGGACAATGGGTTGCCAAGGCCGCGTCAGGGGCGACGGTGGCCACCATCCGCATCGACGGCAAGGAGCACGTCTGGGTCAGCGGCAAGCGGGTAAACGCCAAACGCAGCGACGGTGGCCTGGTATTCCGGGACGGCAAGATCACCTATACCATCCAGGGCGACCGGCGCCTGAAGGGCGAGGACTATTGGTCCGATGCCGATGCCGGAACGAAGGGCCCCATCGTCGCTGAGTGAGCCTAGTGTATTTTCGGGGGCGCCCCTGGCCGGGGCTTTCGGTGCGCGGCGTGCCCCCTCCCACCCAAGGCCAGGTTTCGACCGGCCTCGATCGTTCCTCAACCGGAGCTCAATCGCCGATGTCCAGCACTCATCCCCGCTCAGCCTATTCCCGTCTGCTGCTCGCCCTGGCGCTCGCCGCGCCCGGCGCGGCCTTCGCGTATACCGAGAAGGACGCGATCAACGACTGCGAGAGCCACATCCGCAGTGAGTACAAGATCACCGACCTGCGCGACGCCAACGCCGAGCGCCTGAACGACGTCGCGCTGCACTTCAAGGTCCAGGGTATCGCCAAGGTCGACGGTGACAAGCACCCCTGGACCTGTGAGGTCAAGAACCGCCACGTCGTGGCCGCCGAGTACAGCGGTCCCAAGCCCAAGGGTCTGGGCACGGCCGAGAAGCTCGCCATCGGCGCCGCCGCGGTGGTCGCCGGTGCAGTGGCCGTCACCGAGGCGAACAAGCACGGTGGCTCCAGTCAGACCACCTCCGGCACCGGCGGCGCCAAGGATCTCCAGGACCTGGTCGGTGCGCGCGCCAGCGGCGGGGAGCAGGAGCTGCAGCAGCGCGGCTACAAGTACGCTCAGGGCTCCAAGGGCGGCGGCAGTTCCTACACCAACTGGCGTAAGGGCGAGCACTGCGTCACCGTACGCACGACCAACGGGCATTACGTCTCGATCGTCGATGTGACCATGCTCGACTGCAAGTAATCCCGCGGTGTGCGTCCGGGGCGCCGTGCGGCGTCCCGGACCTTCGTACCCGATCCGAACGAGGTCAAAACCAAGAAGGAAAACGCCAAGGCCGATTTCGTTGCGGACACCCCCGGCCCTAAAGCAACCCGGGTCGCGGAGCAGTCGTGCCTGAAGGCGGTCGCCAAGACCGTGGGCAAGCCGCGCAGTCGGCTCTCGGTGAGCGAGGTCCTGCCCGCCGGGTCCGACCTCACCGTTATGGTCATCGTGCCCGGTGCGACCGCGCCCTGGTCCTGTGTGAGTGACACCAAGGGGCGCGTCCAAAGCACCATGTTCACCGGCAAGGACGGCGACTGAACCCGGTCGCACCACGACGCCCCAGCGCGCGCGGTGCCGGGGGCGTCGCCGTGGTCGCCACGCCGGAGGCGCGGCGGCTTCTCGCCTTCGCTACAATCGGCATGCGCCCCGGCGCGGCGGGCAGGCGCGACTGCCCTGCCCTCCACCCCAGTAGCGAGGACCAGCCATGCAGCGACGTGATTTCCTGAAGACCGCCGGCCTCGGCGCCGCGACGGCGGGCCTGGCCCTGCCGGCCCGGGCCGCGACCTCGACCCCGACCGTCAAGTGGCGTATGGCATCGAGCTTCGGCAAGAGCCTGGACGCCATTTTCGGCAGCGCCGAGGCCATGGCCCGGCGGATTGCTGAGCTGACCGAGGGCCGCTTTGAGATCCGGGTCTTCGCGAGCGGCGAACTGGTCCCGGCCTTCGGGGTACTCGATGCGGTGCAACAGAATACGGTGGAGTGCGGCCACACCGCCTCTTATTACTATTTCGGCAAGAACCGTGCGCTGGCGCTGGAGACCACCATGCCCTTTGGTCTCAACGCCCGTCAACTCAATGCCTGGACCTGGTTCGGCGGCGGCCTGGACCTGTTGCGGGCCATGTTCGCCGAGTACAACATCGTCAATTTCCCCGGCGGCAGCACCGGTGCCCAGATGGGCGGCTGGTACCGCAAGGAGATCAAGTCGCTCGCGGACATCGCAGGGCTCAAGATCCGCATCCCGGGCTTCGGCGCGGAGATCTTCTCGCGCATGGGCGCACTCCCCCAGTCACTCCCCGGCACCGATGTCTATCCCGCCCTGGAGCGCGGGGCTATCGACGCGGCGGAATGGACCGTCCCCTACGACGACGAGAAACTCGGTTTCTACAAGGTCGCCAAATACTATTACTACCCGGGCTGGTGGGAGCCGGGCACCCAACTCGTCTTCTATGTCAACAAGGACCAGTGGGCCGCCCTTCCCCCCACCTATCAGGCCGCCTTCCAGACCGCCGCCGCGGAGGCCCACCTCATGATGCTCGCCGCCTATGACGCCAAGAATCCCCCGGCCATGCAGCGGCTGGTACAGAACGGCGCCGTGATCAAGCGCTTCCCGGACGACGTCCTGCTCAAGGCCTACGAGATCGCCCGCACCGTCTATGCCGAGGAAGCCGCCGCGAACCCCACTTTCAAGGGGCTCTATGACTCCATGCACGCCTACCAGGAGACCGCGGATGCCTGGTGGGGGGTGGCCGAGTCGTCCATGACCAACTTCCTGCTCGCCATGCGGAAGAAGAAGTAGGTCGGGTTAGACGCGCGGGCCTTGAGCATGGTTCCGGCCGTAGGGTGGACAAGCGCTAGCGCAGTCCACCGAATCCCGCTCCGCTGCTGGTGGACTGCGCTGCGCTTGTCCACCCTACGATGTCCGGTGGCCGGAACTATGACCAAGGCGGGCGCACATGGCACCTCGACATCGCGGCGCCGTGATGTCGGGTTACGCTGCGCTAACCCGACCTACGGAATCTGATCCATCGGCCGACCCGGATGCTTTGCACACCCCTTGGTCTCCTCTTGGCGTCTTACCGTGAAAGTCAGGTCGGGCTCATCCGTGGTGGCCAGGTCGCGCCGCGATGCAGCCTGGTAGGGGCGGGTTTCAAACCCGCCCTACGGCGGCGCTTTCATGTGCCGGGGTGTCCAAGACAGCACATGGCCGTTAGCCTGAAAAATTCCCGGGTTCAGGATCATCGCTGCCCACCCTCATCCCGCCCCTCGAACATCCCGTCATAGTCCTGACTGTCGAGCAGGCTGGCACCGCCCCCCTGGTCGGGGATAGTGACTTCAGTCGGGGTACCGCGGGCCACGTGCGTATCGCGCCCCCAGTCCACCAGTTGCGGAAAGGCGACGATCAGCACGACCATGAGCACCTGGATGCCGAGGAAGGGCACTGCCCCCCAATAGATCTCCGAGGTGCGGATCGCGGGCGGCGCCACCGAGCGCAGATAGAAAAGCGCGAACCCGAATGGCGGGTGCATGAAACTGGTCTGGAGATTGACCCCGATCAGCACCCCGAACCACACGAGATCGATCCCGAGCTTGGCCGCCACCGGGGCGAGCAGCGGCAGGATGATGAAGGCGATCTCGAAGAAATCGAGAAAGAACGCCAGCAGGAAGACCATGAGGTTCACGAAGACCAGGAAGCCGATGACCCCCCCGGGCAACCCAGTCAACAGGTGCTCCACCCACAGGTCGCCATTCACCCCCCGGAAAATCAGGCTGAAGACGCTGGAGCCGATCAGGATGAAGATGACGAAGCTCGTGATCTTCGCCGTCGTGGTCATCGCCTGCACCAGCACCGCACGGCTCAGCCGCCCCTTGGCAATGGCCAGCAGCAGCGCGCCCAGCGCCCCCATGGCCCCGCCCTCGGTCGGCGTCGCCCACCCGATGAAGATGGTCCCGAGCACCAGGAAGATGAGCGCGAGCGGCGGAATCAGAGTGATCACCACACGCCACGCCAAGACCCGCCCGCGCAGGGTCCGCGCCGCCGGCGGCAGGGCCGGCAGTGTGTGCGGACGCAGCACCGAATTGCCGAAGACATAGAGCGCATAGCACCCGGTCAACAGCAGACCCGGCAGCAGGGCGCCCCGGTACATATCACCCACCGAGCAGCCGAGCACATCGGCCATCACGATCAGCACCAAGGAGGGTGGAATGATCTGCGCCAGGGTACCGCTGGCCGCGATCACCCCCGCCGCCAGTGGCCTGTCATAGCCGTAGCGCAACATGATCGGCAGCGAAATCAGCCCCATAGCAATCACCGAGGCGGCCACCACGCCGGTGGTGGCGGCCAGCAGGGCGCCGACGAAGATCACCGCATAAGCGAGCCCGCCGCGCACCCGCCCGAAGACCTGGCCCACCGTGTCCAGCAACTCCTCGGCCATCCCACTGCGCTCCAGCACCAGGCCCATAAAGGTGAAAAAGGGCACCGCCAGCAGGATCTCATTGCGCATGATGCCGAAGACCCGGTCCGGCAGGGCCTGCAGGAGCGCCGGGGTGAGCAGCCCCAATTCGATCCCGATCCAGCCGAACAGGATGCCGACCGCCGCGAGCGAGAAGGCGACCGGGTAGCCGATGAGGAGCGTAAGCACCAGCGCGCAGAACATGACGGGCGCCAGATTGGCGACGAGCCAGGCCTCCACCTCAGTGCCCCGCCGGCGCGGTCGGCAGGGGCCGGCGCCCCATCAGCATCGCCGCCCCTTTGATGATCTCCGAGACACCCTGCGCGGCGAGGAGTGAGAAGGCAACCGGAATGACGAGCTTCATCGGCCACCACCAGAGCCCCCCCGGATTGAAGGACGACTCGTTCTGGTGGAATGACAGCAGGAACCAGCCCCAGGAGTCCCAGACGATCAGCAGGCACACCGGGAGCAGGAACAGGAGCGCCCCCAGCAGATCGACCCAGACCCGACCGCGGGGCGGCAGGCGCATATAAAGGAGGTCGACCCGCACATGCCCCTGTTCCTGGAGCGTCCAGGGGGCGCACAGCAGGAACACGAGCCCGAACATGAACCACTGCGCCTCGATCATCGCGTTGGAGCCCCAGTCCAGCAGATAGCGCAGGGTCGCGGTGAGCGACGAGAGCAGCACGCAGCCCAGGACCAGCCAGACAGTGACGCGCCCGATGCGGCGGTTGAGGCGATCGATGAACGCCGAGAGGCGCAGCAACACAGGCATCCGCGGACAACTCCGGTGGCGGTAAGGGTTAGGGCATAGGCGCAACAGTACCAGACGGCCGGGGGGGGGACCGGCACGGTCCTGGGCAGCGCCCAGCCGGGCAATCTGCTACCTTGGGGGCAAGTCCCGCCCTACCTCTGCGCCCCTGGAGACCTGCCTGCCCATGCGTTTCTTCAACACCGAAGGTCCGAACCGACCCGCGGACCACGACTGGAGCACTTGAACCGCACGGGTGGCTATCGGGCGCTTGCGGTTCATACAAAAGCGGAACCCGCGGCGGCCTCAGCTCGCGCAGTAGGATCGGACGGTGGCGTCGCGCGCGCCCTTGGTCTCCAACTTGCGGCAGGCGTTGAGGCAGCCGGACTTGGTCTTGGGTGCCTTCGCATCCGTGGCCGGCGTCTCTTGACCAATGCAGCGGCGCTCCCGGCAGGTGTAGTAGCTCGTGGTGCGCCCCTTGTACTCATCGGTCGTGCGGCAAAGCAGGTATTCCCCGGGATTCGCCACTACCGTGGCCCCCAGAGCGGCGGCGGCGGCGCTCACGGTCCTTTTGCGGGTAGCCCCCGTGTCGGCGGCGACCCCCGAAGCCCGGGTCCCGGATGTGCCGCTTGCCGCGGATGGGACGGCCTCCGATCCGCCTTTCCCCAGGATCTGATCGAACGAGCAGGCAGACAGCGACAGGGTGACACTGGCGGCGACGAGTAGGGTACGTAAGGACAACACAAGCCCTCCAAGAGCAAGGTGATAGAGAAGGTCAAGGCGCACGCGCCGCGGGCCACCGGGCGCGAGACACGGTATTCTATACTCCGTTTGGTTACGAAGCTGAAGCTTCGTAACCAGACGGGGGGCCACGACCGAGCAGCGCGGCGACGGAGCGGAGCTTCCGCCGGATGGCAGTGGGCGCGTGCACCTACATGCGCCTGTAACCGCTTGGCCGATGACGCTTATGCAAAGTTGGTAGGTCGGGTTAGCGCAGCGTAACCCGACAGCGCAGCGGGAAGTCCCTCCCCCGCGGACTGGGAAGCGGGGTACGTGCCCCGGCTGTGCCACTCGAACAACAGCGGATGTTGAAATCTCGTATGATCACTGTCATCCGCCGGGAACGATTCGATGTTACCCAATGCGCCCTGAGACAATAGTGATATCACCCCGTCTGCTGTGAGCACGCGCCGCCCTTTATTATCGCTGGTAATCCGCAGCGGATAACTGGTGATGATCCATCGCTCGACCACCGTGCCGGCGAGGTTCGTCAGCAGAACCGACCAACCCTTCCCCGATAAATGCGAATCCTCCAGAATCAACATACCCTCAGCGTCTGGTATGATTTCCATGATGCCGAGCGAATTGGTATCGGAACCATCTGCAGGGACCGATTCCGGCTCGTCCACCGGGAGACGCCATACATCGGACCATCCACCGCTCGGGCCCCGCAATTGTGCGCGTCCATCCCGATGCCACAGCAACAGATTATCGCCGGCCAGCACCACCATTCCGGTAACGGGAAAATCCACATGGTGACGGAGTACACCGGAAGGAACAGTGTCCTTAGCCCAAGTTTAACACCCTAGATTATTTTTCTCTTAACATCATCAGCTTACAGCGGACAAGATCGGTCAGTGGCACTACAAGCGTGCAATTTTGTGAAACGCCGCGGCTCAGACAACCATTTTCTGTATCCCTCCCGGGCTGGGATCGCTGCCCAGCGCCTGGATGATCGCCAACTGCGCCGGCTCGGCACGGGTCGCCTTGCGCACATGCAGGGTGCGCCCGTCAGCCCGGCAGAAGGAGGCGGTCACCCGGCACTGGCCGGCGAGGAGGTCGCGCAGGGTCGACCAGCGCTCGCTGATCCCCTGCGCCCGCAGGCGGCGCCGGATCAGTTGCACGAACTGGTAGGCCAGCACCGCGATGAACAAATGGCCGTCGACCCGCCCCTCGGTGCGGTGATAGACCGGGCGCAAGCCCAACTCGGATTTGAGGGAGCGGAACACCGCCTCCACCTCGGTCAGGGTGACATAGGTTCGCCACAACCGCTCGGCATCCCAGGTCATTTCATTGGTGCGCAGGCAGTAGACCCCCGGGTGGGTGAGCATGGTCCCGGCGACCGGTTGGCGCTCCCAGCGGATCGCTTGAGCCCGCGTGCCGGTGGCATCGGGGACGATCTCGATGACATAGTGCTGGCCCACCCCGTGACTCGTGGCCTTCAGGCGCCCGATGCGTTCCCAGAGCTTGTCGATCGACTTGGTGGTGCGTGGCCGCGCCAGGCCCTCGTGCAGGGCCTGCAGGGCGGCCTCGAACCGCTGGGTGAAGCGCTGAGAGATCCCCTCCTCGGTGCGTGCCCGGCATTCGGAAAAACAATACAGTCGGACCTCCTCGGCGTCCGCGTCCACGACGCGCTGGATGGCCAGCGCGTCGCCGCTGGCGGTCGTCAGGGTCGTGGCCGCGGCGGCGTCGAACTGACGCTGGCGCTCCCGGCTGACGACCAGGTAGCGGTAACCCTGGGTGCGCAGCCACCGAATGTTCTCCTCGGTGGCGATCCCGGCGTCCATCACGACCAAGGCGCCCCGCGGCGCCCCCAAACCCTGCAGCATCCCCGCCAGGGTGGTGCCCTCGGTCACCTGCCCATCGAAGGTCTGGGAGCGGCGGACAAAGCCGCTGCCATCCAGTACCAGCCCCAGGGTCACCAGCGGGCAGTCGCTGCGCTTCTCCTTGGAGTGTCCGCGCTGGGCCTTGGGGTTGCCAAGCGCCGCCCCCTCAAAGAAGGTGTTGGTCAGATCATAGAGCGTCACCGTCCAGTCCAGCCCGAACAGGTCACTCACCCGCGCAAAGACCGTCTGCTCGATCACCGTGCGGTGACGCATCAACAGATCCGCCGCCCGGTAGAACGGCGCCAGGGGGATGGCCTCGAAGTCGAACTCCAGCAATTCCCCCAGACCACTACGCTCGCCCAGCCAGCGGTGCGTCGCCCGTTCCGAGCCCGGGGCGGCCATGCGTCCAATGATGGCGCCGACGATCAGCGCCCGTTGCGGGCCGCTCAGCCCCAGGTCTTGGAGCAGTTCGACAAAGTCCACCTCCGCCATGGCCCACAGCGCCACCGACTCCACGCCCACACTGCGCGGGCGGCTCAGCTCCAGCGAGTCGATGTCGACCGCCTGCACGTCGCCCCCGTCCGTACCCCTGGGGGTGGGTGGGGTCACGCCTTGGCGCGCCAACAACCGGGCGAACAGCCGCTGCGCCTCCCGTTCGACCTGCGCGGAGCCGACCCCGGCCAGCAGGGCGCCCTGGCCGCTGCGCAGTTCCTCCAGCCGCGCACAGAGCGCCGGCCACTCCTCCTGGGGCACCGCGAAATGGCGGCCCAGGTTCAGCAGGGTGAGCTGTCGCACCCGCCCGCCCACGCGCTCGGATTGCACCAGGCGATGGGTGGAATAGGTCTCGCCGGTGGCGCTGTTGCTGGTGTGGGTGCGGCGGATGTACATCCCCATACTTTAGGGCACCGCGCACCTGATTTATTCGCACCCTATTGAAAAACATGGCACTACATTACGACTTCGGGCAGGTGCATCTATACGGATCAAACGCTTGGGTGCAGCTTAGGCCCGAATACCAATGGGGCCATGATAAAGATGGG
>Ga0247844_1005410_pt1 | contig 16311 bp, 16 predicted proteins | sample LaCtaG_FD_192421 | JGI IMG/M metagenome (GOLD analysis project Ga0247844, IMG submission 192421) | Freshwater microbial communities from meromictic Lake La Cruz, Castile-La Mancha, Spain - LaCruzMarch201714.5m_1 | ecosystem: Environmental > Aquatic > Freshwater > Lake | place: Spain: Castile-La... | reverse complement strand
AGAGCAATTTCAGTCAGCTCGCTGTCCGCTTTTGGGTTACGAACTGAACTATTTAACCATCGAAGGAGCTAAAATTCCATCGCGCTTCTTGCAGGTTTACAAACAAGATGAAGTTGGAAAAGAAGGATATGACGAAGGAGCCGAAAAATTGTACGATTTCTTTAAAGAGGAGTTGCAGCAATACCTAACACCCGATTTGAACCCAAAAGGGCGCGAAATAATCGAGGCTTGCTTGCGTGGTGCAACGGTAGAGGAGTATGAAAAATTGCTAACTTTGGAACAATAAAATAAAAACATGCGAAGAAAAACCCCGAATTGTCGTAAAATCGAAAATTCGGGGTTTATTATTTTTTGACTTTTTACCCTCTCGTCAAGGAGAGGGGTTAGGGGTGAGGTTTTACAACTCTGCTATTAACTCTTTCATTATCTGAGTCATAAATGGTTGAACTTTGTTACCAATTTGCTGAACTTCTTCGTGAGTTACTTCCACAATTTTGCCCGGAACGCCAAGGTCTGTAACAATCGACATTCCGAAACATCGAATCCCTGCATGATTAGCCACAATTACTTCGGGTACGGTGCTCATACCTACGGCATCGCCTCCAATTATACGGAAATAACGATATTCTGCTTTGGTTTCGAAAGTTGGCCCTGTGGTGCCTACATACACGCCTTCAACTACTTTTATATTATTACGGGCTGCAATTTGTTTTGCTTTGTCAATCAATTCTTTGGAGTATGCTTCGCTCATATCCGGAAAGCGCGTGCCCAATTCTTTGAAATTTTTTCCACGCAATGGATGTTCGGGAAATAAGTTGATATGGTCGGTAATTATCATTAAATCGCCTATTTCAAAATCGGGATGTACGCCCCCCGAAGCATTCGAAACAAGCAGATTTTCGACACCAATGGCTTTCATAACCCGCACAGGGAAAGTAACTTGTTTCATATCATACCCTTCGTAATAATGAAATCTACCCTGCATTGCTAATACATCTACATCGCCAAGTTTGCCAAAAATTAGCTTTCCGCTATGTCCTTCCACAGTCGAAACCGGAAAATTTGGTATTGTTTCGTAAGGTATTTCTGTTTTATCGGTAATTTGAGTAACTAAATTGCCTAGTCCGGTTCCGAGAATAATGCCTGTTTTAGGCATTTTAGCTATTTTTGATTTCAGAAAATCAGCTGTTTCTTGTATTAACTTCAACATAATGAATAACTTTTTGAGAAAATTGTTTTTGTTTATTTTGTAAAAATTGAATCCGAATAGGTAAAAAATACAGGTCGTTTTTCAGCGATTCCGGAAAATTGGAAGACGAAACAATTCGTGCTGCATCTTTTTCCGTAACAAGTACTATTTTTTTGTCGGATTGCAAATGTATGAATTTTTGTTTAATTTCAGCATAATTACTCGCTGTAAAATGATGATGGTCGGGATACGAAAGCGTTTCAACTTTTGCATTCTGTTTCGTCAAATGCGCAACAATAGATATATTCGATACAATTCCGGTAACTAATAAAACCGAAAACCCATTCAAATCTGTAATTTCGGATAGCTTTTCAGCATCGAAAACAGGCTTTATTGTGTTGTAAACAATGGTTGAAAAATAGAGCGATTGATGCGAATAAATATTAAGTTCGTTTGTTAATGTTGTTATTTCTGCATCATTTATTTCCTCATGACATTTTGTAACAATAATAATATCAGCACGTTTACTACCCAATTTAGATTCGCGAAGCAAACCTCCTGGTAAAATAGAATCGTGAATATACAAGCGTGAAAAATCGGTGAGTAAAATTTTTAATCCCGGATTAACAGCGCGGTGCTGAAAAGCATCATCTAACAATACAACATCTAATTCAGGCTGAATTCTTTTCAGCTGTTCAATACCGTGTACTCTTTTTTCGTCAACAGCCACCGAAATATTTTTATATTTACGAAAAATCTGAAAGGGTTCATCGCCAATAGTTTTACTGTTCGATTTTTCATTAGCAAGCAAAAAACCTTTGGTGCTTCGTTTGTAACCTCTACTTAAAACCGCAACTTTGAATTGCGATTGCAACAATTCTATCAAAAACTCTACATGAGGCGTTTTACCGGTTCCGCCAACGGCAAGATTTCCCACCGAAATTACAGGAAAATTAAAATGTGTAGATGAGAATAATCCTTTGTCGTAAAGCAAATTACGAAAAGCAGTAACCATTCCATATAGCAATGAAATAGGCGAAAGAATTATATTTCGGAAAGTTAATTTCAAAATTGATTTCTACTTTTTTTAAGGCACCGGATCGTACCCACTCCCACCCCACGGATGACAGCTCCCGATACGTTTTATAGCCAATAATCCACCTTTAAAAATACCATGTTTTAGCACGGCCTCCACCGTATATTGCGAGCAGGTAGGCGAATACCTACAACTCGAATGAAGCAATGGTGAAATACTATAACGGTATAAATAAACCGGAAGCAACACAATATGACGAATAAATCTTTTCAATTATCAATTATCAATTACCAATTTTCAATTATTAAAAAATTAACCATTAGATTTTATCAACAATTTGCATCAATGCCTTTTGCATTTTACGATTCAAACTTTCAAAATCCATTTCGGTGTCGGCTACATAATTAAAAGCAATCTTTATTGCAATTTCTTTTTTAGTAGCTAACTCATTTATTATAAGTTTGTTTAGCCTATATGTTTCACGCATTAATCGTTTTATTCGGTTGCGGTCAACAGCATGTTTAAAACGCTTTTTTGGCACACTTACCAAAACTTTTACCGGAATATCTTCAGTTCCTAATGTAACCTTATACACCACACGCAAAGGATAAACTATAAATGCCTTTCCTTCGGCATATAATTTTCCAATACGAATTTCGCCGCATAAATGTTCTTTTTTAGGAAATGAAAATGTTGATGTCATATAAAATGCCAAATGTCGAAAGTCAAATGTTATATGTATTTGAATATGGATTATTTATACATATTATAAAAAAAACAATCCCAAAAGTACTGAAAATGTTCGATACTTTTGGGTTGCACTAAAAATATATTTTAAAAGCTTACTTTTTGAAATTCTTTACATATTCTTTCATGTAATTTTCGAGCGCTTTAGTCATCGAAGGAGCTTCGGGCGTTGGAGCAATTAAATCTAATTTTAGCCCTAAATCTTTTACTGCCTGAGCGGTAGTAGCTCCAAAACATCCAATTTTTATCTCGCCTTGTACAAAATCGGGAAAGCTTTTTTTGAGCGCTGCTACACCTATAGGACTAAAAAATAAAAGCATATCGTAATCAAACTGCTCATCCGGCGTAAAGTCGTTTGTTACAGTTCGATACATAACTGCCTTGTCATAAGCGACTTTCGATTTTTCCAACGCCGACAATGTTTCTTCATTTTGAACATCGGAAGTTATGAGCAGGTATTTTTCAGAAGTATGCTTGTTCATTACAGTTACCAGATCGGCCATTTTACCGGTAGTACCGTAAAAAACTTTCCGTTTGCGATAATGAATATAATGCTGAAGATATACGGCAACTGTTTCAGTTACACAAAAATACTTCATTGTTTCGGGTATGGTAATTCGCATTTCGTCGCACAAACGAAAAAAATGGTCGATACCATGACGGGCATTAAATATTACGGCCGAATAATCTAAAATTGAAATGCGTTGCGTACGAAATTCTCTTGCTAAGATTGGCTCTACTTTGAGCATTTGGCGAAAATCGATTTTGAAACCATACTTTTCACTCAGGTCGTAATAGGGCGATTTCTCGGAGGTTGGCTGTGGTTGCGAAACCAGTATCTTCTTTATTTTCAATGCCGTAAACTAAAATAATTAAACATATTTTGCTAAATATCGAAATGCCTGAATCATACCGATTACTGGTAAAATTTCGAGGGTGCAAAGATACAACAATAAATACAAAGAAGCCACAATATTGTGCAAAAAAATCTGAACAAGTTTTGAGGCAAATAAAATCAACCCTAAAGCAAAGATTATCAGGGCTACATTTGCAGTTAAAGCCACCGAAATACCTGATGTATATAAGTGTAATAATATAAGCGGATAAAACAATAATGCTACCAACGAAACAACATTTAAATAACTATCAGTTACTATTTTCATAGTGCCAAGATCTAAAAAAAGATAGCCAATAAATTTTGCTGAAATATATTTTAGCAAAAAGAATAAAAATGTTGCAATTAAAAAATACAAATAGGTAAGAAAACTAAAAACCTCGCCTTTTTCGTAAAAAATCAGATAACTAAAAAGAGAAATGGAAGTGATTGAAAACACAAAGAAATAGACTCTTTGTTCGAAATTATCAATCGATGTTTTATTAAAAATGCTGTTTCGTTCTTTCGAATTAAAAAAAGAGCGAATAATTTCAACTGGTGAAGAGATTGCTCTTAAAAACGAAATTATAATTACACCAAACATAAATAACAACACCAAAAACACCCAATTCTGATCCGAAGGCACACCAGTAGCTACCACACCATCAAAACCTTTGAAAGTGTGAAAAGCAATTGAATCGGCACGAGCAATAGAGTCGGCAAGCACCACCGAATCAAGGTGTTGTAGCGAGTCAATTGCCAATTGAGCCGAATCGCTCAACGTTTGTAAACTATCTTTTTCGGGCATTATTTAACTTTAAAAACTTTACTAACTTTATAACTTTACAAACTAAATAGCAGCAAATTTACGTACACTTTTATCCCAAGCTGGTGCATTCATTATAGCAGGAATTATTTCATCGGCCGAGTTTACAACAGTCCAAATATCCCGATGCAATTCGCGCATAAACTTTTCGTCAATTGCTTTGTGCAGCATGGCAATCAGTGGGTCGTAATAGCCATTAATATTGACAATAATAATGGGTTTTGTAAAAATCCCCAACTGCTTCCAGGTAATAACTTCTAACAATTCCTCAAAAGTACCACAGCCACCCGGCAAAGCCACGGCCGCATCTGACATAAAGGCCATTTTCTCCTTTCGTTCGTGCATGGTTTCGGTAACAATAAGTTCGGTTAGCCCGTTGTGGTCCCATTCCTGCTCGCACATAAATTGTGGAATAACACCCGTAACTTTGCCTCCATTCTCAAGCACTGTATCGGCTATCCGTCCCATTAAGCCAACCGAACCGCCTCCATATACCAATTGTAAGTTATTTTCGGCTATCAATTTTCCCAATTTAGCGGCCTCTTCGAAATAAATGGGATTAATCTGAGTGCTCGAGGCACAATAAACACAAATATAGTGCATGAATTTGAAAATTCTTTGTTTTAAAAATGCAAAAATACAGTTTCTTTCCGTATTTTTGACCATCGAAATTTAAAAACCCAAAAAATGATTTTAGTTACGGGCGCAACCGGATTGGTTGGCGGACATTTACTTTGGCATTTACTACAACAAAACATTACTGTTACGGCCATTAAACGCCCTTCGAGCAACTTAGAGCCGCTACGTAAAATTTTCGGTTTTTACACACCGCATGCCGATGCTTTTTTGCGACGAATACAATGGCGCATTGCCGATGTTTGCGACAAAAAATCGCTATCAGATGCACTTTCGGGTATCGAAACGGTTTACCATTGTGCTGCTGTGGTGTCGCTTGGTAATGCTGGCAACGAATTAATTGCAACCAATGTAAACGGGACTGCAAATATTGTAAATGCATCGCTCAAAAATAATGTAAAACGCTTTTGCTTTGTAAGTTCCATTGCCGCTTGCGGACATGCCGAGGGAGAAGACTTGATAAATGAAACTACGGAAATCCAAAAAATTGAAAACCGCGCAGCTTATTCGCGCAGCAAATATTATTCGGAACAAGAGGTTTGGAAAGGCATCCGCGCCGGACTAAATGCTGTGATTGTAAACCCGGGGGTAATTTTAGGCTTTTCGGGAACCGACAGAGGCAGCTCCGAACTGTTTGCGCGGGTTCGCAAAGGTTTGCCATTTTACACATTGGGCGGAAGCGGATATGTGGATGTACAGGATGTGGTGAAAATTATGATAGAACTTACAAACGGTACTATTGTTGCCGAACGATATATTTTAGTTGCCGAAAACTGTTCTAACAAAGATATATTAAGCTGGATGGCTGATGGTTATGGCAAAAACAGACCAAGCATTTGCATTAACAAAAAAGCCTTACTTACCATAGCAAGCATCTCGGAAACACTTGCAAAAATATTCAGCTTCGCTCCCAAACTCGACCGCAGCATGGCACGTTCGGCTTCAAACAGAGCCTATTATTCGAATGCTAAAATCATAAACGAATTAAAATATCATTTTAACCCCATAGAAAAATGCATTCAGGAGATTTGCGATTTCGACAAAAAAATATCTTTAACTTGCTGAATAATTCAAATTTATTTGCAATCTTTGTATTCGATATTTCTAAAATAAATGTTTAACCCAAAAACTGTTTTCGCATGGAATTTTTCACCGAATTAGAACCCCTTCTCCGAACGTTTTGGTATATTACCATACCAGCAAGCGTAATTTTCATTATTCAAACTATCATGACCTTTGTTGGAGCCGATGCTTCGGATGGTACGTCAGCCGATTTTGATGGCGATTTTGATGGTGCCGACGCACCTTTTCAGCTTTTTTCGTTTCGAAATCTTATCAACTTTCTGCTGGGTTTTGGTTGGTCGGGCATTTCGTTTTACGCCTTGATTAAAAGTCCTATACTTTTAATTATTGTTTCGCTGCTTATTGGAAGCGCTTTTGTCTATATGTTTTTTATAGTTATTAAACAGCTGATGAAATTGTCGGAAAACGATACGTTTAAGTTGACTAATACACTCAACAAGAACGCCGAAGTATATCTTACAATCCCTGCAAATCGTACCGGAAAAGGTAAAATTTTGGTGAGTGTAAATGGCTCGGTTCACGAATTGGATGCCATTACCGATGGCGAAAAAATTAACTCGGGCGCAATAGTTCGTGTTGCAAAAATTGAAAATGAAAACAATTTAGTAGTCGAAATAATTTAAATAATTTAATAAAAGAAACATGTTATCACCCATTTACATTATCATTATTGCCGCAGTAGTTCTTTTTGTAACTATCTCGGCCTTGGTTTCACGTTACAAACGTTGTCCATCCGACAAAATCTTAGTTGTTTATGGAAGAACTGGTGGTACCTCTGCCAAATGTATTCACGGCGGCGGTGCTTTTATATGGCCTGTCATTCAGGATTATGCATTTCTGGATTTGAAACCACTCTCTATCGAAGCCAATCTGACCAATGCATTGAGCCGTCAGAACATTCGTGTGGATGTACCTTGTCGATTTACAATCGCTATTTCTACCGAACCCGAAAATATGAACACAGCTGCTGAACGTTTGTTGGGATTGAATTCGGAAAACATTCAGGATTTGGCCAAAGATATTCTTTTCGGTCAGTTGCGTCTGGTTATTGCCACCATGACTATCGAAGAAATTAACTCCGACCGCGATAAGTTTTTGGATAATATTTCGAAAAACGTGGATAGTGAGTTAAAAAAAATCGGTTTAAAACTAATAAACGTAAACGTTACCGACATTAAAGACGAATCAGGTTATATCGAGGCATTAGGAAAAGAAGCTGCTGCTAAGGCTATTAACGAAGCAAAAATTAGTGTTGCCGAGCAGGAAAAAATTGGTGAAACGGGTAAGGCAATGGCCGACCGTGAAAAAGACACCCAAATAGCCGAAACACACCGCGACCGTGATGTGAAAATTGCCATTACCCAAAAAGACCGCGAAGTAAGCATTGCCTCGGCTATGAAAGATGAGTCGATTGGTAAAGCCGAAGCCGAAAGAGATACACGTATCAAAACTTCGGAAGCCAATGCGTTGGCTATCAAAGGCGAAAATGAAGCCAAAATTTCTATTGCACAATCGGATGCCTTACGTCGCGAAAAAGAAGCAGAAGCATTGAAAATTGCAATGGCTTCGGAAAAAGTACAACAGGCAAAAGCGCTCGAAGAATCGTATCACGCAGAGCAAGCAGCCGAAAATGCCCGTGCCGAACGCGAACGTTCTACCCAAAATGCCAACATTGTAGTTCCTGCCGAAATTGCCAAACAACGCGCAATTATTGAAGCACAGGCAATTGCAGAACAAACACGCGAACAAGCAAAAGGGGAAGCTGATGCTATTTTTGCAAAGATGGAAGCCGAAGCAAAAGGTTTGTACGAAATACTTACCAAACAAGCCGAAGGTTACAAAGAAGTGGTGGGAGCTGCCGGTGGCGACCCAACCAAAGCGTTCCAGTTGTTGCTTATCGAAAAACTTCCTGAATTGGTTAAAACACAGGTGGAAGCTGTCAAAAATATCAAAATCGATAAAATTACGGTTTGGGATTCGGGAAATAATACTGAAAGTGGTAACAGCACCACAGCTAATTTTGTGTCGGGCATGATGAAAACCGTACCACCGTTGAACGATTTGTTTAATATGGCGGGATTGAATTTACCAACTTACCTCAAAGGTCCAAAAGAGGTGGAAACTCATGTTGATGAAGCTAAAAAGACTGAAACAAAAGAATAGAATTTTCAATTTAAGCTAAAGAAAAGTCAATTGGAAGCAATTGGCTTTTTTTATATGTAAATGAGTAGCTATCCAAAACTAATTTCGATAAGCTTAAACGAAAAAATATTTCTCTTTAAATTTCATTTTTATTGAAATATTGTTTCTGATAAGAAAGTTTTTTTTTACAAAAGCAATAAAATTCCGAATTGTTTTTTCTTACAATTTGTATATTCCAAATAATTTAATAATTTTGCCAAAAAGTGCATTATCAGCGAAAATGATAGGCGCTATTACCTTAATATTTAAGAGAAATAAATATGTTAGTTAAAACTTTCGGTGCTGCCGTTCAAGGAATTAATGCTACTATTGTAACAATAGAAGTGAATGTAAGTAAAGGAATTAAGTATTTTTTGGTGGGCTTGCCCGATAACGCCGTAAAAGAAAGTCACGAACGGATAGCTTCGGCACTCGAATATAATGGGCACCATCTTCCTCGCAAACAAATTGTTATCAACATGGCTCCGGCTGACATTCGCAAAGAAGGTTCGGCTTACGATGTGGCATTGGCAATTGGCATGTTGGCTGGCGACGAAAAAATAAAATCCGAAGAGCTCGAAAAATATGTAATCATGGGCGAACTTTCGCTCGATGGCAGCCTGCAACCCATAAAAGGCGTGCTGCCTATTGCCATAAAAGCGCGCGAGGAAGGTTATAAAGGCTTTATTCTACCCAAACAAAATGCCCGTGAAGCGGCTGTTGTTAATAATTTAGACGTTTATGGCGTCGAAAACATTTCGGAAGTAATTGATTTCTTTAATGGAAGTGCAACCCTCGAACCAACCATTGTAAACACCCGCGAAGAGTTTTTTAATCAAGTAAATCTTTCGGAAATTGATTTTTCGGATGTTAAAGGACAAGAAAGTGTAAAGCGTGCTATGGAAGTAGCTGCGGCTGGTGGCCACAATATCATTATGGTGGGACCTCCCGGAGCCGGAAAGTCAATGTTAGCCAAACGAATTCCAACTATTTTGCCTCCGCTCACCTTGCAAGAAGCTTTGGAAACAACTAAAATTCATTCCGTGGCTGGCAATATTGGCAGCAACACCTCGCTTATTTCGCAACGACCTTTTCGCAGTCCGCATCATACAATTTCGGACGTAGCGCTGGTTGGTGGAGGCACTTTTCCGCAGCCGGGCGAAATTTCATTGGCTCACAACGGCGTACTTTTTTTAGACGAACTGCCCGAATTTAAACGCACGGTGCTCGAAGTAATGCGCCAGCCACTCGAAGACCGTAAAATTTGCATTTCGCGTGCCAAATCGGCCATCGAATATCCCGCCAGCTTTATGTTGGTGGCTTCCATGAATCCTTGTCCGTGTGGGTATTACAATCACCCCGACCGCGAGTGTGTTTGCGGAGCCGGCGTGGTGCAAAAGTACCTCAGTCGCATTTCGGGTCCCCTACTCGACCGCATCGATATTCATATCGAAATTGTGCCCGTGCCGTTCGAAAAACTATCGGAATTGAAAGATGCTGAACCAAGCGAAAAAGTGCGCGAACGCGTTATTAAAGCTCGTCAGATTCAAGAAGAACGATTCAAAGATATTGATGGCGTGTATTGCAACGCCCAAATGTCATCGAAGCAAATGCGCGCCTATTCGCAAATAGACAAGGCGAGCTCCGAACTGCTCAAAAATGCCATGCAGCGTCTCAACCTTTCGGCACGTGCCTACGACCGTATTATTAAAGTTGCTCGCACCATAGCCGACCTCGAAAGTTCCGAAAATATCCTCTCAAATCATATTGCCGAAGCTATTAATTATAGAAATTTGGATAGAGAAGGTTGGGCAGGGTGAATTTAAATTTATAAAAAAAATGAGATCCGAAAATATAACCGAAAACAGAAACAAAAGTCTATGTCATTACCAATAAATATTACCGACCTTATTCACGGAAAATCAATAGAATGGGAACGTTTAGAATTTAAAAAAGGATGGAATCCCGAAGAAGTTGCTCATACATTATGCGCTTTTGCCAACGATCTCAACAATTGGGGAGGTGGTTACATCATTATTGGTATCGATGAAAATAATGGTCTGCCTATCCTTCCACCGGCCCGATTACATCAAGAACAATTGGATAAAATTCAAGGCGAAGTACTGCTTTTAGGCAATCAAATATTACCCAATTACTATCCCATTATGCAACCCTATTTGTTACAGGCTAAACAAATACTGGTTCTATGGTGTCCGGCAGGCGACAATAGACCATATACCGCTTTAAGTACGCAAGGGCAAAAAGGACAGCGTTATCCTTACATTCGCTTTGGCACGCGATTATCGCAACCGACGCATTGGCGACTTTTTAAAGGAAATTCATCTTACCGAAGGACGAGGAACTGGCTTTCCGGCTATTTACAAAGCCATGGCAAATAATAATTCGCCCGAACCCATTTTTGAAACCAACGAGCAATGCACTCACTTTCTTACTACGCTTTTTGTAAATCCGTTTTTTGAGGATTTACAAAACGAAATTGGCGAAGAAGAATTATTAAATATCGATAATGGCGGTGCTATTGTAAAATCTGGCGGAGTTCTTCCTAAAATTGGTCAGAAGTTCAACAGTTTTAACGATATACTTAGCTATTGTGACCAAGTTAGCGACCAGGTTAGTGACCAGGTTATAGGCCTAAATAACAACAACATAAGTGATTTTTCTAATACCACTGACCAAGATAGTGACCAAGTTAGTGACCAAGATAGTGACCAAGTTAGTAACCAAGTTAGTAACCAAGATAAAAGCCTAATAAACAGCGAAATAAACGACAATAAGAATTTGACTAACCAAGTTAGTAACCAAGTTAGTAACCAAGCTACTAACCAAGTAAAAGCCATATTAGATTCAACCATACACAATAGGGTTTCAGAAATTTTGATGCTTACACTCAAGCCACAAAAAAGAGATGAAATTCTTCATTCTTTGGAATTAAGTAATCATTCCACAAATCGAAAAAAATACCTCGATCCCCTTATTGAATATGGCTGGATAGAAATGCTTTATCCCGATAAAAAATCGAGTCCCAAACAAATGTATACCATTACTGAAAAAGGAAAAAGACTTTTGAAACTTATAACAAGTAAATAAAATGAACAACCAGGATATACAAACCAAACTAACCCAATATTTAATCGAAAATGGTTTAATTTAATAAACAACTACCAATATGAATACACTTGAATACAAAGGCTATAATGGAAGTATAGAATACAGTAGCGAAGATGATTGCTTATTCGGTAAAGTAATTGGAATTGAAAAACGCCATCTGATAAGCTATGAAGGTACAACGCTTGATGAATTGAAAGCTGATTTCAGGGCTGGAATTGATAATTATTTAGAAATTTGCGAACAAAATGGCTGGAAGCCTGCAAAACCATATAGCGGAACTATTAATGTACGTCTTACGCCCGAAATTCATGTCCGCACAGCTCAACGATCTGCCGAATTGGGTATATCTATAAACGCATTTATTAAGGAAACACTGCAAAAAGCGGTAATGCTTTAACAAATAAACACTTGCTTGTTAAAACCCAACTTCTCAGTTTTCCAATTCACCTGCAGCACAGCCGTTATTAGTAGTCTTTATCCTCTCATGAGCATGGCATTTAAAAAGTTATCCAACTACTCGAAAAATTAGAGTAGTTCGATGTAAATGTAAACGTCAGTTTAACAATCAGATACTATATTACAACATCATCATTGTATATTGCCTTATTGGTATTCTTAAAAGATATTTATTGGGCTTTTGATAAGTTGATAAGCGAAAACGAAGAACCAGCCGTTATAATTTCTGACTTATTAAACAAAAACAAGGAAGAAAAAAAACAACTGATAGCTCGTGTTTAAAAACTGCACAAACCTACGAAAACAACGCAGGGTAAAACCTTCATTACTGACTGCAAGTCAGCAAACATACTCAAAATGAAATCTATTTCAGGGGCATTCTGTCAATCTGTCATAGATTTCATTTTTATTACACAAAAAAATGTCGGGTACAGTATTTGAGTTTATCGAAATTCGCTTTGCAAAAAAGTAATGCGCAAGTAATTTTCGCAAACTGTTAATTTTGAGTATATTTGCAGTTGAAAATAATATAAATACAATCCAGATAGATGACTGAAAACGAACAAATTGTTACAAAAATTGTTGAAGGTATACAAGAACGAAAAGGAAAAGAGATAGCCGTAGTAAACCTTACAAAACTAAAAGAAGCTCCCTGCAGCTACTTCGTGATATGCGAAGGCGACTCCAACGTACAGGTAAATGCCATTGCACAATCCATTCGTGATTATGTGCGCGAACAGATAAGTGTAAAGCCTTATGCTACAGATGGGTTCGAAAATTGCGAATGGATAGCTATGGACTACGGTCAAATTATCGTTCATGTATTTCAGCGCCCCATACGTGCCTTCTACGACATAGAGCACCTTTGGGCTGACGCAAAAATTAAACGATTAGAAAATATTTTATAAACAAAAAAAAAGAAATTAATTACGCTCCTTACATGGAAAACAAAAAGCCAACCCCTCCCACACCTCTAAACAATGGGAAACCCTCTGGAAAAGTTCCAAAGTTCAATATTTCTTGGATTTATGGCATTATTATAGCCGTTTTAATCGGATCATACTTTTTTAATGATACACCTCCGGCCAAAGATGTACCTTATTCTACTTTCGAAGAATATGTAAAAACAGGTGTTGTCGAAAAAATTGACGTTTTTTCGGCTAAAAACATGCTCGAAGCCAAAGTTACTGAAAAATCAATTCCAACCGTTTTTGGCAAAAATGCCGAAATCTACAAAAAGGAACGTAAGATAAGTGTGCGCATTCCTTCGGTCGAAGAGTTTTCGAAATTTATCAATAAAGCCAAAGACGAAAACCTCTACAAAGGTATTGTAGACTACCAAGTTAGCCGCGATTATATCGAAATGTTTCTGTATAGCATTTTGCCATTTTTACTATTAATACTGTTCTTTGTATTTATGAATCGCCGTATTGGCGGACAAATGGGTGGTGGCGCAGGTGGCATTTTCAGTGTTGGAAAATCGAAAGCACAGGTTTTCGAAAAAGGAAGCACTGCCAACAAAACTACTTTTAAAGATGTAGCCGGATTAGCTGGAGCTAAACAGGAAATTGAAGAAATTGTTTCGTTTCTTAAAAACCCAAATAAATATACCGAATTAGGAGGGAAAATACCAAAAGGAGCTTTGCTTGTAGGCCCTCCGGGAACAGGAAAAACCCTGTTGGCGAAAGCCGTAGCTGGCGAAGCAGATGTACCGTTTTTCTCCATGTCGGGTTCCGATTTTGTGGAAATGTTTGTGGGTGTGGGAGCGTCGCGCGTTCGCGATTTATTCCGTCAGGCAAAAGAAAAATCGCCTTGTATAATTTTTATCGACGAGATTGATGCTGTAGGTCGTGCACGTGGTAAAAACCCAAATATGGGAAGCAACGACGAACGCGAAAACACTTTGAATCAGCTGCTTACCGAAATGGACGGCTTTGGCTCGAACAGTGGTGTGATTATTTTGGCAGCTACAAACCGTGCCGATATTTTGGATAAAGCGTTGTTGCGTGCTGGTCGTTTCGACCGCCAGATACATGTTGATTTGCCCGATGTGCACGAACGCAAACAGATATTTGTGGTGCATTTGCGCCCGATAAAAATCAACGAATCGGTTGATGTAAACTTCCTTGCCAAACAAACTCCCGGATTTTCGGGGGCAGATATTGCCAATGTTTGTAACGAAGCGGCACTTATTGCAGCTCGTAAAAATAAATCGTTTGTCGAAAAACAAGATTTCTTGGATGCGGTTGACCGCATTGTGGGAGGTTTGGAAAAGAAAACAAAAATCACCACCATTTCGGAGAAAAAATCGATAGCTTACCACGAAGCCGGACATGCCACTATTAGTTGGATGACCGAACATGCCAATCCGTTGGTGAAAGTTACCATTGTGCCACGCGGCGAAGCCTTGGGTGCTGCTTGGTATTTGCCCGAAGAACGTCAATTGACAAATCGCGAACATATTTTGGACGAAATGTGTGCCACTTTAGGCGGGCGTGCAGCTGAGGAAGTGTTTATGAATCAGACTTCTACGGGGGCTATCAACGACCTCGAACGGGTAACAAAACGGGCTTACGCTATGGTAGCTTATTTTGGAATGAGCGAAAAACTACCCAACATGAGTTATTATGATTCTACCGGAAATTCGGATTACGGATTTACAAAACCATACAGCGAAAAAACGGCTGAATTGATTGACGAAGAAGCAAAAGACATAGTTGCCGAACAATACAAAAGAGCCAAGAAAATTCTGAGCGAGAATGCCAAAGGGCACAACGAATTGGCGGAATTGTTGATTGAGCGCGAAGTGATTTTTGCCGAAGATATGGAACGTGTTTTTGGTAAACGTGCTTGGACATCGCGCAACGATGAATTGATGGCTCAAAATGGTGGTATCGACTTTTTAGACGATGTGGTAGAAGAGAAACCAGCCATAGAAGCTCCTGCCGAAGAGAAACCCGAAGATAAAAAGCCTGCTAAAGACCAAAAAGTAAATTTTTAAAAGCGTAGCATGAATAATTCGTTATCGCGTCAGCAAATACTGGAATCCATTCGCCGTGTATCGAACCGCAAACAGCCCGAACAGGCCGAAACGGAGTTTGAGAATGCGGCTATTTACAAACCAATACTTCCTGACGCGATTACATGTTTTAAAAACGAGCTCGAAGCCATAAGCGGAAATTGCTTTGTGGTGGAAAGCGAAACCGAACTATTCCAAACCCTTCGAAAAGAACTTACCGACCGACAAATCACCACCATTTTTTGCCGCGATACAGCAATTTCGTCTCAATTATCCTCATTCGATATTCCATTTACCAACAGCGCCGAATATTTTGAAGCAATGACTTGTGGCATTACGTCCTGCGAGTTTCTGATAGCGCGTACTGGTAGTGTATTGGTGAGTTCAGCAGGGGCTTCCGGTCGACAAATGAATGTTTTTCCGCCCGTGCATGTCATTTTGGCCAAAAGCTCACAAATGTTGAATTATCCCGAAGATGCATTAGTAGCCATACAAAAAAAATACAGAGGTCATCTTCCCTCCACCATTACCACCATTACCGGCCCCAGCCGCACAGCCGACATCGAAAAAACTTTGGTTTTGGGTGCTCACGGGCCAAAGGAATTGATGGTATTTGTAGTGAAAGATTAAGAAACGCATTTTATCTAAATTCGTTTTGTTTCCAATTTATGTTTTATTGTAAAAACTACCAACTATAACTATATCCTGCATTAAATATTATTGGAAAAAAACTACGCTGATACAATTTTATGTTTCCGCTATCATCTTTTTTATAAAACACATAATACGCATTTTGGTGATTATAGGCATTATAAATGTTTATCGACCAGTTACGTATACCTTTTTTCATTTGTTTTGTTCGGTTTAAACCAATATCTATCCGATGATAGTTTGGCAGACGATAGCCGTTTCTTTCGGTGTAGATTTCGACTGTTTTATATTTCTCAGAATTAATAAACTCATTGTTGTAGGTCAGATATTTAGCGGATGGGAGTGTCAAGCAATTGCCCGTATGATACACCCAGTTCGCTGAAAGGGTTAAGTTGTCCGTTATTTCGTAATTTGCAACAACAGAAATATTATGGGTTTGGTCGTAAGTGTATGGGAAAACCTTTCCGTTGTTTAAGTTGGCAAA
>Ga0247844_1005402_pt1 | contig 16326 bp, 15 predicted proteins | sample LaCtaG_FD_192421 | JGI IMG/M metagenome (GOLD analysis project Ga0247844, IMG submission 192421) | Freshwater microbial communities from meromictic Lake La Cruz, Castile-La Mancha, Spain - LaCruzMarch201714.5m_1 | ecosystem: Environmental > Aquatic > Freshwater > Lake | place: Spain: Castile-La... | reverse complement strand
TGGTTAAAGAGCATTTTGGTATGATTGAGCCCTTTCAGCAGCGGGTCACCCTGTCGGTGCAGATACCCTTCGACCCGGAAATTGTTCAGCGGTCCGCCCGTGCGCAGTCGCACAAATTCTTCCGCCCGTACCATTCGCTCTAATTTCAGCGACTTGGACTTGGTTTGTCCGAAATTTTGGGAAACGGTCACACTGTGGGACTCTTCTTCAAAGTAAGCGTCCCCGAAGAGTTCAGAGGCGTATTTATTGGTTTCAATATCGGCGTTGGCGTGAAAGATTTTGGTGCCGAGCGTGCCTAAGAAACTCTTTACCCGAAACTCGGCTTTTTGGCCGCCCATGCAGGCGTAGTAATTGGGCAGGTTTTGCGAGATATAGACCGTGGCAATGCGGCTGCTGCGGGCCGTGGCCTGATAGTCCGCATCGTGTTCGTGTAAAAAATTTTGTGCTTCATCCGCCCATAAAAACAATGGCCGTGCATTATTCGTAATGGAACGCTTTTCCATGGCCCGTTGCCATATGTATTTAAACAGGATTTGACAATCGCGTCCCACCTTGTGGTAGATTTTGACGGGCAGGTTAATAAGAATGATCTTGCCGCGCAGACAGTCTTCGGGCGTGACGGTGGAATCATCGCGGCAAAAAAGAGAATACACCGGTTCGCGCAAGAGACGAAACAAAAAGCCGGCAAAGGTAAAATCAATGATGGAGCGGGTTTTCTCGGATAGATTAATGAAGCTGTCAAAGAAAAATTGGTCGAGGAATTTCAGCAGCCTTGCTTCGGGCAACTCGTTGAGCAGTTCAGCTTCAAAGGCGACTTCATTCTGCAACGCCGCCTGTTTCTGCGCGGGCAGCCCGTTAAACCAATCATCCATTTTTTGGGTGACGCGACTGCGGGCGGCCTCAAAGGCTTTTTGAAAGGCTTTGACCGGCCCTTGAGATTCATCGGTCTGTAGATTTTCGTTGCTTTTGGGAATGGTCTGAACAATATCGTACATCTGTTGTACCGAGAGTTTGCCGTAGGCCAGTTGGCACAGATCAATGACGTTAAAGATGAGCATATCAAGAGCCGTTTCCCAAAAGGCATCGTCACTTTTACCGCTGTCTTTTTCCGCTCCCGCTCGAATGACCGTTTTTAACACCTCCACGATATTTTCGGTGATGGCGTTTTGAGATTGACGGGATTCGTATTGCAGAAAGTTGAAGCGGTGCGGGCCGTTCGGTTCCAAAATAATCAGATCCTGCTCGCGGCCGGTCAGTCTGCAGTAGTCCTGCCAGGCCTGTTTTTCGTCGGGTTTGACCGTGAGCACCAGTCCTCCAAAGCCGCCGGCTAAGTATTTTAAGGCCAGCATCCGACCCGAGCCGGAGGTTTTTCCCGAGCCGATACCGCCGAAGATCTGTACGCCTTCCAGGGCGTGACGAATGTTCCAGGCTCCACGCTCCTGTGAGGAAACCAGTTCAATCAGGGGCCGATCTAAATCGAACAACTCCATAATCAGTAAGCGGCATAGGAAAAGAGTTCAAAAATAATTATTTTTACCTGACAGACAAGCAATTGACTGAAAAAATCAGGCTTTAACGGTCATTTATTTATCAAGCGGTAGGTAAAGCGCCCAACAGAGCGGAAACATCAGCTGCGGCTTTGCCTTGAGAAAGTAATATTTCACGGTATCGGATGATAGTCAGGGCTTTAAAGTCAACAGCGGTGGGTCCCTCCGGCAGACGAATGGTGTCCCTTGCCATGAGGTCGAATAACCAAAGTTCGGCCATCAGGGAATGTTCCAACAGCGGTTCATAGCCCAAAAAACGAGTCAATCGCTCTTTGGCTTTCTTGCCGTAGTTTCCGAACATTTTTTGATAACTTTGTACAAAGTGCGGAGCCGGTTCCGGGGAACTGTAGTGCTGCATATCGGCATTGCGAATGAGTTTAAGGTGTTCTTCGGCCTGCTCAGTGAAGGTATTCAATGACAGGGTTCCCTGATGATAACTTTGTAGCAGTGCCCGCAGGTAAGGCTCATAAGGCAGGCTAACGGCAGGGTGGGGCAGATAACCCAGCCGTCGCTCGATCAGGTCTTTGGTTTGCTCTTCCAAGTTGGGGAGCACAGTGGCGTTCAGGGCCAAATCTTTCCACGAAACGGTCTCGCTGATGGCCTCCGTGACGGCCTGTTGATAAGCCAGTTCAAAACGTTGTTCGTTTCCGCCAAAGACGTTTTGAATGGTTTTTTCTCGCCAATCCATGGGGGCCTCCCGCTTAAAATAAGGATTCATCATTTTAGCATAATCAATCCATAAATCAAGCAATAAATCACTAAAGTCATGGATGGAAAAGATGATAATGACGACAAAGACAAAAAGAACGAACCGGCCTTTCCCGAAGGATACGAATACCTGGATGATTTGATCAGGGAAAGGCTGAACCGTCGAAAGGAGATTGATCAGCAGTTGGAAGCGTCGTCGAAAGACACTTCAACGCCCAACGCGTACACGCCGAAATATACCCCGCCGGGATTCACCACGGGACGACCTTCCGCCAATAAGGACTTTCCCATTCAAAAACTGGAAGCGGAAAAAACTCAAATTGAGACGGGGATTAACAAAACAATAGAAAGGGAGATGCGGGATTTAGAAACTGATCCCGAAACGGCTGCGCAAATTCGTCAGACGGTCATGGACAAAATGTATCCTAACCAACTTGAAGGTAAGGGAGAAAAAGAGTTGGAGCGGGTAGGAAAAATGGAAAAGGATGTAGATGCCTCACAGGACTACATGCGCGTTCAACTGAAGAATTTTAGGGAAGGCACTCCCAAAGACACCAAGTCACCCGAAGATATTAATAAGGATGCGGCACAAACAGAAAAAGAATTAGACAATTCGCAGGAATTTATGCAGCAACAAATAGCGGCTTTCAAAGAGCGCGGAGCTGAAAAAACACCGGAGGTATCTCCGACGCCGGGGAAAGAAGTAGCCAAAGGACAGCCGACGGTTTCCATGTCAGAACGGTTTTCGCAGTCGCTTAGCTACAGCAAGGCATTGGAGAAATCGACGGATAAACCCACGCCGACAAAAACAAAGGATGATAAATCGCCGGACAAAGATTAATGAGGCTCCGGTTCAAGGCCCCGATCTTTATTTTTATCAGGCTGTTTTTCTGGTTGGGCAGGACGGTTGCCGCTGAGCCACGAAGGGAGTTTATCTTTGACCTGTTCGCTTAAGAACTGCCGGTGTCCATCCTGAAAACCGTTGCCGGGTTCCTTGTCTTTTATCGCTTCCGTGAGCTGCTGCGCCAGTTCGGGCATGTATTTGGCGATGGTATAACCTTCGTTAAAACGTTTTTGATACTCGGGCGGAACGGTGGTGTTTTGTTCTTCCATGATTAAAAGGTGTTACGGGCGTGTTGCTGTAAATATGTGTCAATAGAATCCCGGTCGTAGAGGATAATTTTCTTTTGAGGCTGAGAGAAGCGGATTTTTCCTTCGTCCCGCAGTTTTTGAAGCGTTGTTTTTGATTTGATATTCAGGAGCTGCATGGCCTGTTCGTCGGAAATCCACTTTTCTTTTTCTTCGCTGTGGGTTTCTTTCAGACGGGCAACCACCTGCTCGATCAACGTATAGAAAGCTGCTTCTTCCAGACAGATAACTTGCATGGATTTTTCTTGATGCCAAGGATTAATATTTTGAAGAGTAAAATTAAATAATAAATATCCAAAATTTAAGTGTTAACCTTGAATACCTTCTTTATATTTTATCATAATATTTTACTACTTTGCCAGCAATTAAAGTTTACTGTCATTAAAACTTAACTATGCTGTTTTGTGATAGGTCTTTAATAAAGCCTACACCCAAATGAGTAATATTATACGACAGCTTGATTATAAAGATCCGGGCGATGAAACCCTGCGTAATTTCCGCTATCAGTTTGGCTACGGCGTTATCTTATTGTTGGCAGCTGTAAGAAAAAAGCAAAACTATATCTCGCTCTGGTGCGAACATTACGAAGATTTTATTTGTAGACGTGATGATGGCTTTTTTGACTGCTATCAGATAAAAACCAGTACACCGGAAAATGGCGCTTTAGATCTTTACACCGAATCTATTCAAAAATCTATTAAGCGATTTGTTAGCCTTAATAATTCATTTGGTATCGATATCAAAAACATGTATATCGTTTCGAACACTATTTTTTTAAATAGCACTCAGAAAGAAAAAATTGCACGTTGTCCAGGGTTATTTTTAGAAGAAATAAGAAACCGAAATAGTGCATCAGAGGTTTCAGAGCCGTTTTATAACACATTCAACTCTTTAAAAACTCATTGTGCATGTGATGATATTAGCCTATTCAACGCACTTAAGAAAGTTGATTTAATTGTCGGGCCAACACGCCAAAGTTTTGAAACAGATATTGCTTTACAGCATATTCCGGAAGTTGAAGGTTGCGAAAATTGTACCATACCTATAGCCAAAAATATAACATCAGATCTAATCTCAAAAGTATCAGAAGCATCATCATTAAAAATTGAGAACCCGGACATTCACCTACAATCCTATTTCGGTCGTGATGAGAATAATCCGCGTCTTTTAAGCAAATGCGTATATATTGAAGAGGCTAAATCTATCATTAAAAAAAATATTACTGGGTATTTTAGTTATTTAGCCGGCTCCGGCTCTATCGTTGTTGCAGATGGTAATAGAGATTTGACGAGACTTGCTAAAAAATTAGAAAAGGGAGGACTCCAAGATCATATTATTTCGATACAGAGAAAGACATTGGCAACTGAGAAGCGTTTACTTGAATTAAATATTACACAACCTGACAAGGTGTCCAAACTGATTGATCAATTAGAAAGTGTCGTTCAAAGTGAATGTGATGATGCATTACTGGCAGCAAGATATACAGATGGTCCGACAGGGGAACGTATGTTGCTTGATGTACAGAAGCGTTTTCGAGACATAGTAGATAACGACCCTTCGCATGTTCACAATGAGCGTTATGATGTGCTTATTGGCTTTGCAGGCCTGTTAACCAGTGAATGTAAAGTTTGGTGGAGTGAAAAATTTGATATAAATCAGGGATGATTATGAGTTTACGTTTACTTAAAGCAGCAGCGGCAACAGAGAACCTTGATGATTTCCACTTAAGCCGACTCCTTATTCTACTAAATGCTTTTCACGGACCTAAAAAGGTTCATAGCGTAGAAGGTATTACAAAATTGGCTAAACTTGACTTTCTACTACGTTATCCTAATTGTCTTACGCGAGCTTTACACGCAATAATGCAAGGCAGTGAACTGGCGCAGATTGGTGAATTCGAGACATTCAATATAGAAGCAAAAATGATTAGATTTCGATACGGCCCTTGGGATGGGCGTTATCGTCGTTGGATAGGCCTTTTATCGGCTAAAGGGCTGGTAAATACTTTTGTTATTGGAAATACAGTTCACGTGATTATCACTGATAAAGGAAAAAAGGTTGCCAATCAATTTGCTGAAGAAGAAGAGTTTAAAGTTATTATCCAACGGAGTCATTTAATTTATAAATACTTTGGTAAACTCTCTGCTACAAAAATTAAAGACTTTATTTACGAAGTATTCCCTGAGATAATTTCAATGAAGTGGGGTAAAGAAATTCAGTTATGAGATTTTTTATAAAAAATTTAACGTTAATTTTTAAACGTTCAACAGAAGTAATTCCTTTTGATCGTATAACATATTTCTATGGTCAAATGGGTGCAGGGAAATCCAGTATCGCCTGGTTAATTGATTATTGTTTGGGAGGCGATTTGGATCTTACACCTGCCTTTCAACAAGAATTTATTGCAGCCAAACTTCTAATCGAAGTTAATGGTAAAATTATTAATCTGGAACGTCAACGAGATTCCGATAAAATTGTGGCAGTTTGGGGAGAGCCTGATAATGAGAACACGCTTCTCTTACCTGCTCGTAAAGCTGAGGGTGAAGTATTGGCAAATACAGATATTGAAGTTTTGTCAGATTTTATTTTCTACATGGCGGGAATAAATCCTCCCCGTGTAAGAAAAAGCAAGAATTCGGAGGAAAGCGAACTGGTCAGACTTAGCTTACGAGATTATTTATGGTACTGTTATCTTGACCAGGATACTATAGATAGTTCTTTTTTTAATCTCGAAGCCGAAGCAAATACATTTAAAAGATTAAAAAGCAGAGATGTGTTGCGTTCAATCCTTGGCTACCATCAGGAAGCTGTCGCTCAATTAGAATCTGAACTATTGCGTGTACGGGATACTAAAAATCAGATGCGTTCGGGGGCTTTATTATTAAAAGAGACATTAACCAATAATGGTATTATTTCAAGAGAGGAAACTGAAGAAAAAGTCAATCAACTTACTACGAATTTAGATGAGGTAAAGAGATACATCTTAAGTCTGAAATTAAATATACAACGAGTAAATGTTCCTCATATAGTTGAAGGTTTAAAACAAGAGGCGAGAATACTGGCAAAGGAAATTGAAACATCAATAGAAGGGATAGAGGCTTTAAAAAGCTTGATTGATGACAATACGGCTCACCTCAATGAAATTAAATCATTAAAAATAAAGTACCAGCGAGGTTTGTCGGCTCGATATGTACTTAGTAACGTTCAATTTGAATCCTGTCCCCGTTGTGCACAAGACTTACCTTTACGCGCAACTAATTATTGCCATGTTTGTGGACAGGAAGAGCCTACTGCCGAAGACAGTAAAGTCCATGAATCATTAATACAAAAAGATGCAGATTCTCGTATCAGTGAATTATCCGAAATTATAAATAATTATGAGCTACAGTTCAAACAACTCTATTCTTCTCTCCAAGATTTTTTATCTCAAAAGAGTATTATAGATAGACGTATAGTTGAAGTAATGCAGCAATATGATTCTGCCTATTTAGCTAATGTACTGGAGTTTGAGCGTCGTCGGTTTGAGTTAGAGCAGATGATCAGCAATTTTAACCGCTCAATGTTATTATTTAAAAAAGTAGATGAGCAATTAGCGCGTGCTGATGAATTAGAAGTTAAAGAAAAAGGCATTCGTGAAAGCTTGAAAGAAGCACGCAGCGCTGCAGAAAAAGATGTTCAGAACATTCGCAAACTTCAACAATATTTTCTTGATTATTTGGTTCAAGCCGGGGTTCCGGGCATTAAGGATACTGACAAGGTAAATGTTTCAACATCAACATTTTTACCTCTTGTTGCTCCTAATGGCGGTGCTGACGTGGCCGTCACTTCATTTAGCAATTTAAGTAGTGGCGGAAAAAAAGTGCTATTCAAATGCTGCTTTGCCTTAGCCATACACAGATTAGCAGTGGAAACAAAAGCTTCACTCCCAACTTTCCTTGTTATTGACTCTCCGATGAAAAATATTAGCGAGCGTGAAAATGAAGAGGCCTTTGTTCAATTTCATAATTTAGTGTATCAATTAGCTGCGGGGGATTTATCTGAAACTCAATTTATACTGATTGATAAAGAGTATTGTAAACCAGAAGCTCACCTTGGTTTAGATGTTTTAACAAGGCACATGACACCGGATAACGATGAGTATCCTCCACTTATAAGTTATTACCGTGGCCATTAAGAACTATTTACTTTCTACAATTGAATTTACTATACTCTTGCTTCAAAAAAATAATGGACGTATGGATTTGATCCTGAGATTGCCTATCTGATGTATAAAAATAAAATGTTGTAGTATTGTTGTAGTACAAAAAAAAGCAGTTACAACTTTTGGTCGTAACTGCCTGATTTTGAGGTGGTGATGGACGGAATCGAACCGCCGACACAAGGATTTTCAGTCCTTTGCTAAATCACCTCTAATTGCATTATAAGATTTATATCTCCCTTATATTCAGATATTTATAGTTACTTTGGTCTCATATGTATTCATATGAATTCATATAAAAACACATTTTGTTTACGAATAGTTTACGAATTTTTTTTGTATCTTTGAATTAAGGTAACCATTAATGAATATGGCAACGATCAAAGCAGTTATCAAACCCGACCAAAAAAAGGATGGGACATTTCCCATCGTTATAAGGATTACCAAAAATCGTAAGACGAACTACGAACCTATTGGATACAGCGTGACGCTTGATCAGTGGGACGCTGCAAAGGGATGTGTTCGTAAAAATTATCCGAACTCAGTGCGGCTTAATAACCTCATTGCCAAACGCATTGCGGAATTAAGTGCCAAAGCTATTGAGCTTGAAACGGAAAAGCAAGAAGTTACAGCAAGCTATATCAAGAAAAGTAACAAGAAAGCTCCTGCTGCGATGTTCTTTCCACAGGCGGAATTATATCTTTCAAGTCTTAAAGCAGCAGGAAAATACAATCAATATACCGCAGATAAACCCAGAGTGAAACACTTTAGAGATTTTTTAAAACGAGATATTGCCTTCCAGGAGATAGAAGTTTCGACGCTTGAAGCATTTAAGTCCTATGTCAAAACCAATTTGAAATTGTCGGAAAGATCGGCCATGAATCATCTTTCTATGGTACGTTCAGTTTTCAGCCATGCAAAAAGAGATAAGTTGATAAAAGCGGATAGCTCTCCATTCGGCAAGGGAAAGATGATTATTAAATTCCCTGAAACCGGTAAGGTAGGGCTTAATCCCGCTGAAATTAAAAGGCTTGAAGCAGTAGAACTTTCGGAAAGACCCGGTCACTGCCGTAATCTTTGGCTATTTGCTTACTATTTTGCCGGGATGCGCGTATCGGATGTGTTGCGGCTCCGATGGAGTGATATCCAGGATGGTCGACTTATCTATATCATGGGTAAAAATGATAAAGTTGGGACCTTGAAGGTTCCTGAAAAGGCCAATCAGATTTTAACCCAATATGAGCCGTTCAAAAGGCATAAAGATGATTTTATTTTCCCTGAGCTAAAAGATGTAGATGTAAAGAACCAGTTTATATTTGAGCGCACAATCGCGTTCAAAACCAGTGCAATTGATAAATGTCTTAAAAAGGATGTTGCGCCTGCCGCGAACATTACGAAGAAACTAACTATGCACATTGCACGTCACTCGTTTGCCAGTGAGGCAGGTGATAAAATCAGCATTCAAATGCTGCAAAAGCTTTACAGACACTCAAACATTACTACAACAGTAGGTTACCAAGCATCTTTTATCAACAAAGATGCAGATGATGCATTGGATGCTGTTCTAAACGGAAGTGGAAATTAGAAATAAGCAACAAATCAATACACTAATTACTTACTAACTTCAGATTATACTAAAGACTTATAAAGCATCCTTCTTGCGCCTTGCGGCCTGATAACGCTTCTCCTCAATCCATGTTTTCAAAGTTTCCTTCAGCCTAATACCAGATTTGACTCTTATACGATTTTTATGCTTGTCTTCAAAAAAATCCCAATAAACCGTCGGAATTCTCTCATCTCTATTTTTGAAAAAAGCTGATTTCATGCTACCTCTTTGAGTAACTTTTTCCATTATTACTGTCCCAGAGTATATTGTATTATTGACATTATGGTACTGGCCTAAGGCTATTTCTCCCGATTTGTACTCATTATCTCCAATGTATATTAGTATGTGAAGGTCTCTTGCATAATTTCCTGCAAACCAACATTCTAATAAAAGATACTCGCCCTTATGACCCTTATAGATGCTATATTGTCCATTGTATTTTTCTTCTCGCCCTGGTTCTCCACCAGAAGAATCAAGGTTTTCAATTGTCAATTTTGCGAATTCCTTTAGATTAACAACGGCCCGTGAAATTCCAGCTTGTGGTTTATTCTTTACAGGATCAATATACTCTTCGTAATGATATAGCCACCATCTCGTATTTTCAAATGTTCTTTGTTTATCACTTGGATACCAAGCTTCTAAAGGACGATAAGGTATTTTTCTGGGATTTTCCCCAATAAAAACCAATAAGAGTGAGAGTTCGTCAATTGTACGGACTATTGGGACAGAAGATCGAATCTCTCTACTAAGATCATATAGCGTCTTAGGATAATATCGAGGCATTCCTTCTTTGTCTGCTATACGCTTCATATATATTTCACCAAAATCTCTAAAATGGACTGGGTTTTCATATCTCCGCAAAGTTTGTAATAAAAAATCATTACTCTTAAAATCGCCCATTTCTAATGGCTTATAGACTTCTCCATTCGCTTCTGTCCTTTCATATCCCCTTATGTTTTCGTACTTACAAACAATCTTGCAAAAGAGTTCAATAGCCTCCCATTGCGAAAGTAAATATTTTGTCATACTATTATATATTTGATTATCAGATATTTAAATGTGAGAAAGGTAAGATATTTTTTAGAAAAAACAAAAAAAAACAAAAAAGAATAAAAAAAAATAAAATAGTTGTTTTTTCTTTATTCTTGTATAAAGCTAAGTTTGACACTTGACAAGAGAATAGATTTATACTTTGAATGGTAAAATTTGTTGTTTTACCTAAAAATAAAAGTGTTTTCTTATAATCAAAGGGTTCGCATTTAGTATGTTTAGAAGTTTTCAGATTAAATAAATTGCGGAACATTTTTAAGTAACAATAACGTTATGACAGAAGAACTGATAGGCAATGACAGTATAGTAGAGATGGCAGAGGAGGACATACCAATGATATGGAGTAAAAAAGCTATTAGTTACAAAAAAGGCTTAAAAGATCTTATTGAAGATGAAAAGATTATAGTTTTTCCGAATATAGGAGTCGAACAATCCGCCATAACTATGGCGTATTTGTTCGATTATACGAAAAACGAAATCCTAATTTTTTCTAACTCGTTCAATGATCCTTATTCTAATCATCCAGATTATATTAAATCATTAGATAATTGTTTAAAAAGAAACGTGAAAATCTCTTTATTGGTTGATGAACTACCAAATAAAAATACAGATGCCTATGATAAAGTTAAAAACTATCTTATGAATTTTCCTCAGAATGGAGAAATAAGACAGATTTCACCACAAGGAAAAGATATTATTAAAAGTAGTTTTAAAGATAACGTTTATTGCCATTTTGCTGTAGCAGATAATGATAAATATTTGTTAGAAATTAATAGTGAAACTAAAGAGTCACTTTGTAGTTTCCACCACCCTAAAGTAGCAAATAGGTTAAGCAGCCTATTTTTAGAAATATACAATTTATAAAAACATAACTTTAAAATTAAGGGGGTGGAATATAAAATTTCTTTTTTTAACTCACTATTTGAGTTAATGGCTGTTTATAATTTTGCTTATGTTGGTTTAGATACAGTTAATCTTCATACACGTGAACTAAGTGCTGCTATAACTAAAGCTTTTCTCTCAAAAGAACGACTTGATCGTATAAAAAACAAATATGTAGCTTTTGAAGCGGAAATTAGCACAAAAACGGTAGCGAATGCCTCACTGTTAGAACATGCTCAAGTTGTTGTTAGTAAGATACTTTCAAATGAAATTGAAAAAATAACAAGTGCTTTTGAAAGTATTAGCAACAAAAATGATATTAACCTGAGTATCAGGTTTGGACCTATTTATCTATACTGTGGCTTCTACTGTTTCTCTATAATATATATAGGCGGTTTAATGGAGTCGTACGATTCCCATTTCCGTAATCAAGCTTTTTACTTTGTACACATTTATAACCTCATTTTGGTAATTCCTATTTTGTTTTTTCTTCTTAGAGAAAAGACAAAAATTTCACCTCTCTTATTTATTTTCATTTTGCTGGCTCACTTCTTGGTAACAGCTTATTTGGTAAATTCCATTACTTTTCCCAACATTCTATTTGATTTCTTTTTATTTAATCCATCTTTATTAAGGTTTTTAATAAATTATTATTTCGTAATTGCTATTATAATAATTTCTTGTGTTATTTTTTATCACATATTGCAGCAAAGAAAAATTCAAAAATTTAATTCTGTATTTTATTGGAAAATAGTAGTAAATACTGTTTTTTCTCTATCTGCTTTTTTTTATCTATACATACTTGGAGCAACCCTGCGATTTAATAAGGTTCTTAGATTAGGTGTAATAGATACAACTATTTTTATAAGTTTCTTACCTGTTATTTTACTTATTTTACGCTCTTCTTTAGGAGTATTAGTTTATAGAATAAAACTTTTTATAATTGTTCAGTATCTTTCTTGGTTGTTTGAGGATAAGATAGGAGGCATAGTTTTTCCGCGAGATCCTGAAGAATAAATGTGTCTAATGAGTATTCATATAAATATACGTTTTCACACATAATGAATAAGTAGACATTTGTAAACAGTTTATAGTATTTCTCACACCCTGCGACCAAAGTCACACTCTTTTTAAGAGGAAAATTGTGCAAAATCCCATCTTGAGATAGGTCTCCAAAGACAGAAGTGAGTTTTCGACCAAATTAAAATAATTCTAAGTAATTTCAGTAAGCTACTTAATATTATTATAGTTTATAAAGACTACTTATGAAAGTCATCTGTCTGGAAGAAGCTGCTTTCTATACGTTGATCGAACAGGTCGTTGCCCGTTTGAAAGAAACCCATGGCGAAGAAAAAGAAAAGTGGATTTCCGATGAACAGGCCATGCAACTGTTGAACATCAAGTCAAAAACCACGCTGCAAAAACTGCGCGACGAAGGAAAAATACGCTTCTCGCAGCCCCAAAAGAAAATCATCCTCTACGACCGGGATTCCATTGATACTTATTTACAGCAACACGCCCGTAACACCTTTTAATCATGGAAGAACAAAACACCACCGTTCCGCCCGAGTATCAAAAACGTTTTAACGAAGGCTATACTATCGCCAAATACATGCCCGAACTGGCCCGGCAACTCACGGAGGCGATGAAAGACAAAGAACCCGGCAACGGTTTTCAGAATGGACACCGTCAGTTTTTAAGCGAACAGGGCAAAGATAAACGTCCCGCCTGGCTCAGCGGCCACCGCCCTGCCCAACCGGAAAAACAACCCGATAAAAATAAAAATCGGGGCATTGAGCCGGAGCCTCATTAATCTTTGTCCGGCGATTTATCATCCTTTGTTTTTGTCGGTGTGGGTTTATCCGCCGATTTCTCCAATGCTTTGGTATAGTTTAATGACTGCGAAAACCGCTCTGATGGAGAAATCGTCGGCTGCGCTTTGGCCTCTTCTTTCCCCGGCATCGGAGGTTGTTCCGGTGTTTTTTCAGCACTTCGCTCTTTTACAGTAGCTATTTGTTGCTGCATAAATTCCTGCGAGTTGTTTAACTCTTTTTCCGTTTGTGCTGCATCCTTATTAATTTCTTCGGCTGACTTGGTGTCTTTGGGAGTGCCTTCCCGGAAATTCTTCATTTGAACGCGCAAGTAATCCTGTGAGGCATCGACATCCTTTTCCATTTTCCCTACCTGTTGCAGTTCTTTTTCCCCCTTCCCTTCAAATTGGTTAGGATACATTTTGTCCATGACAGTCTGACGAATTTGTGCAGCCGTTTCGGGATCAGTTTCTAAATCCCGCATCTCCCTTTCTATTGTTTTGTTAATCCCCGTCTCAATTTGAGTTTTTTCCGCTTCCAGTTTTTGACCGGGAAAGTCCTTATTGGCCGAAGGTCGTCCCGTTGTGAATCCCGGCGGGGTGTATTTGGGCGTATGTGTGTTAGGCTTTGAGGTATCTTTCGAGGCCGCTTCCAACTGCTGATCAATTTCCTTTCGACGGTTCAGCCTTTCCCTGATCAAATCATCAAGGTATTCATACCCTTCGGGAAAGGCCGGTTCATTCTTTTTGTCCTTGTCGTCATTATCATCTTTTCCGCTCATGACATCGGTGATTTTTGACTTGATTGATAGATTGATTATGCTAAAATGATGAATCCTTATTTTAAGCGGGAGGCACTCATGGACTGGCGTCTAAAAACCATTCAAAACGTCTTTGGCGGAAATGAGCAGCGTTTTGAACAGGCTTATCAACAGGCCGTCACGGAGGCCATCAGCGAGGCCGTTTCGTGGAAAGATTTGGCCCTAAACGCCACTGTACTCCCCAATTTGGAAGACCCAACCAACGATTTGATCGAGCGACGGCTGGGCTATCTGCCCCACCCTGCCGTTACCCTGCCCTACGCGCCTTACCTACGGGCATTGTTGCAAAACTATCATCAGGGAACGCTTATTGCGGATGCCTTCACCGAGCAGGCCGAAGAACATCTTAAACTCATCCGCAATGCCGACATGGAACATTACAGTTCCCCTGACCCTGCCCCACACTTTGTACAAAGTTATCAAAAAATGTTCGGAAACTACGGCAGGAAAGCCAAAGAGCGATTGACTCGTTTTTTGGGCTATGAACCGCTGTTGGAACATTCCCTGATGGCCGAACTTTGGTTATTCGACCTCATGGCAAGAGACACCATTCGCCTGCCGGAGGGACTGACCGCCGTTGACTTTAAAGCCCTGACTATCATCCGATACCGTGAAATATTACTGTCTCAAGGGAAAGCTGCCGCCGATGTTTCCGCTCTGTTGGGTACTTTTTCTGCCACTTGATAAATAAATGAACTTTAAGACCTAATTTTTTCAGTCAATCGTTTGGCTGTCAGGTAAAAATAATTATTTTTGAACTCTTTTCCTATGCCTCTTAACTACTATGGAGTTGTTCGATTTAGATCGGCCCCTGATTGAACTGGTTTCCTCACAGGAACGGGGAGCCTGGAACATTCGTCACGCCCTGGAAGGCGTACAGATCTTCGGCGGTATCGGCTCGGGAAAAACTTCCGGCTCGGGTCGGATGCTGGCTTTAAAATACTTAGCCGGCGGCTTTGGCGGACTGGTACTCACGGTCAAACCCGATGAAAAACAGGCATGGCAGGACTACTGCCGACTGACCGGCCGCGAGCAGGATCTGATCATTTTGGAACCCAACGGCCCGCACCGCTTCAACTTTCTGCAATACGAATCCCGCCAATCTCAAAACGCCATTACTGAAAATATCGTGGAGGTGTTAAAAACGGTCATTCGCGCGGGGGAAGAAAAAGACAGCGGCAAAAGTGACGATGCATTTTGGGAAACAGCCCTTGATATGCTCATCTTTAACGTCATTGATCTGTGCCAACTGGCCTACGGCAAACTGTCGGTGCAACAGATGTACGATATTGTGCAGACCATTCCCAAAAGCAACGAAAATCTGCCCACCGATGAATCTCAGGGGCCCGTCAAAGCCTTTCAGAAAGCGTTTGAAGCCGCCCGCAGCCGTGTCACCCAAAAAATGGATGATTGGTTTAACAATCTCCCCTCGCAGAAACAGGCGGCACTGCAAAATGAAGTCGCCTTTGAAGCTGAGTTGCTTAACGAGTTGCCCGAAGCAAGGCTGCTGAAATTCCTCGACCAATTTTTCTTTGACAGCTTTATTAATCTGTCAGAGAAAACCCGCTCCATCATTGATTTTACCTTTGCCGGCTTTTTATTTCGATTGCTGCGCGAACCCGTCTATTCGCTGTTCTGCCGCGATGATTCCACCGTCACACCCGAAGACTGTCTGCGCGGTAAGATTATTCTCATTAACCTGCCCGTTAAAATCTATCACAAGGTGGGACGCGATTGCCAAATCCTGTTCAAATACATCTGGCAGCGGGCGATGGAAAAACGTTCCGTCGCGGCCAATGCCCGACCGTTGTTTCTGTGGGCGGATGAAGCGCAAAACTTTCTGCACGAACATGATGCCGACTATCAGGCCACAGCCCGCAGCAGCCGCATTGCCACGGTCTATATTTCACAGAACCTGCCTAATTACTACGCCTGCATGGGCGGCCAAAAAGCCGAGTTTCGGGTAAAGAGTTTCTTAGGCACGCTCGGCACCAAAATCTTTCACGCCAACGCCGATATTGAAACCAATAAATATGCTTCCGAGCTGTTCGGGGACGCTTACTTTGAAGAAGAGTCGCACAGTGTGACCGTTTCCCAAAATTTCGGGCAAACCAAGTCCAAATCACTGAAATTAGAGCGGATGGTACGGGCTGAAGAATTTGTGCGGCTGCGCACGGGCGGACCGCTGAACAATTTCCGGGTCGAAGGCTATCTGCACCGACAGGGTGACCCGCTGCTGAAAGGGCTCAATCATACCAAAATGCTCTTTAACCAGAATTATCAACCTTAACCGACTTTATTCAATTTATTCTTTCACCTTTTCCACTTTTCTCAACTCATGAAAAAGAACCTCTACTACCGCACGGTCTTTAAACGTTCCAATGCCTTCAAAGAAGGGTTGCTGGCTTTCTTTTTGGCTTTCTGCTCGTGGCCCCGCCTGCTGCTGGAAGTCTTTATCCGAAAAAACTTCGGCGAGCGGTATTTTTCTTTATCCGCCGTTATGACCGTGGGCGGGATTCTGGCCCTGCTGCCGCTGATTTATCTGGAGACGATGA
>Ga0247844_1005400_pt1 | contig 16327 bp, 15 predicted proteins | sample LaCtaG_FD_192421 | JGI IMG/M metagenome (GOLD analysis project Ga0247844, IMG submission 192421) | Freshwater microbial communities from meromictic Lake La Cruz, Castile-La Mancha, Spain - LaCruzMarch201714.5m_1 | ecosystem: Environmental > Aquatic > Freshwater > Lake | place: Spain: Castile-La... | reverse complement strand
AAGAGAACTGCGGCAAAATTAAATTTGAAGATTTCTCCTCTAGAAAAGAGGATTTGTTAGCATGGTTCTATAGCGTATTTTGGGAAACATCTGATATTAAAAAAAGATCAAAAAATTAAATCTCTTTATGCAATGGTGAATTCTAAATTAAAAGAGAAACGAGATAATGAAGATAATTTAGATACGCTTCGCCCTAGGGAAACAGACAAGATAACTGACTGTAGCGCTCCAATTCAGATCAATCTTTATAAAAAATGGATAAAGCAACAGTACGATGATGCTCTTAAAGTGATCGATAAAGATTATCAAACTTTCATGAATTTAAAATAGGAATGGTATAGGAATTTATTTCGGGCATTGGACGGAGCCGCAGCAGCGGCTAGCGACGTCAGTCCCTAAGGACTGTCCCGTAGCGGATGCGGAGGGAAGAAAAAGGATATATCACTGGATATAACGTTAACTTCGACTCAGACGACTTATTCAGATGACAATGCGATACGCGCACTTTTCGCCTGAGCATCTTCAAAGTGCCATAGGGTTTATGAACATGGGGGTTGAGTTTAAAAGTGAAAATTTAGATTCCTGTCCATTTCCTAACCAGCGAGAAAAAATCGAGCTTCAAAATAACGTCAGGATGTTAGCCTAAGCCCTTGAAAGGCAAAAAAAAAGGAACCCCGAAGGATTCCTTATTTTATTAGTGTGGTGCCCACTAGTGGACGATTATCGAACCAGCGTGGTTGAAAGTCTAGCCCAAGGAGTTGATTTTTCGTTGAAGCTTCCTGAAAAGTCCTGACCCTTTGGTGGTGGACTCGAACTGCTCATAGTTAATACCCTGTTGACAAGTACGCCAAGAGGACGTATTTTATTCTCCATGTATAAAGTTGAACTAACTCATATAATAAAAGATTTAGAAAAACTGCCTTCCAATGTTGTATCAAAACTTCAAAAGTGGGCCGAGCAAGTTGAGCTATATGGACTTCCTGAAATACGTCGTATTCCGGGTCTTCATGATGAGCCCCTTAAAGGTCAGCGCCAAGGACAAAGATCTATTCGCCTGAGCCGTTCCTATCGTGCGATATACGTTGAAAGTCCTAAGAATAAATTAATCACCGTGATTGTCATTGAGGTAAATAAACATGAGTACTAAAATCAAATACGGAACAAGAGAACTTGCAAAAGATTTTGGTGAAATGACTTTTGCAAAAGCACTTATCGCAGAAAGACTTTCAGAAGAAATGTCACAAAAAGATTTCGCCAAAAAATTAAAAATTTCACCACAATCTCTTTGCGATCTCGAAAGAAGTCGAAAAATCCCTACAGCAGAAAGGGCCGCCAGAATTGCAAAAATCTTAAAAGAGCCTATTCCTTATTGGGTAAAATTGGCCATTCAAGATTCTCTAAGATCTCAAAACTTAAATTTTGATGTTGAGTTGGCAGAAAGAAATGAAGCTGCTTGATTTTATAAAAGCCACGATCTAAAGAAATGAAAATACTTACTCTTTCTAAAAGTTTCATTCCGTACCGTTATAAAAGTTTGGTCGCAAATGAGTATGAACTAATGATCCACGGTCTTGAATTTTTAAATAACTCAAAAGACACAATAAAAACCACAGAAATAATTATCACATTAAAAACTAATGATCGAAATATTCTTTCTACTTCATACAACGCGACGGCAATCAACAAACTTACTCAAAAAAGTTATAAAACTTTTAACAAATCAAAAAACCAACAAGAACTTAGTTTTATATTATTTTCACAAAAACTTAATGAACAAATCAACCTTTCTCAAAACCATACATTGCTGGCAAAGAGATCAATCATTCTTCAAAATATCTTTCTCCAAACACGAAACTCGGCACCAGACGCTGTTGAAATCAAAATTAAATTTACTCAGAAAAAATTAGCAAAATCGAAAACAGCAACTTTTCCAATACTTTCATATAAACAGAAAAATACATACCAACTCCCAATGGCCGGTAACATTTGGGCAATTTTAGGTCCAGCATCTGGAACAAGTTACCACCGTCAAACATCTACTCAAGAATTTGCATACGACCTAATTCATTTAGATAAAAAAAATAATATAAAAAAGAACAATGGAAATAAAAACAGTGACTTCTTTTCCTTTCAAAAAGAAATTTTGGCACCATGTGATGGGACAATCGTTGAAGTTTGTGATGGTCTTGACGATAATCCTCCACAAGAAATACCGCCTCTAAAAAAATTAAAAAAAATTTCCCGCTTACATCAAATTGCTGGAAATTTTCTCGTTATTAAACATTCTACCTCAGAATTTAGTTTTATCGCTCATTGCTCAAAAAATTCAATCCTTGTTTCTTGTGGAGACTTCGTTAAACGCGGTCAAGTTATTGGTCGAGTCGGAAATTCTGGAAACTCAACTGGACCACACCTACACTTCCATCTCATGGACGGCCCCAATTTCTTTACAAGTCGCTCACTTCCAATAGTGTTTGAGAATGCAAGGTGTCTTTTAGATGATGAGTTGATCAATAGTTATTTTGATGCGAGAGATATACTCATCAAAGCTTAGCATAACTGGAGATTCGCAAGTAAAACTTGGCTTTTATTCAAAATGCATAAAAACAAAAAACCCGAGATAAATTTAACACTTATCTCGGGTTTTTTATTTTCAGAATTCCTAAGAATTCCATAATTCTGTGGTGCCCAGGAAGGGACTTGAACCCCTATGCCGAAGCGCTAGGTTCTAAGCCTAGTGTGTCTGCCAATTTCACCACCTGGGCGAAAGACCCATTCTTTTTACTAAAAATCTCTGGTTAAGACAAGTTAAAATTAAATCTATGCTGCAAAGTTTTATTAATTTACAAACAACATCATAACTTATTCAGATCTTATTCAGATCTTATGCGGCCCTCAGTCCTTTAATCACCCCTCATATCGGCTCTTCTTCTTCGTCAAAACCATCTTTAAAAATACTATGATCGTAATTGCCGACCTCAGGATCTCTAATTTTGGCCATTGGCCCTAAAAGGTCAGTTCTCTTTTCAAGTTTATGTTTTTTGATAAAGAAAAAGGGTTCTTTTTCAACAACCGCAATAGTCTTGGAATGTTTCACAAGTTTATTAAAACAATTTACATAACGAATGAAAAAAATCCCGCTAAGAGCTGTTTCCTTCCTGTCTAAAATACGTTCATTATAGCGGCTACGAATACGGTTGCTCAAAAGAACGAAACGATTTCTCTCTTCAAGAATTTTATTCGCAAGATTCGCAGGAGAATCATAAAACGACGGTTCAAACGATTTTATAATGAGACAAATAATGCTATCAGAACGCTTATAAAGCTCCATCAAATCCATCATACTATCATTATCAAACCAAATATTTCTTTTATGTTTCTCGCGACTCAGTTCCGTCAAAGTCTCGATATGATCACCAATTCTTTCTAAATCAGAAGCAGCGGTCATCAAATATTGAATCATAATAGACTGGCGACGAGAGAGACGGCGCTCTGCTAGCAAAAGAAGGAAGTTATTAATAGATGTTTTAAGGTTATCTAAAATTTCCTCTTCTTTACGTACAAAACGAAAACGATCAAAATCTAAATCCAAAAGTCCCTTCATGCTATTTTGAAACATCTCGCGTGCGATTTTAGACATACGACGAAGCTCGTGAAGGCCGGCCATAATCGCCTTCTCAGGTGTATCAAGAAGTTCATCATCCAAGTAACTTTTTTCTGAATCATGATGCTTTGAAGGCGTAAGTTTCACAACAAAGTTTGTAAAAGGCTTAATAAACGGCAGAAGGATCAAACCATTAATGAGCTGAACAAGGGTATGAATATTAGCCACCTGGTGGACAAGATCACTTGAGGTCAGTGGAATAAACCAGCGATAAAAACTCATCATTGCTAAAGCGAGAAATGCTCCCAAAAGATTAAATAAAAGATGAGAAACGGCGGCACGTTTAGCTGAAATATTTGTTCCAATACTTCCAAGAAGGGCCGTCGTCGTTGTTCCGATATGGGCCCCTAAAACGAGAGGAAAAACTTGATCAAAACTCGTAAGAACTCCGGCCTTACTAAGAGCGAAAGTGATGCCAATCATCGCTCCAGAACTTTGCATAATTGTCGTACAAAAAGTCGCAATAAGAAGTCCTAAGAAAACACCCAAAAGAGTTTCCGCGTGAAAACGACTAATCACTGCCGTAAAATAACCAGCATCTTTAAGAGGAATAATCGCCTCAGTCATCGTCATCATTCCAAGAAAAATTAAACCAAAACCAAAAACCACCATGAGCGCAGCTTTAAGCTCTTCTTTTTTAAAAACGAGATTAAGAAGATAGCCAATACCTATGGCAAGAAAACAATATTTTCCAATATCAAAAGAAACAATTTGCATCGATAAAGTTGTTCCGACGTTGGCACCAATCATCACGGCAACAGATTCTTGTAAACTAAGAAGACCCGCATTGATAAAGCCAACCAACATCACCATCACTGGGCCACTATGAATAAGAAACGAAAGTCCTGTCCCTACACCAAAGCCAGCAAAACGATTTTTTGTAAGCCGATAAAGCAAAGTGCGCATGCCTCGCCCTGCTGCTTTTTGAAGACTATCACTACTTATAAACATGCCATAAACGAAAAGGGCCAAACCTCCCAAAAGTTTCGTTAAAGCAATAAAAATTGTCATCGAATCGACCACCGCGTCCTCCTCACAAAACAGTAAAACTTACTAATTATAGAATCAGCTTTAAAACTCTGGCAAGAATAGGCTTTCTAATGCTTACCCCAAGCTCTTCTAATCTGAGTCGCAGTGCTGTCGATAAAAGTGTAGTGATTATCCCCTGATTCCCAAGTGACTTTTCCTTGAGCATCACGCTTAATAAATTTATATTCTAAAACCGCCCCTTGAGGAAATTCAAATTCGGCCGCATACTGATTTCCAAGGACAGCATCAAAAGGGCCTAACGCTTTTTGAACATCCCAAGATCCTAAGAAAGACCCAGCACCAACCATATAAACTTGCTCTCCTTCTTGAAGCTCAACATCCGTAAAAACTTTAATAGGTTTTAAAGTTGTCTTTTTTTCTTGAACTGTTTTAAAACGGGCGACTTCCCCTTTTAATGAAAGCACAATCACATCACGCTTACGTAAAAAAAGTGTCACCACTTTATTTTTAATATTAAAGACGCGATAACGATTCAACTTGTCTTCAATTTTATTTTCTTTAGCAAACAAACTATCATCCTCTAAAGTAAGCGCGATCGTTTTTGGCATGTCGCCACGATGAAAAATAACGAGTGTTTCTTCTGTGGGAGTCATTCTTCTAAAAGCATAGAAAGCATCAGTGGCCCTCACATCCTCATGAATTCCCTCAGAAAGAGAAGGTAAATCTGCGCGAAGTTTATTTAATCGCGCTATATCTTCAACATCTTTTTGATGAGAAAAGGTCAACATTTTTCGGCCTTCGTCTCCCGTTTTTCCCTTGATACGATCCTCAGATCCAGAATAAACAACAGGGAGGCCCTTTATAGTCATAATAAACGCAAGGGCCTGCTTCAAATCTTCCATGTCCGTTTTTTTATCAAGACTAATAAAACGTGCCGTATCGTGATTTTCAATAAACGTCGTCCAGAAAATTTTATTTCCAAAAAGTTTATCAAGTTCTTGCAAACGAGCAGGAAGTTTTAACATTGACTGGCGTTTAGCAAAAACATCGCTAAGCGAATAATAAAGTGGATAATTATAAAATGAATTAAAGCCATCTTCTAAGTAGGGAATGAAAGCTTGAGGGTCACCATGAAAAACTTCTCCAAGAAGAAGAAATTCTTTTTTTCCATATTTATCTTCAACATATTTTTTAATCTCTGGAAGATAACGCTTCCAAAAAGGATGACCAATGTGTCTCACAGAATCAAAACGCAAACCATCTGCAAGAGTTAGATCAATCCAATGTTTCGAGTAGTCCATCAACTGCTTATAAACTTCGGGGTTGTCTTGGTTAAGATCTGGAAGGCCATAAATTTCACCTTCCGTTCTTTCTTTTTCGTCTTGTTCATTTTTTATCTCGCCAAAAGTATGAAACCAGTCTGGATGATCTTTTACCCAAGGATGAGTTGGATCAACATGATTTAAAACAAGATCGATCATTAATTTTTTCTGATTTTTTTGACGAAGCTCTGTGAATTTTTTTAAATCTTCTTCAGTTCCCCAATGATCATCCATTTTAAAAAAATCAATGGACCAATAACCATGAGCACCCCAGTGTCCTTTAAAATCTGTTTTTCTATTCATTGTAAGAGGAGTGATTAACAAACTCCCAACATTGAGCTTTGAAAAATAATCAAATTTTTTATTCACTCCCTCTAAATCGCCCCCTTGGTAAGCAAGCAGCGTGCCTTTTTTCACAAACTCATTATTCTTTTTTGAGCCGTCATAAAACTTATCAATCATAAAAAGATAGGCCGGAAGTTTCCATGCCTCTCTAAAAGCGGGATTTTCTTGAGGGAGCGACTGTTGAAGCGCCGCATCTTTTTCAGTTGTTTTTGGACTCACCGCTTTAGGCGTTGAGCAAGAAACTATCAATGAAAAGAGTACCGAAGTAATAATGAGATTTAACACAGAGAACATCCTTTTTTTTCTCGCAAAACCTATCTTTTTATAAAAAAAAGTGCCAAACTTTTTCAAATTTTACTTTAGCATCCAATTTATATTGGTCAAGGGAGGACAACTATGAACCGTTATGTGCAAAGTGTTTATGAAGATCTTAAAAACCGTGTGCCTTGGGAAACTGAATTTCTTCAAGCAGTAGCTGAAGTTTTTGATTCAGTATCTCCATTGATAGAGAAAGAGCAAATCTATCAAAAAGAAAGAATTCTCGAAAGAATCGTCGAACCAGAAAGAACGATCGCTTTCCGTGTTCCTTGGGTCGATGATCAAGGTCAAGTGCAAGTGAACCGTGCTTGGCGTGTTGAGTTCAACAGCGCTATCGGGCCTTACAAAGGTGGCTTACGTTTCCACGCTTCAGTGAACCTTTCTATTCTTAAATTTTTAGGTTTCGAGCAAATTTTCAAAAACTCACTTACTGGCCTTCCTATGGGCGGCGGTAAAGGTGGATCAGATTTCTCTCCACGAGGAAGATCTGATGCAGAAATTATGCGTTTTTGTCAATCATTCATGAGCGAACTTTTCAGACACATCTGTGCTGATAACGACGTTCCAGCTGGTGACATCGGTGTAGGCGGTCGTGAGATCGGTTACATGTTCGGTCAATATAAGAAACTTAAGAATCGTTTTGAAGGCGTTCTTACTGGTAAAGGTGCTAACTGGGGTGGATCACTTGTTCGTCCCGAAGCAACTGGTTACGGCGTCACTTATTTCGCTCACGAAATGCTTAAGACAAAAGGAACAGATTTCAAAGGCAAAAATGTTGCTGTCTCTGGTTTCGGTAACGTCTCATGGGGTGCTTGTAAGAAAGTAACTGACCTTGGTGGTAAAGTTGTGACTCTTTCTGGCCCAGATGGTTTCATCTACGATAAAGATGGTGTCAACACTGAAGAAAAATTCAATTTCATGCTTCAAATGAGAGCTTCAGGCCGTGACCAAGTGAAAGAGTACGCCGATAAATTCAAGTGCGAATTCTACGCTGGTAAACGCCCATGGTCAGCAAAAGTTGAAATTGCTCTTCCATGCGCCACTCAAAATGAACTTGATGTTGAAGATGCAAAAGAACTTATCAAAAATAACTGTATGTGTATTGTTGAAGGAGCAAACATGCCTACAACAGCTAAGGCAGTTGAGATTGTTCATGATGCAAAAATTCTTTTCGCCCCTGGAAAAGCATCAAACGCTGGTGGTGTGGCTTGTTCTGGTCTTGAAATGAGCCAAAACTCTATGCGCATGAGCTGGAGTGCTGAAGAAGTTGATAGCAAACTTAAAAACATTATGGTTAACATCCATAAAAATTGCGTTGAAACAGCTAAAGAATATGGCAAAGGCCAAGACTATGTCTTCGGTGCTAACGTGGCCGGATTCAAGAAAGTTGCTGACTCAATGATTGATCAAGGTATTGTATAATTTTAGTCAGTTAATACCTCACCCGTTAAACATTCACCTGTTTAACGGGTTTTTTATTTCAAATTTAAAATTTCCTTGTAAGCACATTCTTTTTCGATTATTCTCGATTTAACCCATTTCTTAACCAGTAAAGGAATAATCATATGAAAGATTCTGAAAAGGCAGATGCTTTAAAACTAGCACGCCTGATGCGTTGTGCTCGAAAGCAGCTTGGCCTCACTCAAGTTCACGTGGCCAATCATCTCAATATCGCTCAAGGAACTTATTCTAAAATTGAAAAAGCTAAGTTCGTTCTTTCTGCCCCTGAATGGTTTCTCTTTTGTAAGCTCACCAACATCGATGTTAATTCATTCAATAATGGCTTTATCGATCGCGCTGAAGAAATTCAAGTGTCAGATATTTTTCAACTGGGGTCGTTCAAAATTCCTGGAAAATATGGGAAGGCGGCCGGAACTTCTGTACGTGAACTCCAACCCTACCTTCAGTTTTATAAAGGCCAATTTGGAGATGATCAATTAGAGGCCGCTCTTCGTGATAATTTTAAAATTGATCCTGATTATTTTATCAATATGGGTAACAGGGTTAACTATCTTTTTTTAGTTGAACTCATTAATTTTATCGCTCAAAAATCAGGACTTGGACCAGAAACAGTGAAAGCTCTCGGAGATTATAGCTCGAAAGAAGAAACTCATGGCTCACTGGCCGTCGACTATAAAAACAATAATGACTTCAGCGTCGTAGAAAAACTCATTGCCAATTCAAGTAAATATCAAGTGAACGTGTTTTATAAAGTAGAAAATAAAACCGCCAATTCAATTCTTATTTCTGCAATTAATAGTGATTTGGCCGTTGAAGAAAAGCATCTTAAAAATACGCAGGTCAATGATTTTTTAATGGCCTTCAAAGCTAGTTACTTAGAAAACTTTGTTCGCAGTCATACTGGTAAAAATAACGTAGAAGTGCAAATCGTTAAAGACGAAAATAGCAAGCACTCATTTAAAATTCAGTCTCATTCATAATTTTTATAACTCACTCATGATTCTCTCTTTCTTTAAGAGAGAATCATGAAATCTAAAACTAAACTCTAAAAAAATCTATCGTAAAACAAAAAATATCTTCAGGGTCTGTTTCTTTGACGGTTTCAGAAACTTTTTTCACAAGCTGAACCATTTCTTCTCTTAGAGACTCAAAATCTTTATTAGAAAGAGAAAGTGGCGCAGTAAAAGTAAAATTCTCCATTTTGGGATTATCCATTTTTTGAATCGATTTTATGCGCCAGTTAGCATGATGCTGTTTAAGATGGGGAGACGTTTTTTCAAGATGAGTGCGCGAGATATGAGGAAGATAATTTCCTTTTTCCAATCGACACAAACCAACCTTTACTAAAAATTCTAAAATCTCACCCACCTGATTTTTTTCTATTTTTAAACGCTCACAAATTTCATCACGAGTTTTCCCACCCTTAAGAGAAAGAAAAATCCTCACGGCCGAGTACTGCCAAGAAGAATAGAAAATTGATTTTTCTTCATCACTTAAAACTTTGTCTTTTTCAACTCTCTCAGAAAGATTGAGTGAGCGATTTTTGAGGGCCTCTCTTTTTTTTAAAAGTCTTTCTTTAAATTTTTTATTTTGTGTCGAGTTTAACTGGTGAAGAAGAAAAATATAATCACTTTCAAGTTCAGAAAGGCCAAGATATTCACCTAAGAGAAAAACTTGCTCATCAGTAAATTGCCTACTCCCCGTAAAAATTTGGCTAAGTAATGTAGGATGAATATTCAGATGCTCGGCAATCGCCTTTTTTTCACCACGCTTTAGATGAGTATTTTTTTCAAGCTCATTTTTAAGAAAATGAGGAAAATCTAAATAATTAAAAACAAGTTTTTTGTTCATAAAATCAAATACATCCATTATTTTTTTTACATTTATGTAAATTATAGCATTGTTATTTTATAAAATAAATAATGAACTATTTTTACCCTCTGGTAGTTTCCGTTCAAGAAAACAACAACGAATCGTTCATCACGAACTACGTAAACAAAGGGAATTCTATGAAATGTTTAACGAGTCTTATTTGCCTAATGACCTTGGCCCTACCAATTATGGGGCATGCCCAAGAAAGTTTTTCAGATGATCAGGCAAGCATCAAATCAATCACCTTAAATGAAGATATTACTTTTAAGCCTAGAGATAACTCAACAAGCTCAACTTGGGTTCATCTACGTAATGGAAAAGTTGATTCAACAGGCTTTAAAGATTTTTTCAGGAAACTACATATTTCAAGTTTTATCGTTGACACCTCTTATGACTCGCATGGAATGCCAGAATGTACCCTTATTGTCGACTACGATAACAAGCTTCTTACTTCACAATTAGTTTTAAAAAAGGGAAGCACTATTGTCTTTAATGAAAATAGCATTCTAAATCTCTACACAACAGAAGATGCCGTACTTCTTTGCAGTGGAAGTTCAAAAGACGTTACTTCTTCACAAATCTTAAGCGAAAAAAATCTCAAACAAATTTTTGGGGACTTAATTACTGTTTCTTTTGAATAAAAAAGAAGGCAGGCCCTGTACATCTTCAGGGCCTGCCTTCATTGGCCTACAAAATGCACTCTAAGCGTTCAGGAGAACTCTATGACCAGCAACTTATTAAAATTCATTGTAGGCCTATGTCTATTTTCTCTACAGCTGCTTACATTTTCGTCGGCCCTTGCAAGGTCAGGTGGCTCCCTCGATGGCGGCGGAGGAAACAAACTTATTATTGAAGGTTGCCCTATCCTTCTTGATTTATATTTGATGAATCCTTCTCAAATAGGAAAAAAAAATTGCAAGCAAGGATTTGAGCTCAAAGTAACAAAGCCACTTAGTTCAATTCACCTCGAGCGCCTAAATTCAAGTAACTCTCCCCTTCTTCACTTAGCGATAAAAAAACTTGAACCCTGGAAAAAAAATTCTCCCGTCGTAACAGGCCTCATTGAAGAAGCGCTCCTTGGCGCTCCTCTTTTTTATACGGATTATCAATTTTCAATCAAAGATAAAAATTTTTTCATTCCTCAAGAATTTGAAAATAAAATCAGCGCTGACGATCTCACAACGATTGCTTTTTTTGCTAACGATTTTGGAATATTAATTTCTCAAAAAGATTTCAATGAATTGAGTGAAGAAAATCAGCTTGCTCTTTTTTATCACGAATCACTTCGCCATATTCAAATTCAATATGAATTTGAAATGAGCAATGCCTCTCTTCAAAAAATTGCAGCAACAATCACCACTCGTGGGCCTTTTGAAAATGAAAGTCTTGATACGAAAGATTATGTCGACGGTGAACTTCTAGAAAAAATAGAAGCGCCCAAAAAACGAAAACAAAGAAAAATAGAATTAAGATCTCGCGCCTGCCAAGCGGCCTTGCCTGATAAAGATAAAATGGACGTAGCTGTTCAAGAAACTCTTGATGAAATTTGTTCGACTATCCCTCTTCGCACTTTTGAGTTAGTAAAAAAACTTGGAATTATCCTTGATTCGCACACAATCGGCCCCGAGCATGATAATGCTTTTTGGACAATTATAGAAATTTCAAGCGAACTCAATGCCATGAGCGTAGGTGAGCGAATCGAGCAAATAGGACAACCTCTTCGGAACTTATCAAATACAACTCTAAATGCAAAACATGCAACAGGGATTGATCTTGCCATCGATGAAGCCAATCGTGGCATAGGTTGGTTGACCGGCTCAAAATGGCAAATGAAAAAGGCGTTGGAAAGACTCGTTGAAGCTGGATTTTTAAAAGATTAAACTTTACTAAAAAAACAATTTCGATGTTCCAATTTGGAACATCAAGATTATTAATTTAATCCTGCTTTGTACTCTTCAATCCGATCTTACGTCTATTAGCTGGCAAGCGTGGCCCAATTATTTCTTCAATGCTGTCTAATCGTTCGAAGACAATTTTAAAAAGATAATTCGTCCCATCTTCAAGCTTATCAATACGATCATCACGACTTTTTTCTAAAAATAGAAAACTTCTAAGCTTTGTAAAAATTCTCATGATCGCAATATTCACAGTAATGGCTTGCTCAGAATGAAGCACACTCGAAAGCATGGCCACCCCATTTTCAGTAAAAACAAAAGGCAAATATTTTCTCTTTAATACCTCACCTTCAAAGGTCGCAAATTGCGACCTTTGATTTTCAACTTCCTCAGCAGTTAACTGAAACATAAAGTCAGCAGGAAATCTTGTAATGTTACGCTTGACCTGTTCATTTAATCTTTTTGTCTCAACTCCATAAAGCTTGGCCAAATCAGAATCAAGCATAACCTTCTGTCCGCGAATAGTGTAAATCTTCGTTTCAATCGTTTCTAAAAGTTTTTTATTACTGCTCATAAGTGCTCCTTTGTTTCCAATCTTGCATGATTTTTGGAATCTATAATCCGTGAAAGAACAAAGTCACGAGCATTTTTATCGGAGCCACTTTTTATTTCATAAATGAATTTTTTAAGCGTGGCATAGCTTGGTTGACCGGCTCAAAATGGCAAATGAAAAAGGCGTTAGAAAGACTCGTTGAAGCTGGACTCTTAAAGAAGGGTGGCCCTACAAATTAAAATATTGGTTTGACCAAAGTTCTTTTAAAAAATCTAAAATAGAAATTTGCTCGATCCCCTCAGAGTCAACATGATGATGACAATCAAGGAGAATAAAAAGTTTCCTTGCAAGGGGATAATCTTGGCAAAATGCTTTAATCCCATTGCAGTCTTTCGATGAAATTTTTGACTTAGACTTAATTTCAATGGCCCAAATTTCCTTTGGTGTTTGAATGATAAGATCTACTTCGAGTTTCGATGCTGATCTCCAAAAAAACATTTCATGTTTTAAAAATCTGTAGGAAAAATAAGCGCGAATTTCAGAAATAACAAAATGTTCAAAAACACTTCCAAACTCAATTGTTCCAGAGCTTAAACTTTCACGCCTTAAAATCCCATTCACAACTCCTGTATCAAAAAGATAAAATTTTGAAGTGCTGACGGCCTTTCTTGAAGGCGTTTTTTCGAAGGGCAATAAGAAAAAACCGAGCATTGTGTCTTCAATAATTTGATAGTAATCAATCACTGTCCTTGGCGGGATTTGAGCATCACTACCAAGCTGTGTGAAATTTAATAAATTCGAATTCGTTGTCGCACATGAAAACAAAAATCTATGGAAATTTTCATAGTTTCGCACAATTCCTTCTGCCCTAATTTCTTCATTCAGATATAAACTAATGTAATCATCTAAATCGTCAAAAGGTTTTGGTGAAGTAAAAATACTGGGGAGTCCTCCAATAAGAAGACGGCGCTCAAGATCTTTAATTGTTTTTAACTCTGAAGATATTTCGGAAAAAACAAGTGGAAACATTTGAACACGGGAGGCCCTTCCTCCTAAAAAGTTTGAACCTGATCGTTTTAACTTTCGTGCGCTACTTCCCGTTAAAATAAATTTTGAATTTTTATCGTTTTCAATTGCATTATGGACTTCATCAATAATCCACGGAAGCTTTTGAACTTCATCAATAATAACAAGAGGTGAATTATTTTTTCTTGAAAAAACTTCAAGCTCTGATTTTAAAGCATCAGTATTTTGAAAAAAATAATCATAGGTTTTTTTTTCAAGTAAATTGATAAAGAGTGCTTCAGGGTAATTTTTTTTAAGAAAAGTTGATTTTCCTGTTTGTCGAGGACCGAATAAAAAGAGACTTTTTCTTTCTAAAATTGGATTTAAGGAGAGCTCTCGCGTAAACATAAATTATCGACTTCCTTTTTTTAGTGTTTTACATATTTTAAGATACTTAGAACATCATGTCACCAATTTTCATGAAATTCCGTGGCGCCACCACCAATAAAGCTGTAAATCAGCGGCAAAAAGCCTAGGCCTCAAAAAAATCCACACAGATTGATTGCAATGTTTCTTCGGGGGAATCTTTAATCACCGAGCGTGCTTCTGCGATCGCCTTAATGAAAATTTCTCTGACTTTCACAATATCGTCTTTGCCCATTGAAACAACGTTCGAAAAATGAAGATCCATAGGATCATTCAAATCGATAGAGTTAATTGCTTTGACTCTCCAATTCGTGTGATGCCTTTGAATGTGGGGTGATTCCTTGGCCAAATGAATTCGTGTCTGGCCACTTGAATAAGTATTTCCTTCTTTTTTCACCAAATCATTACCCACAAGAAAATTTAAAATTTCAACAATTTTATCTCTCGACAGACTAAGTCGCCGCGCTATTGCGGGCACTGTTTGAAATTCTTTAATCGTCACTAAAATATGGGCCGCCGAGTAGTACCAGCTTGAATAATAAATATCATGATCTTTTTCTTTCAACGTATTTTTAACATTTGTTCTTTTCTTCAAATCAGAATTTCTCATAATGATTTCGTTCATCTCCTCCTCATAGTAGCGCTTGAGTTCATCATTTCCAGCGCGAGCAAAATGAATCAGTAAAAGAAAAAACTTCCCCTCTTCTTTTGTATGCTCAAAAAATTGATTGAGCTTGGCCGCATGTTCGAGGCTAAAATCGAGGGGGCCACTTAGGATTTGTGAAATATAAGTATTTTGACAGTGAAGAAACTCGGCCATCTTAAGCTTCATTCCTCGTCCCTTTGAAGGCATACTCGAAATCTTATGGTCGATGTAGAGCTTGTAGCTCGTGAATTCGTAGATTGATTTTTCCATTTTAAAACCTTTGTAATTAATTCATATCCTCAGACGATATTGTAAAAACATTAAGCAGCACTCACAGAATTATTAAAAAACAGTAATTTAAAATCAATATATTTAAAAGTTTATAAATTTTAAATGCAATATTAACATAATTTTACCTATTTTGAAACCGTTTTAACGCATATTGTCGCACCAACACAACAACGTGCTAAACTCACAAAAATGGAGAACTTATGAAAACAAAGAACTTTAAAACATTAACACTCGTCCTTGGATTTACTGCTTTAACTTTCAGTAATTCCTTATCGGCCGCCAATATGACAGGCAGCGATTCAGGTGGCGGAGGAGATGCCTCTGAAGTCAGAGTCAATGAGATTCGTTCTGATATTTTAGAATGGATAAAAAAAGGCGGGGCCAAGGCCTTAACTTTACCGAGCAGAATTTCTTATGACGAATATGTTTTGAAAATGAGTGATATTTTAACGGCAAAAAAAGTCGTCATTGGATTTGTGGAAAGTGATGATCAAAAAAATGATGAACTCAAAGTGAATGTGAAAGGGACTCCAAAAACTTGCCGTGGATTTTATTCTACAACAGACTTCAAACCGCACATCCTTTGCAATATCTCGCGATTTGAAGCAACCTCAGATTCAGATCAGTACGCACTTATCCATCACGAATACGCAGGCCTCGTTAAGGTTGAAAGCAATGAAGGGGCGGCCTCAGATTATGAAATCTCTTCACAGCTCACAGACTCTTTAACCCATCAAACTGTTTTGAAACTTGCTGTTAAAGAAGAAGGGCCTACTGGACGCTTGTCAGTTGAAGAGGCCCGTCTTGTTATCGATCAGGTGAAAGATTCATTATTTAACAAAAAACCACTTCTTTGCGTAACCACAAATAGCGACAAAAAATATTCAACAGCTTCTTACTCTTATACTCCTGACTTCCTAAGCGACATGGACGTTATCATTGATGAAACGGGAGATGAAATAACTTTTGCATCAACAACAAATCTACGTTTTTCATCAATGGCAAAAGCAAAAATGAATAAGGAACATACACTTATCACTAAATTTGAAATACAAACCATCTACACAAAACACGAAACCGTTAACGTAGGCACAATCACTTCACCAAAACTTGTCGAAAAAACAGAGCGAATTGTAGTGAGCAATACTCAGTGCCAATAATTCATTAAAGTCAAAACTGTTTTTCTAAAATAATTCCTCCCTCACTCAAAGGGGGAGGATTTAAAAAACTAAAGTGGCCACATCAACTGCTATCTATCGCCCTCATTCTATTTATGAACTTGCGAAGCTGACAAAGCTAGATGTTTCAAATCTGAGCAAGACGATTTTATTTTTTGAAGCAATCGGGGTTGTGAAAATTAAAACGAAAGAAGTTGACGGCCGAACAGTAAAACGCCCTCATGTCGAATATGATGAAGTGACTTTTAGATTGGCAGCGTAATAGAAAAACAAGCTAGAAGTTAACGACTTTTTTTTGTTGAAGTACGAGGTTTAAAAACAGAAACAACGACCGCAGTAATAAGTAAAATTGAATTTACTA
>Ga0247844_1005398_pt1 | contig 16330 bp, 24 predicted proteins | sample LaCtaG_FD_192421 | JGI IMG/M metagenome (GOLD analysis project Ga0247844, IMG submission 192421) | Freshwater microbial communities from meromictic Lake La Cruz, Castile-La Mancha, Spain - LaCruzMarch201714.5m_1 | ecosystem: Environmental > Aquatic > Freshwater > Lake | place: Spain: Castile-La... | reverse complement strand
GCGTCCAATGGATGCACCTGCGGGAACTTATGCTGGTGGGGTGTCTGGCTCTTACCCTGTGGGTGAGGGTCGAGTGATAGGTAACGTGAATATGATGCGGATGCCCGGTCAGGATGCTCGTGTTACGGATTACGGGGTGGGTTATGGTGGGAAGGTAGGACCCGGAGAACTTTCTGCCATGATTATGCGGCAAAAGGATGGGCCTTATTCTGGTCAGATACAGTACCGTTTGCCTATTGGCCGAGCCGAGGGCAGTCCTGAAGAGGGCGAAGTAGCACCCCGTTTGACCATGCAGCAGATAGAAGCCTTGGCTGCGCGTGAAGCAGCGGAGCGTGAAGCGGCAAGCAACGCAGCGTTTATTGCACAGAAGTCGGGTATTGGTCGCAAGGCCGGCCCTGTTTCGCAGGCGTTGCAGTCTGGTCAGGGGCAGATAGAGTTTCTCAAAGGCATGACCAACGTACCGCAAAATATTTTGGGTGCGCCAATGGATATTTCCAACATGATTGCCAACGTGTATGGCGGTGGTGTTGAGAAACCTTTTATGGGCAGTGAATACATTAAGGAAGGACTGCGTAAGAAAGGCCTAGGGTTTACCCCATCCACTGATCCTACCTTGGCTGCCTTTTATGGTGCGGGTGATCTAGGCAGTAACCTTGTCAACCCTGCAGGTGTCACGCGCGCGGGCGTGCAGGCGGCGGGGAAAACGGGCGAAGCGGCAAAGATGTTAAGCAACATGGCAGGTCAGGAACTTAATGCTGCTTTGATGAGTGAGCGTCCCGGCACATTGCTGGATATGTTTACAGCCCCGGCTCAGCCTAAGTTTATCCGCCGCCCTGCTGGTGGTGTATTTCCAACGGCAAAGAATGTAGAAGAAGAGCCAATATCTTCGTTGGATACGGCAATAAAAGGTTATATAGGAACGTTAGACCTTATTAGAGCACCAGCCGAAAACAAAGAGGCGGCAAAGCAGTTTATTGATACAAAACTTCGCGACTACTTTAAGACTAAGGCAGGCAGCGTATCTGATCCGCTACGCGAAGCCTTGATTAGTGGCCGTATTAAGATTCCAAAAGATACGCCATTAGAAGAGCAGTTCCCACAGGCCCTGATTAATGCTTCAAGGGCAGGCGATGTCACGGCGATGAAGGAAATAGAAAAACGTTTTGACCGGATGATGAATGTAAGTAATTTCCGTGTTAAGCAAGCAGTGGGTGGGATAGACGACAGGGAGGCAGCAGAGTCGTTTAAGCAGACAATTTTGCAACAGATGAAAGCTAACCCCAGCATCATCCCTGATGAGTTTTTGTTAAGGCTGTCTAAAAAAGATGCCGACGTATTGCCTCCGCAAAAAGCGGAAGAAACAATAAAAGAAATAAGGCAAAAGCTTGCCGACAATCCAACATTGTTTAACACAATATACGAGCCAAAAATTTCTCGTTTGATAGATGATCAACTAATTGAAAATATAAGCCCAAGTAGCATTACTCAATATGCTGATCTGTATCCCGCTTTAGCAAATGCACCAAAGCGGCAAGAAGGGATTATGGCGTTACAGGCAGATGTGCCCATTACGGATTTAACGTACATGGGCATTCCCGATGCATTTGGCATGCAGAGGTATGAGTTTGCACAAGAAATAATGAAAATGGATCCTAAAGATCTTGCACAGATGAGCGTGCCTGAGTTTTATGCTAAGGCTATCCCATCCTTTGCAAAAGCGGAAGCATTTAAACAAACAGTTAACAGTGTTGATAAATTGGCTAAAGCAGGAAAACCCGTTCCTGCGAATCTTGGTCAATTTGGCACTAAAGAATTTTTGCCAACCGACTCAAGCGGCATGACATGGCGCGAGATTACTGATCCACAAGCCACTTTAATTCAATCAAAGTTTTTGAATAATTCAATAGGGGGCTATGCGGAAGCTGGCACATATGGCGCGTTGGACAAGGGTATGACTGCGCTTAAAAACGGTGAAGTTCGTTTGTTTAGTCTGTACGATAAAAATGGACACGCTGTTAACAATGTTGAATTTGTAACGCCTAAGGTTGCAAATGATTCAAAATACAGCAACAAGGCAAACAGGATTACGCAGATGAATGGCAACGGTGTTAAAACAGGCAACGTAGTTCCAGAAAATTATGCAGACCAAATGATGGATTTAGTCAACGCGCTAAACCCTAAGGACATACCGGTAACTATTAAGCAACTATTTCAGGATAGAGGATTAACCCCTAATCCTCTTCCCACACAACGCGCTACTGGCGGTATGATGGAACGCCAGCCCACTGATAACCGCAGATATCTGTAAGGACACAACATGCCAATTGAAAAGAACAACGACCTGCCTGCTGGCAACATAGATGTTGAAGTTGAGAGCATGATCGTAGAAGACCTGCCAGATATAGAAATCGTACTTGATCCAGAAACCGGAAGCGTTGATGTAACGTTGGGTGCGGAAGACGATGAAGTCCCCTTTGGCGCAAACTTAGCCGAGGTCCTTGATTCGAGTGTCTTGCAGCAGATCAGTTCTGAGTTGATGCCTTTGTTTGAAGCGGATCAGGGCTCGCGTAAGGATTGGGAAGAGCAGTATGGCAAGGGCTTAAAGCTGCTTGGCTTTACCTTTGATGAGCGCACACGTCCTTTCAAAGGTGCTGCAGCTACAACGCATCCTTTGTTGACAGAGGCGATTGTGCAATTCCAAGCACAGGCATTGAAAGAATTGATGCCCGCGGACGGGCCCGTGCGCACGCGCGTACTGGGGAAAGAGACGCGTGAGAAGTTGATGCAGGCGGATCGCGTGCGTGACTTTATGAATTATCAGATTACTTCGGTGATGGAAGAGTACACACCGGACTTTGATCAGTTGTTGTTCTATGTTGGTTATGGCGGCTCGGCGTTTAAGAAGGTGTACTACGACGAGGATCGTGACCGGATGGTGAGCAAGTTAATCTTGCCTGACAACTTGTATATCCCGTACAACGGATCGAGTGTGATGAGTGAGTGCCCGCGGATCACGCACGTGGTGCCGATGTCGGTGAATGATTACCGCAAGGCGGTGCTGCGTGGTCAGTACTTAGATACTGCCGAGGAGCGTAGCACGGCGGATGAGGGCAATAACATCATCCAGAAAGAGACAGACCGCATTACAAAGATCACGCCCAATACGGACGATGAGGAAATGGAATTGTTGGAGTTCCAGATTGATTATGATCTGGAAGGCTTTGAGCACACGGATGAGGATGGCGAGCCAACGGGCTTGCGTCTGCCTTACATCATTACGATTGACAGAACCTCGGGTTCTACGATTGGTGTGCGTCGCAACTGGAATGAGAGTGATGAGTTGTTCCGCCGCAAGCAGTACTACGTGCACTACATGTTGGTGCAGGGTTTGGGCTCGTACGGTTTGGGCTTCTTGCATTTAGTGGGAGGTTTGAGTCAAGCGGCTACTGCTGCACTGCGTCAGTTGTTAGATGCGGGAACGCTTGTAAATCTGCCGGCAGGCTTTAAGGCCAAGGGCGCGCGGATCATGAACGATGATGTGCCGCTGCAGCCGGGTGAGTTTAGAGACATTGATGCAGGCGGTGTGGAACTTAGCCAGACGTTGATGCCACTGCCGTACAAGGAGCCAAGCCAGACTTTGTTTGCGTTGCTTGGTTTTTGTGCAGATGCTGGCCGCAGGTTAGCCAGTGTCACGGACATGCAGGTGGGTGACAGCAATCAGAACGCAGCGGTGGGTACAACGATTGCGTTGTTGGAAAAAGGCGGACAGGTGATGTCTGCAATCCACAAGCGTTTGCATTACTCGCAGCGGATTGAGTTTAATTTGTTGGCTAAGGGTTTTGGTGAGTATCTGCCTGATGAGTATCCGTATGACGTGCCGGGTGAGACAAGGTCAGTCAAGCGTAAAGATTTTGATGACCGCATTGATGTGTTGCCGGTGTCTGACCCCAACATTTTCTCTGTAGCGCAGCGCATTACGATGGCGCAGACACAACTGCAATTAGCGCAGAGTAATCCGCAGATGCATAACATGTATGAGGCATACAGGCGCATGTATCAGGCGATTGGTGTGCGGGACATTGATGCTATTTTGAATACACAGAATGTGGACAAGCCAAAGGATCCGGCCAGTGAGAACTCACAGGCACTTGATGGCTCACCACTGAAGGCTTTTGCAGGCCAGCAGCATGATGCGCACATCATGAACCATATCTTATTTGGTATGTCACCTTTGATAGGCGGTATGCCGCAGGTGGCGGTGACGATGCAGAAACACATCTTTGATCACATCCGTTTAAAGGCCGAAGAGGCAACGGAAGCGGAGTTGTTCTCGCAATACGGCACTGATCCTGACAGCATGGTGTCTGCATTGCAGCGTGAAGCGATGATTGCGATCAAAACTGCAGAGTATTACCAAGAGGCTAAGAAAATGCAGACTGATTTGCAGGGTCCGCCACCAGAAGATCCATTGGTCAAGGTCAAAGAGCAGGAGATTCAGGCCAGAGCGGCTAATGATCAGGCTGAAGACAGTAATGCAAAGGCCAGAATCCAGTTGGATGCTCAAAAAATGCAGAGTGATGTGGCGTTGCAGCAGGCAAAACTTGCAATTGATGCGCAAAAACAACAGCAAACGTCAAGGAAACAGTAATGCAAACTAAAAAACCCAAAGAATCTGTGCCAAAAGCGCTGCCAAAGGCACAAAAAGTGCCTGTAACAAGTGATAAACCTAAAAAAACGTATGTTTATCGCAAAGATGCGTTTAAAAAGGTATTGATTACGTAACTAAAAGGTGCATAATGCACTCAAACCCACGGACAGGGGTCTCTACTGTCTGCTTCATTGGAATAATCCATGCTTGAATTTGCTGAAAGAACGTTAATTGCTGTTAAAAACCTTCGTCGCCAGACAGAAGACTTAATTATCAGTGGTAGCGTGAAAGATATGGAGCAGTACAGGTTCCTGATGGGACGCCTTGAGGGTTTTAAATTTGTTGAGATGGAAGTGCAGAATCTTCTTAACAAGGACCAGAACCAATAAAGGAGTTTATTAATGGAAATGACTGCGCTGGAAAGAAAATGGGCGGAAGAAGCTTCTGCTCATGTACCTTCACTGGAAGATGCTTACGACAAAGAGGGTAGCCTCATTGTTGACAAGATTGAACAGAAGGTGATGGACCGAATTCCTACTCCTACGGGGTGGCGAATCGTCATCTTGCCCTACAGAGGGGCAGAAAAAACCAAAGGTGGCATTGTATTGTCAGACCAGACCCGCCAGCGCGAGCAAGCGGCTACGGTTTGTGGCTATGTGCTGTCTGTTGGTCCTCTTGCCTATGCCGATGAGAATAAATTCCCAACCGGTCCGTGGTGCAAGAAGGGTGATTGGATTGTCTTTGGTCGATATGCGGGCGCACGCTTGCCAATTGACGAAGGAGAGATCCGAATCATCAATGATGACGAAGTTCTGGCACTTATCCAGAATCCTGAAGATATTGTTCACCTATAAGGCGTTATATGGCAAATGACATGAGTACAGAGCAATTGGAATTTAATTTGGGCGAAGATGAAGAGCCCGCAACGGTATCGTTTGGCAAGGATGCTGACGGTAACCAAGAGCCGGGGCAGCTAGAAGTTGAGTCGGCACAACCAACGCAGAAAGAGGCACAAAGTCACTCTGATGAGTTGGGTTCTGTCAACGAGGCGGTGCAAAAGCGTATTGCTAAGCTGACCGCTAAGATGCGTGAGGCGGAGCGCCGTGAGCAGGCAGCTTTTGAGTACGCTAAGGGCATGCAATCACAAGCGCAGGAGCTACAACAAAAGCTGGTGCACACGGATTACAGCCGTTTGAATGAGGCAAAATCTCGTTTAGATACACAGCAGTTGCAGTTGCGTCAGATTATTAAAAAGGCCCGAGAAGAGGGAGATATTGATACAGAGACGGAGGCCAGCCAACGTTTGTCAGAGATGACAATGGAGCAGAGGCAAGTTTCGGGTTGGTTGCAGCAGCAAGAACATGCAGTTCGCAATCCGGCTCCTGTGCAGCAGTATCAGCAAGCTCCACAACAACGGCAAGCGGCCCCTGACCCAAGAGCAGAAGATTGGGCAGCTAAAAACACGTGGTTTGGTCAAGACAGGATGTTGACTTATGCTGCGTGGGGCATCCATCAAGAACTTATTGAGAAGGAGGGTATTGACCCTACTTCAGATGAGTACTATACTGAATTAGACCAACGACTTCGGGATGAATTTCCGAGGAAGTTTGCGGGTGAGCAATCACCTAGTACCCAGACCAGACAACAGCGTTCCGCGCCTGCTGTTGCCCCTGCTACCCGGAGTTCCGGAATTAATAGTGCGCGCCGAACTGTCCGGTTATCACCGAGTCAGGTTGCTATGGCAAAGAAATTGGGTGTACCTCTTGAAGAGTATGCCAAGTATGTAAAGGAATAAATCATGAGCGAAAAAATTACCATCGATAGAGCCAGCCGTTCCTCCGAAAGTCGGGACAAAGAGACTCGTCGCAAGCCATGGCGTCCTCCTTCACGCTTGGATGCACCACCTGCCCCCGAAGGGTTTAAGTACCGTTGGATTCGCGCTGAAGTCAACGGAAGCCTTGACAACCAAAACGTGTACAGTAAGTTGCGTGAAGGGTACGAACTTGTTCGTCCTGAAAGTATTCCTGAGGAATACCGTGCAACATTGCCCACGATGGACGACGGCAAACATGCTGGCGTTATTTCTGTTGGCGGACTCTTACTTGCTAAGATCCCTGACGAGACGGTTGAAGAGCGCAATGCTTATTTTCGCCAGAGGGCACAGGAACAGTTGCATGCTGTGGACAATGAGATGATGCGTGAGAACGCACACTCTTCAATGCGGATCCAATCTCCCGAGCGGAGTTCGCGCACAACATTCCGTCAGTCTAGCGGCTGATATTTTTAAATTTGTAGGAGATTTATATGGCTAATATTGATAAGGCTTTCGGGCTACGTCCTATTGGTAATCTTTCCGCTACTGGTGCTCAAAAACAGTACGGATATCAGATTGCTGATAATCAAGCGGGTACAATTTTTCAAGGCGACTTGGTTGTTCTTACAGGTGGATTTATTTCAAGGTTTCTTCCGGCTTCACACACTGCTGCGGTAGGCGTGTTTAACGGTTGCAGCTACATTGATCCCACTACAGGTAAGCCCACGTTTAAGAACTTCTATCCCGGTTCTATTAACGTCGCAGCAGGTCAAGTTATTAATGCTGATGTTCTTGATGATCCCAATCAGTTGTTCTTAATTCAGTGTGATGCAGGTTTTGTGGCGGCTGACGTTGGCAAAAATGCCGATGTTGTTGGCACAGGCGGCAGCACTACTACTGGTATTTCTACCATGGAGTTGAGTTCAAGCACGTTGGCAACAACAGCAGCATTGAACTTGAAGGTTGTTGGCTTGTACAACGACGTCAACAATGAGTTCGGCACAAATGCCGTGGTGGTAGTTAAGATCAACGAACACGTGTACGGTAGTGCAGGTGTTGCTGGTCAATAAGGAGATAAATCATGGCAATTACCCGTTCCCAACTTGTTAAAGAACTAGAGCCCGGCCTTAATGCTTTATTCGGTATCGAATACAAGCGTTATGAAAATGAGCATGAGCAGATTTTCTCTATTGAGACATCTGACCGCGCTTTTGAAGAAGAGGTCATGTTGACTGGCTTTGGCTCTGCTCCGGTGAAAACCGAGGGTGCAGGCATGGCATACGACACCGCTTTGGAGTCGTTCACTGCTCGCTACACCCACGAAACCATCGCTATGGCGTTTGCGTTGACTGAAGAAGCTGTTGAGGACAACCTCTACGACCGTCTTTCTGTTCGCTACACCAAGGCGCTGGCTCGTTCCATGTCCAACACTAAGCAAGTAAAAGCTGCTTCTGTGCTGAACAATGGATTTACTGCTGGTCAGTTTGCTGGTGGCGACGGCGTGGCTTTGATGGCCATTGACCATCCTACTGCACTCGGTCCTAACTTTGCTAACCGTCCAGTTGTTGCTGCTGACTTGAACGAAACTTCTCTCGAACAAGGCATCATCGACATCGCCTCGTTTACGGATGAGCGCGGCTTGAAGGTTGCATTGACTGCTCGTAAATTGGTTGTCCCTAAAGAGTTGCAGTTCACTGCAGAGCGCTTGATGAAGACTGTCCAACGTACAGCAACGGCTGACAATGATATCAACGCGATCAAGTCCATGGGCTTGATTCCTGAAGGATACACTGTCAACCATTACTTGACAGACACAGATGCCTTCTTTTTGTTGACTGACGCACCTAACGGCTTGAAGATGTTCAACCGTTCACCTATCAAAACCGCTTTTGAAGGCGATTTTGAGACAGGTAACGTCCGTTACAAGGCCCGTGAGCGCTATAGCTTTGGCTTCAGCGATCCACGTGGTATCTATGGTTCTCCCGGCGCTGCATAAGCGTTTGGAAAACATGCAAAAAGGGGCTTCGGCCCCTTTTTCTTGTCATAAATTTAAACTACGATTAGATTGCAGCCGCTGTGGTTGCATAAACATAGGGGCACATCATGAAATTTGAAATGGAATTTGGTTACTTTGGTAACAACAAGTTGTCTATTGAGACACACGACTTTGAAATGATTGAAATTTTCCAAAAGTTTGTGGAATTTCAAGAAAATTACGGTTGGGCAGTTGAATATGATGTCGTGCTTAGCGATGAAGAGTTTGAGGACGAAAACGACACTGAAGAAGAATTAGATGGTGCTGCGACTGAAGCTGCTGCAGAAGCTGCTAATAAAGAGTAAATGTATATACAGTGTGTATACAGTTAGGGGGCTTCGGCCCCTTTTTTCTTTTTGGCTTTCTTAGCAATACGCTCGTCGTGATGGTGTATACGGTGGCAGTTGGCGCAGAGCACAACGCACTTTTTGACTTCTTCCATAGCCCGTTTAAATGCACGATTTTTTACTAACTTATTGACCGCAGCTTCTTTGGTGTTACTGTCCACGTGGTGAAAGTCAAATGTGGCAGGGTGGTTTTGTCCGCACTTTACGCAGGCTAATGTAGCTTTAAAGCTACGCCACTGATCTTTATACGCCTTGGCTGAGGTTTTACTTGCCGCAATTACAGCGGCCTTGTTGTTAGCGTAGTACGTATTTGCGTACGTTTTTTGTTTTTCTGCCCTAACTTTTGGGTTTTTATATGGCATGTTTGATTTGGTACTTCCAATACAACGCCGTTTTAAAACCCCAAGGTTGAGATGGCTCAAACATTTTAAAACCCGTAGCTATCAAACTGTTAGCAGAAGCGGGGTTTTGATGGGTATCCGTAATAACCCAATTCATGCCTAAAGCTTTGGCCTTACGAATACGCGCTTTAATAAGCCTTTTCTGAAGCCCGCGTCCACGATGAGCGAGTACAACACCTGACCGACAAAGATACATGGTATCAGACCAACGAGCAGAGGGAACAACACCAGCGAAACCAACAGCCTCATTACTTGATGTGTAAACAACATACCAATACCCCTTGTCTGTAATTTTGTATACCGAGTCTGCGGGAAGGCACGCTTTCTGCAACCAAACAAGCAGTTTTACCACCTCTGGTCGGCAGGTATTAACAGGAACAATGCGGTATTTCATGCCTCTATAATGCTGATCAATTGTGACAAGAAAAATAAATGTTGCACACTCGAAAATACCGTGATATAAACACAGTAATCCGGGCCTATCCGGTGCATTAGACAGTCCCGGCTGACGACATACAGACTAATGCACTTAACTTGTATGTAAGGAACCATCATGGCAACCACCACGTTTTCCGGCCCAGTCGTATCACAAAACGGCTTTTCTACGGGCACTGTATCTTCTCCCCTTGCTGTAACTACAGCGCAAAACATTAATTCTGCGTTTGCTACAACCTCCGCTACTACTGGCGATACACGTCTAATTAACAACAGATTGACCTTTACCTCAACGGGTTCAGGCGAAACTGCTCGTTTCTTTTCAATTGTGACTGGCGCAGGCGCAGCCACTGCTGGAACAATTAATGGCGCACACATCTCTACCTCCATTAACACAACCGGCACAATCTCCGGCGCTGCCAATGTAATCCGCGCAACCTTGGGAGGCTCTGCTGCGTCTCCCGGCGGTACTTTGGCTGTTCTGCAGTTGGACACAGACTATTCTGTTAACGCTTCTTTGCCCGGTACAGCTTCGTTTATTCGTGTAACTGACAGCGGTGCAAACACAGGTGAAATTCCTTTGTTGATGAACATTGATACATCTCCTGCCGCCACAATTGCGCCTACAGCAACCAGCGTTACTACTGTAGCCAAAGCAATCAAAGTGATGATTGGCGGCACTGTGTACTTCGTTCCTGCTTACGCTACGTTTGCATAATGCAAATCACCAAGGAATTCTTGGAGACTGAGATTCGTGACCTTGAGACTGAAGCACAGAAAGCGCAAACCTTTTTGACTCAGGCTCAAGCCACGATCCAAGCGTACAAGATGCTCATAAACAGGCTAGACGCACCAGAACCGGAGCAACAACATGACAACTGATGTCAAACAAGCGCATATAAACACAAGCGGTTTTTTAGTGCTGGGACGCAACCGCGTCAGAGCTTTGTCTTATGTAGGAACGGCTACAGCGGGAACATTGGCAGTTTTTGATACTGCTACTGCCCCTGTGACTTCGGCCGTCACGTACGGGCGCACGGGAACAACTGTAACGGTGACCAAAACAGCCCACGGTCTAGTTACTGGAGATGTTGTTGGAATTCACTTTGAATCGTCTCCCTCGGCTACGGATGGCAACTATGTCATTACCCGAGTTGATGCGAACAACTTTACGCTTACTGATATCAACACTGGGTCTATCACAGGCAGTCCTGCAGCGGTGTATGTTAGCGGCGGCGGTTCGTGGCTCTTTACATACGAATCTTCGGCAACAGACATCTTTAACAATGCGCCTGAAATTCCAGAAGACGGTGTGTTGGCAATTAGGGGTGTCTATGCGTACATGGACAACATAGCGGTTGTTAATATTTATTATGGCTAAAAAAGGACCTTCTCTCTCTGTTGGTCGGGGCGAGAAGCTCCCGATCTCTAAGGGTGCGGGCCTGACTGCCAAAGGTAGAGCCAAATACAATGCAGCCACAGGCAGTAATTTAAAGGCTCCTCAACCTAAAGGCGGTCCACGGAAAGATTCTTTTTGTGCTCGTATGTCCGGGATGCCCGGGCCGATGAAGGATGAGAAGGGTAAACCTACACGCAAGGCGGCAGCTTTGGCAAGATGGAAGTGCTAAATGGAAGTCAATACAATCTGGTTAGCAATCCTTTCTGCTGCCTTTGGCGGATTGTGGTTTTTTATTCGCGAGAAATTTGACGAGCTCAAACGAATTGACATTCTGTTAAATAAGACTCGCGAAGAGATTGCTCGTGACTACACGACTAATGCAGAGGTGCAGAGAATTACTGATCACATTGATCAAAGATTTAATCGGCTTGAAGAGAAGATTGATCAGCTTATTCGGGTAGGTAGGTAATGTATTTAACAAGCAATATACCGTATTTCAAATGCTGGGTTCGTAAAGAATTTACGAATGGGCACCAGAAATATCAGGGCGAATACTTGCATGCATTGGCTGTAGCAGTCACAACCATCCCTGATAGGAGCTTGAGTTTTCAAGTTATTTTTACGGGCTGTGAGGCAGATGATGGCAGTCAAGAAAATGTGCATGGTGGTGCGATGTGGGCACGGATGCCCCTTGCTGCTTTGGTAGGGGACATTCCTTTGGAGGTATGGCCTGAGCGTATGCTCAATCATTTATCACAGCCTTGGGACTGCAATTCATACAACCACTCTATCATTAGTTTGGAGCGGGCAAAGCCTTCTCCTTGGTTGTGCAAAATTAACAATGAATTTTTTACCGGTAGGTACTTGTTCACGGTAGACTATGCGGAAAGCGACGTATCTGAGGATCCATCGCAGCACAAGCAGAGTCATGTATTGATACTGACTGATGCGGGCAAGTGGACTGGAAATATTGTGGCGCTGCCTAACAACAGGGTCCGCGTAACAAGTCCAGCGTATTGGGTTACAGGACAGGGAGCGCCGGATTTCAGGCCAAACCAGTGGATTCACTGTGCGGAGCAAGACGACTCGTACATGGATGCGGAAGAAACTTTTAACAACCTTTATCAGGAGAAAAAAGATGATGAAATCTAAGATGATGGCCAGTGGTGGCATGATGAAATCTAAAATGGGTGCCAGCGGCGGCATGAAGAAAAAAGGCTATGCTTCTGGAGGCATGGCTGATATGGCCAGCCCACAGGAAAAAACCATGAGTCAGCCCACTAAAAAGTCTGTAACAGGTGAAACTGTTTCAGTGCGCGGCGTAGGTGCAGCCCGTGCTCAAAAAGCAACTATCTATTAAAAAATGACTACCTCGGGCGTCTCCTCCTACAACCCGGACTTCGATGAGATCATCACCGAAGCGTATGAACGCTGCGGCTTGCAGGTTCGGGATGGGTATGACGTTTTATCTGCACGTCGTTCTTTAAATTTGATGTTTGCTGAATGGGCCAATCGCGGATTAAATCTGTATACGATTGAGCAACGGCAGGTGGTCTTAGTTGCGAATACGTTTGAGTACACATTGCCGTCGGATACCGTGGATGTTTTGTCTGCGGTAATACGTACCAATTCTGGTCAGTCTGATCAGCAAGATATTACGATTGATCGGATTGGTAGTGCAGAGTATTTGCACACGCCTAATAAATACACGCCTTCCCGTCCTGCACAGTTTTATGTGCAACGCACAGTGCCGGCAAAGTTGTTTTTGTATCCCGCGCCCGATGCAACGCAGCAGTACATCTTTCGCTACTACGGAATTCGCCGCATAGAAGAAACTGGTGCAGTTACCAATACGGCGGACATTTCTTTCCGCTTTTTGCCTTGTTTAACTGCAGGTTTGGCGTATTATTTAGCTGTTAAAAAAGCACCTGATCGCATTGCGATGCTTAAGCAGTTTTATGAAGAAGAGTTTGCGCGTGCAGCAGCAGAGGACAGAGAGCGGTCTAGTTATTTTGCAGTACCTACTTACACGGAGAGTTACTGATGGCGGGTTACACTTCTGGTAAGTTTGGGCTTGCTCTGTGTGATCAGTGTGGTCAGCAGTTTAAGCTCAATGAACTTAAAAAAGAGTGGACTGGATTTAAGGTCTGCGATGAGTGCTATGAGCCTAAACACCCTCAGCTTGAGCCTAAGCGCTCGCTCAATGAGCCACAGGCTTTGCTAGAGCCCCGTCCAGAAGCACGTTTAGGTGTTAGCGTTTTTGTAGGGGACGTTGGAGATTCTGCTTTTGCAAGTATTGGCATGCAGCCCATGCCCCCTGCAAGACCTTTAGTAGCTGGCGCTATGCTTGGAACAGTTACAACGAGCATCACATGAACTATTCTCAATTAAGCGCTGCTATTCAAGCGTATACCGAAAACACCGATACAGATTTTGTAGCGCAGATTCCTGTTTTTGTTAAACAAGCAGAGCAACGAATCAACAACAGTGTTCAAGTTGCTAATCTGCGCCAAAACGTAACAGGGTTTATGACCGCGGGCAACAAGTATGTAGATTGTCCATCAGATTTTCTTTCTACATATTCTTTAGCTTTGTACGCTGTGGCAACACCAACTGCAACAGGAACGGCTGCAGCTTTTACTGTTGTAGTGTCTAGTGCTACAGGCATCGTAGCAGGAATGTATGTTTCTGGAACCGGAATTGCAGTGGGTGCGGTGGTTTCTACGATTGTAGGAACAACAGTTACGCTCACAATTGCTAATACGGCAACTGTATCGGGCACTGTTACTTTTCAAGGCGATTACACTTATTTGCTTAATCGTGATGTGAACTTTATTCGTGAGGCATATCCAAATCCTTTGCAACGGGCTAAGCCAAAGCACTATGCTATTTTTGGACCTAATAGCGGCAATGAAAACGAGCTAGTGTTTATAGTTGGGCCTACCCCTGATGCTGCGTATGGCATGGAACTTCATTATTACTATTATCCCGAGTCTATTGTTACGGCAGGCACTTCATGGCTCGGCGACAACTTTGACACGGTGCTTTTGTATGGTTCGCTGGTCGAGGCGTACACCTACATGAAAGGCGAGGCCGACATGATGGCGCTTTACAACGGTAAATACCAAGAGGCGTTGGGATTGTTGAAGAATTTGGGCGATGCCAAACAACGTGGCGATGCTTATCAAGATGGTCAAGTTCGCTTGCCGGTGAGGTAATCAATGATTACAGCCGGACTAACCAATAGTTTTAAAGAGCAGCTTTTGTTGGCTGTGCATGACTTTAGTGTAGACACGATAAAGATTGCGCTGTATACGTCTTCTGCTACGCTAGATGAAACTATCACTGTATACACCACTTCTAATGAAATAACGGGGACAGCTTACACAGCAGGCGGAGAGATTCTTACAGGGGCTACGGTAATCCTGACGGGAAGCATTGCGTATGTGTCTTTTAGCAATCCTACTTGGAATGGCTCGTCCTTTACAACACGAGGGGCACTAATTTATAATTTTTCTAAAAGTAATAAATCCATAGGGGTGCTAAACTTTGGGTTAGATCAAACCACAGTAAATCAACAGTTTCAAATTCAATTCCCGCCTAACAATGCGGATAACGCGCTCATACGAATTAATTAAAGGAGTCATCATGACCATTGAAAAAACCAAAGCCACTGACACTGTTTTTAGTGGTCTGACCTGTAACACCAAAGCTGGTGAGGACGCAAAGGCGACCGGCGTATTTCACATTATTTGCCGAGACAAAGACGGCAATTTAAAATGGGAAGCTGAGTCTAAAAACTTAGTTGTCAATGCTGGACTGCAGTATATGGCGGGCACTGCTTTGACTTCAGTGGCTCAGACTACCTCGTGGTTTCTTGGTCTTTATGGCGCAGGCGCTTCAAATACACCTGCGGCAGGTGACACGATGGCTTCTCACGCTGGTTGGACAGAAAATACAACTTATAGCAATGCGACTCGCGTGGCTGCTACTTTTGTAACAGCAACCACTGCCAATCCTTCTGTAGTAACTAACTCGGCCTCCCCTGCTACGTTTAACATTAACGGCACAACAATTATTGGTGGTGCGTTTTTAACAAGCGGTAGTGTTAAAGGCGGTACAACAGGCACATTGTTCTCTGCGGCAGATTTTGGCGCACCGGGCGACCGTTCTGTGGTGAACAGCGATACATTAGCGGTAACTTACACATTCAGCTTGGCGGCTTAATATGGCAGCGTGGGGTGACGGCGCATGGGGCGACAGTGGTTGGGGCGGCTTTGTCGCTTACACCGGCTCTGTGGACGACACCGCCACCGCGACTGATGTAGTAATTGCAAGAATAGCGTACTCTTTAGCGGTCGCAGGAACTGGCTGGGGTGAAGGCGGATGGGGTGTTAGCTCATGGGGCGGCGAAGGGGAATCAGCCACTGCTTCAGATGCTGTAGTTTCTGCGGTTGTTTTGCAGGCAAGTGTAGTTGAGACCGCAACAGGGTCTGATGTAATTACTGCTTCGGGATCGTTTGCCGGAAGTGTAGACATAACCGAAACAAGCACTGGGTCAGATACAATTGTTTCTACCCCTGTGTATGCTGTAACAATAACCGAGGTGGCAACTGGTTCTGATGCAGTAGTAAGTATTGGTTCGTTTGCAAGCCCTGTAGATGAAAGCGCCACGATAGCAGATGTTACTGAGTCTACTTTTGCATTCCTTGTAGACATACAAGAAACAGCTACAGGATCAGATGCAGTTAATGGATTTTTTGTACAGGATGCGGCAGTTACTGAAAGCGCCACAGGATCAGATACAGTTACAGCAAATGTAGTTTTTGCAGCTTCTATCACGGAGGCGGCGGTAAGTACAGAAACTTTGATAGCAGCAGCGGCGTTTATTGCTTCTATCAATGAGTTGGCAACAGGTACAGATGGCTTGACTGCACGACCATTCTGGGATGTAATTGACAATACACAAACCGCTAACTGGGTTGCGGTTTCAACGGCATAGGGGTAAAAAATGGCATCAACATATTCAGCACTTAAAGTAGAGTTGCTTGAAACAGGGGCAAACTCAGGGACGTGGGGTAACCTTACCAATGCAAACCTTGGTGATGCGGTTCTTGGCGAAGCCATTACAGGCTCTGCCACAGTCAATTATTCATCAGCCGCAGATGTAACTTTAACTCTTACAGATTCAGCAACTTCTCAATCAGCCAGAAATTTACGTTTAAACATCACAGAAAGTGGCGCGGGCGTAG
>Ga0247844_1005394_pt1 | contig 16335 bp, 18 predicted proteins | sample LaCtaG_FD_192421 | JGI IMG/M metagenome (GOLD analysis project Ga0247844, IMG submission 192421) | Freshwater microbial communities from meromictic Lake La Cruz, Castile-La Mancha, Spain - LaCruzMarch201714.5m_1 | ecosystem: Environmental > Aquatic > Freshwater > Lake | place: Spain: Castile-La... | reverse complement strand
AAGCACCGCCCAGCGAAATCATTAACTCGGCAGCTCGAGCCGATGCGAACTCAGCTAAGGATGGATCAACTCCGCGCTCTAAGCGACGAGAAGCTTCGGTTGAAAGTTTATGTCGACGTGAATTCTTGGCAATCGCAATTGGATCAAAACGAACTGCTTCAATCGCTATCGTCGTAGTGCTGTCGGTGATTTCAGAATCTAAACCACCCATCGTGCCGGCCAGTGCCAATACTTGCTTTGCATCGCGCACCACGAGATCACTCGATGCCAACTCGCGTTCTTGGCCGTCGAGGGTAGTGAACTTGCTCTTATCTTGTGCGTAGGTAATTTCAAGACCATCGGCAATTTTGGCGCGATCAAAAGCGTGCAGAGGTTGACCAAGTTCGACCATCACATAGTTGGTTACATCTACTGCAAGTGAAATTGAGCGCATGCCGATCTTTTCGATTCGACGACTCAGCCAAATTGGCGATGGCAACTTCGGATTAAAGTTATCAAGAGAGCGAAGTACCGCGATCATTGCGCCATCTGAGATTTTTATTGGGGTTGGGCTGTCGGAATCGGCAAAAGTTAAGGACTTAGCGTGCGCAATCGGATCTGCAAAAGTTAAATTCAAGGCACCAGCAATTTCTCGTGCTGCACCTCTAATACTTAACGCGTATCCACGATCTGGGTTCACTGCAATGTCAAAGATAGTGTCATTAATTTGAAGCAACTCAATGGCATCTTGACCGACTGTCGCTGAACCTTCAGCTAGGACGATGATTCCGGAATGGTCATCGCCTAAGCCCAGCTCCTTGGATGAACAGATCATGCCGTTACTGGTCTTGCCATATGTTTCGCGGGCGCTGATTGCAAAATTACCTGGCAGTACCGCACCTGGTAGAGCCGCCACAACTAAATCATTAACCGCAAAGTTACGGGCGCCGCAAATTACAAAACGGCTTTGGCCTTCATTGCAATCTAGTTCGACATATCGAATTGGTTTTTTATGTTCGGCTAACTCTTCAATTGCTAATACTCGAGCAACTACTAGTGGGCCAGTTAAGTCAGCACCTTGCTTGATAACTTCTTCAATTTCAAAACCAACTCGAACAAAAGCATCGGCAATCGTTTCATCGGAAACGCCTGACAGATCAACAAACTCTTCAACCCAGGAACGTGGAATTAGCATTAGAGCCCAACTCCAAACTGGCGGGTGAAGCGCAAATCGCCTTCAACAATTTCATGTAGATCAGTAATGCCATGTCGAACCATCAGGGTTCGCTCAAGACCCATTCCGAAAGCAAAGCCACAAAATTCTTTGGTATCTACACCACAGGTTTCGAGCACCTTAGGATTTACCATTCCACAACCGCCCCACTCGATCCAGCGGCCATTGAAGAAAACATCGACTTCGGCGCTTGGCTCGGTGAATGGAAAGAATGACGGGCGCAATCTGGTCGTTACATCAGGGCCGAACATATGTCGGGCAAAATTATCTAGCGTTCCTTTTAGGTGAGCCATTGAGATTCCACGGTCAACAACTAGACCTTCGACTTGGTGAAAGACTGGACTATGAGTTGCATCTAATTCATCGGCGCGGAAGGTGCGGCCAGGAGAAATAATGTAAATCGGTGGCTCATCTGTAAGCATCGTGCGAATCTGTAATGGTGATGTTTGAGTACGCAAAACCAAGCCAGCGCTAAGTGGCTCTACGAAAAAAGTATCCTGCATTGTGCGCGCTGGGTGATCGGCTGGAATATTCAACGCATCAAAGTTCAACCAACTTGATTCAAGTTCGGGACCTTCGACGACTGAATAGCCTTGTGCCAAAAAGAAATCGCTAATGTCATTTTTGATAATAGTAATTGGGTGCAATCCCCCGGCATGAGCCTGTTTTGCTGGCAACGTAATGTCTACAACTTCTTCTAGCAAAATCTTCTGATCGCGCGCGATCTCTAAACGCAAAGTTTCATCCGCTAAAGCCAATGCGATTGCGCCTTTAGCTTCACCGATAATTTTTCCAAATGAGGCTTTTTCATCCGGAGATAGCGCACCCAAACCACGGCTAGCCAAAGAGATTGGCGCTTTATCACCAGTGTGGGCTAACCGAGCCGCCTTGAGTTCATCGAGGTCGCCAGCTGCTGCAAATGCCGACTTTGCAGCGCTAACCCAATCGTTGATTTCTTGCGGATTCATATGCTGAAGTCTACTTGGTCGGCTTTACTTATCGTCGGCAATTTTTGCCGTTAACTCGTATAAAACTATCGAAACTGCCGCTGAAAGATTAAGGCTTTCGGCATTACCTGCCATAGGTATCGCCAAAGCCTGAGTCGATGCAGGTACTTCAAGATCAGCCAATCCACGTGCTTCATTACCGAAAATCAAAACTGTATTTTCATTGATTGCGAATTGGCGAATTGATTTTTTACCATCAGCCGACAAAGTGGCGAAACCTAGATTTGGAATAGTGGTTTGTAGCTGTTCAAGTGAAATGCGTTCAAAAATCGGTAAGTGCCAAAGTGAGCCGGCAGTTGAACGAACCACCTTGGGTGAATACATATCAACGCTGCCTGGCGAAGTAATCACCGCACTTGCGCCTAACGCATCGGCTGAACGCAAGATTGTGCCGGCATTTCCAGGGTCTTGTATTTCGTGAAAGTAAAGCAGAATTGATTTACCGGATAGTTTTAATGTTTCTAAATTAGGATTCGGGATCTTGCAGAAGGCCAGAATTCCCTGTGGCGAAATGGTTTCACTCATCGCCTTCATTACCGCATCGGTTACATCTTCACATTTAAATTTTGCTAAATCGATGTTGTCATTTTCAAGCCGAGACCGCCCATTAGCGGTTAGATACAGAACATCGACCTGATCAGTTGCTTTTGCCTTAATAGCTTCGCGCACAAACTGCGCACCTTCGGCGACATAACGCGCACTTTCGCGACGTTCTTTAGCGCCCTTAGAACTGATAAGAGCCTTCACTCGCGCGATGTGCGGCGAGTGAAGGCTCTCGATCATTACTTCTAGTTTCGATTAACGAATTAAAGTGCAGCTAAAGTCTTGCGAGCAACTTCAGCTAGCGCCTTGAAAGTCGCTGGGTCATTAGTTGCCAACTCTGAAAGTAAACGGCGATCAACTTCAACGCCAGCTTCCTTTAGACCTTGGATCAAACGGTTGTAAGTAAGACCATTTTCGCGAGCTGCCGCATTGATACGTTGGATCCAGAGACGACGGAAGTCGCCTTTCTTATCCTTACGATCGTTGAAGGCATAAACCATTGAGTGGGTAACTTGCTCTTTCGCCTTTGTGAAAAGACGTGAACGTTGACCGCGGTAACCGCTGGCACGTTCTAGAGTTGTACGACGCTTCTTAGCTGCGTGGACTCCGCGCTTTACTCTCATTTAACTGCTCCTTACTTCAGACCAAGCATGCGCTTGGCTGTTGTGGCAACGGTTGGCTTAGCTGCGGACTCAGTGCTCAAACGTCGGGTAAGACGTGAGGACTTGCGCTCGAGTAAGTGGCGCTTTCCGGCGCGCTCGTGCATAACTTTTCCGGAACCAGTAATGCGGAATGTCTTCTTCGCACCACTGTGTGTTTTCATCTTTGGCATCTTGGGTCTCCCGTTGCTAGTTCTTATTCGGTCTCTGCGGCAGCTGCTGCGGCATCGGCTTTTGCTTTACGCGCTGCCTTTGCTTCTGCTACTGCTTCAGTTTTGCGCTTAGTTGGACCAAGCACCATTGTCATATTTCGTCCCTCTTGTTTAGGGGCGAATTCAACGAAAGCAATTTCTGCGACATCTTCTGCAAGACGTTGCAAGATCTTGTAACCGAGTTCAGGACGCGTTTGTTCGCGACCACGGAATTGCATTGTCACCTTGACCTTGTCGCCACCCTTTAAGAATTTCTCGATGTGATTCCGTTTGGTCTCATAATCGTGAGTCTCAATCTTTGGTCGCATACGTACTTCCTTCACCACGATGTGGGTCTGGTTTTGACGTGCTTCCCGAGCTTTCTGCGCGATCTCGTATTTGTACTTTCCGAAATCCATGATCTTGCAGACAGGTGGATTAGCTTCTGGTGCGATCTCAACTAGGTCGAGACCAACTTCATCAGCCATCTGTAGTGCAACTTCGATATCTACAACGCCAACTTGTTCACCGGTGTAACCGATTAAACGAATCTGGGGTGTACGAATTCGATCGTTGATACGTGGGTCAGTTGTGATTTTTGCTCCTTTAAATCGGTTTGCTGGTACTTCGCGCTCAGTAACCGCGCCATGCAAAATCAGCAACCGCCAAGGAGGTCATGTCAGCTGAAATAATTTCAACTAAGTTGAACTCACGACATACCAGGGAACCTGGGTTCCTTAGGTGGGAGCGGTAACTCCTCTTGCAGTAGCGAACTACTGGTCTGAGGTAAAGGGTACTAGAGGGTTGGGAAAAGGCGAAATTGAGCCTGATTCAGTTCAGGTAAGCGGGGCTTAGCCCATCGCATGTACGCCGCCGTCGACATGGATGATCTCGCCGGTGGTTTTTGGGAACCAATCAGATAACAGGGCCACTGCTGCTTGAGCCGCTGGCACGGGGTCAGTTACATCCCAAGCTAATGGCGAGCGAGAGTTCCAGACTTCCTCGAAATCTGAAAATCCTGGAATTGATTTAGCTGCCATAGTTTTTATTGGACCCGCTGCGACTAAATTGACGCGAATATTCTCAGCACCTAAATCGCGAGCTAAGTAACGTGACGTTGATTCAAGGGCTGCTTTTGCAACACCCATCCAGTCATACTTTGGCCAGGCAACAGTTGCGTCAAAATCAAGACCAACAATTGAAGCGCCGCCGCTGAACAAAGGCCTGGTTGCCATCGCTAAAGATTTAAAGGAATAAGCCGAAACTTGCATTGCTGTTGCGACATCTGCCCATTCGGTATTTAAGAAGTTGCCACCAAGGGCTGCCTCTGGTGCAAAACCAATTGAATGCACTACTCCATCGAGACCATCAACATGTTCGCGAACTCGAAATTCAAGGGCAGCTAAATCGGCATCACTTGTTACATCAAGTTCGATAACTGGCGCAGGTTGCGGCAATCGTCCGGCAATGCGAGTTGTCAGTGACATTACTCGGCCATAAGAAGAAAGAATTACGGTCGCACCTTGTTCTTGTGCAAGTCGGGCGATGTGAAAGGCGATCGAAGCATCAGTTAAAACGCCCGTTACCAATATTTTCTTGCCGGCCAGAATTCCCATTGCTAGTGACCCATTCCTAATCCGCCATCAACTGGAATTACCGCACCAGTTATATAGCTTGCTTGTGGTGATGCTAAGAAAGTGACGACATCGGCTATTTCTTCAGCTGAACAAAAACGTTGAAGCGGCACTGATTTTGCAATTTCTTCGCGACGTTTTTCGTCCAAGGTTGCAGTCATGTCTGTCTCAACGAAACCAGGTGCTACAACGTTGGCAGTAATGCCGCGGCTTCCGAGTTCGCGGGCAAATGATCGAGCCATTCCGACTAAGCCAGCTTTGCTTGCTGAGTAATTAACTTGCCCAGCCGAACCCGAGAGCCCAACTACGGAGCCAATAAAAATTAGCCGCCCCTTTTTTAACTTAAGTAATCCTTTTGTTGCTCGACGAGCTGTGCGAAACGCGCCGGTCAAATTGGCATCAATGACATCTGCAAAGTCTTCATCGCTCATGCGCATCGATAATGTGTCTTTGGTAATGCCGGCATTACACACCACAATCTCAGGTAAGCCCCATTTTTCTTCGATCAAGGCAAAACCAGCGTCGACACTTTCGGTAGAGGTGACATCCATCTGAACTGAGTCGAACTCAGTTGGTGCGGTACCTGATCGGTAAGTGACGACAACGGTGTAGCCGGCCGCCTTGAGAGACTTAGCGATTGCCGAACCAATACCGCGATTGCCGCCAGTGACCAATGCGATTGCGCTCATAGTCGGCAAGGCTACTCGTTACTTCTGCGTAAACCTAAGAACACATCTACTCTAGGCACATGGCTGAAGAAATTTACGACGTAACCAACGCCCAACGAAGCCTCAGCGGCGATCAAAGCGCACGCCAAAAAAGATATTTCGTCTCAATGATGGTTCGTACCGCCTGTTTCATTATGACCGTAGTAACTCCTAGTCCGTATCGCTGGTTCTTCTTAGCTGGCGCAATCGGATTGCCTTATATCGCCGTTGTAATCGCAAATGCTGGGCGCGAGACTATGGCTCCCGGAACTGCCGTAATCAAAGAGAAGCGACGTTCGATTTCTTAAGCTCGATCTACGAATAGAATCTAGCTATGCGCACCCGTGAGAAGTTTGCTTTTCTCAAGTCACTTATTGCGCTGGCGCTAATTGTTCTCTGCTTCATCGCTGCGCAATGGCAATACAACCGTGGCGTTGACCGACATCAGCGCAATTTCTTGATCGAAGAGAATATTGCGGCTCCAAACATCTCATTGGAAAATGCGGCCGGCGATCTGACCAAAAACGAATGGCGCACCGTAACTACTCAAGGTGTCTTTGATGCTAGCCAAACAATCTTGCTGCGCAATAGATATTTCGAAGGTAAATATGGTTTTGAATTTCTCACTCTGTTTACCAATTCGCAGGGCGAGAAATTCTGGGTAGATCGTGGCTGGATCGTTGCCGGTAAAGATGCCCTAACTGCCCCAGTCATTCCAAATACACCTGCTGGTAACGTCGAAATAACTGGTCGACTGCGCCTAGATACCTCACTTCCTCGAGGCTCATTCTTTGCGCTACCCGCGAGTGGTTCTGGCTTAATTAGTAAGTGGAATGCTCAGAACGAAGTCGTGACTGAAGGTTTTTATCTCGACTTACTTAACGGATCAACGACTGAGCTAACGCCAAAAGTTTCTGCTCAACTACCAGAACTCAGCGATGGTCCACATATGGCATATGCACTGCAATGGGTTTTCTTTGCTGGTTTAGTTGGCTACGGCCGATTCTTAATCCGTAGATCCAGATAGATCTTGTCGGTTATAAAGTTCGGCATATAAGCCGTTCTTTGCCACTAATTCATCGTGGGTTCCACGCTCAACGATTACGCCTTTTTCCAGAACCAAGATCTGGTCGGCATCACGAACGGTGCTTAAACGATGCGCAATTACCAAACTGGTTCGCCCCTTTAGGGCAGCACTAAGCGCCTGGTGCACGAGCGCTTCGCTTTCGGAATCTAAGTGTGCAGTTGCTTCATCGAGAATTACTACCTGCGGAGATTTCAAAAGTAAGCGTGCAATAGCTAGGCGTTGTTTCTCGCCACCTGATAAGCGATGCCCGCGCTCTCCCACCATCGTGTCAAAGCCATTTGGCAGAGAAGACACTAACGACCAGATTTGCGCTGATTCACACGCTGCCTGCATCTCCGCTTCGGTTGCATCTGGTTTGGCATATCGCAAATTCTCGCCAATGGTGTCGTGGAATAAATGCGCATCTTGCATTACCACGCCGATATTTTCGCGAAGTGATTTCATGGTTAGGTCGCGAATATCAAAACCACCAACTTCGATAGTTCCCGAAGTCACGTCATAGAGACGTGGAACGAGTGCGCTAATTGTGGTTTTGCCCGCACCGGATGGCCCAACTAGAGCTGTCATGGTGCCTGACTTAGCTGTGAAAGTTAAGCCATTTAGAACAACGCCGCTTTCAACGGTTTCTGGTTTTGCTACCGACTCAAGTGAGGAAAGTGAGATCTCTTCAGCCTTTGGATAAGCAAAAGAAACGTTTTTGAATTCTACTGCAAAATCTTTACCAACTAACTCTTTGGCAGCTGGGCGATCTTGGACCATTGGTGCTAAATCCAACACTTCAAAGATTCGCTCGAAGGACACTAGCGCTGTCATTACATCGATCCGCACGTTAGATAAAGCAGTGAGCGGGCCATACAGGCGGGCTAACAAAGCTGTAATTGCGAGCAAAGTTCCAACAGTTATAGTGCCATTAATCGCGAGGTGTCCACCGATGCCATAAGCAATTGCAGTAGCAATGGCAGCAATGCTGGTTAACGCGATAAAGAAAATTCGGTTTAAGAGGGCGATCTCAATGCCAATATCGGCAACTTTACGCGCTCTGGATCGGAAATAGGTTTTTTCATCACTCTGTCGACCGTACAGAGAAACCAACATGGCACCTGAAACATTAAAGCGCTCAGTCATCGTTGAAGACATCTCGGCGTTTAAGTTAAATGATTGCCGAGTTAGTGACTGCAATTTCTTGCCGACCCACTTAGTTGGAACTAGAAAGAGCGGCAATAGCAGTAATGAAACGATCGTGATCTGCCATGACAGAACAAGCATTGTGCCAATTACCAGGACCAAACTCACTGAGTTGCTCAGTACGCCAGAGAGAGTGGCGGTAAAGGCCTGCTGCGCACCAATTACATCGGAGTTGATTCGCGAGATGAGCGCGCCGGTCTGGGTGCGCGTAAAGAAAGCGACAGATTGCTTTTGAACATGTTCAAAAACTTCTGAGCGTAAGTCGTAGATCAGACCTTCACCGATTCGAGCCGAGAACCAGCGACCAAAGATGCTAATAAGTGAATCGAATATTGCGATAAAGGCAACCGCTAAAGCTAACTTGGTAACTAAAGCCCCATCTTTGGGAATCACGCCTTTATCAATTAATTCACGAAGCAAGAGCGGCGAAGTAACAATTAGAAACGCTTCAATAACAACGGTGATTAGGAAAATTGTTATGTAAGTCTTATATGGTTTGGAATAGGAGACGATTCGCTTTACAGTACCCGGCTTTAACTTCTGATTCTTAACTGAAGGATCTGCGGTCATTGACCGAAAGGTCATCCAGACTGCTTGGTTAGACATTTATCAAACCGTGAAGCCGAGAGCGCGCAGCTGATCTCTTCCGTCGTCAGAAATTTTGTCTGGACCCCAAGGTGGCATCCATACCCAGTTAATTTTTACATCGCTAGTTAGTGGCGCCAATGCCTGGCGGGTCTGATCTTCAATGACATCTTGAAGTGGGCAGGCTGCTGAAGTTAAGGTCATATTCAAAATCGCAATATTGTTTTCATCAACCATCACATCGTAAATCAAACCTAAATCGACCACATTGATACCGAGCTCTGGATCAACTACATCCTTCATCGCCTCGGTTACATCATCAATCGCTGCTGTCATGGCATGTCCCCTATTTATCTTCTATGTACTAGATGGAAGTCTATCTATAACTTGGCTTGAGCTTGTACTACGGCATCTTTGTAGGCCATCCAGCCCAATAGCGCACATTTGATTCGAGCGGGAAACTTGGAGACTCCGGCCATAGCAACGGCATCCTCGAGGATCGCATCGTCGCCGACCATGGTGCCTTTGCTCTGCATTAGCTCGGTGAAATTAGTCAACACTAGATCTGCTTCGGAAACGCTCTTGCCTAATAATAAGTCACTCAAAATAGAAACACTTGCTTGCGAGATGGAACAGCCAACTCCGTCCCAAGTTATTGCTGAAACTTTCTCGCCATCAAGAGTCACGTTAAGAGTTATCTCATCGCCACAACTTGGATTTACATGGTGCACTTGAGCATCGTAAGTAGCAGCCAACCCTTTGTGCTGCGGACGCTTGTAATGATCAAGGATCACTTCTTGATAGAGGCTATCTAATTGCATTACTTACCACCGAAATATTTTTGAGCTCCGAGAATTCCTTCGATAAGCGCATCAACATCCTGCTCATCGTTATATAGATAAAGCGAAGCGCGAGTTGTGGCTTGTACGCCAAGTTTGCGAGTTAGTGGCCAAGCACAGTGATGGCCAGTTCGTACCGCTATGCCTTGAGCATCTAGGAACTGACCTAAATCGTGCGGATGAATCTCGCCCAGGGTAAATGAAGCCACTGCCCCGCGCTCGAGCATGTCGAGCGGGCCAACTAATTTAAGTTCTGGAATTTCTTGTAGGCGCTTTAGCAGATATCCGCCTAATTTCTGTTCATGTTCATAAATCTCTGCCATGCCAATTGCGGAAAGGTAATCAAGAGCTGCAGCTAAACCAACCGCCTGCGCCATATTTGGTACGCCAGCTTCGTGACGTCGTGGTGATGGTGCCCAAACCGCATCTGTCATCGTTACAGATTCGATCATTGATCCACCGAATAAAAATGGTGGTAAATCTTTAAGTAACTCTGCGCGGCCCCACAAGACACCGATACCGGTTGGTCCAACTGTTTTATGTCCAGAAAAGGCTAGGAAATCAATCTCGAGATCTCTCACGTTAACTGGCATGTGAGGAACAGATTGGCAAGCATCAAGAACTACCACTGCGCCTACTTCGTGCGCACGAGCCACGATTGCAGCCATTGGATTTACAGTTCCTAAAACATTTGATTGATGTGTTAACGCAACCACTTTGGTATTTGGCGTAATAACCTGCGCCAAATTTGAAAGATCTAATCGACCATCTGGCGTTACGCCAAACCAAACTAACTCGGCGCCAGATCGCTTAGCTAATTGCTGCCAAGGAATCAGATTTGCATGGTGTTCCATTTCGGTAACCACGATGCGATCAGCTGAAGTTAGATTAAAACGATTATCGCTACCGCCGTTGCTAAATGCGTAGGCAAGTAAGTTAAGGCTTTCAGTGGCACTTTTGGTGAAGATGATCTCATCGGCACTGCCACCTAGAAACTTAGCCACTGTTTCGCGAGCGCCTTCGTAAGCATCGGTGGCTTCTTCAGCCAATTGATGCGCACCACGATGAACCGCTGCGTTGTGCATGCGATAGAAATTGCTCTCCGCCTCAATCACCGAATTTGGTTTTTGACTTGTGGCACCTGAATCTAAATAAACCAACCTTTTGCCATCGCGAATAGTGCGCTCAAAGATTGGAAAATCTTGGCGCACTACACGAGGGTCAAAGGCCATATCTCTACTTACTTACATACTCGGCATAGCCATTTGCTTCGAGCTTTTCAGCTAGCTCTGGTCCGCCTTCTTCAACGATGCGACCATCAGCAAACACATGCACGAAGTCTGGTTTGATGTAACGCAAGATACGGGTGTAGTGAGTAATTAGCAGTACACCTAAATCGTTATCAGCCTTAGCGCGAACTACGCCTTCGGAAACGATGCGAAGTGCATCGACATCTAGACCTGAGTCAGTTTCATCAAGAATTGCAATTTTTGGCTTAAGTAGTTCTAGCTGCATAATTTCGTGACGCTTCTTTTCGCCGCCAGAGAAACCTTCGTTGACATTACGTTCAGCAAATGAGGGATCCATGCTGAGTGCAGCCATAGCTGACTTAACTTCGCCAACCCAGGTACGCAACTTAGGTGCTTCGCCACGAAGCGCAGTAGCTGCGGTGCGCAGGAAGTTTGAAACTGAAACGCCTGGAACTTCTACTGGATATTGCATAGCTAGGAACAAGCCGGCACGAGCTCGCTCGTCGACTGTCATATCTAGTAGGTCAACGCCATCAAGAGTCACGGTGCCACCAGTGATTTGGTATTTAGGGTGACCAGCGATTGAGTACGCCAAAGTAGATTTACCAGAACCGTTTGGTCCCATGATTGCATGGGTTTCACCGCTCTTGATAGTTAGGTCTACACCCTTCAAGATTTCAACTGGGCCATTTTCAGTATCAACTGAAACTTTAAGGCCACGAATTTCTAGTGTGCTCATAACAATCCTCTACTTAACTTCTACGGTTACGGAATCTCCGTCAACCACTACTGCATAAACATCAACTGGTGCTACTGCCGGAAGAGTTAGCGCTACTCCGGTACGTAAATCAAACTCTGCGCCATGTAACCAACACTCGATCTTGAATCCTGTGACATCGCCTTCAGATAGCGAAGCATCTGAGTGACTGCATGTGTCACCGATTGCAAATACTTCAGAACCCACGCGTGCAACACAGATTGACTTGCCATCTTTTTCAATGCGAACTGGCTTGCCTTCAAGCAAATTAGAAAGACTTAAATCACTCATTGCGCACCTGCTTTTTCGAGCTCAGAATCGATACGAGTCATCAAACGATCTTGAATCTCTGCAATACCAATTTCAGAAACGATTTCATTGAAGAATCCGCGAACTACTAGACGACGAGCATCTTCGACTGCGATGCCGCGTGACATCAGATAGAAAAGTTGTTCATCATCAAAGCGGCCGGTAGTACTCGCGTGCCCCGCACCGACAATTTCACCAGTTTCAATCTCTAGATTAGGAACTGAATCAGCGCGAGCACCGTCGCTCAACAACAAGTTGCGGTTTAGCTCGTAGGTGTCTGTACCTTCGGCAGCTGCACGAATAAACACATCGCCAATCCAGACAGTGTGTGCGTCTTGGCCAGCTAGAGCGCCTTTGTAATTAACTCGTGACTTGGCATTTGGCACTAAGTGATCAACGAACATGCGATGTTCGAAGAATTGCCCAGCGGTTGCGAAATAGACACCGAGCAGTTCAGTTGATGCGCCTTGACCCTTAAATTCAACAGTCGGAAGTAAGCGAACTACATCTCCGCCCACAGTTACGATGATCGATTTAAAAGTTGCATCTTTATCAACGATGGCATGCTGACGTCCGGCATGGATTGTTTTAGAATCCCATTCCTGCAGTGAGACCACCGTTAGATTCGAACCTGGTTCGCAGATAATTTCAATATCTTCAGCGATTAAGTGATCACCAGTGTTTTCAATAATCACAGTTGCCTTGGCATTTGCGCCAATACGTAACTGAACTCTAGAAAGCTCGGCGTCAGTTAGCCCACCAGCTAGTCGATGAAGTGAGATCGGCTCAGCCAGTTCAGTATTAGCCGCGATCTTAAGCACGCTAACTTCGGTCGCCGCTTCATGAATGCGACCAACAATTACATCGTCAGTCGTTGATTCAGCAGAAACTAATTCGCGACCAATTCGCTCAAAAGTTACGCCAGCAGGTGCGCTGCCAGTTAGGGCTAAAGTATTACGAGCAGCTAATTTGAAAGTGCCATCGTGTAAGCCACCAAGACGTTTGAGCGGAGTAAACCGCCAAGCTTCTTCGCGCCCAGTAGGCGTTAAGTAGTTAGTTGTGAGAGTAGACATATTGAATTAACCAACCGCGCCTTCCATTTGGAGTTCGATCAAGCGATTTAGCTCGAGTGCGTACTCCATTGGTAGTTCGCGGGCAATTGGTTCAATAAATCCACGCACGATCATGGCCATAGCTTCATCTTCAGTTAAGCCACGTGACATTAGATAGAAGAGTTGATCGTCGCTAACTTTCGAAACTGTAGCTTCGTGACCCATTGATACATCGTCTTCACGGATATCAACATAAGGATAAGTATCGGAGCGAGAAATTGTGTCAACCAATAGAGCATCGCATTTAACGGTGCTCTTTGAGTGATGCGCGCCTTCTTGCACTTGTACTAAGCCTCGGTAAGAAGTACGACCGCCACCACGTGCTACTGATTTAGAAATTACTGATGAAGATGTGTAAGGCGCTGCGTGAACCATCTTGGCGCCGGAATCTTGATGTTGACCTTCGCCAGCGAACGCTAGTGACAGGGTCTCGCCCTTTGCATGTGGGCCCATCAAGAAAATAGCTGGGTACTTCATAGTTACCTTTGAACCAATGTTGCCATCGACCCATTCCATAGTTGCACCTTCAGCACAAGTTGCGCGCTTGGTTACTAAGTTATAAACGTTGTTAGACCAGTTTTGAATTGTGGTGTAACGAACGCGAGCACCCTTCTTGACAATGATTTCCACTACAGCTGAGTGCAATGAATCTGACTTGTAAATTGGAGCTGTGCAACCTTCAACATAATGAATGTATGAATCTTCATCGGCGATAATCAAGGTGCGCTCGAACTGACCCATGTTCTCAGTGTTAATACGGAAATAAGCCTGTAATGGAATATCTACATGCACGCCCTTAGGAACGTAGATGAAAGAACCACCTGACCAAACTGAAGTATTAAGGGCGGCAAACTTATTGTCGCCAACTGGAATAACAGTGCCGAAGTACTCTTTGAAGAGCTCAGGGTGCTGCTTTAGCGCTGTATCAGTGTCAAGGAAAATTACGCCTTGCGCTTCTAGATCTTCACGAATCGAGTGATAAACAACTTCTGATTCGTACTGCGCTGCAACACCTGAAACTAAGCGCTGTTTTTCGGCCTCTGGAATACCCAAACGGTCATAAGTATTTTTAATTTCTTCTGGCAGATCTTCCCACGTAGCTGCTTGCTTCTCAGTTGAGCGCACAAAGTACTTAATGGTGTCGAAGAAAATACCGCTTAAGTCAGAGCCCCAATTTGGCATTGGCTTCTTTTCGAAGAGGGTCAAACCTTTAAGACGCAGATCAAGCATCCACTGTGGCTCGGACTTCTTCGCAGAGATATCGCGAACTACTTCCTCGTTAATGCCGCGCTTTGAATTTGCGCCAGCATCATTCTTATCGGACCAACCGAATTCGTAATTGCCGAGTCCGTCGAGTTCTGGATGTGCGATTGTCATTAGTTGCCTCTCCGAGCACTAGTTTTGTTTATTGCATTTTTTGTTACTGCATTGGGAATATATGTTGTACAAACACCGTCGCCATGGGCGATCGTTGCTAAACGTTGGACGTGAGTGCCGAGTATCGCTGAGAACGCTGCAGTTTCGGCTTCGCAGAGTTCTGGAAATTCAGCAGCCACGTGAGCTATCGGGCAATGGTGCTGACAAATTTCCTCGCCCATCTTTCGCTCAATTACGGTAGCTGCGTATCCCTGCTCAGTTAAAAATGAGGCAAGAGCTTCGTTTTTATCTGAAGCCTTTTTAATGGCATCGGTTCCTTTGCGTTCGATGTCATCTGCACGCGTCTTTGCAAAAGCTTGCACTAGATGCGCACCTGATTGGGCCGACATAAATTTAAGCGCTGCAACGGCTAAGTCGTCGTATGAGTGCTCAAACTTTTCGCGACCCTGATCGGTCATCACAAATACCTTCGAAGGACGGCCACGGCCACGAGATAGACCAACATGTGGTTCGCGGGCCTCGAGAATTCCATCGGCGATTAAATTATCAAGATGGCGGCGAATGCCAGCTGGTGTCAGCGCTAACCGCTCACCCAGAGCCACGGCAGTCGATGGACCATTTTCCAGAATTGAGCGTGCGATTGCGTCGCGGGTACGCAAATCATCGCCGGCTGGCGGCGCACTCATAATCTGGCTTTTCACAACAGTAATGTATCGTAAATCGAGGGTTTCCTCTCAGCGACGCCTTAGTGATGGGCGCCTCAGGCTTGGCTACTGCCTGCTGCCATAGGGTTGGCTCATGCCATTCCTCTACCTTTTACTGGTATTTCAAACTGGCATTGTCTTAACTGGTGCCACAGTTCGAATCACTGGCTCGGGGTTGGGATGTCCGACCTGGCCCGAATGTACTTACGGCTCTTATGTCCCAGTTGCCGGACAAGCCGAAGGTGCATTCCATGCCTGGATTGAATTTGGAAACCGGCTACTAACTTTCTTACTTTTATTTGCCGCCGTCGCCGTTGTTATCTATGCAATTAGAAGAGCTCGGCGCGATTTGCTTTGGCGCGCCTTGTTACAAGTTTTGGGAATTTTCGGTCAAGGAGTAATTGGCGGAGTCACTGTCCTTACAGATTTAAATCCGTTAGCGGTAGCTAGCCACTTTATTCTCTCAATATTTTTAATCGCTGGCGCTGTTTCGATAGTTGCCCGCGGACGCACACCGTTGATCTCAATTCGCCCAACTGAATTAAAAGTCAAAGGTCTGGCACGCGCGCAAGTTCTTTTAACTTTTGTTGTGATTGTGCTCGGCACCTTAGTTACTGGTTCTGGACCACATGCTGGTGATTTAGATGCTCCGCGGTTGAACCTCGATGAACGTGCAATCTCTTGGCTACATGCCGACGCCGTGATTGCCCTCCTGGGTGTTTCGCTCGCGCTACTTGTTCTTTCGGAAATTTCACCTGAGACAAAACGGCGAATTAAGATTTTCTTTGCGGTAACTCTGGCACAAGGTTTAATTGGATACCTTCAATATGTACTTGGTCTGCCTGAACTTCTAGTAATTGTGCACGTGCTCGGATCAACGTTGGTCTGGATTGCATCATGGCGAATTTGGTTATCTATTACAACAGCAGAACGAACATAGGAGTAAAGAATGAGCCAGATGACCGGTTGGACTGAGTTAGATGATCAGGCCGTCACCTATGCCCGCGCGCTTGCTATGGATGCAGTGCAGAAGGTGGGCAATGGACATCCTGGTACTGCGATGGCACTTGCACCTGTTGCCTATAACTTATTTCAACGCCATTTAGTTCATGATCCAGCCGAACCAAATTGGATAGGTCGCGATCGATTTATTCTCTCTTGTGGCCACTCATCTAT
>Ga0247844_1005391_pt1 | contig 16338 bp, 9 predicted proteins | sample LaCtaG_FD_192421 | JGI IMG/M metagenome (GOLD analysis project Ga0247844, IMG submission 192421) | Freshwater microbial communities from meromictic Lake La Cruz, Castile-La Mancha, Spain - LaCruzMarch201714.5m_1 | ecosystem: Environmental > Aquatic > Freshwater > Lake | place: Spain: Castile-La... | reverse complement strand
GCAACTATTTCAATTTCTTCATCCTCTAAATTAATTCCATCTTCATCCTCAATCTTCAATGAACCCAATGGGATAACATAGTTTACTGACGTCTTGGTTGACATCTCAATTTTAATTTCTTCGGCATAAAACTTAAGAACATCTCTTAACAATTGCCTTTTTGTGGTATCAGCCAAAATTGAATTGATTGAATAACTTTTTTGAAGCGTTGGAATAATTAATTCATCGACAATAGTTAAGTCCAGGTTCTTACCTCCTAACCAGTTGTCGCCATCCGTGTCTTTTACCGATAATATTCCTTCTTCCGATTTTACTAAAGCCGCATCAAACGTTCCACCGCCAAAGTCAAAAACGCACCAAAAGCTATCTTTGTTTTTTGCAGTTAAGCCGTAGGCGGTTGCTGCTGCAACTGGTTCTTGCAACAGTTGAACGTGTTTGAAACCCGCCAATTTTGCGGCTTTCATTGTTGCCTCATTTTGTGGATTTAAAAATTTTGCAGGAACAGTGATTACGATTGAATAAATGTTTTCGTCTTGTATAAACGACTTCAATTTTTTTAATACTTCTGCGGATAATTCCTCGGATGTAAAGTCTTTACCCATATTGGAACACTCGTAAGTATGAGTAGTCCCCATTGTTCGTTTGAACTCAATGAATGTGTTTGTTTTGCCCGCTTCAAATGACTTTAAGGCACGGGTATTATCGTTTTTCATAACGTTGAAAGCAGTATCACCCACCAAAATGTCCTTGCGTTTGTTGAAGTGAACACAAGACGGAACGGTGTCTTTTAATGTGTCCGATTTTTTAATGGTAGGAACTCCGTTTTCCATTCTTGCGATTGCTGAATTGGTTGTTCCCAAGTCAATTCCGTAGTCAATTTTATTTCTCATACTTTCTTATGTTGTTATTGTTGATTTTAAAAATTACATTCCGACAGATACTTCAATCTGTGCTGTTTGTATCATCTTGTCGTTAAAGTTTACTTGCGGTATCAATACTTTCGTAATGATTTCGGAACCTTTTTCCAAATTCTCGTCAGGAATTGAACTGGTTACAATTACTTTCATTCCTTGATGATATTGCTTTCCAAGTAATTCAGGCATTTCATACCCATTTGCGGAAAGATTATCTTTCAATTTTCCAACGGAACGTTCTAATTGTTTCAATCCTTTTATTCCTTTGTCCATTAGGATAATATTACGCTCAATCAAGTTGATTTCGCTGGCTACTTTTAAAGCCAGTGAGTGGTCAGGTTCGAAATTAACACTTATTGGGCTTACAGTTTTTTGTTGAGCCAGTAACTGCAGCTCACCTTCAATCAAACTGGTTTGTTTGCCAAATTCTTTCACTAAACTTTCTTCAATTGAAGATTTTGTCTTTTGTAGTTGTTCAACAACTTCTGTTTTATCTGTTTTTTGGCGGTTGCTTAGCAGCCAGTACAATAAGCCCGAAAGCAGAATCGCAGAAAGCACACCGACTATACTGTAAAGTGAATTTATATATAATGATTTATCTACCTTTGTTATTTTTTGGTTGGCGTTTGTTTCAGTTGTTGAAATTTTAACACCTAATTCTTTGGCAGTTTGAAGAATATCAGAGCTATTTTCTTGCGTAAGGCTTCTTAAGCTGTCAATGCTTTTGTTGACATTTGAAAGTTTAGTATTCATATTGCCGATTTTAGACTTTAAAACGCCATTCTCTTTCTGTAAGTTTTGAACACTTTCTTTTAAGGGTTGAAGATACCTAGCCAAATCGGCTTTGGTTAAAGTTTCTGTTTGGGCGAACGCGTTTACGCTTGCCAAAATGAAAATTGATATTAATGTTTGCCTCATTGTGTTTAGTTTGAAAAAACTGATATTAAGAAAATAATTGCTCCTATGATCATAGCAACTAAGCAGCCTGGATTTTCTTCAGCCCAACTTCTACCGCTTGAACTGCTACTTGATAAAGAGCCTGAACTTGTTGTTGGTTGGTATGTGCTTGATGATGTTCTTGAAGAACTTATTGTTCTTGGTGTTTCCCAATAAGAAATATATCCAATCTTGTTTTTGTATATGTTACTTAATTTACTCATTAAAAAAGTGACCAACGTTTGGTACTCATTTACTTTTGTTGGGTTGTCTACATTTTTAATTTTACTGATGTTTTTTTCTGGAATAGCTTTTCGAACTAACTCAACTACTTTATCCCAAGCAAGTGAGTTTCGTTTCATTTCCTCTACTTTACTCCAGTTAATCGAAACATTAAATTTAGGTATTCTCATTGGTGTATTACCTCCGATACTCGGAAATGTATCATACTGTAATTCATCTACTTGTTTATCTATCTGCCTACACGCTTCTTCGTAGGCGTCTTTAATAGATTGTAATACTGCAATCGCTTGTGAAATTTCTCTGTCTTTCATCTCTACAAGCGTTTCAATACTGTCTTTAGCTCGGTCTTTCGTAAGTTTACCGACAGCAATGGTATCAGCCTGTTTTGCCAATTTCATTGCCGTTTCTATGTAATCAGAACTGCTGTCCTTTTCTTGACTGTCGTTGAAATAATCTATACTGCATTGCAGAATTTCGTTTGCAACTTTATCTGAAATTGAAGTGTATTTCAAATCAGATGCACCAACAATACTTTTGAGTTGTGTCAAATCGGTTGCCGTTGCTGAAAATAACTCTTGTCCAGCTTTTGCTGCGTTGGCTTTACTTCCTTTTCGTTTGTTTTTTGCGGTTTCAATTTTGTGTTCGATTTGTTCAATAGGCTTTTGAACAAATCCTTTCATAAAATCCTGTTTAGCAACAAACTCTTGCTTGTTAAGTATTTCAAGGAATTTAGGAAGTGAACTCTTCTTATTGGCTTCAATATCGGAATGAAGTTGGTTAAGGTATAAAAGTTGAAGTTCCTTTTTATTTGTTTTGTGTGTCTCGTCCGCAACCGATGAAACGAATTTGTGAACCAAATCACTTTCAAGGAAATACAAACTTGCTACGATAGCATTACTTAAATTGCCATTAGCTCGGATAATATTTAGGACTGAACAATTATGAAAAGCAGAGTGGTTTTTCTCACTTACTGGTTTCCAAAATCTTTTTCCTTCTTCGTCTGTTTTGGTAATTAATTTGTCCCAAATTTCGTAAGCTGCTTCTATGTCCCCACTTTGTAATGCTTCAAATGCAGCTTCGTCAGTAATCGGGTTTCCATTCCAGAACCAAAATAGGGCCGCATTTATTTTGTCATTGTCAAGGTTAATTTTTGATGCTGCTTCTTCAACACTTTCAACCGTTCTATGAAGGTTTCCAAGTGCAGGGAAACTAAAGTCGTCTTGCGGGTCTTGCTCGGCCTCAATATATTTTTTGAGCCTGCTAATTTGTTTTGTCTGCTCCTTTGCAGTCGCCCCGACAAGCAAACCAACTGTCCGATATGGGTTGTTTTTAATTAAGTTCATCTATACTGTCAGTTAATAATTTTCGAATTTATAGTTTTCGGTTGTGCGTTGGCAAAAAAATGGCTCTTTTGGTTTTGCGAAGTGTCGGCTTGTGTGTTGGGCAAAACCAAATGTGCCATTTGTGAGGCTGGCTAAAATTGTTGTTAAAAAACGTGCGTTGGGAAAAAATAAAAAAACAGAAGCGTTGGCGTTGGCTGTCTGATTGTTCATTTGTTCCGTCACTTGTTTATGTTTATATCTGTCGTTCATACTCGCTATATAGTCTGTGAGCTTGCTGCTAGCCCCCGGCTACACTAAACATTTGTAGCGCTTCTAGTACTGTCGATCCCAACGGAACAAAAAGCACGCCAAATCCTTACCGGTACTTCAACTGTACCGCATCAAATGGGGTTTTTACCTCTTCCAGCGCCCAATTGCCCACATAGATGTAATAACGTGCCGTTTTAAGGCCATGATGCTAGGCATTTTGCGCAACAACTCCAATTCTCCATGCGACAAGGCCAACCACAAACACTCGCCAGCAGCATAGCGGACATAATGCGCACACCACTACACCAAAAGCGCGTGAAGAGTGCCCTCTTATGAACCCCCACACAAAGTTACAACTCTTTGTGAAACCCACAAGCGCCAAACCAGCGTTTAGCGCCTTCATGCGCGCGCGACAGGCCAGGAAAGCCAACCGCTTCCACGGATCGCACGGCCAGCCCTGCGCCATTGACCGGAGAATGAGCCCGCGCTGCTTGCGAAACTGGTCGGCGTCGATCTGCGAGAACGCGTCGTTGAGGCACATCACATCCCATCCCAATCAAACCACACCTTCGTAAAATCCCGTTTCAACAAGTCAGCCTCCCGGATGAAGAAGTGTCCTACCCCGGTGTCGCCCCACATCAAATCCATGGGCTGGTCGGAGTCTAATTGAAACAGGAGCAGCATGGGGTCGTCGGCGCTGCGCGGGTCGTCCTGGGTGAAATACGCGTAACCGCCCAATTTGTGCCCTTGGGCGCTCACCGCTTTATCGTATTCCTCCAGCACACTCCACGCTTCGGTGCCAAACTGCTGGAAAAAATCCTGCCCGAACGCCTCCCAGAACCGGTAATCGCTCACGGGGGCCACTTCTTCGGCGCGTTCGAACTGCAAGGGAAACGAGCGTTCGGGGTGGTGGGGCAGCTCGTCGGCCTGGCGGTCGGTGGGGAAATCGTGGCGCAAGGCCGCCGTGTCGTGGGTCACCTCCGGGAAAAACAACACCCTGAAATGGTCGGGCGTGGTTCCTTCCTCGAAGTTCATGCCGTACAGGTCGTCGTCGTAAATGAAAAAACCGAGCAAGCCCGATTCCGGAAACCCGGGCAGCGGCGGCACGTCGGAAAAGTTGATTTGGGCGAGGAAAAACAGTTCGCGGCCATCGGGGGCCGACGGTATGGGGAAGTCTTTCGGCAGGTAGGGGTGGCCGCCCACTTTGCTTTCCCACAGTTGGGTTGGCCGTTGAGGTGCCGGTGTAACACGAACAAACGGCATGCTGGTAGCCGTTATGCGGTTTCTAAACGGTTCCAGTGCGGCGGGGAGGGTGCGTTCCATGAAATTTGTTTTTGCAAATGTAATGCAGTATTTTTGTACAAAAATAAGATGACCACAAAAGCAGCTTTTCCGATGAGCGCGATGGAACGCGCAGCACTGGGGCCCGACTTGTTACGGACACAGGCGTCGTGGGATGAATACTGGTCATTGCTCGGTGATTGCGCCCCGGTCCTTGTACGAATATCAAAAAGGGCTCAATGCGGAAACAACTCCTTTAGTCGTCGTGGAGGTGTTGTCCCCTTCCACGCGGGAGCGCGACTGGACGGAAAAGCTGCCGTGTTACAAGCAAATACCAACCCTGAATACGATCATATATGCGGAAAGCGATCTCCCGCTGTTGTATTGTTTTCAGCGAATGGACAACGGTGCCTGGGAAAGCAGTATTTTGGATTCCCCGGAACACACCTTTATACTCCATGGCCAGTCGGTAAGCATTGGAGAGGTGTATCATCGGGCGTTGTAGGGGCGGGCATCACCCCATCAACTCCAGTTTCCCCAAATATAGATTTTCTTTTTCCCGCATGGTGATGGCCTCTTCCGGCGTTTTGTCGCCATAACCGGCCAAATGCAGGAGACCGTGCACCATCACGCGGGCCAGTTCGATCGGAAAATCAACGTTCAGTTCCCGCGCATTGTCGGCCACCCGCTCGGTGCTGATGTACACGTCGCCAAAGATGCCTTGTTCCGCTTCGCCGTGTGGGAAGGTAATCACGTCGGTATAAAAGTCGTGTTGGAGGTATTCCTGGTTGATGCGGAGCAGGTACTCGTCGGAGCAAAAGATGTAGGTGAGCTCCCGCAGCGATTTTTCTTCGGCGTCGGCCACATCGGCCAGCCAGGTGCAGTAGGACAGCTCGTCGGCAAAGGGGGCGGGTACGTCTTCGTAGTGGAAAACGATTTCGTCTTCCACCTGGTCGGCGTCTTCTGGTATGTTCGGGAATAGCATTTAGAGTTTGAAGCGCATTTCGACCGTGCGGCCGCCGTGGCTGAAGCGGCACTCGTCGCTGAAACGGCGCATCAGGAAGATGCCTCGGCCGCCGCATTCCGTGATGCGTTCGGGGCAGGTAGGGTCGGGCACTTCGCCGGGGTTAAAGCCGGGGCCTTCGTCGGAAACTTTGATGGAGAGGGCGTCGTTGAGCCTACGCAGGGAAATGGAGACCTGCTTGCTGCAGTCGCTGCGGTTGCCGTGTAAGATGGCGTTGGTGACCGCTTCTGTGAGGGACAATAAGATGTTACCGTGTACTTCCGGGCAGAGGTTGAATCGTTGTGCAAGTACGTTGACAAACGGTTCAACTTGGTTTACATTCTGTAAGTCTGACGGGAGGGTCAGACGAGAATTGACGTCGCTCATTCGCAAGGGTTGGTTTGACACTAACTGTACCACTAATGTATTGTCGTGCAGTATTGGTTTCCGGGGTACTTGCGACCAGAAAGCCACCCGACTTGGGGTGCTCAAAGATCCTGCTGATTATGCTGTTAAGCCAAGTCCTTCGGCCGATGATGCGGCGCGATGGATGCGAACGTTCATGGTGGGGATTAAATTTAGTGCAAATTAAGGTTTTTTTAAGACACCGCGCAAGGGGGTATGCCAAAAAAGTTCCAGTCGTTACCAGTTTTGGGGTGTATTTTAGACGAAATGGTCGTTTGCGGGGCAAAAAATTGTGTGTTTCTTTGCACTATTCTATGTGGTCGCGCTTTTACATCCCGTTTTTTCTGCTTTTTTCCGGGCACAACCTCTCCGCCCAGGAGGTGCCGCTGATCCGACACTTTTCGCCCTCTGACTACCGGGCGCAGAACCAAAATTGGTCGCTGGCACAGTCCGAACAGGCAGGCTGGATGTATGCCGGAAACAACCGGGGTTTGCTCGAATTTGACGGGTCGCGCTGGGGTGTTTTCTCTATGCCCGAAAACCAGACAGTGCGTTCGGTGGCTACCGGCAAAAAAGGTGAGGTGTTTTGTGGTGGTTTTGCCGAGTTCGGCTATTGGGAAACCGATACAAACGGACGTCTTGCATACCAATCCCTGAGCAGGGGCATACAAGCCAAACATTTGGACAAGGAGGAAATTTGGCACATTTTGGTCACCAAAGACTTTGTGCTTTTTCAATCGTTTTCCACCATTTACAAGTACGACTATCAGAAAGTAACCATCCTCCAACCGCCCGGCGCCATCATGTTTGCCCGGGAAGTGCAAGGGCGGGTGCTGGTGCCCGTCATCGAACGCGGGATCTATGAATTGCTGCCCGACAATACTTTTCGCCTGATGGCGGGCACCGAAATCCTGTCGAATGCCATCGTACAATTTATGGTGCCCGATCCACAAGGGGGTATATGGGTGGGCACCACCAATCAAGGCATGTACCAGGTGGGTTCTGGTTACTGCCGGGTCTGGAACGGGCCGCTCAACAGCGCGTTCAGGCAGCATCAACTCAACAAGGCAGTTGCCTTGCGCCGTGGCGGCTGGGCCATAGGCACCATCCTGAACGGTGTGTACATTTTGGATGCGCAGGGCCAGCTCCAATACCACATCAACTATGAAAACGGGCTTCAGAACAACACCGTTCTGGCGTTGTGCGAAGACCGGGACGGCAACTTGTGGGTCGGGTTGGACAAAGGCATTGATCTGGTGGCATTGCGCGCACCCATGACGGTTTTTTCTGATCAGGCGGGCGTCATCGGCGCGGTGTATTCGGCCGCTCAGCACAACGGCCGCCTGTACGTGGGCACCAATCAGGGTGTTTTTGTGCGCAAAAACCAAACGTTTGAATTGGTCAAGGGTACCCAGGGGCAAGTGTGGCAGTTGCAGGTGTTTGACAACCAATTGTTGTGTGGGCACAATACAGGCACGTTTCGGATAGACGGGTACAGCGCGGCCAATATTTCAAACGTAACGGGTGGTTGGTGCACGGTGGCTATGCCCGACCGGCCCGACCTGCTCATTCAGGGCACCTATACGGGTTTAGTCGTGTTTAAACGTTCACCCGCGCATGGCTGGGCGTATTCGCATAAAATTGATGGTTTTGGGGAGCCCCTTAAAAAAATTGCGTTCGATACTGCCGGCAACCTCTGGGGCGTCCATCCGAACAAAGGTTTGTTCCGCCTTCGGTTAGACAGCGACAAACGCAAAATCAGCGCATTCAAAAAATTTAGCCGGGCCGACGGGTTGCCTTCCGAGTATCAACTTGATATGGCCCAGATCGGACACGAACTGGTGCTCGACGCCCACACCCATCCGCTCAAAATGGTGGATTCATTGGGTCAGGTGTCGTTCAGGCCAGTCGGCGAGGTGCATTACCGCCACAAATGGTTGCCGGGTAAGGGATCAGATTACTTTGTGGTAGACAGCAGCGGAGTGGAGTGGCATTCTGGCGGACAGGCTTTTCCACTGCCTGTGGCGCTTACGCCCAACTTTGAAAACATTGTGGCGCTCAACGACAACCAATACCTGTTTTGCCAGGAAAGCGGGTATATGCTGTTGGACAAAAACAGCCTGCCTTCCGGCGTGAATGATGTGTCGGGCAGTTGCGCCATCCGTTGGATTCGAGGGGCAAACGGGCAAGTGTACTTACCCGACAACCGCGATCAGGTATTCCCGTACAAGCAGAACAGCCTCACGATCCATTTTGCAGCGCCTTTTTTCGAACACGCTCCGTTGTTTTCCTGGCGGCTCGACGGTTTTTCAGACCAGTGGTCGCCTATGCAGCCCAATGCAGAAAAAGAATTCATCAACCTTCCGCCCGGCCATTATGTATTCAGGGTGCGTTCCAACAGCGGCAGCGCCGAAGCCTCTGTGGCATTTCGCATTTCCGCGCCCTGGTACGGCACCTGGTGGGCTTTTGGTGCATTGGCTGCGCTGTTTCTCTCCGTTTTTGCACTTATAGAACGGTTTAGTCAAATGCGCCTGATTCGGCAGCAGGCGCGCCTGGAGACAGACAAACAAATGGAGCTCAGCCGGCAACGCCTCAGCGCCGAGCGGGAAAAACTAACCCTGGAAGTAGATACCAAAAGCCGCGAACTCAGCAATGCCGCCCTCAACCTGATCCGAAAAAACGAAGCCTTGCAGCACTTGCGCAGCGAACTGCTCCAGGCCGGAAACGACGCTAAAGCCCTCGCAAAAATGGCGCGCATGATAGACGCCCACCTGGAAGGCGATCACGACTGGGAAGTTTTTCAGGAATCGTTTAATCAGGTGCACGATGATTTTTTCAAACGCCTCATGGGGGCGTATTCAGACCTTACCCCCGGCGACCTGCGCCTGGCGGCGTACCTGAAAATGAACCTCTCTTCGAAGGAGATTGCACCCTTGCTTAACATCTCCGTTCGCGGGGTGGAAAACAAGCGGTACCGCCTGCGCAAAAAAATCGGCTTGCCCGAAGACGCCAACCTCACCGAATTTATCATGGGATTTTAAAATCCGCCGCAACACGCCTGATTTGCCACTTTGCGCTCCCTATTCTTGTCGGAAAATGGCCGTTTATCCATAATTTTAATGTGGCGTAGTAATAGTGAGGTGGCTTTTTGTTCTATATACGGCGAAACAGCTTATCTTCATGCCGATATCCGAGCTTAGCCAAACACTTGAAGGCGATTTTGCCCAAGTGGCGGTGAGCCGCTTATTATTATGATGACCAACCCAATCAAATATATTTTTTCGGCGTGCAGCTTTCTGCTCGTGCCTTTTTTTGCTGTCGCTCAACAGCCGCCTGCTCCTGTGGGCGTGTGGGCAAAGGGGTATGACAGCCACGTGGAAATTCGTTGGCAGCCCGTTGCCGATCCGACCGTGAGTGCCTATCAAATATACAAGTCGATCAACAATGGTACAACGTTTGAGCTGCTCAAAAACACAGGGCCGGGTACTGCTGATCGGACGTTGGACTGGGTGGGCGACGAAGGGCAGTCTGTAGTGCGCCAATACCGCATCAAAGCACTCAAAAACAATGGCCAGACGAGTGATTTTTCCGACATAGCGGCTGCGCAAACATCGGTGTTTACCGATGAGGCCTTGTTTGACATGGTACAGGAGTACACATTTCGGTATTTTTGGGATTATGGGCATCCGGTCAGCGGCATGGCCCGCGAACGCAACAATGGCGACGCCAACCTGGTGACCACTGGCGGCAGCGGCTTTGGCGTCATGGCCATCGTAACCGGCGTCGAACGCGGCTGGATCACCCGCGCACAAGGCGTAGACCGCCTGATTAAAATCGTGTCTTTCCTCCAGTTTGCCGACCGCTATCACGGGGTCTTCCCGCACTGGATGAACGGCACCAACGGCAACACCATCCCTTTCAGTCAGTTTGACGATGGCGCGGACCTGGTTGAAACCGCTTTTTTGATCCAGGGGCTGCTGGCTGCACGGGCTTATTTTGACGGCAACAGTCCGGAAGAAACCGCGCTGCGGAATGTCATAACCGGCCTGTGGGAAGATGTAGAGTGGGACTGGTTCAGAAAAAACAACGGCCCGGTGCTGTATTGGCACTGGTCGCCGAACTACAACTGGCAAATGAACTTCGCCCTGCGCGGATTCTTCGAGGCCCAAATTGTGTACATCCTGGCTGCCGCTTCGCCCACACACCCGGTACCCGGCAGCCTGTACCAAAGTGGCTGGACGGTCAACGCCAATTACTGCACGCCTGCTTCCTACTTCGGCTACCCCATATACACGGGCAGCCAGGGCGGTGGGCCCCTGTTTTTTGCGCATTATTCCTATCTCGGCTTCGATCCGCGCGGCTGGAAAGACAACTGCTGCAACTATTTTATCCGAAACCGGAACCACGCGCTCATTCAATGGGAATACGCCAAGGCAAACCCTGAAAAACACGTAGGCTACAGTGCCAATTGCTGGGGGCTGACCGCCTGCGACGGCCCCAACGGGTACAGTGCGCACGACATCAATCCGAACAACGACGATGGCACCATCGCCCCTACTGCCGCATTGGCCTCTATGCCCTACACGCCGGCGCAAAGCATGGAGGCCCTGACCTATTTTTACAGGGGGCTGGGTGAGGATTTGTGGGGCCCATACGGCTTTTACGACGCGTTTAATTTGAATCAAAACTGGTTCGCCCCATCGTACTTGGCCATTGATCAGGGGCCCATAGTGGTGATGATGGAAAACCACCGAAGCGGTTTGTTCTGGGAGTTGTTTATGCAAAATCCGGAAATTGAACCGGCATTAATTGCCCTGGGGTTCAAGCCCGATGATGCAGTAGGCCAGGCCGAACCAGCGTGGGTGGGTGTGCAGGTTACTTGTTATCCCAATCCCGTTTCCAACACACCGGCCGTCATGCTGTTGGAGTTGGCACAACCCGAACGGCTTACCGCAGTGTTGACCGACGCCACAGGGCGTATTGTGCGCACCATTTTTCAGACAACAGCATTTGCCAGCGGCCAGCACGTGATAGAACTGCCTGTGCAAAATATATCGCCAGGACTTTACCTGATCAGCATACAAAACGACAAACAACAGCAGCACACAAAAAAAATAGTACGCATTCCGTAAATTAACCAACATTCAGAAACCAACCATTTTCGCTCACTTTTTTAAATTTGAAGCAATGATGAAAAGATTCCTTTTCGCTACATTAGTGGCCATGCTGGGTGCCTTTACCCTGCAAGCCCAGGTTATTTATGAAGATTTTGAAGGCGGCACCCCCGATCTGGCATGGGTGGGGCTCAATGGCGTGTACAACGGCGCCGTAGCCAACCCCGACCAAACCGGTGCCAACACCAGCGCATGGGTGGGTTCGTACACCAACGCGGCGGCTTTCGATTTCTGCTTTGCCCTGTACACGTTCCCGCAAACGCTCGACATCAGCGAGAACAACCAGTTTAAAATGAAAATCTGGTCGCCCACTTTCCCGGCCAAAGCCCTGCTGAAACTCGAAGGTCCGGGCGGCCCGCCAGTGGAGAAAATCATTGACATCACAGAGGCCAACAAATGGGTAGAATACACCTTCGACTTGTCGGCTGGTGCCGGGTTTACCAACCTGAAAACCATCCTGGTGTCATTCAATTCCTTTGTATTGGGCGACGACAAAACCTATTATTTCGACGACATCGTGGCGGTCAAGGCCGAACGTTGCTACGAAACCTTCGAAGGCGGCCAGGCGCTGCCCTGGAATGGTGCCGACGGCATTTACGCTGGTGCGGTGGCCAATCCTGCCCCAAACCAGGTGAACGGCAGCGCCACCTGCGGCCAGTACACCAAAAGCGGCGCGCATGCGTACAGCTTGCTGATCGCAGACGCAGGCACGCCGTTCGACCTTTCGGTGTACAACCAGTTTAAGTTAAAACTGTACACAGACGCTCCTACTCAGGTGCTGCTGAAACTGGAAGGCCCTTCGGGCAACATCGAGCGCACCAAAAACATCGCGGTGACGGGTGCCTGGCAAGAGTATACGTTTGACTTCAGCTCAGCCGCAGATAAGACCGATTTCTCCAAGGTCATTCTTTTCTTCGACCCGGGTGTGGAAACCAGCGCGGATGTATACTACTTCGACGACTTGTGCGCCGTGCCCAATGCCTGCGTGGGCGTGGTGCCCAACGACGAGATCATAGACGACTTTGAGTGCAACCGCAACGCCACGTATGCACTGGGTTGGGACAGCCTGTACGTGATCCCCAATCCGGCTCCCGATGGCACCAACACCTCCTCCCGGGTGGGTAAATTTAACGACCAGGCAGGCCCGGGTACAGAATTTGGCGCTTTGGTCATTGATTACCAGTCTCCGATTGACCTCAGCGTGCGCAACCAGTTTAGCTGCAAAGTGTGGGCACCTAAAGCTGGCGAACTGTTGTTGAAAATTGAGGGCGGTAGCGGCCCCAAAGAAGTATTTATTCCGGTTACCGAAACCAACAAGTGGGTAGAGTACACGGCCGATTTCAGCGATCAGGTTGGAAAAGGACATAGGAAATTTGTCTTCTTTTTTAACGCCAAAGTCAACGGCGAACCCGGTGATGTATACTACTTCGACGACGTAAAACTGACGGCTCCGGTAGCGCTGCCACCGCTCGAAAACTTTGAAAGCGGCTTGAGCCTCGGCTGGCAGCCGCTCGATCAGAACGAGCCCATTCACGGCGTATTTACCGGCCCAACGCCCAACCCGGCTTCCGGTGGGATCAATGACTCGCCCAATGTGGGTTGTTACGCCAAAGGCAGTTCGGCTTTCTCCACCCTGCAGGCATTCTCGCTGAACAGCTTCGACCTGTCTGTGTATCCGCAGTTCGACCTCGATGTGTTGAGTCCCGCCAGCGGCGGCACCGTCACCATGCAGCTCAACTCCGCCACCCAAGGCAACAAAGAGGCTGAAGCTACGGTGAAAAATGCCGGCCAGTGGGAAACCCTGAGCTTCGACTTCTCGGCGTTTACCGCCATCACCGACTTCAGCGAGATCCGCCTGATCTTTAACGCCGGTACCGCCGCAGCAGGAGAATCGTGGTGCATCGACAACCTGCGCCAGTCCAAAACCACCGTTGATCCTTGCGATGGCGTTCTTCCGGTCACCACCATTATTGACGACTACGAGTGCCAGCGCAATTACACGTCTATTTTCTTTGGCGCTTCAGACATCAAAGTGATCAACAACCCGAACCTGACGCCCGAAAACGGCTCCTTGAAAGTGGGTGAATATACTGACCCTTCGGGCGGAGGCACCGAATTTGCCGGCCTCGGTTTCGAATTCCCTGTGCCACCAGACCTGTCGGTGTACAACCGCCTCCAGTTGCAAGTATGGTCGCCCACAGCGAATGTGCCTTTCCTGTTCAAATTAGAAGGCGGCGGAACGCCGGTTGAAGTATTTGATACGCTGACGGAAGCCAACAAGTGGTACAAATTTGACGTCGACTTCAGCCAGGCCATCGGTACCACCAATACCAAACTTGTCATTTTCACGAACGTACTCAGTCCAACGGGCGGTGGCACATATTTGTTCGACAACATCCGCTGGGCCCGCGCCGGTTACAACGGCTGTGTGATCGACTACGAAACGCCCAACACCACCATTTCCAACTTCAGGTACTTCGCCAACGGCGCGCTGGAAGCACAGGGCTACCAGTTTGAGATTATTGACAACCCCAATCCTTCGGGCATCAACACCAGCACAAAGGTGGGTAAGTTTGTAAGGGCCGGAGATGCTGCCGTGTTTGCAGGCATGTACGCCGACCTGGAGGCACCATTAGACTGGAAAGGCAACAAAACCGTAAAAGCGAAGGTGCACATGGATCACATCGGCAACTTTACCGTTAAGCTGGAAGGTGACGCCATCAACAACGCGTTTTCCGAGCTGCCTGTGCCTAACACCAAAATCAACGACTGGGAAGAACTGACGTATAATTTCGCGGCCGTGCCCGACAACTCCGAGTTCAAGCGCCTGACGGTGTTCTTCGACCTCAACATTCCGGTTACGGGAACAGATGTGACTTCCTATTTCGATGACATTGTGGTGGGCAACGGTGCTTGCGGCATTTCGGGTGTATTCCAGCCGCTGCCGCTGGAGGCCATGACCGTTTCGCCAAACCCGGTATCTGACATTTTGCGGGTGGAAAATTTTGACGACGTCGTGCGCCTCGAAATCGTAAATATGTTGGGCCAACGCTCGGCTATGCTGAATACAGGCGGCGATTTGTGGACAGAAATAAGCGTAAGCCAGTTCCCTACAGGGGTGTACATGATCACCGGCTTTAACCGCAGCGGCAAACCCATCGGGTTCGCCAAGTTTGTCAAACAGTAGAAGGTTCATTTTCTCCATTTAAGTACCATCAGCAGGTTGGAGGTTGCTTCGTGCAGCCTCCATACCTGTTGCCTGGCTTGTGCTTGCCGGAAAAACTTGCTCCATGATCAGAATCTTCTTTCTATTCTTTTTTTTGCCTGTTTTTGCCAGCGGATATCAGGCGCTGCCGCTAAAAACGCCTTACAGTACCGACGAGCTGCAACACCGCACGTTTCTCTATTTTTGGGAACTGGCCGATGAACAGTCGCAGGTGCCCGACCGGTGGCCCAACCTGGCGTTTTCCAGCATTGCTGCCACGGGATTCGGCCTCAGCAGCTATCTCGTAGGGGTTGAGCGCGGATGGGTGACCCGCGAACAGGCAGCCGAAAGGGTGCTCAAAACCCTCACGGTGCTCAAAAACCTGCCCCAGGGCAATGGCCGCGAAGGCATTGCCGGATATCGGGGCTTTTATTATCATTTTCTTGACCATAAAAAGGCACACCGTTATAAGGATGTGGAGCTGTCCACCATCGACACCGCCCTGCTGTTGGCTGGCATCCTGTCTTGTCAAACCTATTTCGACCGGAACAACCCGACCGAAAAACAGATTAGAGATATCGCCGACTTTATCTACGGCCGCGTAGAGTGGGACTGGATGCTCAACGCCAACCTGCGCGTGAGCATGGGCTGGAAACCCGAAAAAGGATTCCTCCAGGCCGAATGGTTTGGCTATACCGAGGCCATGATCCTGTACGTGCTGGCACTGGGCTCACCGACGCACCCTGTACCCACGTCTTCCTGGTATGCGTACACCCAAAACTATTTTCGCGATACCTACATGGAACAAGACCACGTGCAGTTTGGGCCCCTCTTTGGACACCAGTACAGCCACGTGTGGATCGATTTCCGGGGTATTCACGACGATTACAATCGACAAGCGGGCTTTGATTATTTTGAAAACAGCCGCCGCGCCACCCTGGCCAACCACGCGTATTGCGTGCAGAATCCGGGCAACTTTAAAGGGTATTCGTCCAAAATATGGGGTTTGACCGCCTGCGATGGCCCTGTTGACTGGTTGGCCAAACACGACCCAAAGAAACGCTGTTGGGAAGACTGGAACGCCTACCGGGGCTACAATGCCCGCGGCGCAGCCTCCGACTACCGGGAAGACGATGGCACCATAGCGCCCACTGCTGCCGGCGGTTCCGTGCCGTTTGCCCCCGAAATTTGCCTGCCCGCGCTGGAAGCCATGTGGAATACGCATTACGACAGTTTGGTTGGCCCCTACGGCTTTAAAGATGCGTTCAACCCTTCGTTTACCGCTTGCGGCCAACTGCCCAACGGCTGGTTCGACACGGATTACCTCGGCATAGACCAGGGGCCCATTTTGCTGATGCTGGAAAATTACCGCACCGGGCTGATCTGGAACATCATGAAAAAAAATCCATACATTAGAAAAGGCCTCAAGCAAGCGGGTTTTTATGATGGCTGGATCGATGAACCCGGGAAAACGCACCCGGAGGTCAGTAACCCGCCCCACAATCCGCAAGTACCCACCAATCCGCTGCTTTATTTCGGAAAGGGTGTGTATAGAACAGACGCCCAAACCGCTTTGCCCTACCGC
>Ga0247844_1005390_pt1 | contig 16340 bp, 17 predicted proteins | sample LaCtaG_FD_192421 | JGI IMG/M metagenome (GOLD analysis project Ga0247844, IMG submission 192421) | Freshwater microbial communities from meromictic Lake La Cruz, Castile-La Mancha, Spain - LaCruzMarch201714.5m_1 | ecosystem: Environmental > Aquatic > Freshwater > Lake | place: Spain: Castile-La... | reverse complement strand
GAACTAAATCGAGATCGTGCGAAATAAAAATTCTAAAAGGCCCTCGTGATGAGGGCCTTGCTTACTTTAAAATTTTCTAAGTAAAATTCATTAAAGAGACCTGATACATTGATTTATTTCTCGATAGAAATATTGATCAATCAAGCGGTCGTTATAGTAGTCGTACATAGCGGCTTGGCCATAACCGTCTGTCGCACAAGTCGTGCCTCTCGTGCTTGCTCTAAGAACGCGGATACATGTCTGGATATCTTTTGAATAGTAGGCATCAATGTAACGATCGTTATTAAAGTTATAAAGGGCCGCTCTGCCAGAAGAATCTGTAACGCAGGTAAGACCGTACCAGCTTGCATTGATCGTCTCTTGGCATTCATAAAAATCTTTTGAATAATAAGTATCGATATACTTACCTCGTCTCAAATCATAAATGGCGTATTGTGAGCCACTCCCTTGACAGCTCAACTGTTGATTTTGAGTCGGCTGAGTTGGGTGAGTTGGTTGTGTTGGATATGGATATGGCTGCGGCTGCGGCTGAGGATACGGATAAGGTTGTGGATGTGGGTAAGGCTGGGGTTGAGGATACGGATGTGGTTGAGGTTGTGGCCGTGGATGTGGATAAGGCTGATGTGGTCTTGGAGCGGGATAATTGGGGCCAAGAATCGGGCCAGGGTGCGGAGGAAAATTATTTCCTACCTCTCTGCAGATTCTTCTTCCATTAACCATCTCACACTGTATAGCCGCATAAGAGTTTAGTGTCATGAGGACAAGCAGTCCAAAGGCCAAACTTTTCATTTCTTACTCCTTACTTTGAAGTTGTTCGCGATAGATTTTTTTATCGGATTATTTTTTACTAAGCAAGCTTGCGTAAATAATTTATCAGGTGTCAATTTGGCCTTACTCACTCAATGGGCCTGCTATCACGAGTATGTGCTATCAGGAGTATGCCTGCAAAATAGGGCAGTGATTTTATCAAATTCTCTCGAGAATCTTAATCTAAACTTATGATTTGAAGTTCTAAGTTGCTTAAAAAAATGAAGTTTTTGATTTGAAATTATTAAAAAGAATTCGGCAAAATGTGTCTTTTAAAAATGGCCTTATAATAAGTTTAAGTCCTGTTAAAATGAAGTGAGATTTTGTCATTTTAAAGCACGAGGTCTTTATGAAAAATATTTTCCCTAGGCTTACTTTTTGTTTTTTAGTTATCGCTGCTTCGAGTGAGGCCATGGCGAATATTCGTCAAACGACGACACCTTACTCGTTTATTCTTGATAATGCTTCAAGCGCCGCTGATAACGTCCCTATTCGATCTAGTTTCACTGATAATCTAAATCCAAATCAGGCACTCGGACTTAAGTTGAGCCTCGTCACACGGCAAATGAGCCTTTTGGGTTATGCTAAATATTATGCTCCTGGTTTTACAGCTGCTGGTTATGGTGAAAATTTACCTCTAGGCACTGGCCCTTATCCCAGACGCTATCCTGTTCCAAATGATTGCATTAATAGATCGGGTTCCCACCCTTATTTTAATAGTAGCTGCACCCATTATGGACCTACATTTGAGCAAGACTCTTTAGAAGGGCATATTCTTCATACAGAAATCTCTCGCAATAGCAGTCACGATTATTTAATTGATTTAGTGAATGGGCAGTATTCAGCGAGTCTTACGGCACCTCCTAGAACAAAGATTAATTGTTTGGGCCCTAGCACTTTGCCTAATCAATATCAACAGGCCTTTTACGGTGGATATAGTTGGTCAAGCTCTAGCGGCCGTGTGGATGAAGTTAGAAGTCTCCAATTGGGCACTTCTCAGACGTGGAAGACACTTGCTGAGATGGGGCAGGGCGGTTTAGATAAAGGGATGTCCGTTCGGCCTTGGGGGAATACAGGTGACGATCCTGTTGCCTATATTGAAAGTGAGCAAAAAATAAATAATATCCTCATCTACAATTCTGGCACTACCCCAACGGCACAGGTACAGCAAGCCATGAGAATCATCTTTTTGAATAAGCATTGCGTTCAAAATCGTGGAACGCAGATTATGCCATGCCAATTTGAAATGAATATAAAAACAGCGCTCGCTGGGAAGACAAGCACGCAACCAATTTGGAATGTCCCCAACGAACATGCATTAGTTTATATCGACGAAGGACAGAAATATTTACCAGCAATCTTAATAACTCTTCCAAGTTCAGGTCGCTCCGTCAAAATAAAAAATCCGATTAATCCGAGCGTTACTGCAAGTTCTGCGGAAATAGGAGCATCTTGGGGTGATCCTACTATTGTTCCTTCTCAAATTCCTTATGGTAATATGGCCATGACTGATTTTAGTCATTTTAAATTAAAAATAAAATTCTCTTTATTGAAAACAATTTTAAAAGCCGCAACTCTTGGAATCAAGGCCAAAAAATGGAAAATAGCTCAGAATGGCGCTAGCTATAATACTATTGATGCGAATAAAGATGGCCTTACAGATGTCGCCCTTGAGGGACTTCCCATTGGAAGTAGCTCTTTGATTTCTGATCAAAGTGATGTGGCCAGATATTTTGGAGAGAAATGGGATGATAAGAATGAGTGGTATCTTTTAAAGTTGCAGTATGGACATGAAAACACAAATCCAAACGGGCATTGCTATGGTAAAAATCAAACGAGCATCATTGAAGGCGTTATTAAAAATATAAAAATTCAAGGTCTTCCAACAGGGTACTAATTTATGAAAAATCTAAAATACTTTTTTTTGTTTTTACAATTGATCTTTGGAAGTGTTGCGTATTCGCAAAGTACTTCTGGGCCTGAGATTGAAGTTTTTAGCTCCGATGTGGATTCGGCCTTTAGTGCAAATTTTACTGAAGGCACTAAACTTTTTTCAGATCGCAATTATATTTTAAGTAAACTTCCAAGCGGTAGTGCTTACGATGAGTTTGATAATCTTATTTTTTTACGAGGCAAAATGGGAGGCTTGCGTTTTAGAACTAAAAGCAGTGGGCGTTTGACGATTCTTACTCCTTCAAGATTTTGGTCAACACATAGCCAAGACCTTTCACTCTTTGCGGCCGGATTTAAAGTTCGAAGTAATCTTCAGTTTCAATTATTTGGAGTTAATTCGAGCGATAAAGTAAGAGTGTTAGATAAAAATGTTCAGGCCGGTGAGTATTACGAGCTAGGATCTTGGGCCGTTGTTGTTGGCGTAAAAAGTATTTCAAGTGTTTCTTTGGATGATTATTTAAAAGCTCCCCTTATAAAAAAAGCTCCAGGCTCTCCTTACAATGTCCGCATCTATCAAGGTATTCCTAGTATTGCAAAAGCAGCTAATGGAAGACTTTGGGCCGCTTGGTACGGAGGAGGACGTACTGAAGACCAAGGAAACTATGTGATTATTTCAAGCAGTGGTGATGAGGGGCGTACTTGGACGAAGGAGCAATTTATTATTGATCCTGATGGTAATGGCCGCGTGAGAGCATTTGATCCAGAGGTTTGGATTGATCCAGATGGAAAAATTTGGATTTTTTGGGCACAGGAGGCTGCGTGCTTAGGTAAAAATAATATTGACTATTGGCCTTGTGGAAATTCACTCGGGGGAGTGTGGGCCATCTCAGGAGACTCAAGAAATACTACGCCAACGTGGAGTGCTCCAAGGCGTCTTTCTGATGGGGTCATGATGAATAAACCTCTTGTCCTTTCAACAGGGGAATGGGTTCTTCCTGTTTCAACAAGTCGCTGTTCAAAATATAAGGCTGATTCTGCAAAGATGCTTGTCTCTATCAATAAGGGGCTGACATGGTCTCATCGCGGCGCTGTTAATAATAACGCCAGTGATGGTTCAGATGAACATATGATTGTTGAACTTTCAAAAAATAATTTGTGGATGCTTGTGAGAACAAAAAATGGAATTGATCAAAGTAGCTCAAATGATAATGGGTTTACGTGGTCAACACTTTCACGCTCAACACTTCCACGTTCAATCATTCCTCATCCCGTTTCACGATTTTTTATTTCATCACTTAAAGATGGACGACTTATTTTGATTAAGCATGGAGATGTCGGAACTCGCTATGATTCTAATACTGGTCGATCGCATTTGATGGCCTTTATTTCTAGCAATAAGGGGCAAACTTGGAATGGGGGACTTCTTATTGATAGTCGATCAGAGATTAGTTATCCAGATGGAGTTGTTGATTCTCAAGGTAATGTTTATATGACTTATGATCGAGGAAGAAAAACGGCCCGAGAAATTTTGATGCAAAAATTTACTCTTAGCGATATTTTGCAAGGGGCGGGACGTGATCTGACTGGGCTTCATAAAATGATTGATGATCGGCCTTAGCGGCCAATCCTAAAAGTAATCGCATTCAGTATAATATCCCAATATCGTTTAAATAATATCAGTAATTTACTCTTTTAAGAAAATTGACGTTAATCTGAGATTAAGATACTCTTTAGTTATGAAATCGAAGTTTGAATTAAGCGATGTTTTTAAAATAATAGATTCGAAAGATGAAACGAAAATTTATTTTTCGGCCTTCAGTCGATCTGTAATGCCTGTGATGGAAGTTTTTCAGATTGAAAATAAGGCCATTACGCAGGAGCAGGCAAAAGAATATATTTTAGAAGGAATTCGAACTTTAACCCCTGAGCATTTTGTTCGAACTGTCATTCTTTTTAATGATTCGACTTATTTGGCCGATGAATACGGATGTTATTTTGACAATAAGCCTTGGTACATAAAGTTTCGAATTGATGAAGAAGGAAATCTAGAGGAAGTATCTTTTCATCCTCCTTTGCGCGATATTGTGACAAGCGCAGGGATTGTTATTGAAGCTAGGAGGTTTCTATGAGCAAGCGCTGTGGTAATTGTGGATCTACAAAATTAAAAAAGAAAAATCAAAAGACAAAAATTTTTTCTTGGAAAGACTATCCTTCGGTTATTTTGACTGAAGATTTTATACTTACAGAATGTGACGATTGTAGGGAGTTGATCGTTTGTGCAAATGAAATGCGTGAGTTTGATGATGTGCTTATGCTTTCAATTTCAAATCAGGTCAAAGAATTTGTTGAGGTCATTTTAAAAAGAGAAAATTGCACTCAAGCAGAGATTGCATCACATCTGGGGATTACAGAAGAATATCTTTGTGAAATAAAGCAAGGTAGGAAAATTCCAAAATTTCAAACTTTTAATTTTCTAAAAACATTAGCGGCCCACCATCAGTCATTTGTTCATTCGGCACCTTTGAAACGATCTGCTTAAAATATTCTATTCGGTGATCTTGTGTTTAGAACATGGCCTTATGGTCTTCACTGGACTTGTTAAGTTCAGTAATTTTTTTCTCATGAATTAATTTTTTTGAATTGTAAAAGATTTGTAATAGTTGATTGCCCATCTTTTCAAAAGTAGTGAATGGCCATCATAGTAATGATGTTCAAGGCGTGTAGATCTTTTTGAAAGGTGGGATCAGATGAAAAAATTTAATTCCAATCATTGGGCCTTAATTCTTGGTGGTTCGAGCGGTTTTGGCTTAGCAACAGCAAAAAAATTAGCAGCAGAAGGAATGAATATTTTTGTTGTTCACCGAGATCGCCGTGGTTCGATGGAACTTATTAATAAAGAATTTGATCAAATTCGTCAGTCGGGTGTTCAGTTTCATTCTTTAAATGTGAGTGCCCTTGAACCTTCTGGAAGAGAAGAAATTTTAAAATCTCTTACGGAAAAAATGGGCGAAGTCGGTAAGGTGAGATTGCTTCTTCACTCGATTGCTTTTGGAAATTTAAAGCTTATTGCACCTATTAAGAATGATTCAGCAAGAGACATTTCACTTTCAAAATTAGCTGAAGAATTAAGTATTGATAAAGAAAAAATTGGAGAAGCTGCAAAAAAACTTCTAAGTAGTGGTTGTGATTCGCTCCATTCTCTTACAAGCGCCAATTATAGTGAAACACTTCTTAATGAAGAAGATGTGGCCCAAACAATTTATAGTATGGGAACAAGTATTCTCTTTTGGACTCAAGATCTTTTTAATAAAAAATTATTTGCTGATGACGCCAGAGTCATTGGTCTTACGAGTGAAGGCAATCAGGTGGCGTGGAGAGGTTATGCTGCTGTAGCCGCTGCGAAAGTGGCGTTAGAATCAATTTCTCGTTCGATGGCCTTAGAATTTGCTCCATTTGGTATTAGATCAAATATTGTTCAGCCAGGTGTTACCAGTACAAAAGCGCTCGCTGCTATCCCTGGCCATGAACAGATGGAAGCAGTGGCCCGCCTTAGAAATCCTTTCAAGAGGACAACAACACCTGAAGATGTGGCCAATGTTATAGCACTGCTTGCAACAGATGAGGCCGCTTGGATTAATGGTTCATTAATTCATGTTGATGGTGGAGAGCATATTGCTTCACTTTGATATGGTTTTCTTGATGCGGAATTTTGCTGAGGAGTTTTTGAATGATTTATCTGCATGGCATTGGACACTTTCATCCCGAAAATGTGATTAGTAATAAATTTCTAGAAGATTTAGATATTGGAACGAATCACGAATGGATTATGGAGAGGGTCGGGATTGAGGAGCGAAGAACAGTTTTGCCCTTAGATTATATTCGCGCTACAAAAAATTTTGATAAAAGGGAAGCGGCAAGCGCTTCGCTTTATACAAATGCGCAAACGGCTTTTAAAGCGGCAACGATAGCCATAAGTAAAGCGAAAATTAAATCAACGGATATTGGTTTGGTGATTGCTGGCGGTTGCTCGCCTCAATATACTTGTCCTGCTGAAGCGTGTGTCATTGCGAGTGAACTTAATATTGAAGCACCCTCTTTTGATCTTAATTCGGCCTGCTCATCTTTGGCCGCGCATTTAAATTTTCTTCAGATGATGAATCCTGAATTAGTTCCTTCTTATGTTTTAATTATTCAAGCTGAAAATAATACTCGAACGATTGATTACAGTGACAGAAATTCTGCGGTTTTGTGGGGCGATTGCACGACGGCGCTTATTGTTTCAACAAAAGTTCCTTCCAAAATTAAAATCACTCACACAACGTTTGAATCAATTCCATCGGGATGGGATAAAGTTGTCATTCCAACGCAGGGGCATTTTTTTCAAGATGGGCGTGCCGTTCAATCTTTTGCAATTAAAAAATCTCACCACGTTATTAATAAACTTCGTGAGCATATTTCAGGCGAGCATGCAAGCTCAGCTAAATTTATCGGGCATCAGGCCAATCTTTTAATGTTAAATAGTGTCTGTGCTCGCGCTGAAATAAAAAATGAAAATCATTTTTATAATATCAATCGCTATGGAAACTGCGGAGCTGCCGGGGCCCCTTCTGTTTTATCAGAAAATTTTGATGAATTACAAAAGGGTGACCGAATCATGATTGCTGTTGTTGGTTCGGGATTAAGTTTTGGTGGGGCCCTTTTGGAAGTTGGAGTGTGAAAATGATGATGGGCTATGCAGAATTTCTTGATTCAAATCAGTTAAGCAAAGTTCAACTTTTGGCCTGGGCCAATCAAACGCTTGTCAAATCTCCTCCAGGAAATATTCCTTCTTTGCCTGCTCCTCCGATGCTTATGTTTGATCGCATTACTAAAATTGAACATAATGGAAATAAAGGTTTGATTACGGCCGAGCAAGATATTCATTTGGATGCCTGGTTTTTTATGTGTCACTTTCGAAATGATCCTGTTCAGCCAGGATGTCTTGGTGTTGATGCCATTTGGCAGCTTTTAGGAATGTATTGTGCTCTTCGTGGAGCACTTGGAAGTGGACGCGCTTTAGGATGTAAAGAAGTGGATTTTTTTGGACAAATTCGCCCTTACAATAAACTTGTGACTTATGAAGTAGAAGTGCGCCGTTATAGTGAAGCTCAAGGCAATTCGCTTGTACTTGGAAATGGAAAAGTTTTTGTTGATAGCGAGCTTATTTATACAGTGAGTGATGCGAGAGTCGGTGTTTTTCAAAATCTTGGTTATGAAGATTATCCTCATAAATCTACAAATAGCATTGGTGGAGTGATTAAACGATGAATACTCAATTTGATAAATTAGCATTGGTGACTGGTGGTGCTGGCGGAATTGGGTCGGCCATTTCTAAAGAGCTTTCGAAGTTTGGTTATCGAGTTGGAATTCATTACAACAGTAGTGATTTAACTGCCAAAAAATTGCACGAAACAATTGAAGGAAGTTTTCTTATTAAAGCAAACTTGACTGAGATAAGTGAATTAGATCGCATTCATGATCTTTTAAAAGAAATGGGCGGAATCGATCTTCTTGTTAATAATGCTGGAATCACGGCCGATGGGCCTTTAATGCGTCAAAAGATTGAAGATTTTGATTCAGTGATAGCTCTTAATATGAGATCGACTTGGTATCTTACAAAAAAATTATCACGTCTCATGATTAAAAGAGGTGGTGGGAAAATTATCAACATTACCAGTGTGATTGGTCTCACTGGAAATTATGGCCAATCAATCTATGGAATGACTAAAGCGGCCATTGACAATTTTACAAAATCAGCAGCACTTGAACTTGCTGATTATAATATTCTTGTAAATTCAATTGCACCAGGCTTTATCGAAACACCCATGACGGAATCACTTCCTCAAGAAATTAAAAATAAAGTTCTTGAAAAAATTCCTTTAAAGCGCTTAGGAACTCCCCATGATGTGGCCACGATGGTGAGATTTATTGCGACGGAAGCCAATTACTCCACAGGAAATACTTTTCACGTAAACGGAGGAATGCATGGAGGTCACTGAGTTATTAGCTTTAATTCCTCAGCAAAAACCTTTTCGTTTTATTGATGAAATTATTTCTGTTGATGAAAATCAAATTCAGGCCACTTACTATTTTAAAAAGGACGAATATTTTTATCAAGGGCATTTTCCAGGTAATCCTGTTACACCAGGTGTGATTTTAACTGAAGCGGCCGCACAAGCTTCTGTTGTGGCATTAGGAATTTTTCTTCTTGATAAAATGATTGAAAATAAAGTTGACTTAAAAAAATGGACAACTTTTTTTACTGAATCTCAAATGGAGTTTTTTTTGCCGGTTTATCCTGGGACAAAAATTAGAGTTATTGGTGAAAAAATTTTTTGGCGAAAAATGAAACTTAAATCAAAAGTTCAAATGTTTAACGAACAAAATGAACTTGTCTGCGAAGGTACTTTAGCAGGAATAGGAGTAAAAAATGAGCAGTAATATAAATCAGCGTGTTGTTGTAACAGGAATGGGAGTCATTGCTCCTAATGGACATGGCCTTGATCAATTTTCAGAGGCCTTACAGCAAGGGAAAAGTGGCATTCGCTACATTCCCAAACTAGAAGAATTTGATTTTAATTGTCGCGTCGGTGGGATTCCAGAAAATAGCGAACAAATTGCCCAAAAATATTTTGATGCCGTTGATCTGATGGCCATGAATGAGAGTATGATTTATGCTTCGATAGCAGGGCTCGATTGTTACAATGATGCTTTGTTGCCTGCAAGAGATATTCACACTGAAGTTGATTGGGATACTGGCGCTATTATCGGAACAGGTATTGGTGGCGTTGAAGTCTTGGCCACCAAACTCATTCCTAAAGTAGAAAATAAAAAAACAAAAAGATTAGGCAGCACACTCGTTGAACAAATCATGTGTAGCTCGGTTAGTGCGAAACTTGGCGGACTTCTCGCTCTTGGTGGTCAGGTTACCACAAATAGTTCCGCATGCACGACAGGGACTGAAGCGATAGTAAATGCTTTCCATAAAATTAAATCAGGAAGTATTAAAAGAATGATGGCCGGCGGAGCTGAAGGATCTCATTATCTCACTTGGGCCGGTTTTGATGGAATGAAAGTTTTAAATGGACGTGACAATGATCATCCTGAAAAAGCTTCACGTCCTATGAGTCAAAGTGCGAATGGATTTATTCCTGGGGCAGGTTCTGGTGTTTTAATGCTCGAAAGTTTAGAAAGTGCGCTTGCGAGAAAGGCCAGAATTTATGCAGAAATCATTGGGGGCTCTGTAAATTCTGGAGGCCAAAGAAATGGTGGCTCAATGACGGCACCAAATCCAGAAGGAGTGATTCGCTGTATTCGTGAAGCGATGTTAATGGCAAAAATTGCACCAAAGGATATTGATGCAATTAATGGACATTTAACAGCGACAATGGCCGATCCAATGGAAGTTGAAAACTGGAGGCGAGCACTAGAGTTAACACCTCATGAATTTCCTTTTATTCATTCAACAAAATCAATGATAGGTCATTGCCTCGGCGCCGCTGGGGCGATTGAGAGTGTGGCAACTATTTTAGGGCTTCATCATGGTTACATTCATGGTTCACTGAACTGTGAAGATCTTCATGAGAACCTAAAAGAATATGGAAAAAGTGTTGTTCATACAACGCGAGAATTTAAGGGAGAAATTATTGCTAAATCAAGCTTTGGTTTCGGCGATGTTAATGGCTGTCTTCTTATTAAGAAGTGGCGAAATAAATAATACAATAATTCGGAAAAACAATTTTTAACAAAGGAAAAAAAATGAACGAACAACAAGTCTATGAAAAAGTAGTAACACTGATTAAGCCTTATGCAAAAAATCAAGAGGCCTTTTCTACTGTTTCAAAAGATTCTAAAATTTTAGAAGATTTGCAAGTAAACTCAGCGCGCCTGGTTGACATCATTTTGGCCATGGAAGATGAATTTAACATTGAGGTCAAAGATGAAGAAGCTGATGGAATTTGGACAATCAATGATGCCGTCAATGTTATTAAAACCAAAATCCAATAAAATTGTGCTGTCATTCTTTGAATTGATTTCTTTGAAAATTCAAAGAATCAATTCAAGATTAGCTTTTGTCGTAATAGGCCCTCTCGTGCATTATCTCGTCTTTAAAAGATTTAGAATTACGATTGAAAACTTGATGGCCATCAGACGACAATATAAGGCAATACTCAAGGAAGCAACTGGTCCCATCCTTGTATGCCCGAATCATCTCACCTTGGTTGACTCGATTATTCAGGCTGTGGCCTTAAATTCGCTTGCAGGACATTTTTTTCATTTCAGGTCACTTCCTTGGAATCTTCCTGAGAAAAAGAATTTTTATCATAAAATTCTTTGGCGCCTGCTTTGCTATCTTGGAAAGTCTATCCCTGTTGTTCGAGGGGCCTCTCCCGTAGAAGGAAAAAAATCTGTCGAAAAAATGCATTATCTTTTAAAGTGCGGAGAAATTATTTCTATTTTTCCCGAAGGAAAAAGAAGTCGCTCAGGATTTGTTGATGATGTTGATTACTCCTATGCCGTTGGGCACTTACTTAAAGAATTTCCTGAGACGAATGTTCTCTGTCTTTATATGAGAGGAATTAAATCTGGTGGGTTTTCAAATTTTCCCATGGAAGGAGAAAATTTTTATTTTGAACTTAAACTCATTAAACCTGAATCAAAAGAAAATGGACTTAAAAAAGTACGAGATCTTTCCAAGCAAGTGATTACTGAACTTAAGGCGATGGAAAATAATTATTTATTGAAAGGAAGTCACGCGAATGAAGCTGTTGGTTGGTAATGATATAGTCGATTTGACATCATCAGAAGTTAAAATGAAATATCTAGATCAAGCTTTTATCAATCGTGTTTTAACTTTACGCGAGAAAAATGAGCTTTCTCTCAGTGATAATCCGCAGTACCTACTTTGGCAGTTCTGGTCTGCTAAAGAAGCTTGCTATAAACTTTTAAAGAAGCTTAAGCCGGCTTTTGTTTTTTCTCCATCACAAATAGAGATTAAAGTGGTTCACCAAATAGGTAGTGATGAATATGCGGGAGGAAGTGCAACATGCTTGGGCGAGGACATTTCGATTTTTTGGGAAACTACTACAGAATACATCCATGCTATTGCTCTTCATCTTAAGTTACAATTAAATATTTGTCATGAATCTATCAGGAAGTTTGGCCTTAGCTCATTTTTAAATAAGTATGATGTTCATTCTAAAATACAAATGGAAAATGATAATCTGCTTAATTTAGAGAAGCAACTTTTCTTCACTGAGAGAGAAGAGCTTTCAATTTATTCCTCAGCTTCACGTCAAGTTCGACTTCTTGCGAAAGAGTTGTTAGCTGAACAACAAGAATGGGGGATTGAAATTGTTAGAGAAAAGTTGGTCAAAAAGTTCGCTCCTCCGGCCCTTTTCCAAAATGGTGTTCTTAAAAAAAAGGGAGATCTTAGTCTTTCGCATGACGGCGAATATCTTTCATCTGTTGTTTCCATCGGAAGAAAGTGGTGTTAATTTATGCAAATGTTAAAATCAAATTGGTATACACATCCGCTTTTTTATTTTGTTATTGTTATCCTTTCTCTTGGGACGACTTTAAAAATTTACATAACGTCATTTCAAAAGGCGAATAGCACTTTTGTTGATTTAATGAAGAAGAATAATTTTGATGCCTCGGCCTTGGTTGAGAAAAGCTCTAATTCAAATATTTTAATTTTAACCCTTTTGATTTCTCTTATCATTGCGGCCATGGTGATTATCTATCTCTATTACAATAAACTTATTCGCCTCTATCGCATGCAGCAGAATTTTATTAATGGCTTTACCCATGAACTTAAAACGCCTGTTACTTCGCTAAAACTTTTTCTTGATAATTTTTCTAAATATGAGCTACCAAGAGAAGAACAAATTAAATATTTAGATTATATGATTCGGGATACAAAAAGAATTTCTGATAATATTTCTCAAATTCTTAATCTCGCTAAATTTGAAGAACGCCAGTATGAATTAAATTCCCAACTTCTTGTGATGCCTGATTTTTTAAATGAGCTTCTTGAAAAAAACTCACATCAATTTAAAAATGTAAAAATTCAGATAAATGATACCACGGCCATTAAAATCAAGGCGGACGGTCATCTCCTCGAAGTTTTAATTATGAATATTTTAACAAATGCTATTTTATACAATGAATCTGAACAAGCGCTCATTGAAATAAAATTAGAGGCCAGTGGTAAAGATTTTTTTATGAGCTTTAAGGATAACGGAGTTGGGATAGCTAAAAAACATCTAAAGCATATATTTAAAAAATTTTATAGGACAAAAAAAGCGGTGAAGGGAAGTGGTATTGGTCTTTATACAGCTGCTCACATCGTAAAACTTCACAAGGGCTCTTTACATGTTTTTAGTGAGGGGCCAACGAAGGGTTCCACATTTGTCGTTAAATTACCAAGGGGAGCTTTATGAATTTTAAAGGAAAAATTCTTGTCGTCGAAGACGAGCTTCATATTGCCGAGGGATTAAAACTGAGCCTTACTCTTGAAGGGTATCATGTTAAAATTTCTTCAAATGGGATTGAGGCTTTAAATGAAGTTAAAAATTGGGAACCGGATCTTATCGTTCTTGATCTTATGATGCCCAAGATGGATGGGATGACTTTTTTAAAACATATACGTCGTGAAAATGAACGACTTCCTATTATTGTTCTTTCTGCAAAATTTGAATCGCAAGATAAAATTCAGTGTTTCACTCTTGGAATTGATGACTACATAGCTAAGCCATTTAACCTTCCCGAATTTCTTCTGCGAGTTGAACGACTTCTCGAGCGCTCTAATTGGTCAAAAAATATTGCAGTTGAGGGTATTGGCGATAATCATAAACTCAATCAAATTGATGTTTTTAAATTTGGAAATAACACGATTGATTTTACAAAAGCTGAAGCTTCCAATGGAAATGAAAAGATTCATTTAACCATTCAAGAAATGAAATTGTTAAAGCATTTTATAATTAACATTGATCGCCCTCTCACGCGCAAAAATATTTTACAAACGAGCTGGGAGCAAGATGGCGAAGCCACGACTCGCACTGTGGATAATTTTATTGTAAGATTTCGTAAATACTTTGAAGCCGATCCCAAAAGGCCACTTTATTTTAAGAGTGTAAGATCTGTGGGGTATCTTTTTGCAAAAGAGTAATCAGTCATCAAAGAACAATAATAATTCCTAACTTATACTCCGAAATACTTTTTCGCCAAAAGATCTGACTAGCATGAAAAGAAAGGCCACTTAAAAATATTTTTTCTGAAAAAATCCAATAGGGATTTTTAAATACATAGCCTGAGCCTAAAGTGAGCATGATTGATGCATCTTCGTAGTCTTTGAAATAATGAATTCCGCCGCCGCCTTCTAAAAACAAGCGAGAAATATAATGCCGACCGATGAATTGGGCCTTTATGCCCAAGCTAGTTGTTTTTTGTAAATTATTATCTTCAGTTGCATAAGTAGATAGGGCAAGTGGTGCAGCGATTCCTGAAGTATTAGAAAATTTGAAGTAGGGTACCCAAGAAAATTCAGGGCCATACTGAGAATTTCCTCCAACGGAGATGAGGTTTCCAGAGATTCGAAGTTGAGTGTAACGAGATTGATTAAGAGTGAGGAGGAATTTTTTCTTTCTTTTGTTTTCATCTTCCTCAGAAGCCAGAGGTCGAGGTTGATAAATTCTTATAAATTCATTTTTTTCTAACTTGTAAAATTTTTGATCTTTTTTAAAATATATTTTGTGGCCAGTATTATAAGCTTGAGAGATTTGCTCAAAGATTGTGAGTGGCTCGGTATTTTGCCTAACCTCATCTTTTGATTCTTGATAAAATTCGTCTTGTGAAATTTCGTGTGTAGTCTCCTGCGAAGTTGTTCCGTCTAAAAGTTTGAATTTTTCTCCGTCAACGTCAAAAAATAAGTAATCTTTTTTGATCAAGCTTTTTATTTCCTTGATTTTTTGTAGGGATAACTCCTCGGAGTATGAATTACAAGAAATCAAAGAAAGACAAATGAATCCAAAAAAATAGAGAAAGAGTTTTTGAGAAGGCAACTAAACTCCTTGGGCATTTGCGAGTTGATTGTTCTGTTGGCATTAATTCTCTCAAATTGTTGTGTTGTTCGCAACTGATTCCGAACGAATTTCAAGGAATGCAGCTAAAGAAGTCTTAAAAATTTCCGTTAAGTAAGATGTGATATGTCAGTCATTATGGAGTTACGAGGGGAAAACTATTTTACGATATAAATTTTTTCTTCTGAAATTATTCTTGTTGGTCGTTTTCTTCACTCTTGTAGTGAGCTGTAAGCCCGTTGAAAACGTCAAGGAACGAGAGAGGCGCGATTCAATTGTGCCCTCAATAACGAGCATTACTCCCTCTATTGGAGCGCTAGCGGGCGGGACGGCCGTCACTATTTACGGTTCAAATTTAGAAAGTTCAGATGTCGTTTCATTTGGTGGATCAACATGTAATCATGTCTCCGCAGTGAATTCACAAGCAATAAGCTGCGTGACTAGCGCTCATGTCGCTGGCGTGGTTTCAGTTACGATTACAGCGCCAAATGGTAAAAGTGCTGTGGCCAATAATATTTTCACCTATCAGGTGGCCCCAACTGTGACAGGTATTTTACCTCTTTCAGGTTTTGCTTCGGGGACGACCTTAGTAACTTTGACTGGAACAGATTTTTCTTCTGGAGCGACTGTCGATTTAGGGGGCTCAGCTTGCACTGGAGTGACTGTTGTAAGTTCAACATCACTTACCTGTACAAGCACGGCACACGCCGCTGGCGCAGTCGCTATCACTGTTACAAATACTGATGGGCAAAATGGAAGTCTTGCAGCGGCCTATACTTATGTGGCAGCACCGACTGTCACGAGTGTCTCAGCTAACGTTGGCCCACTCGCAGGGGGAACAGCGGTAACGCTCACTGGAACAGGATTTCTTGCAGGGGCGACTGTCGATTTTGGTGGTTCTGCCTGTAATGGTGTCGTTGTGGGAAGTTCGACAACTATCACTTGCACAACATCGGCCCATGTCGCAGGAGCAGTGACGGTCGCAGTGACAAACACTGATACACAAAGTGGAAGTGCTTTATCGGCCTTTACTTATCAAGCAGCTCCCACGGTCACAAGTGTTTCAGCAAATGCTGGAGCGCTCGCAGGTGGAACTCTCGTGACTGTGACAGGGACAGGATTTCTTGCAGGGGCCAGTGTCGATTTTGATGTTGATGCTTGTACCGGAGTGACTGTCTTAAGCACAACATCACTAACGTGTACTACTCCAGCACACGCTGCAGGCGCAGTGACGGTGACGGTGACAAATAGTGATACGCAAAGTGGAAGTGCGGCCGCGGCCTACACCTATCAAGCAGCTCCTACTGTGACTAGTGTTTCAGCCAATGCTGGAGCACTGGCGGGGGGAACCGCTGTGACAGTGACAGGGACAGGATTTGTTGCAGGGGCCACTGTGAGTTTTGGTGGTTCAAGTTGTACTGGGGTGACTGTTGTGAGTGCAACATCTATAACGTGTACAACGTCATCACATGCTGCAGGCGCAGTGACAGTGACGGTGACAAATAGTGATACGCAAAG
>Ga0247844_1005386_pt1 | contig 16344 bp, 17 predicted proteins | sample LaCtaG_FD_192421 | JGI IMG/M metagenome (GOLD analysis project Ga0247844, IMG submission 192421) | Freshwater microbial communities from meromictic Lake La Cruz, Castile-La Mancha, Spain - LaCruzMarch201714.5m_1 | ecosystem: Environmental > Aquatic > Freshwater > Lake | place: Spain: Castile-La... | reverse complement strand
GAGCAGCTTCGCGTGCTGTTTCTCCAACGTCTTGAGCGGATAGCCGCTGTAGCAAAGGAGATCAAAATCGAGGCCAGCCATTTTGCGCCAGGCAATCAGTCCATCGAGCAGTTCGCCCAGCGCCTTCGGCTGGTCGAAGGGTTCGCCGCCGCTGATGGTGATGCCGTCAAGCCCGTCAGTGGCGACCTTCCGGCACCAGTCGAGCAGCGCCTTCACCGGCATCGCCCGTGCCGGATCGGCCGGCCAGGTGTCCTGCGAGACGCAACCTTTGCAGCGGATCGTGCAGCCCTGCAGCCACAGCCCGATGCGCCGGCCGGGGCCGAGCACGGTGACGGGAAAGTGGGCTTTGTTGAGGAGGATGTTCATGGAGGAGGCAATACATCGCTACCGAATGAGCTTATGGCGAGGATCAAACTTTAGCTGTTCTCGGTCAATGATGGCATGCGAAAGGGCATTGTGAGTGTCACGCTTGTCCCCACCCCTTCCTGACTGGCAATCTTGATGTCGCCATGCAGCCTATCTACCAGCTTCTTTGCCAGTGCCAGCCCCAAGCCAATGCCGCCATGTTTGCGAACAACGACATCTGCAGCCTGCTTGAAAGGGGTAAAGAGATGTTTCTCGACAAATTCCGGTGCCATGCCAATACCGCTGTCAATGATGACTACCTGAACAATTGCAGTTCCTTCAGGGCCGAATTCACGTTTGGCCGTGACATGGACATTGCCTTGGTCGGTAAACCGGATTGCATTGTCGAGCAAGCTGGCAATGATCTTGTCCAGGGCGCGCGCGTCACCTATGAGCGGGTCTGTCAGACTGTCATCGATGACCGCATCCAGGCTGACATCTTTCTGTTGCGCCTTGAAAGCAAAACGATCAACGACCAGTGCCAGAACCTCGCCAAGCGAAAACGACTCCTCAGACTCTTCAGGCCGAACGACATCGATCGAGGTGTAGTCAACGATGGCGTTGATGATGGTCAACAACAACGTGCCGCTTTCTTCGATGACGCGGACAAACTCACGTTCTTCATCGCCTGCCACCATGTCACGCAGCAGTTGGGCCATGCCGATGACGCCGTTCAGGGGGGTGCGCAGTTCATGACTGATGGTCGCCATGAATTCCGTCTTGGACTGGGAGAGTTGCTCGGCCATATCGCGTGACTGGCGCAGGCTCGCTTCGGCCAGCGTGCGGGCGGTGACATCCTGTGCCAGCGAGATGATGCCAATCAGGTTGCCCTTGGTGCTGCGGAGCGGAACGCTGTGCCATTCGCAAATGAGCTCATGGCCATCTGCGGTGAGCGTACGGCAAGTGACTTGTTGCGTTGCATTCGTCCGCAAGACGGCGGTGATCGTTTCGGAAAAACGGCCGTATTCATCCGGATGGATCAGGAGTGGCACAAGCTTTTGGCCGATCACGGCATCCCTTGCATGACCAAAGGTCTCTGATGCCATATGGTTCCAGTCGGTGATGCGCCCTTCACGACTCCACAGCAGGATGGCGACCGGGGTCGTGTCATAGAGCGCGCGCAGGCGCATCTGGCTATCCAGCAGCGCGGCCTCCAGTTGCTGGGCCGTTGTTGTGTCGCAAAAAATCAACAAGCGGGTTCCGTCATGCCGTGAGCCGGAACACCGGCAGCGTCGCCATTCACCATTGGCATGGCGCAGTCGCAAGGATTGCGACGCAAATGGTTGGTCGGCTTCAAGCCGGGCGACCGCCGTCAGGAAATCGAATGAATCCTCGCCATGCAGCTTCTCTTCCCAGCTTTTATTTGTCCATTGCGACCAGATGGGGGGGCGGCCGAGCATGGCGCTCAGACCCGGAGAGGCGAGCCACACATCCTTATCTGCCTCATGCAGCAGGCAGGCGACTTCGGTCGCGTCGACAATGTGCTTGAGCAGTGCAGGGCGGGGAGAAAAGTCAGTCACAGGGTCAGATCAGAAGAGTTCGATCGAACTGTCCGAAGATTGTAGTGAGGCTGTATAGGTTTCCAGGGCTTCTTCGACCGGAACACCCATCATGACGGCTTCAAACAGTCGGTGCTCTTCCGGGGTGGAAAACTTGGCCTTGATCCGTTCTTGTAGATCAGCCCAGGAATCCGGGTTATAGAGTTTGCGTTGATCGGCCACAATGCCGGTCACTTCGCTCAGGCCATTGACGACATGCGAAAGGCGCTGTACGAGTCGGTCATAGAACTGGAAAGAGACAACCGCATGGCTGACCATTGATTCGACCTGCTCTGCCACATTGACGAGCGCCTGTTTTTGGCCCGCGATTTCCGGCAGGGCGGGCAACTGGCGGGATGTTTCGACGATGGTGTGCATATAGCCGGCCATGCCTGTAAAAGTGCCTGCCAGGACATCCACAGAGTTATCGCTGTCGCGCATTGCCGCCATGATCTGTCCGGCCATGAGTTCCAGCATCAACATGGTTTCTCGCACCTGACTCCAGTCGAGGTCGGGGCGGGATGCGGTGCTGGACATCCGGCGAGGAGTTCCACTGGAAGATGTCATTGCAGATCCTTAAGAAAACGCTGCCGGGCATGGCGCAGGTATTCAGTGCGCGATGTCGTTTTTTTTAAAGAGCTAGTTTTATAGCCAAAATACAGCAGGCAATGTTGCGAATATTCATTTCTGGCACATTTGCCCGCAGGATTAATTGTTGCAGTGCACCATTAATTTCTGTATAGTACGCAGCATCACCTCTACAACTACCTACTTAGGAATCCACCATGTCCATCAATCTTGAGCAATTCGCCGCCTCCAACAAGGCTACCGTCGACTCCCTGCTGGCTGTTGCGAACACCGCACTGGCCACTGCCGAGCGGATCGCCGCCCTTAACCTGGGTGCCGCACGTACGTCGCTGGAAGACTCCAGTTCGGCAGTCAAGGCAGCTCTTGCAGTGAAGAACCCGAGTGACGCAGCAGCTCTACAGTCGTCCATGGTGCAACCGGCTGTCGCCAAGGCAGTCGATTACTCGCGCTCACTTTTCGAAATCTCCACCGAATCCCAGCAGCAGTTTGCCAAGATGCTGGAAGGTCAGTTTGCCGATTTCCAAAAGCAAATTACCAGCATGGCCGAACAGGCCGCCAAAGCTGCGCCGGCTGGTACAGAGCCTTTCGTGGCCGCCATGCAGAACGCCATCAACTCTGCCAACAGCGCATTTGGCAACATGACGGCAATGGCCAAGCAGATCAATCAGACTGTTCAGGCTAACGTGGCTGCTGCAAGCAAGATGAAGTAATTTCAGCATCCGGGAAGCCTCTTCGGGCCGCTTCCGGCCTGAGGGCCTCCCTGCTGGCAGGATGGCGCTATTGCAGTGAAACGCTGAATACCTTGTCCTGCTCCTCAATGCCCGCCACTGTTACCTGCGCACGGCCTTCGAGATCAATCGCAAACAATGCCCGCGCCAGCGGGTTGATAAACACCGACTCCAGCGTGTTACCGATGCCGCGGCCGCCGTTGGAGAGGTCGCGGGTACACAGGTCGAGCAGTTGCGCGCGAATGGCGTCGGGGAGAACGAGTTCGAGCTTGTGTTCTTCGGCGAGGCGGCGTACGACGTTTTTCAGCATGCCATTCAAAATCAGCGCGGCGACTTCCGGGCGGATGAAGTTGAAGACGACAATGTTGTCGCCGATGCGGTTGAGGATTTCCGGACGGCCGAGGCGGTATTTGAAATGGTCGGCGATGGCTTCGCGCACGCGCGTCTCGACAACTTCGTAGGGATCATCCGGCTTGACGTTCTGTACGCGCTTGCCGTGGCCGTCGTCGATGTAGATGCCGAGGTTGGAGGTGAAGATCAGCACGGCTTCGGAGAAATAGGCGGTGTCGCCGCGCCCGTCGGTGAGGCGGCCGTCTTCGAGGATTTGCAGGAACTTGTCGAGGATGCGCGGGTGGGCCTTCTCGATTTCATCGAAGAGGATCACCGCGAAGGGGCGCTCCTTCACCGCGTCGGTGAGTTCGCCACCGGCGTCGTAGCCGATGTAGCCGGGTGGTGCGCCGAGCAGTCTTGCGCCGGTATGTTCCTCGGCGAACTCGCTCATGTCGAAGCGGATGTAGGCGCGTTCGTCACCAAACATCAGTTGCGTGAGCGTCTTGGCCAGTTCCGTTTTACCGACGCCGGTGGGGCCGGCGAAGAACAGGACGCCGCGTGGGCGGCCGCCGCTCGAGCGTGCTTGCGCGCCGGTGAGGCCCATCACCGAACGCATGAGGATGTCGACGGTCTTGGTGGCGGCCTGGTGCTGGCCCTTGACGCGATCTTCGAGTGCAGCGCGTGCGGTGCGGATCTTGTCCTTGAGATAGTCCTTGCGCCAGGGGTTGTCGGTGGCGCCGACCTTGTAGCTGCGCACGGCATCCTCGACGCCACCCACCGTGATGCCCTGGCGCATGGCGAGTTGGGCGATGTCGGCGAGGGCCGTGAGCGTCAGGCCATCCGTGCCGTCGGCGTAGCGGCGCACGGCTTCGGCCTGCTGGGCAGCATCGGCTTCCTTGTAGCCTGGAAATAGACGGATTAGTTGGCGTGCTGCGGCCTCACGCGTTTCGTAGTCGGGCCGGCCGACGATCAGCGAGGCGATGCGCTCGGAGTCGAGGGCGAACCACGAGGGCAGGTCTTGCGGGCGATTCACCAGCCACAGGATCGGATTAAATAAGGGTTGTGCGCTGCTGCCGGTGGGAATCACCGGGCTCGCCGAGAGCGAGAGCTTTTCGGCGGCGACAAAGAAACGGTGCTCGCCGGCATCGAGGTGGTCGGGGGCGCGCGCGAGGCGCGAGGCGAAATCGAGGATCAGGGCGGCATGGGCATCGCGGCTGGCGGTCAGCTTGCGCATCAGGGTCACGAGGGATTCCAGCCCCATCGGCATGACGCCCTCTTGCAGCTTCAGCTCATGAACTTTGGTCGCCAGCTCCACCACGGCCGGCTCGTTGGGATAAACGCGGATGCCGTCGGCCGGGTCGTAGATCAGCAGGTAGCGAAAATCCTGCGCCTTGAGTTTTTCCCACAAGCCGCGCAGCAAGGGCACCGGCACCAGCGTTTGGCCGACGGGAGAAAGCACGGTGTCGCGGATATTGCCGGAGACGATGAACTGCGAGCGGATCGGTAGCAGGCGCTCAAAGTCGCGCAGCCAGCGCGGGGTCAGGTTATCAGTCATTCAATGCTCCGGGCTTTCAAGGGTTCGTGGCGACGTTCTTCGGTTTCGCGTTGTGGCAGTGATGCGGCGTCGACGACCTGCACCGGCGCTTCACCGGCTTGCAGCAGGCGCGTGACGGAGATCGGAATGCCGCGTGCTTTCAAGGTCTCGAAGAGTTTCGGGAATTCGCTGCACCAGCGCTCCTCGGCGAGCATGTCCTCGTGTTTCCGATCTTCGCCGGTGGTGCCGGCGCGCACGACGTTGAAGTTCATCGCAGCACGTTTCGGGTCGATGCGCAGACGGATGTGATAGTCGCCCCATTCCGGGCGCTGGAAGTGGGCGACGCCGCCCTCGACAAACAAGGTTGCTTCAATGTCCTCGACGGCGTAGCCGAGATCCTTGAGCGATTGTTCGAGCACGATGGCGGCGGCCTCTTGTAATTTCCTCTGCTCGGCGGCCTGGATGAGCGCCTCGTTATAAAGCTGTACCTGCAGGCGCAGCTCGGTGGCCAGTGCTTCGGCACGCTCGTCCGATGGGGCGGCTACCACCTGCTGCGCGAGGGCGAGCAGCGACTCCGGCACCGTCAGGGCGACATCCAGTTCCAGCCGGTCGAGCACATGGGCGACCAAGGACTGGCGCTGACTGACGCGATTCTGTGCGGCGGCTTCCTTGGTTTGCACAAGGAAAGCGGCGAGTTCTTCCTGCAGCGAAACCCCACTGGCGAACAATGCGGCCATGCGCGCATCGAGATCGGCGGCACCCGCCGGATCAACCACCTTGGCGAGTTGCGTCAGGCGTGCCAGTTGATCTCTGGCGGAGGCATCACGCTGCTGCTGGATCTGGCCGGCCGCTTGAGCGGCGCGCATCTGCCGGCGCTCGGTGCGGCGTTGCTGGCGCTGTTCTTCCGCCGCGCGTTCGGCCTCGTTCATGCCCTCGGCAATTTCGGCGGCACCGGCCAAAATCGATTGGGCGGAAATCAATACGGCGGCTTCAATGCCGAAGCCGGCAGCCATTGGGCCACTCATGTCTTGCCTCCCCGGGTGGTGGTCGCGTCGATTCTAGCCTTTACAATGAACGCCATGACCCTCACTGAACTCCGCTACATTGTCGCGCTCTCGCGCGAAAAACATTTTGGCCGCGCGGCCGAAAAGTGCTTCGTTTCGCAGCCGACCCTGTCGGTGGCGGTGAAGAAGCTCGAGGAAGAACTGGGCGTGATCCTGTTCGAGCGCGGCCAGAGCGAAGTGAGCGTGACGCCGGCGGGTGAGCCTATCGTGCTGCAGGCCGAACGCGTGCTGTCCGAAGCGGCACGTGTCAAGGAGCTGGCCGAAACGGCCGGCGATCCGCTGGCCGGACCGCTGCGCCTTGGGGCGATTTTCACCATCGGCCCCTACCTGCTGCCCAAGCTGGTGCCCCTGATCAAGACGCGCGCACCGAAGATGCCGCTGATGATTCAGGAGAATTTCACCAGCAAGCTGCTTGATGCGCTGAAAAGTGGCGAGCTCGATGTGGCGGTGCTGGCCCTGCCGATTCAGGAGCCGGGGTTGGTGGCCCAGGCCGTCTATGACGAAGCCTTCCGTGTGCTGGTGCCGGCCGCGCATCCCTGGGCTGGACTGGCGGCGGCCGATGCCAACCAGTTGCTGGACGAACCCCTGCTGATGCTCGGGCGCGGCAACTGTTTCCGTGAGCAGGTGCTGGATCTGTGTACGCGTGCTGGTGCCGGTGGGCCCCAGGTGCTCGAAGGTTCTTCACTGGAGACGATCCGCCTGATGGTGGCTTCCGGCGTCGGTATTACCGTGATGCCGGCCACCGCTGTGGATACCCTGCCGAAGGATGATCTCCTGCTGCGCGTCTTGCCATTTACCGAGCTGACGCCAATCCGGCGCGTGGGCCTGGTTTGGCGCGCCAGCTTCCCGCGCCATCAGGCCATTGACCTGTTGCGGCGCGCCCTGATCGATTGCCAGTTGCCCGGTACCACACCCGTCAAATAGCCGTGCTCTATAGGGCAGATTGAAACAATTCGCTGGCGGTCCGTATCGTGCCGATGCAGAATGACTCCATCGTCAACCGACCGCAAGGAGCTCGCCATGAAAACGAAAAAAACATCCCGCATCGACATCGGTATCAGTGACAGTGATCGCGCCAAGATTGCCCAGGGCCTTTCCCGCCTGCTGGCCGATAGCTACACGCTCTACCTGATGACGCACAACTTCCACTGGAACGTCACGGGGCCGATGTTCAATACCCTGCACCTGATGTTCATGGGCCAATACACAGAACAGTGGAATGCGCTCGACATCATCGCCGAACGCATTCGCGCGCTCGGTCATCCCGCTCCCGGCACCTACAAGGAGTTCGTTAAGCTCGCCTCGATTAAGGAACCGGAAGGCGTGCCGAAAGCCACCGAGATGATCAAGCTGCTGGTCTTTGCGCAAGAAGCCACGGCGCGTACCGCCCGAGAGCTTTTCCCGCTGGTCGACAAAGCCAATGACCAACCGACGGCCGATGTGCTTACCCAGCGACTCGACGTGCATGAGAAGACGGCGTGGATGTTGCGCAGCCTGCTGGAAGCGTGACGCGTTACGTTACTTACCAGCTATTGATTGAGGTTACCCGCCCGCTGCGGGTGAACATCGGCCGGTTCGGAAAGCATGACTTTCCAGCTGGCCGTTACATTTATACCGGCTCGGCAAAGTGTAACTTCGAGGCGCGGATTGTCCGTCACATCCGCCGCGAGAAAGCCTTGCGCTGGCATATCGACTATCTGCTGGCCGCCGCCGGCGTGAGCATTGCCGGTGTGCGGCGTTATGTCGAGGGTGAGTGCACCATCAATCAGGCAACGCCGGGGTGGGTGGTTGTGCACGGCTTTGGTGCGTCGGACTGTCGCATGGGCTGTGGCAGTCATCTGAAGCAGGTTGGTTAGGAAAAACGTTCTGCCAGCCATTCGACAAGGTCCTGCGCGACAGTTTGCCAGTCGCGCTCCAGCATCAGGCCGTGGCCCATGCCGGGATACAGCGTCGGGTCGATGCCATAGCTGCGCGCGGTCATCTCGACCATGGAAGCCGGGATGATCAGGTCTTGTTCAGCGCCGATCACCCGCAGGTCATCCCGACCGCGAGGCAAGTGGGCAAGGATGTGTGAGGCGCGCGGGAGGTTGAGCAGCATCATGTCCCAGATGGCGCGATGCGATTCCGGCTGGGCCATGCGCACGTAGCGCCCCAGATCTTCCACCGATACGGGCTGGGCGAACAGCGCTTCCTGCAGGCTGGTGAGGGCGACGTGGCCGCCGCTCATCAGGCCGTTCAGGTCGACAAACAGGTTGGGCCGGGAAAACAGCATGCCGAAGGCCGAGGCGGCCAGTCCCTGGGGCGGCACCGAGCACATCAGCACGGCTGCGGCGGCCTGATGATCTTCAAGGTATTTCTGTATTACGAAGCCGCCCATCGAATGACCGATCAGCACGGGCGGGGTGGGAGACTGCGCGGCGACTTCGGCGACGTCGTTGATGTAATCGTTGATCGAATAACTGTCGAGATGGTCGCGGCGCCGGCTGGCACCGTGTCCCGACAGGCTGAGGGCCTGGCAGTTGAAACCGGCCGCGGCAAAGTAAGGCAGGAAGTGCTCGGCCCAGCACCAGGCGGCGGTGTAGGCGCCGTGAATGAAGAGCAGGGGCGGCATGCCGGGCCGCGGCTGGGCGGTAGGGGCCGAGAGAATTTCCAGTGTTTCAGAGCGACGTGAGTTCATCCGGCCATTGTATTGCGTGCTTACACCGATGCCGTCTCGTCAGCGCCGACTTTTTTCACTGGGACTCGCCGGGCGGTCTAAATAAGGCCCGCTTACGCCAGATAGGCATACAGCGCCCTGATCGGGTCAGTCTGGTCATGCCGCAGGGAGGCTATCTTGAAATGGCGCACAGAAAATCCGCTCATTGCAGCGATGCGCCGGATATAGGACTCTGAATGGGCGTGACGTAGGGATGGCAGCAGAACGACCTCATCTTCAGACTGCGGTAGCTCAACGGTAAAAGCAAAGCAGCCACCCGGATCGAGAATGCGCCGCACCGAATGAAAGATCGCAGCAAGGTCGCGGATGTAGATGAAGACATCCGCAGCAATCACGAGGTCGGCATGTTGATCTGTGCCGGCCAGAAATTCGTTGATGTCGGCGTGATTAAGATCGTGATAGCAACCGGTTTGGCGCGCACGGTCAAGCATCGCGCGGGATAAATCAACGCCGTCCAAACGTTCTGCATGTCCGCTTAGCAGCTTGCCACTTAATCCGGTGCCACACCCCAGATCGAGAACGCGTTGGTAACGCCGACCGGTTTCGATGAGCGGGCGCACCAGTGATTCGTAGCCGTGATATTTGAGTGTGCCGACGAGGTGCTGCTCGAAGTCTGCCGCGTAATCGTCGAATAAGGATTCGACATAGATTCGTGGCGGCTCCGCAGTCGTTTGCTCGTGCTTGACGGCCGCCAGATAAAAGCGGTGTAGTTCGGGTGCGGCCCCGAGTTCAATGGCTTTCTCGAAGCAGCGTGCAGCCTCATCAAGACGATTGAGTTCGCGCAGCAAGCTGCCACGCTCGCTCCAGGCCGGGGCAAAGTCCGGTGCAATTTCGATGGCTTTGTCGAAGGCACCGAGTGCGCCGCGCACATCGCTTGTGCGCAGTCGGCAAAGCCCACAGGCCAACCAAAGGTCGGGGTGTTGTGGATCAATGGCCAGGACGCGTGTCAGTATCTCGGCAGCTGATTGCCACTCGCCCTGCGCTTCATGGGAGAGCCCCAGGCTGACCAGCACATCCGGCTTGCCTGGCTCTGCCCGCTCTGCTTGCTGCAGACAAGGAATCGCGTCGGCAAAGCGTTTCAGACGAAACAGGATAATCCCCAAATTGGCCAGAATCGACGGACGTCCGGGCGCAAGTGCCAGCGCAGCTTCGAAGGTCGTGCGGGCTTGTTCGAGGCGGTCGGCCTCGAAGTGTTCGATACCTTGAAAAAACAGTTCGCGGGCGCGTTCGACGGGATCATTCATGGGCTTGTCTCGACAGGTTTTGCGGTCAGCTTTCTAGCATGCGTGTGACGCCACGCTCGTTTCTGCTTATGCCGTCTCACCAACGCCGACTTTTTGTAGCGCCTCGTCGGGTGTAAAGACGCGGAACAGGTGATCGAGTCGGCGCCCCCGTCGTAGCTTGAGCAGCAGCTTGTCGGCCGTCACCAGCCAGTCGGCTTGCCCGTCGCGGGCGAGTTCGAGGAATTTCTGGTCGTCCTTGTCCTGGCATTTCGGCAAGACAATCTCCGCGCGCGGCGGGCCGTCGATGACCTGTACGAGCTCAAGATAGGCCGCATATGCGGCCGCCTGACGTTCGGCGGACAGTTCGAACAGGGGATAACCGAGCACACGCTGGTATTCGGCCAGACAGGGCGCGGTGGTCAATGCTATCCAGCGGCCGGAAACCACTTCGCCCCGCAAGGGGGCGAAGCGACTGTCGGCAAAGACGAACAGCGAGAGCAGGACGTTCGTGTCGAAAACCACACGAACGGGTTCAGGCGTCAGGGCTTCTGCTGCTGGTCGAGACGGAACTTGACGAAGCTGCCGGGTGCATCTTCGAGCACGCCGAGCTTGCCCTTGACGGGATCACGGGCCGGGATGCTCTCATCGCTCTGCGCCATCAGCCAGGCCTGCCAGTCGTTCCACCACGAACCCTCGGTCTGCTTGGCGGCCTCGAAGAAGGCATCGGCCGTTTCCGGCAGGGACTTGGCAGACACTGTCCAGTAGCCATACTTGTTGGCGGCGGGCGGGTTGACGATGCCGGCGATGTGGCCGGAGCCGCCGAGGACGAACTTGGTCGGGCCGGCAAACAGCTTGGCGCCGAGGTAGGTGCTCTGCCACGGGGCGATGTGATCTTCGATGGTCGAGATGAAGTAGGACGGCACCTTGATCTTGCGCAGGTCGATTTCGACATCGCCGACCATGATGCCACCGACATCCTTGAGGCGATTTTCCATGTACATGTTGCGCAGGTAGAAGCTGTGCATTGCGGCGGGCATGCGCGTCGAGTCGGAGTTCCAATAGAGCAGGTCGAAGGGGAAGGGATCCTTGCCCATCAGGTAGTTGTTGACCACGAAGGACCAGATCAGGTCGTTGGCGCGCAGCATGTTGAACGTGCCGGCCATTTCGGTGCCTTCGAGGAAGCCGCGTCCGCTCATCTTCTTCTCGAGGGCGGAGATTTGCTGCTCGTCGATGAACACGCCTAATTCGCCCGGATAGGAGAAGTCGAGCATGGTGGTGAAGTAGGTACATGAAGCGAGGCGCGCGTCGCTGGCCTTGGGCTTCTTGGCTGCGAGGTAGGCAGCCGTCGTGGCCAGCAGCGTGCCGCCGAGGCAGTAGCCGGCGGCGTTGATTTCCTTCTCGCCGGTCTGTTCCGCAACCTTGTCGATGGCGACCAGCGTGCCTTCGAAGACGTAGTCTTCGAAACTCTTCTGCGCCAGTTTCGAGTCGGGGTTGACCCAGGACATGGTGAATACGGTGTGGCCCTGATCGAGCGCCCACTTGATATAGGAGTTCTTCTCGCGCAGATCGAGGATGTAGTACTTGTTGATCCAGGGCGGCACGATCAGCAGCGGACGCTTATGCTGCGTCTTGGTGGTCGGTGTGAATTGCAGCAGCTGGAACAGGTCGTTCTGGAAGATCACCTTGCCGGGCGTCGTGGCAACGTTCTTGCCGAGCTCGAAGACGGTGGTGTCGGTCATCTTGACGCGCAGCTGGCCGTCGCCATCCTCAATGTCACGCAGCAGGTTGTTAAACCCCTTGAGCAGGTTCTGGCCGTTTGACTTGACCGTTTCGCGGAACACTTCCGGATTGGTGTGGGCAAAGTTGGAGGGCGACATTGCGTCAATGAACTGGCGCGTGTAGAAGTTCACCTTGTCCTGGGTGTGGCCGTCGAGGCCTTTGACGCCGCTGACCGAATCATGGATGTGGCGGGCGGAGATCAGGTAAGACTGTTTGATGAAGTCGAAGAGGAAATGCTCTTCCCACTGTTCATCTTTGAAACGCTTGTCACCTTTGTGCGGGGCAGCAATCGGTGGTGTGTGCATGCCCATGAAGCGCAGCGTTGAATGCTGCCAGAGCGAGAAGTAGTCCCAGACGAGGTTCATTTGCGACTGGGCCATCTGGTAGGGATTGGCCAGCATCTTGGCCATCATGTCCATGAACGCCTGCGCGACGCCCAATTCGTCCTGCGGCGCGGTCACACCCTTCGCGACTTGGCGCTGGATGTGGTCTTGCAGAATCTTGGAAGCGCGCTGCGCCACTTCGGCATAGGTCTTGGCGACTTCCTGCGGATCGGGCAGGGCGGCTTTTTCAGTTTCGGTGTTTTGGGTCATCTCTCACTCCGTCTATTGTTGGCAAGCCACGGCGGCTAAACTGTTGCAAACCGTGAGTCTATCGCAAATCAGCGAAAATTGTTGCAGTGCAACAAATGCTTTTTTCTTCTTGTTATCTTGACCATTATCCAGCATGACACCGCTTTCGCCTGTCTATTTTCGTTTGATCCTGACCATGTTCTTCTGGGGCGGCACTTGGGTGGCCGCACGCCATGTGGTGCAGGAGGTGCATCCCCTCGCCGTGGCGGTCTGGCGTTTTTTCTTCGCGGCGACGAGCCTGCTGGCGATTGTTGTCTGGCGCCACGGTCGTCTGCCTGCCATCACTCTGCGTGAGGGGCTGCTGATCCTGGGCTTGGGCGCCAGTGGCATCTTTCTCTACAACCTGTTCTTCCTCTTTGGCATGCAGTCGATCAGCGCCGGTCGCGGGGCGCTGGTGGTCGCCCTTAATCCGGTCATTACGCTGTTGGCGGCGGCCTGGCTGCTCAAGGAGGGCATGACGCCGAAAAAGTTGCTCGGCAGCGCGCTCGCCTTTGCCGGCTGCCTGACCGTGATTGGCAAGGGCGATCCACTGGCCTTCCTCGAGGGGAAAGTCGGCGCTGGCGAGACGCTGATTCTTGGTTGTGCCTTCATGTGGTCGGCCTACACCTTGATCGGCCGGCTCGGCACGCGCTCACTCAGCGCGCTGGTCATGACCGCCTATGCCAGTAGCGCCGGCTTTCTGATGTTGCTGGCGACGGCGCTGGTGGTGGCACCGGCATCACTTGCGCCGACCTACTCTTTCAATGCCTGGAGCGCCATCGTGTTCCTCGGCCTGCTTGGCACGACCTTGGGTTTCACCTGGTTTTCGGCTGCGGTGCAGCAGATCGGCGCGCAGCGCGCCTCGATCTTCATCAACCTTGTGCCGGTCGCAGCCGTGCTGCAGGGTGCGCTGCTGCTCGGTGAACGGCTCGACCTGTCCGCACTCGTGGGTGGCACGCTGGTGATTGCTGGTGTGTTGCAAATACAACGCGGTGATGCGCAAAACGGTAGACTGAACGCACCATGACGCAAGAGTCCATCCTTACCGAAATCGACGCCGGCATCGGCATTGTGACCTTCAACCGGCCCGCGCACTACAACGCCTACGATGATGCGATGCTGGCCGAACTCAGTGCCGCAATCGGCCACATGGGCGAAGATGTCAGCGTCCATGTGGTGGTTATTTCCAGTGTGGGCGAGAGTTTTTGCGCCGGGGCCGACCTCTCAGCGCAGGCCATCGAAGCCGTTGCACTGGCCGAATTGCTCGCTGGCATGGTGGCCTGCCCCAAGCCGCTGATTGCGCGCGTGCAGGGCGTCGTCTGTGGCGGCGGCGTCGGCATCGTGGCCGCCTGTGATCTGGTCGTGGCAAGTTTCGATGCGCGCTTTACCGCGCGTGATCCGAACAGCGGACATGTGCCGGCGGCCATCACCGTGCCGGTCCGCGAGGCAATGGGCCTGCGCCATGCCCGGCGCTATCTGCTGACGGGTGAAACTTTCTCGGCGGCCGAGGCTTACCGGATTGGCCTGATTCATGAGATGGTGGCGGATACCGCTGCACTCGATGAGGCCATCGGCGAATGGATCGATGTGCTGCTGGCCCAGGAGGCCGACACGCTGGCCACCCGCAAGAAAGGCTGCCGTGGACACTGTTGACCATGAGGCGCTCTATCACTGCGTCGGCATTTGCCTGCCGGATGAGGATGGGGCGTATTGCATTGGCTGTGGTCGGCCGCTGACGGCTGATATGCCTGCCGTCCTGCCATCGCCGACTTTTGAAGAACCCGATCAGCGTACCTCGTACTCGAAGCCGCCGCCGACCTGACCTTCGATAATCACCTGAAGGTGGCGCTTGCCGGTAGGCTCACCAGGACCGATGGCCCACTCGCCGATGATCTGGCCGCGAACAGGTACTAGCTGGCGCTGGCTGACTTGGTGCCGTTTCGGCAGTGGAATCTCGAGCTGTCGGCCGCTGGGACTCATTGTCGCACCGGCTTCGCTCGCCACGGTCGGCAGTAGATATTCCTCACGCACCTCGACGCTGCGCTTTTTCGTGCGTAACTGGATGATCCAGCCGTAGCGCTGGCCCTCCTTGTGGGGGATGACGGTCGCGGGTTCAAAGATCGTCGCTCGCGGATCGCTGGTGTCGAACAGCCCGAACTCGGCCGACAATATCTGCACAACGGGTTGGGCAAAGACGTTGCCGCAGGCGATGAGCATCAGGAGGAGGAGTGTTCTCATGCTTTCAGGCCGAAAATGCCAGGCAGGAATACTTCGGTGACCAGCAGGGGGCGGCCCAGCCTCGTGAAGCGTGAACGGCGGCCCCACAGTAGCGGCAAGGCGAGTCCGCTGGCTTGGCTGGCCTGACGGTGCAGCGGATGAGGTGGCGCGATGCGGGCGGCATGCAAGTCCCCACGCCGGATGCCGGGGTCGGCAAACAGCGCCGCGCCGAGCGGACGGCTGCCGATGGCACGGGCCATATGCCACGCGCCGGTGAGATCCTCCAAGCGCAGCGCGCTATGGGCAAACACCACCGGCTGGTCGTCGGCGATCAGCAGCACCTCGCGGATCCAGGCATGGCGACCCAGTGGTACGTCGATCAAGGCGTGTTCATCGAGATGGGGATGCGCGTGGATTTCGCGGATGACCTGGACGCGAAAGTGTTGGCAGTGGGCCATGATGCGGGCCGTCAGCGAACAAGGATCGGCCAGCCAGGGATGCAGTGCCACCGGTGCGCCGGCAATTGTGGCGCTGGGCTTCCAGTGAGCAAGCGGGTTGGGCATGTGGCGGTCGTTCCCGTTCCATCGCGTTTCGATTGGGGCGCCGATGCTACCATAGCGTTTCCCGCGTTTCCCCATGCCCATCCATGCAACTTGTGCTGATTAGCGGCCTTTCGGGCTCCGGTAAATCCATCGCCCTCAATGTTCTGGAGGACGCCGGGTTCTATTGTGTTGACAATCTGCCGGCTCCGCTGCTGGGCGAACTGGTGACGCATCTGAAATTGGAAGGACATGCACGTGTCGCCGTCGCCGCCGACATGCGTGGCGGCACCTCGATTGCCGCCCTGCCGGCGCAGTTGCGCCAGCTTGAAACGGAGGGCGTGGCTCTGCGCTTCATCTTTCTCGATGCCCGTGACGACGTGTTGATCCAGCGATTTTCCGAAACGCGGCGGCGTCACCCGCTGGCTGATGGCGAGAACACGGTGGCCGAAGCGATTGCCTGCGAACGGGACGCGCTCGAAACGCTGTGCAGCCTGGGGCATCGCATCGATACCAGCAACATCCGCCCGAACGCCTTGCGCGTCATGATCAAGGAGTTTGCGGCCAGCGAAGGCGATACCACGGGTGGCTTGACACTACTGTTCGAATCCTTTGGTTTCAAACACGGCCTGCCGCTCGATGCCGATCTGGTCTTCGACGTCCGCTGTTTGCCGAATCCCCATTACGATCCGGTGTTGCGTCCGCTGACCGGCTGCGATGCGCCGGTAATCACCTTCCTCGAAGCCCAGCCGGAAGTGCTGCGGATGCGCGCGGATATCCAGCGTTTTATCGGCGATTGGCTGCCTGCCTACATTCGCGACAATCGCTCCTACCTGACGGTGGCGATTGGCTGTACCGGCGGGCAGCATCGTTCGGTCTGGTTCGCCGAAACGTTGGCACGTGATTTCAAGGCACAAGCGCGTGTGCTGGTACGGCATCGTGTGCTGACCCAGTGAAAGCGGGTTGGCGTCTGTTACGGCCCGGCGACTGGGTCGTGGTGTTGCTCTCAGCATTGTTGGTCGCGGGTTCCTTCCCCTTGTTATGGACGGGTGGCACGGCCGAGCGGGCCGTC